>Ga0224505_10000830_pt1 | contig 20814 bp, 19 predicted proteins | sample SF_Jan12_sed_USG_FD_169102 | JGI IMG/M metagenome (GOLD analysis project Ga0224505, IMG submission 169102) | Sediment microbial communities from San Francisco Bay, California, United States - SF_Jan12_sed_USGS_4_1 | ecosystem: Environmental > Aquatic > Marine > Sediment | place: USA: California... | reverse complement strand
TTCTATCGGACAGGAGATCTCGCGCGGTGGCTTCATGACGGGACGTTGGAATGCCTCGGTCGAATCGATGGCCAGGTGAAGGTCCGGGGGTATCGCATCGAACTTGGGGAAATCGAGGCGGTACTCCCACAGCATAGTGGAATTCACCAGGCCGTCGCTGCCGCCTATGAAGAATCACCGGGAAACAGGGTGTTGGTGGCCTACGTTGAGCCCACCCATGGGTCTGTCCTAGACGTAAGCGACCTACGAGCTCATCTCAAGAAGTCCCTGCCGGATTATATGATTCCGTCGTTCTTTGTCACGATGGACAAACTGCCGCTGACACCGAACGGCAAGATCAACCGAAAAGCCTTGCCGCCTCCGCACGAAAATCGTGTGGAAATCGCGCGCGAGTTCGTCGCACCCAGAGATCCGCTCGAGCAGTCTCTTGCGGCAATTTGGGCGAAACTGTTGAAGATTAAGGAGGTGGGAGTACACGACAACTATTTTGAACTCGGAGGGCACTCCCTGGGAGCTGTCTCGATGTTGGCGGACGTACGAAAGTTGACCGGCAAGATCCTGCCGTTGGCCACGTTGTTTCAAGCTCCGACAATAGCGACTCTGGCTGAGCTTTTGCGTCATGAGGGCTGGAGTCCGTCATGGTCGTCATTGGTACCGATAAAACTACAGGGATCGAACACTCCCATATTCTTGGTACATGGTGCGGAAGGTAATGTCCTACTTTATCGGCAATTGTCCCAGTTTGTTGATGGAGGTCATCCTATTTATGGTCTTCAATCACACGGCTTGGAGGGAAACGGTATGCTCGATCGAACGATCGAGCAGATGGCCGCTCGATATGTGAAAGAAATTATGACGCTCTACCCACGTGGCCCATACATCGTGGGAGGCTATTGTATGGGAGGGGCTGTTGCCCTGGAAATGGCCCAGCAACTCACCGCCCTCGGTGAGCATGTATCCTTGGTGATTCTGCTGGAGACCTATAACCCAGCCATGAGCTCACGAGCCAAAGCGCGCCTTTTGGCTCCGATACATTTCGCTCAGAACCTCTGGTTCCACGGTGCCAACGTTTTACTGCTCAATGCAAATGAGCGGCAAAAGTTTCTTGCAGAAAAAGCGAGTGTTGCACTAGCTCGATTCAAGATTCGATTTCAATCGGCTGGGCAGATATCTCGGGCGGAACAACACACAACATATCCTCATTTGAAAATTAAGCATTTGAACGATCGAGCTCAATCTGACTATGTGCCACGCACTTACAGTGGCCGCGTGCTGGTCCTCCGGACCAAAGGGGCGTTTGTAGGTGAAGGGGATTCACAGCTTGGGTGGAGTAATTACGTCCATGATGGATTGAATGTCCAGGAGCTTCCGTTGTATCCGCGAGGCATGCTTGTCGAACCGTTCTGTCGCAAGTTGGCCGAAGCACTGAATCACCACCTACAAGATATCTGAGTCAAGATAACGGCGCACTGTATACTGCGGGGTGCCCCTACTCCTCGTCAAATCGGAATTGTACCTTCGATTCGCAGGGCGCTAGGAGAGTGGCTTCAAATCACCGTAATTCCATAGCCGAAGTTTCCAGTTTCGCCCTTCTCCGACCACCGCGCCAACAAATCCTGGCGCAGGCCTGAACGAGCGCAGACTCCAGCGGCTGGTATCAGCACCTTGCAATATTTTCGGATGGTCTGGTGACAGTGAGACTTGAAAACTCCGGAGGGGGATTGTCAATCCTGCCCCACGCGCTTTCAAATATGCTTCCTTGCGTGTCCAACAGAGGAAGAACCCCTCGTCACGGAGTTCAGGCGGCAAGGCAGCAAGTTCTGCAAGTTCGCTATCAGAGAAGGCAAGCTCGGCTACTCCATCCTGTTGGACTCCAGGCCTGACCACTTCGACGTCAATCCCAACTTCGCGTCGATAAGCGAATGCGTACACAGCCAAACCGTGGGAATGGGAAAGGTTGAACTGAATCGCAGATTGCGGTCCATCTGCTCGTATGGCAGGTTTGCCGTTGGTTCCATAGGCGAACTCAATATCAGCTGGGTGTCGTTGTAGGTACTGACCCAGAATTGCACGTAGAATCCCACGTGCTGCGATAAACCGGCACCGGTCCTTAGGAAACACGAATCGGGCCGCACGGGACTTTTCGTCTGGTGCAAGCCAGGTTTCCCAGGGCAGTCCGTCAGCGGACTCGCAGTCAAGGTTGGTCCGCCACACGTGAATGGCGTGAGTCTCCACTATGGGATGATCGGGAGGATGGAACCAATCTAGAGCAGTGGGCATGCCAAGTTTTCTTGGCCCATGCAGACGGGCCAACTCGCGACACTAATGCGAAGATTTGTGAAGGAGCCGGCTGCACTCCGTCCAATTGTTCATGCTAAAGAAAACGACACTCAAAATCCAAGTCTTTCGAGCTAACATAGCACCTGGCCTGGGTATATACTCTCTCTTTATTCTTATCAATCAGTGTGAGTCTGGCGCTTGCCATCTTTTTGAATGTTGTGGTTAGACAAGACCGGGCGGTGGTGGCAGGCAGTGCCATAACCGGGCATGTATCTAATTATGGCATTAGTGTTTGAAACTCGGTAAGGGTGATCAATCACCTCCGATGTCCCAGGGAAGGAGAAACAAAATGAGAGTGCCGTTCTTGGACCTGAATGCTCATCATGTTCCCATTCGCGCGGAGCTTGATGCCGCCATCCGCGAAGTGATCGATTGTGGCGCGTTTTCCGGCGGCCGATATGTAGAACGTTTTGAGGAGGCCTTCGCCAAATTCTGTGGGGCGTCATTTGCGGTTGGGGTCGGAAATGGGACCGACGCATTGTGGTTCACGTTACTGGCGTTGGGCGTAGGACCTGGGGATGAAGTCATCACTACCCCCATGACATTCATGGCAACAGCAGAAGCGATTAGCTATTGCGGTGCGAAGCCAGTATTTGTCGATATCGAAGAAGAAACGTATACCATGAATCCTGCTTTGCTTGAGCAAGCCATTACCTCAAGAACGAAGGTGATCATTCCTGTTCACCTGTTCGGCCAGATGGCGGACATGGATGCAATTCTTGAGATCGCAAAGCGTCATGATCTTTTTGTGGTTGAGGATGCCTGTCAAGCGCATGGAGCGGAGTATAAAGAAGGGAAAGCCGGGAGCCTAGGCATTGCCGGGTGTTTTAGTTTTTATCCTGGGAAAAACCTTGGGGCCCTTGGCGAAGCGGGAGGCATTGTCACCTCGAGTGAAGAGTTGAAGAGAACAGTCCAGGTGCTTCGCGATCATGGCCAGGACAGGAAGTATCATCATTCCAGGATCGGATGGAATGGCCGGATGGATGGGATCCAAGGAGCAGTTCTCGGAGTGAAACTGCGGCGGTTGTCTGAAGCAAACTTCGCTCGACGCACCAATGCGGCCACCTATGACAAACTCTTGGCGTCTGCAAAACAGGTGATTATTCCCAGAGTGGGGAAGGATCGTCTCCATGTGTACCACGTCTATGCTGTACGCATTCAAGATCGGGATGGTACTCTGAAACGTCTGTCCGATCGTGGAATTGGTTGCGGGGTTCATTACCCGGTTCCAGTTCACCTTCAGCCGGCCTATGCGTTCTTAGGGCATAGGATTGGGGATTTCCCGGTGTCGGAGGCCTGTGGCCGTGAATTTCTTTCCTTGCCCATGTTCCCTGAATTGCAGCCTACTCAAATAGAGATCGTTGCACAGGAACTTCGGGAGGTGACTGACCTGTGAGTATGTTCAGGGACTACCGTTGTCGGCTACCTGTTCATGAGCACCGAAGCCTAGGCATGAGCGAGTCTAACAACGCGCATCCGGATTTCGGTGTCCAACTGACTTCTTTCAGCGTACGAGCACTTATGTGAACGGTCTCCGAAACATGTCATCACGCGCTATGGCGATATCTGCGGGTACGCCCTTCCGTGTGATGTAGTAGTCTTCGCTGCGCAGTTCAAACCTTCGCGAGCTCATGGCACATACGTTTGAGGTTGCCGGCCCAACGACGAGAGTGCCGCATCGCGGCCATTTAGAGCATAGCCATCTCAAGCATCCTGCCGCAAGGCAGAATCATTCCTTCACTTTCAATACGTGCTTATGCGTTCAGTAAATCTATGGCGAGATAGACTCTCTTCCTTGCTTGGCCTGGCAAAACGAGCCAAGTCTGAAACTCCCGGCGGAGTTTACCCTGAGGCAGTCTTTCGCAGCCTTGTGCAGAATGAATCCATGCGTTCGAAGCGATCGGGTCAACTTTGGCGGATTCTCCTCGTCTATCGCACCGATCCACAGGGAGGCATTGTGCCGATGGAACAAGAACTTGCGATGAAGGCGATGGCACTCTTGTCCACAAGTCTTCGCGCAACCGACTACATCGGGTGGTACCGCAAAGAATACATCTTGGCATCCATCTTGACGGCGTTTAAGCCGGATTCGGGTGTCGATGGGTGCAACAATCTCAAGATCCGTTTGACGGATCGCTTCCGTGGCTCCAGAACTTTCACGGCTGACCACTCCCTTCAGCTGCGGGTGATCGAACAGGATGAGCTCACAGCATCCAAGGTATACGACCATCCTGCTTCGTCTCTTGCGTCCAAAGACTAGACCTATTAAGCATTTAACTATCTCTCAAGGAGCGCAATTATGCTGAAACTTGGTGTGATCGGGTATGGGTATTGGGGGCCGAACGTGGTGAGGAATTTTATCGGGCATCACGACTGCAAAGTCATGACCATCTGCGACAAGTCTTCCGCCGCGTTGGCTCGTGTGATGGCCGCGCATCCCGGCACCGGTGTGACGACTGACCCGGATGCCGTGCTTCTTGCCACGGACATTGATGCTGTGGCGATCGTGACGCCGGTATCGTACCACTACGAGTTAGCCAAAAAAGCGCTAGAGAATGGGAAACATGTGTTCGTGGAGAAGCCGTTTACCGCAACCGCTGCCGAGGCTGAGGAGCTGATCGAACTAGCCGATCGCCGTGGACTCCAGATCATGGTGGACCATACCTTCCTCTTCACAGGAGCGGTACGCAAGATCAAGCAACTCATCGATGAGGGGACGTTGGGCCGTCTTTACTACTATGATTCAACTCGCGTGAATTTGGGGTTGTTCCAGCACGATGTGAACGTGCTATGGGATCTCGCGCCACATGACTTGTCGATCATGGATTATTTGATCGGGGCCGAGCCTGAGCTGGTCGTGGCGACCGGGGGGGCCCACGTGAATAATCTCGAAAACATCGCCTACCTCACGGTGTATTTCCCTGACAATGTCCTGGCGCATATCAACGTCAATTGGCTCTCACCCGTGAAGGTGCGCACGACGCTGGTCGGCGGCCAGAAGCGCATGCTGGTCTGGAATGATCTCGACCTGGGAGAAAAGCTCCGCATCTATGATAAGGGTGCTGATATCAAGAATGAAGCGGGGGTGCGTGCGGCTTTGGTCAGCTACAGGACCGGCGATATGTACGCGCCGAAAATCGAAGAGGCTGAAGCGCTGAAGGTGGAAACTCGCTATTTCCTGGACTGTGTCATGAATGGCACGAAACCGATCAACGATGGGCTGGCTGGGCTACGGGTTGTGCGCATCCTCGAAGCGGCAGAACAGTCACTCAATCAGCATAAAGAAATTCTGTTGGCCTAATCGATCAAATGGGAGGCGACATGATCGTGACACTCACCGAAGGAGAGCCGGAAGTTACGTGTGCGACCATCCTCGATCAGACACTCTTCAAGCAGATGATTACCAGGGAGCGCAAACGGACAGAGCGTTCCGGGATGGCGATGGCCCTGTTTTTAATCGGCCTTCCGAACATGTCAGGCGAGCAGGGCATGGCTGACGGCGCCGTCGTGGCGAACGCCTTGTCCACGGTCACATCGGATCTCGACATTGTGGGCTGGTGTGAACCGGCGAGTGTTATTGGTTTGATCGTGACCGAGATCGACCGGGCCAACCTATCCAGCAAGTGCGATCGGGTCGAAAGCGGAGTACGGAACGCAGTCGCGCTTCACGGTGCTAAAGAGCTTGCGCAAGGTCTCTCGATTACAATGCGCGTGTATCCGGAGCCGATGATATCAAACGAGGAGTCAGTAGCTCCTATGGATCCACTCCTGTATCCGGAGCACGCACCGAACGTTCAAGTCCTTAAACGAGGCATGGACGTGGTGCTTAGTGCCCTGCTGTTAATCTTATTGTCGCCGGTGTTCGCCCTTATCGCCGTCCTCGTAAAGATATCGTCACCCGGACCGGCATTTTTCAAGCAGATGAGGGTTGGGCACTTGATGAAGCCTTTCACGATGTACAAGTTCCGAACGATGTACGCGGATGCCGACCACGGCGTTCATTATCACTATGTCAGTTGGTTCATTACCGGTAGCGACAAGGCGGAAGCAAAGGATAAGGCATCTTTCTTCAAATTGACGAACGACGACCGGATCACACCGATCGGGCGCCTGCTTCGCAGAACGAGCCTCGATGAGCTGCCCCAACTTTTGAATGTGTTGATCGGCGATATGTCTCTGGTAGGACCTCGGCCTCCGCTGCCCTATGAAGTGCAACAATACAAGCCGTGGCACCGCAGACGGCTACTTGAGGCCATGCCTGGTATAACCGGTCTGTGGCAGGTGGTCGGCCGAAGTCGCACCACCTTCGATGAGATGGTGCGCCTGGACTTACAGTATGCCAGAACCATGTCCCTGTGGTCCGACATCAAGCTCTTGCTGGCGACCCCAGCCGCGATGATCACTGGCAAAGGGGCCTGTTGAGACAAAGCATATCCTCAAACCCTCTGTCTTTACCGTGATAGCGCCGTCTGCGTAGTGAAGGATAGCGCATTTCTCTGCGTAGCTCGGGAGGAGCGATTTAGGAGAGGAAAACAGGATCTCGGTACGTTGTCTATACCCTTCGCCACTGCCTTCTCTGGGGGTGTAGTGTTGGGGCCAAGGAGCAGTAGGTCACAACTACTACCTCAAGGTGCTGACCAATATGGGGTTTCTTGAACCGGTCTTTTGATATTCTGCTTACTGCAGAATCAGAAACTGTTCATCGGCCGAGCGTGCTTGATTGTCTTGAGCCTGCTGTTGTTGTCCATCATGGGCTGCGGCGCTGATCCTGAACGGGCGACTGTCAGTCTGGTCTGGGACCCTGTGAATGATTCAAGCGTCATCGGCTATTTCATTCATTATGGCAAGCAATCCTCCGACCAGCCAGGCTCGTGCGCGTACGATGAACTACAATTCGTATCCTCCCCCCAAGGAACTGTGACCGGCTTAGACCTAGGATCGACCTACTACTTTGCGGTGAGCGCCTATAATGGATTGGAAAGTAGCTGTTCGAATGAGGTCTTCACCAATACATAGACGACCGAGATGAGATGGGTGGGGCTAAATCAAGGGGTCGTCGTTGTACTGGTGGCCGTGGTTTTGTTTGTCTCAGGCATACATGAGTCCTTGCAATCAACGAGCCTATCCAGGCCAATGTTCTAATCGTTGAGGGGTGGGTGTGGCATTCGTCTGCAATGCGGGAAGCCGCCGCTGAGTTTCAACGAGGGAGCTATGACGTTGTGGTCACGGTAGGCACTCTCCCTGAAGCGCAAAAGAGTGAACAGAAGGAGGAAAACTCTGCTGCTCGGGCGGCCGAACAACTGAGGAAGTTTGGCGTGGAGGACAATGTCATCCAAGTGGTTGCCATACCGAGTGTTGACTGGCATCGGACCTATGTATCTGCATTGGCCGTCAAGCATTGGCTAGCCAGGTCAAAAGTCCATGCCTCTGGAATCAATGTATTTACACTCGGAGCACATGCAAGAAAGAGTTTGGTGTTGTTCAAACGGGCCTTTGGTAAGGAGGTTCCTGTAGGCGTGATCGCGGGCATTGAAGATAGTTATGAGCCGGATCGTTGGTGGCTCTCCGCGAAGGGGATTTACACCGTACTCCGTAAGACCATTGGTTATCTGTATGCGGAGTTATGGCCGCTACCGGACGATCTTCTTGCATCGACCGGATAGGTTTTCTTGACGTCCTGCTAGATAGGTTTGTTCGGAGAGAAAACATGGCCGTCGTTAAGACAAAAGGAGCGAGGATTGCGGGCGTCTGTACCTGTCTGCCGACCGAGCAGTTCGACAATCTGAGCGACTCTTCAACGTTTACAGAAGAAGAGGTCCGTAAGGTGACTGGGATGGCGGGCGTATCGAGCCGGCGTGTGGCGGGGGACACCATCTGCAGCAGCGATCTATGCATCGCCGCAGCTCAGCGGCTGATGGAACGACTCGAGTGGACGGCTGCTTCAATAGATGCCGTGGTGATGGTGACACAGACTCCCGATTACTTTTTGCCTTCTACTGCCTGCGTGGTCCATAAGCGGCTGAAACTTTCACACCATTGTGCCGCATTTGATGTGGGGCTTGGTTGTTCCGGCTATCCGTACGGCATGTGGTTGGCATCCATGATGCTCCAGGGTGGGGGGATACGCCGAGTATTGTTGCTGCACGGAGAGACGCCAACCCGGTTTTCTCATCAATCCGATCGTTCCGTCTCACTCTTGTTCGGAGACGCCGGCTCAGCCACTGCGTTGGAGGCAACCGATTCATCCGGACCGGCATGGCACTATGCATTGCATTCCGACGGCAGCGGATACAACTCGATGATAGTCGAGTCCGGCGGCTTCAGGGATCGTTTTGGACTGGATATGCGTAAACATTGCGTGTCGATGAACGGCGCCCTCATCTTCAATTTTACGATCAAGCGGGTTCCCGCACTGATCGAAGAGACGTTGAGGGCGGCGTCGATGGGCACCCCCGATATCGACTACTTTATCTTTCATCAATCCAACCAATTCATCCTAAAACACCTGTGCGCGAAGCAATCGCTTCCCTTAAACAAAGTTCCTATCATCCTTCGTAACTTTGGCAATACTGGAGGAGCATCGATTCCTCTGACGATGACACAAGGACATCTCATGAGGCCGGCGGATCGCCCGCTCCGGATGATGCTGTTGGGATACGGTGTGGGTTTATCCTGGGGATCGGCTCTGGTGGACTTGGATGCGAGCGCCATCTTGGATTCTGTGGAGTTAGATAATACCTCACAGGTGTCGGCATGATCGATGATTCGGGAAAGCTATTCGAGGGGAAAACGGTCCTCGTATCTGGTGCCTCATCGGGGCTTGGACGGGCCATCGCGATTCGACTGGCCCGACAAGGGGCAGGATTGGTCTTAGTTGGGCGGAATCGAGATCGGTTGGAAGATACCGCCAAAAAGTCGGGCGCTCGTGTTTGCCGGATCGTTCAGTTGGATTTGACCGATGTGGCCGCCATTATGCCTGCGGTCAAAGAGGTTGTCTCCACGCTGGGGCGGCTTTACGGGCTCTGTCATGCCGCCGGCACGGTCGACACGCTTCCTTTAAGCGCCGTCGGTCCAGAAAGGATTCAGGGCATGATGCAGGTGAATTACGTGGCTGGAATTGAATTGGCCAGGTCCGTGACGCGACGAGATCTGCTCATGGAAGAGGGCGGTTCGATTCTGTTTATTTCCTCGATCTATGGTCTTATCGGCAAACCCGGTCAAATTGCCTACAGCGGAAGCAAAGGCGCCCTCACTGCCGCAGCCCGAGCCATGGCGATCGAACTGGCCAGGCGAAATGTTCGTGTCAATGCGCTCTCACCAGGTATGGTTCGGACGGAAATGACCGAGCGATCCCTGGCCGGTCTTTCCACCCAACAAGTACAAGCGCTCAAAGACATGCACCCTTTGGGATTTGGGAGCCCCGATGATGTCGCACATGCATCGACGTTCCTGCTCTCCCCTGAAAGTACGTGGATTACGGGTATTAATCTGGTGGTGGACGGAGGCTGTTCTGCTCAGTGACATACCGGACAGAGGGAAGGAACCACAATGACACAGACCGAATCCGTTGCTTGGATTGCACAAGTGTTCGAGATGACTCCTGACCAGTTGACGCCCGACACCCATCGGGACAACGTGCCGGCGTGGGATTCGCTTGGCGTATTGACGTTGATGGCCAGTCTGGATAGTGACTTCGGAATCGTCATGACGGATGAGGATATCCAGGCGGTCAAAACGGTCTGCGATATCCTGGATGTTATGAGACGACACGGGAAGCTCGGCTAACTTTTTATTTGTGGCAAGCCGGTCCTTCCTTCGCCGTGTGGGGAACCGTGCGATTTATCCTTGTCGATAGAATTCTTGAGTTGGAACCCGGCAAGCGGATCACAGCGATTAAGGTACTGCCAGTATCAGAAGAGTTGTTTCGGGACCACTTTCCAGGTTTTCCGGTCGTGCCCGGTGTGATCTTGACGGAGATGATGGCCCAGGCGGCGGGACGGTGCCTCGATGCGGAGGGTACTCACCCAGGACGGGCCATGCTGGGCAAAATCAACGGCGCAATCTTTCGCGAATGGGTCAAGCCGGATCAAGAGATTCTCCTGCACGCCACGATTACGCAAAACCGTCCGGCCTACGCGACAGCCGAGTGTTGCGCAGAGGTCGAAGGCAAGACGGTCTGTTCTGCGGGATTGTTCTTCGTGTTCGTTCCTTACGAGCGGTTTGCCGCAGGGCATCAAGATGAAGTCCTGCTAGCCTATTGGAAAACCCATCCGGACGCACGACCAAAACCGATATGATGAACTCACTCTTTTCACTTCACGGTAAGAACGTCCTGGTTACCGGAGGCACGCGTGGAATCGGCCGGGCTGTTTCTCTCCAGTGTGCCCGTGCCGGTGCGACGGTTGTGTCGAACTACGTGCGCGGCCAGAAGACTGCCGATTCTCTCCTGGCTGAGGCCGAGCAAGAACAGCTGCGTCTGACGTTGTGTCGGGCGGATGTGACCATCGAGAAGGGTCTCGAAACTATTGAACAGTGCATGGCGGGTTTGAACGGAGGCCTCCATGGGCTAGTGCACTGTGCCGCGACCGGAGTCCACAAGCCATTCGCTGAACTGAGTGTGCGCCACTACGATTGGACGTTTGCGCTCAACGTGCGTGCGTTCTTTGAACTGGTGAAACGGCTTCTTTCCAGGTTTTCCGCTGAGGCGAGCATTGTGGCAGTGAGTTCGCAAGGCGCATCCCGCGTCGTTCCCGCTTACTCAATCGTGGGAGCTTCGAAGGGTGCCTTAGAGTCTCTAGCAAGACACCTGGCCGTCGAGTTGGCCCCCCGAGGGATCCGGGTCAATATCATCGCGCCAGGCGCTGTGGCGACGGAGGCCTGGGCTTCCATGCCGGACGCCCAGATTCGACTGACGGAGTCGGCAAGACGAACTCCGCTAGGGCGGCTGGTCACTGTGGAAGAGGTGGCGCATGCCGCCCATTTCCTTTGCTCCGATGCATCCCGCGCCATCATTGGCCAGACTTTGACGGTCGACGGAGGGGGCGGCTTACCCGTATAGAGCCGAGGATCGTTTTCTGACGGGCTGGTTTACTCATGCGAGCGTACCGTGTTGATTGACAAGCCACGCATCCCAATTCGAGATGTGCTGTTGTTCGGTCTCTGGCCAGGCTTCATCAAGAATTGGATTTACCGCCTGCGCGGGTATCGTATTGGGAAGGGTGTTTCCATCGGATGGGGCTCTGTCATCTGCGGTGATCGTGTCAGTCTCGGCGACCACACGTCGATCGGTTTTCTGACGATCATCCGAGGCAAAGTGATCGAGATCGGCGACTATGTTCAGATCGGTTCGACGACCTTCTTGGACACCCCGTATCTGCAGATAGGTGAAGGCAGCAAGATCAACGAACAGGTGTTCGTCGGGGGCTTGCAGTTTCCCGATTCTCGATTCGTGTTAGGTCGAAACTGCCAAATCATGCAGATGTCTTATATCAATCCGGCTCGGTCCATCGTCGTTGGAGACGATTCGGGAATCGGGGGGCACTGTTTGATCTTCGGCCATAACTCGTTTCTCAGCGCGTTCGATGGCTATGGTGTCGACTTTGAATCAATCGAAATCGGTCATAGCGTCTCCCTCGCGTGGGGCGTCTTTGTTCTACCGAAAACCAAAATCGGAGACGGCGCGGTCGTGGGGGCCCGATCCGTCGTCCAGGGGACCATCCCGCCACGATCTCTGGCCATAGGGTTCCCGGCGCGGGTCATCAGCAAGGCGCCTGATTTTCCCAAGGATCTTACAGATAAGGATAAGCTCGTGCTGTTCCGAAAAATCGTGACGGAGATGATCCAATTGTTCAAGGACTCAGGCCTTCGTTGTGAGCAAGAGGGGCAACGGTATCACGTGTCGAAACCTGCGGCCGGGTGGTGGCGACGAGGTTGTTCCTCATGGGCCCTTGAGGTGATCGATGGGGATGTGCGGGATGCCCTTCAGTGTTCGACGTTCGGGGCATGCGATGTGCTGCTGAGCCTTTGGGATATTCCCGACGACATTCGGCAGCGTGTGCATGACGAAGGCGGTATGTGGATCGAGATTGCCAAGAAGGAGCAAGCCCGGGAGTCGAACGAGTTGGGCGATGAAGTTGCACTTTTCCTCAAGCGCTACGGGGTCCGGACTTTTCGGGTCCCACCGATTTCTCCATCGCGTTCGTCCGGATTACAGCCATCATGATTGTCACCGAGCTTGCGAAGACCGGGACGTATATTCCTGAGATCGGTATCGGCACGTGGGAATACCATGCCGGTCCGCAGCCGCTGCGTAAAGGATTGGAAGCCGGGGCCTTGTTCATTGATACGGCTGAGTCCTATGGTTCTGAGCCCGCCGTGGGCGAAGCCGTTCGGGGTCTGCGCGATCGCGTGTTTATCGCCACGAAGGTCTCGCCGCAGAATTTTCGACGCTCCGACCTTCGTCGGTCGGTCGAGGCGAGTTTGAAGCGATTAGGTACAGATTTCGTGGACCTGCTCCAGCTGCACGAGCCAAATCCTGCCATCCCGATCGATGATACCATGGGGGCCGTCGCAGAATTGATTACGGTGGGGAAGGTGAAATTCGCCGGGGTCAGCAACTTCTCCGTCGCGCAGTTGCAAGCGGCACAGAAGGCATTGGGACGGTTTCCGATCGTATCCAATCAGGTCCGTTACAACCTCATCGATCGCACGATCGAGACGGAGTTATTGCCGTATTGCCAGGCAAATCATATAACCGTTATCGCCTATTGCCCTCTGGCTCGGGGTGTCTCTCGCATCCGTGATTGCGATCCCACAGGAGTGATCGACGAGCTGGCGAGAGAAACAGGGAAATCCCCGGCCCAGGTCGTTCTCAATTGGTGTGTATGTCAGACGGGTGTCGTGGCTATCCCCAAAGGAAATTCGGTGGATCATATCCTTGATAATTGCGGCGCGTCGGATTGGCGGTTAACCCGGGAGCAGCTGGCTCTTCTTGATGAGCGGGTTCTGCATCGCCGGCGGAACCGTTTTGACCAGTTGGTCAGGCAGTGGGTGCCAGGTCCGCTGCAATCTTTGGCGGCTCAAACTCTAAATGCCTTGCCGCGGGGGTTACGCCGCCGGTTTCGGTAGGGGACAAAATGGACTCGTACTGCTGGTGTGTAGATGGGAGGCGTCATTAAGTTGTGCGGAATAGCGGGCAGTCTCCAGCTGCATGGCGGATCAGCTGATCGGGAACAGTTGCGTCAGATGATTGGGACCATTCGCTATCGAGGTCCTGACGATATAGGAATTTACAGTCATGGTCCGATCGGTCTTGCTCACGCTCGGTTGAGTATCATCGACCTCGAGGGCGGGCATCAGCCGATGTCGATCGAGCAGGATTCCATCTGGATTACGTTTAACGGAGAGATCTTCAACTACATTGAGCTCCGCGACGAGCTGATCGCGAAAGGACATCGCTTCACATCGAATTCAGATACGGAAGTGTTGCTCCATCTGTACCAGGAGGAGGGCGAACGATGTGTGGAACGACTCAATGGGCAATGGGCCTTTGCTATCTGGGATGCTCCGAGACACAAGCTTTTTCTGTCGCGGGATCGTTTTGGGGTCAGGCCTCTCTACTATGCACAAGCGGAGGGGGAGTTTCTGTTTGCCTCAGAGATTAAGGCATTGCTGGCTTGTCCAAAAGTCGCTTGTGCGATCGATCTCAATGGGCTTGACCAGATCTTCACGTTTTGGGTGACGGTCCCGCCGCGAACCGCATTCCGCGGTATCAGCCAGTTGCCCCCTGGCCACTCCATGGTGGTCCACGAGGGCCAGACCAGGATCGAACCCTATTGGACGCTCGATCTTGCCTCCCAGGTCACGAATGGTCGCGCCACGGACACCCGATTGGCCGAGGAGTTGCTCGCGCTCCTTCAGGACGCGACGAGAATCCGGCTGCGGTCTGATGTACCCGTCGGCGCCTATCTGAGCGGCGGCATTGATTCCACCGCCATCGCCGCCTTAGCGAGGAAGAACACCGGTGAACAGATCAAGACTTTTTCGGTCACGTTCGAATCCACGGATGTCGACGAAAGCCGTTTTCAGCATGAGGCCAGCTCGTTTCTCGGGACGACGCACCACGAGATTCGCTGTGGTCACGAGGACATCGTGCGTGTATTTTCTGATGTGATCTGGCATACGGAGCAGCCGATCCTTCGTACAGCGCCTGCACCCCTCTATCTCCTGTCGAAGCTGGTGCGCGACAGCGGTCTCAAAGTGGTATTGACCGGTGAAGGGGCAGACGAGTTGTTCGGGGGCTACGACATTTTCATGGAGACCAAGATTCGACAGTTCTGGTGTCGCCGCCCGGAGTCGGCTTGGCGTCCGCTCCTGCTCAAGCGGCTCTACCCCTATCTCGCGGGTGTGCAGCGTCAATCGCTGGAGTACTTGAAGCACTTTTTCCATGTAAAACAACGGGAGCTCAACAGTCCGTTCTTCTCCCACCTGCCTCGCTGGGAGCTCACGGCAAAAACAAAACGCTTTTTCTCTCCATCGGCTCAGGCGGAACTTGCTACTGCAGATGCGTTTTCCGCTCTTTTACGCGATCTGCCAACTTCTTATGCCGCGTGGTCACCATTTGCCAAGGCGGAGCTCCTCGAATCACGGTATCTGCTGCCCGGGTATATCCTTTCCTCCCAGGGGGATCGAGTAGCGATGGCGCATGCCGTTGAAGGGCGCTACCCGTTCCTGGATCATCGAGTGGCAGGCTTCGCAGCCCGGTTACCGGTCGCCTTGAAGATGAAAGTGCTCGAACAGAAATATTTGTTGAAGCTGGCTGTGAAGGGATTGATTCCGGAATCGATACGGCGGAGACCGAAACAGCCTTATCGGGCGCCGGACGGCGTAAGTTTCTTCGGTCATAAAGATGGGGTTGTTCAGGATCTTCTATCTCCGGCAAAAATCAAACAGGACGGCATTTTCGACCCGCGAGCCACCGAGGCGTTGGTGAAGAAATTTCGTTCCGGAAGAGAGACGAGCATCAAGGACAATATGGCCCTGACCGGCATCCTGTCGACGACAATCCTCCTTGACCGGTTCATGCGTGGACGTAGCGCTGTCAGCGACCTCACTCTCCCTACCGATACCTCCTGTTTGCACCTGCCTCAAGGTAGCCTACATGAGCACAGGCCTTGAAACCCCTCACCTACCGGGCGAAAAGGATATGAGATCTCCTCACTGCCGTGTTCGGTTGCGCATTGATCCTCCTCTTTTCACCGAGGGCGCGGCAAATCGGCACATTCCTGCGCTGGATGGTATACGAGGACTGGCAATTCTTTTGGTGCTTTCATTTCATTTGAACCTGCTGGGATCCTTGTCCACACCCCATCCTTTCGACGCGTTTGTCTCGACAGTTTTCTCCGCGGGATGGTGCGGAGTCGACCTGTTTTTCGTTCTGTCTGGTTACCTGATCACACGTATTCTTTACCAGGCCAAAGGAACCGAGCAGTATTTCATCACCTTTTACACCAATCGGGTCTTGCGAATCTTTCCGCTGTACTATGCACTGCTGATTGTCACGTTCATCGTGATCCCACACCTGCCAACGGGATTCATTCCGGCGGAGAAGTTAGAACGGTGGACTCGGGCTGAAACAAACCCCTTGTGGTATTGGCTCTACCTCAACAATTTTGCGACCGCGCTCGCCGGCAGTTGGGGACATGGCATCCTGGATGTGACCTGGTCGCTTGCGATTGAAGAGCAGTTTTACCTGTTCTGGCCATGGGTAGTCTACGCACTCAACCGTGAACAATTGCTTCGTATCTGTCTTGTCATGTTTTTCACCGCATTCATTGTTCGAACGGCGATGACACTGTCCGACATGAATGCCATAGCGACCTATGTGTTCACTCTGGGCAGACTCGATGTCCTCGCCGCCGGTGCGTTTGTGGCTCTGGCGGGTGAAAGCTCCCGCGGTAACCAAGGATTGTTGCCGGCTCGGAGGATTTTGGTTATCACAGGAGTGGCCTGGTTGGGCTTAGCCATCTGGCGTGGTGGAACTTTCAATATGGACCCGGTTATTCTGACAGTTGGCCTCTCTTTAGTGGCAATACACTTTGCCGCCTTGATAGCCGTGATTCGCACTCTTCCCCCTGACCATTGGCTCGTAAAACTCCTTTCGTCAAAACTGTTAGGCGCCTTCGGGAAATACAGCTTCGCCATCTACCTTGTTCATATGCCATTGAGCGCGATGGTACGGGATACTCTGTATCATCCCCATCAATTCCTTACGCTTTGGGGTTCGAAACTTCCTGGACAACTGCTGTTCTATGTTGGCACGACCTTGCTCGTTTTCATTATCGCATTCGCGAGTTGGCATCTCTGGGAAAAGCATTTCTTAAAACTGAAGAAGTCTTTCACCTCGTCGTCCAATCCAAATCCCTCTGAAATGGCTATTCTCAAAACTTGATTTTCCCGTACGGTAAAGCTGGGTGAGTGAGGATACCCATTCCATCTCTCCGAATCAACAAGAGCCGCTAAGGACTGGAGCAAACCTTCCGATATCATGGACAAATCGGTGTACAGGTGAGGTTTTTGCCAAAAAACAACGGCACTTCAAGACTATTGTTCCTGTCAGAGAGTCGGCTGTAGGTTGATGGTAAACCTGAGTTCGACGGTCTCGACGTGGTGATCAATAGAGAACGTTTAGAGTGGGAGGATCATCGGGATGTTACGGATAATCAGAAAGTTCGTCATTGAGAATTATCTCTTCGGCGAGGAGGGCAAATTGGGGGATGAGGACTCTTTCATGGAGACCGGCATTATCGATTCGACCGGTATCCTTGAATTGGTCCGGTTCCTGGAATCTACCTATGGAATCAAGGTTGGCGATGAGGAGCTTATCCCTGACAACCTGGATTCTGTGAACAAGATCGTCTCCTTCATTCACACGAAACAATTAGTGTCGATCCATGCTGACGGGGGAACCTCACTCCAGTCAGCTGGGAAGCCACGACTATGACCACGCAGCGCGCTGGTTTGTCCGATTTGTTGCGTCTAGACCCGGCAGCCGAAACGGAGCGGATCAAAGCCTGGATCCGCGAGACCGTATTTCACCAGCTCCGTCGAAGGGGAGCTGTGATCGGAGTGTCGGGCGGGATCGATAGCAGTGTGGTCGCTTTACTCTGTGCGCAGGCGCTCGGGACTGACCACATCCTGCTTCTTTTCATGCCTGAGGCGGATTCTTCACTGGACAGCCTTCGGCTCGGCCGGGTGATAGCCGATACGCTCAACGCCAAGTCAGTGATGGAAGACATCAGCCCGATTCTCCGGGGAGCCAGGTGCTATGAGCGGCGGGATGATTCAATCCGCTTAGTCGTTCCGGAATACGGACACGGCTACAGATCCAAAATCGTGCTTCCAGGTCTGCTTGATGCCAGCCACTACGCAATATTTTCAATCGTCGTTCAGTCTCCGGATGGGCAGATGAAGAAAGTCCGTCTGACGCCGGAAGCCTATCTGGGCATTGTTGCGGCTACGAATTTTAAGCAGAGAGCCCGGAAGATGATGGAATACTACCACGCGGATCTGCTGCAGTACGCAGTCGCAGGTACGCCAAACCTCCTCGAATATGATCAGGGCTTCTTTGTGAAAAACGGAGATGGTGCTGCCGACTTCAAGCCCATTGCACATTTGTACAAATCACAGGTGTATCAGCTTGCGGCCTATCTCGGCGTGCCCGAGGAAATCCTGCGCCGCCCTCCGACGACGGATACATACACGTTGGAACAATCGCAGGAAGAATTCTACTTTACGTTGCCGTACGAACAGATGGACGCCTGCCTCTATGGCAAGGACCATGGTATGTCTGCCACTGATCTCGCGGATGCATGCGGTATGACAAAGAATCTGGTGGAGCGCGCCTACCAGATGATTGAAGCCAAGAGAAAGGTGGCCAAGTACTTACACGCCCAATCGATGACCATTGCGTAGCTAGGAACTTCTTCATTCCGCTTTTCAGCTTCGATCTGTTGTGATGAACGGGAAGAACGTTGCACAGTACTTGCTTTATGGAAAGGATCCCGATCGGATCGCGCTTAGTTTTCTCCAATCATCGGTCTCATACGGAGAGCTTACGGCTCATGCCGGTCAGATCGCTGCCCATCTGCTTCGGTGTGAATCCAGACAAGACGACCGCGTTCTCTTGGTGGGTGACAACTCGCTCTTTTGGGCGGCCTGTTATTTGGGTGCCTTGCAAGCTGGACTGATCACGGTACCTATCCCAGCCCAAAGCTCGGTGGGAGATCTCACTTCTATCCTACGAATGAGCGGTGCCAAGATAGTCTGTGCTCAAGCTTCGGTCGCGACCGCTCACGCGAGTGCATTCTCTGGCGCTCATCTCATCACCGACCGCGACATTCTCCCGATCCCGCACGTCTTATCCCAAGTGAGTTTTTCAACTCTTCATTCCGCAGAACGTCCCCTATTGGATTATGCCTCGGTGACTCGCGACCAGTTGGCGGCCTTGGTGTTTACATCCGGCTCGACAGGCCAGCCGCGTGGGGTGATGATTAGCCACTCAAATATTATTGCCAATACAGAATCCATCATTGCATACCTTTCGCTCACTGCTCAGGATCGCATGATGGCGATCCTGCCCTTTCACTATTGTTACGGCGCCTCCCTCCTTCACACACATCTACGGGTCGGTGGTGAGGTTGTCGTGGACAATCGGTTCATGTATCCGGAAACGGTTCTTCAGCGAATGATTGAGACGAAATGCACAGGATTTGCCGGGATACCGAGCCATTTCCAGATTCTTCTAAGGAATTCTAGTTTCAAGCGGAAGGGATTCCCTAGTCTCAGACATATGCAGCAGGCTGGCGGGTATTTGGCGCCGATCTTTGTTCAAGAACTGAAAGAAATCCTTCCCCACACGAAGATCTACATCATGTATGGGCAGACTGAGGCGACGGCAAGACTTTCCTACTTGCCTCCTGATATCTTGGAGGCGAAGCTTGGCTCTATCGGAAAGGGAATACCCGGTGTGACGTTACGCGTCTTGGATGGGCAGGGGAGGGACGTGCGACCGGGTGAAGTTGGTGAGATTGTTGCAGAAGGCCCCAATGTCGCGAAGGGATACTGGCAGGAACCGAATGAATCGGCGGACGTCTTCCGTAACGGTTCACTGTACACCGGTGACTTGGCAAGAGTTGATGAAGACGGGTTTATTTATATTGTGGATCGGGCAAAGGACTTCTTGAAGTGCCGCGGCGAGAAGGTCAGTTGCAGGCAGATCGAAGGGGTGTTATTGGAATGCAGCGAAATAGTAGAAGCCGCAGTCGTCGGCATTCCTGATGATGTGCTCGGCGAGGCCGTGAAGGTATTTGCTGTGCCTCGAAATACAAATATTGATGGTCTTGAAGAACGGGTGGCGTCCTTCTGCAGAACCAGATTGGCTTTGCATCAATTGCCCAAACAGATTGTCATCCTGCGGTCCCTTCCGAAGAACAGCGCCGGAAAAGTCATGAAGGGTGTTCTCAAAATCCAAGACACCGCTCGAGCTCTTCCGTAAGTGATGCGACGGCAAGAAGTAATCACGTGGAGTACCGTGCCTCCTGAGAAGATGCATCCACGCACATTAGAGAGTCCATGGATTCGATCGCACTGGCTTGAACGTTTCGGGTTCAAAGATGTGTGTTTTGGGGTTCTGGTTACCGCGGACATTATATGGTTTCGCAGCTCTTTATTTATAGTCTTCAACAGTTCTTTGCAGGATGAATATTCCCAGCACTATTCCCATATCATCTTGATCCCGCTTCTCTGTGTGTACCTGCTGTATCTTCAGCGACGAGCGATCTTTGCCACAGTGGAATGGAGCCCCCTCCTCGGGTCAATCGTGATGGCAGTCGGAGGCGCGGTATCGTTAGGAACGGAAGAGCCTGCAAGTGAGGCGCTCGAGAGTTTCTTTCCCACGATACTGTCCTCCGTGATGATGTGTTGGGGTGCCTTTCTGTTCTGCTATGGGACACACGCCTTTCGTGCGGCGTCCTTCGGATTGGGCCTTATGGCCTTCATGATTCCGCTTCCGTCTAATGCCCTTGACGCCATCGTCGGTTTTTTGCAGCGCAGTTCGGCTGATGCGGTGGAGTTCCTTTTCTCTTCCCTCGGCACTCCTGTCGTCCGCGAGGGATTTGTCTTCACGCTGTCGAATTTCACGATCTTCGTTGCGGAAGAATGCAGCGGTATTCGGTCATTTCTTGCGCTGGTCATCACCAGTCTGGTCGCCGGATACTGGTTTTTGACATCCTGGTGGGCCAGGGTCGTGTTGATAGCAGTCGTCGTCCCTCTGGCCATCATCAAGAACGCCTTCCGCATCGTCGGGTTGACGCTTCTGGCGAACTATGTCGACCCGACCTATCTCACGGATAGTGCGCTACATCGGACCGGCGGCATCCCGCTGTTTCTGCTCTCGCTGGTCGTACTCGTTGGTGT
>Ga0224505_10000828_pt1 | contig 20819 bp, 20 predicted proteins | sample SF_Jan12_sed_USG_FD_169102 | JGI IMG/M metagenome (GOLD analysis project Ga0224505, IMG submission 169102) | Sediment microbial communities from San Francisco Bay, California, United States - SF_Jan12_sed_USGS_4_1 | ecosystem: Environmental > Aquatic > Marine > Sediment | place: USA: California... | reverse complement strand
GGTCAGCGTCGTCGCATCGGCCGGCCACATCGGACCGCGGGGCATCCCGGCGAAGATCACGTCGATCGAGACGTCCGCCTGCTCCATGGCACGAGTGGCGTAGCCGCGGGCTTCGCTGGGGCGCCCCCGTGACAAGGCGGCCTCCGCCGCGACCACGAGCGCGACGAGCGGACCGCCACCGTCCGGATCCAGCGCGGCGGCCGCGGCCTCGCCGGCTCCGACGATGTCGCCGGTGCGCCAGCGAGTCTCCGCCAGGTCCACCAGGCCGGATTCGTCGAGAGCATCGCGTCCTGCGAGCGTCTCCAATTCGGCCCGGGCCAGCGCCAGCAAGCCCAGCCGCAGGTGCACGCCGGCCAGGGCCAGGTCGGCCTCCCGGTTACCAGTGGGCGCCGGATCGTTGACGTCGTGCTCCGCCATCGGCGTCGGATCGGTCGTCACGAGAATCGCAGGCGCCGATCGAGTCCGCGCAGGTAGCGGGCCGGCGCGACGGCCGCCAGGCGCAGTCCTTCGTCCGTCATGAGGCACCCGGCGACGCGCTGGATGTCCTCGGCCCCGACGGCGTCGATCGCGACCAGCGCCTGTTCCACGGTGAGGACGCGATCATGCAGCGCTTCCTGCCCACCGACCCAGGAGGCGACGTGACGCGTCTCATCCATCCGCAGCTCAAGGCCGCCTGCGAGGTATCGCTTGGCTTTCGCGAGCTCATTCTCCGGGACGAGCTCGTCGCGTAGGCGGGCCAGCTCGGCCAGGATCGCATCGAGTGCCTCCGGCAGTGCGGCCGGGTCCACGCCGGCGGAAACCTCCAGTGCGCCGGCGTCCACGTAATCCACGAGTCCGGAGCCGATGTCGTAGGCAAGTCCTCGCTCCTCGCGAACCGACAGAAAGAGCCGGCTGCTCATGCCGTCGCCGAGCACGCCATTGAGGACGCCGAGCGCCCAGCTGTCCGGATGGTCGCGCGGCAGGGCGGGAATGCCGACCACCAGTTGCGCCTGGGCGGTCTGGCGCCTTCCGACGCGGATACGGTCGCCTGCCGGGAGCGGCGGGGCCGGTTCATAGCCCGGGATCGGCCCGCCGCCGGTGCCGAAAGCGGCGTTGGCAAGTTCGACCGCCTCCGCGTGATCGAGGTCGCCCGCCACCGCCACAACCGTGTTGGATGGCCGGTAGGTCGACCGCCAGAACTGGCGGATCGTCTTCTCAGGGAGAGCCCGGATGGCGGGCTCGTCGCCGCAGATCTCCCGGCCCAGCGGTCCGTCGCCGAAGAGCGCTGTCTGGAACAGGGTCTGGGCGTACTCGGCGGGATCATCCTGGTACGAGCGGATCTCCTCGATGATGACCGTGCGCTCGCCTTCGATCTCCTTGGCGTCCAGCCGCGGACGCACGATGAGTTCGCCCAGGACGTCCATCGCTCGGGTCGCCTCGCGGCGCGGGACGCGGACCCAATAGACCGTGGACTCCCGATCCGTGGCCGCGTTGAACGACCCACCGACGCCCTCGATCGCCTCGCTGATCGCGCGCGTCGTGGGATAGGCAGCGGTGCCCTTGAATGTGATGTGCTCCATGAAATGGGCAGCGCCGGTCTCCGCCGGCGATTCCAGGCGTGAACCGGCCAGGACGTACGCGGCGATGGAAACCGAACGCGCCCCGGAGACCCGGGAGCTGATGACGCGCGGCCCCTCGGGCAGCGCGGTCCGTTCGAACATCGGACGGATGGTACAGGAAGGGCTCGGGAACGCCGCGCCACCCGCGGCAGAGGGACCATGCCGCCGGCATGGCGGCGCCCCAGCCACGGGCTGGGGCGCCGGGCCGCCTGACCGTCGATCGGTCAGCCCGAGATCAGCGCGTCCAGATAGCCCTGCAGGAAGAAGATGACGAACATCGCGGACACGACCCACATCAGCGGGTGGATCTCCGAGATCCGGCCCTTGGCCAGCTTGATGACGACCCAGCTGATGAAGCCGGCCCCGATCCCGACGGTGATGTCGTAGGTCAGCGGCATGAGGATCATCGTCAGCAGCGCGGGCAGCCCGTTCTCGACGTCACCGACGTCGATGTCCTTGATCTGGGTGAACATGAGGTATCCGACGAGGACCAGCGCAGGGGACGTCGCCTGACTCGGGATGATGCCCGCCAGCGGCGCCAGGAAGATCGCCAGCAGGAAGAGGACGCCGGTCACGATCGAGGCGAAGCCGGTGCGGCCGCCTTCGGCGACGCCAGCCGCGCTCTCGATATACGTGGTGTTGGAGCTGACACCGGCCGCGCCGCCGACGACCGCCGCGAGGCTGTCCACCAGCAGGACCCGGCCGACGCCCGGCACGGTACCGTCCGGCTCGGCAAGACCAGCCTCGGAAGCGACACCCGTGACGGTGCCCATCGTGTCGAAGAAGTCCGTGAGCAAGATCGCGAAGATCGTCAGGATCGCGGCGAGCGGTCCCAGGACGGTGAAGACGTCCGTGACATCGAAGTCTCCGAGCGTCGAGAAGTCCGGGACCACCGAGTACTCCGTTGGCACCGACGTCACCCCGACGATCAGGGCAACGGCCGAGATGACGAAGATCGAGATGATCAGCGCTCCGCGGACCTTGAGCACCCACAGGACGATGGTGAAGATGAGCCCGGCGAGGAACAGGAACTGCCCGGTGGTGGTCGGGAAGACCGGGACCACCGGCGGTGCCCCGCCCTCCGGCGAGACGATGAACCCGCCGCCGACGAACCCGATGAACAGGATGAACAGGCCGATGCCGGCCCCGATCGCGCGCTTGAGCGCGAGCGGGACGGCGTTCATGACGGCCTCGCGGAAGCCGACGAGCACGAGCGCCGTCACGGCCACGCCCTCGAGGACGATCACGCCCATGGCGCCCGCCGGCGACAGGCCGCGAGCCGTTAGCGAGAAGGCGACGATGCCGTTGATCCCGAGTCCGGCGGCCAGGGCGAGGGGGTAGTTCCCGACGACGCCCATCGCGATGGTCATGACGCCCGCCACCAGGGCGGTGGCCGCCGAGACGGCGGCCACGCCCGCGGCATCGAGGCCGAATCCGGCTCCCAGGATGCCCGCGTTGACGAAGATGATGTAGACCATGACGAAGAATGTCGTCAGGCCCGCCCTCGCCTCCGTGGCGATGTTCGTTCCCCGCTCGGCGAACTTGAAGTAGCCGGCGATCCCGCCGGTCGGTGCCGTCGGCTGCGCTTCAGCGCTCACGTCGTCCCTGCCTCCTCACGACCCAGCAGCGCGCTGCACCCATTGGGCGGGTGCAGGTCACGCCCCTAGCGCTGCGCGACCGTTGTCGATCGCGCTCCCCAGGACCCGGTTAGAAGCCGTGCTCCGACCCGCTTAGTCGTCCTCATGGACGTCGAGCCCAAGCAGCTCCATCTGGACGTAGTCGGATGTGTCGAACGCCAGCTGGCGAGGGGCGAAGGGTGATGGGTCGTCGCCGCCGGGCCCGATCGGCGCGAATTCGACGATGACGCGCTCGTCGCCCTGGACCAGCACGTAGACCAGCAGTTGGTCGGGGCGGGTCTCGAATTCGAGGTGCTCGAACGAGTCGATGTTGAGGGTGATGGCCAGGGGCGTGAAGTAGCTCGAGATGTCCGGTGAATCGGTCACGATCCGCTCGACCCAACCGGTTCCGTGAGCGACGACGTCGCGACCACGCAGGTAGCGGTAGGTGACCGTCTGCTTGAGGAGTGGGCGGAGCAGGTGAAGCATGTCCGTCCGACTGGATACCAGGCCTTGATTCACGAAGAACTTGGCCGGCGGTGTCGACACGGAACGTCTCCTCGGGCACGAGCGTCCTTGACGGAACGAACGCGATGGTAGCGTACGCGGCCACCCGCGACGACCCCCGAATCGTTCGTGATCCGGGCGATCCGCGGCCTGATCCCGGCCCCGCCCGCGTATCATCGCGGCCATGCTGCTCGCGATCGATATCGGCAACACCAACATCACCGTCGGGCTGGCGCGCGGCGGCTCCATCACGGGAACCCGGCGTTCGGTCACGGATTCCCGTGCGACGGCAGACGAGATCGAACTCCTGATGGCCGGCTTCCTCCGCCTTGACGATGCTTCGTTCGCCGATGTGTCCTCGATCGTCTGCGCGTCTGTGGTCCCGGGGCTCACCGCGGCCGTCGAGACCGTCGCCCGACGGCGCGAGCGCCCGTTCCTGGTGGCGACCGCCGGAACGGTGCCGATCGCGATCCGCGTGGACCGCCCCGCTGAGGTCGGAGCCGACCGGCTGGTGAACGCTCTGGCCGCGGCGCGCATCCACGGAACGCCGGCCGTCGTCATCGATTTCGGGACGGCGACCACGTTCGATTGCGTGAGCTCCGATGGGGCCTACGTCGGCGGCGCCATCGCACCGGGGCTGGAGCTCGGTCTCGAGGCACTGGCCGCTCGCACGGCCAAGCTCCCGAGGATCGAGCTTCGCACGCCGGATCACGCCATCGGACGCGACACGGTAGGCGCGATGCAGTCCGGCACGGTCTTCGGCTATCAGGCGCTGGTGACCGGACTGCTGGCGAAGATCCGGCGGGAGCTTGCCGACCTGGCGGGGGTGGAGGCCGACGAGGTCCGGGCCATCCTGACCGGCGGACTGTCTGCCTCGCCGTGGGCGGAGGGCCTGGACGGTATCGACGCCATCGATCCGGACTTGACCCTGCGTGGCCTCGCCATCCTGCACGCCGAGGTCACCGGCGGGGAACGCCTGGAGCTGGGCCTGCCATGACCCTGCGCCTGGACGGTCGCCTCATCGGTCTCGGCGTGACCGGCTCGGTGGCGGCGTACAAGGCGGTCGAGCTGCTTCGGCTCCTGCGAGCCGAGGGCGCCGACGTGGTCGTCATGCTGACCCCGGCGGCGGGCCAGTTCGTGGGCCAGCTGTCCTTTGCCGCCCTTTCGCGACACCCGGTCGAGACATCCGTGATGGACCTGCTCCCGGACGGCCGGATCGGGCACATCGTCGTCGCCGATTCCGCTGACGCCTTGGTCGTCGCCCCGGCCACGGCCCACTGGCTGGGAGCCATGAGTCACGGCTTGTCGGGGGACGCCGTGACCGCGGCCTGCCTCGCCACCGCGGCCCCGGTCGTCGTGGCGCCGGCCATGGACGGCGATATGTGGACCCATCCGGCCACGCAGGACAACGTCGCCCGCCTGAGGGAGCGGTTCGGCTACACCATCGTCGAGCCGGAGCTTGGTCCGCTGGCATCCGGCCAGTCCGGCGTGGGGCGGCTCGCCGAGCTGGCGTCGATCGTCGATGCCGTCGTGGACGCCGTGGCGTCGCGCCCGATCCGTGCCCCGGATCCCGCCATGCGACCGCCTCGCTCCGACACGCCGCCACGCGATGCCGACCTCGAGGGCCGCCGCGTCGTCGTCACGGCCGGCGGCACGCGCGAAGCGATCGATCCGGTGCGCTTCATCGGGAACCGCTCGACCGGGAAGATGGGAGCGGCCATCGCGACCGCCGCACTGGACCGGGGCGCAGCGGTCACGCTGGTCGCGGCGAACATGGATGTCTCGCCCCCGACCGGCGCCCAGCTCGTCCGGGTGGCCTCCACGGCCGAGCTTCGTGATGCGCTGATCGCGCTGGAGTCGTCGGGCGAGTCCGGATACGACGTCCTCGTCATGGCGGCGGCCGTCGCCGACTTCCGCCCCCTCCGCGCCGCCGACCAGAAGCTGGCCCGCGACGGTCCACTGATCCTGGAGCTGGAACCGACCCCGGACGTCCTGGCCGAGCTGGCGGGTCGGGCCCGTGATCGTGCTGCCGCAGGATCAGCACGCCGCCCGATCCTTGTCGGCTTCGCCGCCGAGACCGGTGCGCTCGACCGTGCCGCGGACAAGCTGCGCCGCAAGGGCGTGGACTTCCTCGTCGCCAATGACGTCATGGAACCTGGGGCCGGCTTCGGCACGGATACGAATCGCGTGGCGATCCTGGCCGCCGACGGCTCGCGTCAGGACCTGCCGATGCTTTCCAAGCGCGACGTGGCCGATCGTCTGCTCGACCGTGTCGTGGCTGCGCTGGACGCCCGCCGTGACGAGGCGCAGACTTCGCGATCATGAGTGCCACCGACGCCACACCTCGCCGCCTGACGGTCGCCGACATCGCCAAGCGCTATGCCGATGGCCAACGGTTGCCGATGCTCACGGCCTACGACTACCCGACGGCTCAGATCATCGATGAGGCCGGGATCCCGCTCATCCTGGTCGGCGATTCGCTCGGCCAGGTCCTGCTCGGATACGAATCGACGGTCCGGGTGACGATGACCGAGATGCTCCATCACACCATGGCGGTGGTGCGCGGGAGCCGGCGGGCGCTCGTCGTTGGTGACATGCCGTTCCTGACATACGCATCGATCGCCGAGGCCCTCGACAATGCCGGCCGATTCCTTCGGGAAGGCGGCGCCCAGGCCGTCAAGGTGGAAGGCGGCGCCCGGTCGGCCCGCATCATCGAGGCGGTCGTGAAGGCCGGCATCCCGGTCATGGGTCACATCGGCTGGACGCCACAGGCCCAGCACGGGCTGGGCGGCAAGGTCAAGGTCATCGGCAAGGACCGGACACAGGCCAGGGCTCTCCTGGCGGACGCGCTGGCCGTCCAGGAGGCGGGGGCGTTCGCGATCGTCCTGGAACTCGTCCCGGCCCAACTCGCCGAAGCCATCACCGAGCGGCTCCGCATCCCGACCATCGGCATCGGCGCCGGTCCCGGGTGCAGCGGCCAGGTCCAGGTCATCACGGACCTCCTGGGCCTCGGCGACTTCGTCCCCCGCCATGCTCGCCCGTATGCGGACCTCCGCGGCACGATCGCCGAGGCCGCCAGACGATACGCGACCGATGTCGAGGCGGGGGCCTTCCCGGGAGCCGCCGAGACCGTCCGGATGGACGACGCGATCCTCGACGAGGCGCTGGGGCGTGGCGTCAACGATCGTGCCGGCGCCGGCCAGTCCGGGGCGGACCGCGACATCCCGGTCGGCGGCATCCCGCTCGACCGCGATCTCTGATCCCGCGGTTCGCCGAAGCGCCTCGTCCGTGAGCCGCTGATGCGCGTCGTCCGCACCCGGGCAGCCCTGCGCGCGGCGCTGGCCGACGCTGCCCGGCCGATCGGCCTCGTGCCGACCATGGGGTGGCTCCACGAGGGGCACCTCTCGCTGATCGAGCGCGCGCGCCTTGACGATGCGTCGGTCGTGGTCTCGATCTTCGTCAATCCCCGTCAGTTCGGAGAGACGACGGATTTCACGCGCTATCCGCGGAACGAGGCCCGAGACCTCGAGATCTGCGCGACGGCGGGTGTGGATCTCGTCTTCGCGCCGTCGGTCGAGGAGGTCTACCCCGTCGGCTTCGACACCACGGTGTCCGTCGGAGGGATCGCCCGGCCACTGGAAGGGGCGGCGCGCCCGGGCCACTTCGAGGGCGTCGCGACGGTGGTCGCCATCCTCTTCTCGCTGGTCGGTGCCGAGCGTGCGTACTTCGGGACGAAGGATGCTCAGCAGGTCCGGGTGATCAGGCGGATGGCCCTGGATCTCGCCCTGCCCACGGAGGTCGTGCCCTGCCCGACGATCCGGGAGGCGGACGGGCTCGCCATGTCCTCGCGGAACGCCCGGCTGTCACCGGCCGCCCGGGCGGCCGCTCCGGTCATCCGACGGGCCCTGCTCGAGGCACATCGGCTCTGGGAGGAGGGTGAGCGATCCGGCGCTCAGCTGCGCGCCGCCATGCGAACGACGCTGGCGAGCGAGCCGCTGGCACGGGTGGAATACGTCTCGGTGGCGGACGATGCCACCCTCGCGGAGTTGGAGGTCGTCGATCGGCCGGCCCTGCTCTCGCTCGCCGTTCGATTCGACGAGGTCCGCCTGATCGACAACGAACCGCTGCCCTGACCACGGGCCCGTCGGCCGGGCCTCGATCCCGAGCCTGCGAACGTCCGCCGCCATCTCGCTGGTGCCGACGGAGGGCGGGGCCCGGCGCCGGCGATCCGCCTAGCCGGATCGTGCCTCCGCAGCGACCTCGAGGACCCGATCGATGAACAGGTGCTCCCATACGAGCGCCTTGATCTCGCGGATCTTGCCCGCGTCCGCGGCATGGGTCTTGACGAGGAGGTCGTGGACGACCGAGGCCACCTGGTAGGTGTCGTCCGGGACGACCGTCGCGAACAGATCAGCGAACCGGATGGCGTCGAGCACGGTCTGGCGCGGCCAGAAACCACCTGTCAGGACGAGACCGGTCACGTCGCCGCCGGCGGGTGCTCGGATCCTGCGCGCGTGAACGATCGCCGCGATCACGTCCTCCCGATCGCCCGGCACGATCACCAGGTCGCGTGGGCCGATGCGCTGCAGCATGTGCTGCGGCTCCATCGCCCCGATGCTCACGCCGCCGATGACCTGGTCCTGGTCCGGACCTGGGTGGATCGTCTCCCCATTGACCCCCTCGAGCACCATCGCCAGCGTCGGGTTGGACAGGATCGGACGGTACGGGAGGACCCCGAGCAGACGGATGCCGTGCCGCTTCAGGCCACGCTCCAGCGTCCTCGCCAGGTCCGGCTTCGCCGCCAGGTCCACCTTGTTGACGATGGCCCCGGCCACCCGCACGCCGGCCCGCTCGAATAGGGCCGTGTTGAGCACGATCTCATCGATCGGCCGCCCGACCCCGCCCTCGGAAACGATGATGGCGGGCGCCCCGAGCATCGCCGCCACGGCAGCGTTCGAGAGGTCGATGACCGCCCCGACGCCAGCGTGCCCGGTCCCCTCGATGACGAGCATCTCGCGGCTGGCGGCGAATGAGGCATGCGCCTCGCGGATCCGCGCCGACAGGTCGTCCACCACCTTCCCGTCGATGAAGGCCTGGGTGAACCCGCGTGGGATGTGGACGGGGCTCATCCGCCGCAAGGGCTCCGGCAGGCCGAAGACCTCCTTCATCAGGACGGCGTCCTCGTCGGCCGGGACGCCCTCCTCGATGACGGTTCGCTGGCCGACCGGTTTGCAGAACCCGGTGGATAGCCCCCGGCGCTCGAAGCCATCCAGGACGCCCATGCTGACCGTGGTCTTGCCGCGGTTCTGTCCGGTCGCGGCCAGGTAGACGTGGCGCATCAGCGGGTCAGCCGATCCACGGGAGGCAGAGGATCATGGTCAGCGGGCCTTCCGCCCGCCCTGCCCGATCACCCTCGCCGGTCAGCCGTGCGCGCCGGTCTTCCGTTCGACGAGCGAGAGGCCGTCGCGCAGCCTCGCGATCGTCTCGGCGTCGACGGCGTCGGGCTCGAGATACGGTCCGAGCCGCTCGAGGATGTCCGTCACGAGGCCGAGAAAGACACTGGCATCTGCCACGAAGAACTGCGGCTCGTTGTTGTAGCGAACGAGCGTCAGGCGTCCCTGGAGGACGCGACGTTCCTCGACGTGCGCGACCTGCGTGGCGAAGTTGTGGCCCTGGATCCCATCCGGGTTGTTGAGGAAGTTGAGGGCGTTGTCGATCGCCAAGCCGAACCGGGCGCGCCAAGCCACGAGGCGCTCGTGGACCTCCGATGGGATACGGACCTCGGCAACCTCGTCGAAGACCTCGGGGGCGACCGTGAGCAGGCCCACCAGCGTCGTCCCGGCGCGAGGGCCGAGCATGACCTGGAGGCTGCGCTCCAGCGTGAAGACCTCCGAATCGAAGCGGGGGCTGGTGATCACGTCGGTCAGCAGGTCCTCGACGTTGTCGAGGATGCCGGGCTCCGCCACGGCGTTCGAGAGGTGGAGGATCTCCTCCTTGAACAGGAACTTCTCTTCGTGGTCGAGCATGTTCGCGATGGTAGCACCCGGCCACGGCCCGACCGGCGATGATCGCCGGGACGCACCGTCGGTCCACGCGTGCGGAGGGGAACCCATGGAACGGATCATCGCGAAGCAGGCTGATCTCGAGGCCGTCAGCAGGACGATCGCGCGGGCATTCGCCACGGACCCGGTCTGGGCGGTCGCCCTCGCTCGACCGGACGGGCAGACGGATCACCACGAATCGTACTGGCGGCTGTTCGTCGAGGGAGCGGCGGCGCACGGCACCGTCTTCCTGGCCGACGGCGGGGCGGCGGTATCGGTCTGGCTCCCACCTGGTGCAGACGAACTGGGTGCTGCCGGTCGCCGCGAACTCGAACGGTACCTCGACGAGGCCCTTGATCCCGCCGCGGTCGTCGCGATGCATGAGCTCTACGATCGGTTCGAGGCGAGCCGTAGCTCCGTTCCCGCGGAGCACGCCTACCTAAGCCTGCTCGCGACCCATCCGGACCATCGTGGCCGGGGCATAGGCCAGGACCTCCTGGCCGCCGACCTTCTCGACTGGGACCTCCGTCGGATCCCTGCCTATCTCGAATCCACCAACCCCGGCAATGACCACCGCTACATGCGGGCCGGGTTCGTACCCATCGGCGCCTTCACGGCGATCAGGGATCCGGCGCCGATCACGGCGATGTGGCGCGACATCGGCGGGTCGGGTACTGCCGGGATCAGAGGCTGAAACCGGGCGGCTCGGCGAGATCCGGGTGCTCTCGCTCGAAGGCACGAGCTGCCTCGAGCGTCCGCACCCACTCGTAGTAGATCCCCTTCGCATGAACGACCTCGGCGCCGAGCGCCGCCACGCGGCGTAGGCCGGCGTCGTGCATCGGGCTGGGCGCGAACGTCGCGTCGGCGACGACCGCGACCCGGAACCCTCGATCCAGCAACCCGAGCGCCGTGTGGGCGACACAGACATCGGTCTCGAGCCCGACGAGGATCGCCGTCCGGCGCTCCGTTGCATCGATGGCGGCGAGGATATCGGGCTGATCGGCGGCGCCGAACACCGACTTCACGAGGACCGGGGACCCGCCGGGGAGCGCTGAGAGGATCCGCGCGGCAGTCCTCCCGTTTCGCGCCGGGTCCTCCTCGGTAGCGAGCGCCGGGATCCCGAACGCCCGGGCCGTGGCTGCCAGCCAGGCGATCCTGTCGAGGGGGCCGCGCATCGGTCCGGACGCAGCGGCCAGGGTATCGCCGTAGAAGCCCGGCTGGGCGTCCACGATGACCAGCAGCGAATCCCCGGGATCGATCAGTCGGGCCATCGGCTCAGCCTACGCGCCCGCTGGTCGCCGCGTACGAGCCGAGACCCCGGCCAGGGCCGGGGTCTCGGTCGGTGCAGCCTTGATGCAGGTTATGGGTAGAGGCCGCGGAGCTCCATCGCGTCGGCGACGCGCTTGACGGCGAGGAGGTAGGCCGCCGTCCGCATGTCGACTTGTTCGCGGTGGGCCATCTCAAGCGTCTCGCCGAAGGCCTTGACCATGATGACCCGAAGCTTGTCGTTGACGGTCTCCTCGGTCCAGTGGTCGCGGTTGAGGTCCTGGACCCATTCAAAGTAGCTGACGGTGACGCCGCCGGCGTTGCACAGGATGTCCGGGATCATGAACGTGCCATTGCGGTGGAGGATCTCATCCGCCTCGGGCGTGGTCGGTCCGTTCGCCGCCTCGGCGACGAGTCGGGCCTTGACGTTGCCCGCGTTGGCGGCCGTGATCTGGTTCTCCAGTGCTGCCGGGATGAGGATGTCGCAATCGACCTCGAGCAGCTCGGCATTGGTGATGTCCGCGGCGCCCGGGAATCCCTGTACGGTGCCGTGTTCCTGCTTCCAGGCGACGACCCGGGCGACCTCGAGGCCGTCGGGGGCGTGGATGCCGCCGCTGGAATCGGACACCGCGACGACCGTGGCGCCCTCCTCGGCGATGAGGCGCGCGGCGATGGCCCCGGCGTTGCCGAAGCCCTGGATCGCGACGCGCGCCTTGGGGATCTCGATGCCGAGGTGGTGAGCCGCCTCGATGACGCAGAACACGGTCCCTCGGGCGGTCGCTTCGTTGCGACCCTCGGAGCCACCGAGGCTGATGGGCTTGCCCGTCACGACACCCGGGACCGTGTAGCCGGCATGCATGGAGAAGGTGTCCATCATCCAGGCCATGATCTGGGCGTTCGTATTCACGTCCGGGGCCGGGATGTCCTTCTCCGGACCGACCAGGATCTCGATCTCCGTGAAGAACCGGCGGGTCAACCCCTCCAGCTCCTTCTGGCTGAGCTTCTTGGGATCGACGATGACGCCGCCTTTGCCGCCACCGTACGGGATGCCGACGACGGCGCACTTCCAGGTCATCCACATCGCGAGGGCCTTGACCTCGTCGAGGGAGACGTCCTGGTGGTAGCGGATGCCACCCTTGGCCGGTCCGCGGCCCAGGTTGTGCTGGACGCGGTAGCCGGTGAAGACCTGGACGGAGCCATCGTCCATATGGACCGGGAAGTGCACCGTGAACTCGCGGCGCGGCTCACGCAGCACCAGGCGCATCCCCTCGTCAAGCTTCAGGCGCTCCGCGGCAAGATCGAACTGCCGTTGCGCCACTTCCCAGGCGTTGATCTGGGCAGCGGCGTGTTCGGTGGTCATGGAAGAAGCGTCCTCCGGGTACGGCGACCGTCGTGGGCCGCCATGTCGGCCTGGGCCGTCTCCCGGACGACCCCACGGGGCGCATCGCTGCCATGGCGGCAAGCCGCCGAGCCATCGCTGCGCGTCTCATCTGCGACCCTGAGTATAGCCGGGGACCAGCCAGTCGGGCCTGCTCGATGGTACCGGACGGCAAGGTTGTCGCAACCTTGGCGCAACCGGGCGGGCGGACGCTCAGGCGGCGCCGGGGCGGTACAGGATCGCTGCCCCGACGCATCCCGGGCCTATGTGCGGTCCGACGGAGGCACCGACGAGTTCGACCGTGACGGAGGCCGGGTCGAGGTCGGGCACGCGGCGCAGGACCTCCGCGCGAAAGTCATCGACATCGGGCGCCTGCGTGTGCAGGATCGACAGCCGTTCGATCGGGCGCTCGGTGATGAGCTGCAACAATCGCTCACGGGCCTTGGACCGGGTCCGCACGCGATCCGCGGTCTCCACCACGCCATCGACGACCGTGATGATCGGCTTGACCGACAGGAGCGATCCGATCGCCGCCTGGGCGCCGCTGATCCTTCCACCCTTCTTCAGGTATTCGAGCGTCTCCAGCACGACGAAGATCCTGATGTCCGTCACCCGCGCCTCGAGCGACTCGGCGATCGACGCCGCGGAGTGGTCGGCCTCGGCCATCTCCACCGCCATGCGACACATCAGCCCCTCCGCCATGGAAACGGCCATCGAGTCGATGATGTGGATCTCGCGATCCGGCAGCATGTCGCGGGCGATCTGCGCGCTCTTGATAGTCCCGGACAGCGTGCCCGCCACGTGGATCGAGACGATCGCGTCCGCGCCGGCGGCGAAGGCGGCCTCGTAGGCTTCCTTGAACTCGCCCGGCGACGATGCCGCGGTCGTCGGGAACGGCGCGTCCGGCGCGGTCATCCGCTCCCAGAACTGCGTCGTCGAGAGGTCGATGCCTGCTTTGAAGGATTCGCTCCCGAAGTTCACCAGCAGCGGTACGACGTGGATGCCGATGGCCGCCGCTTCGCCCGCGTCCAGGTCCGAGGCAGAATCGGTGAAGATCGCGACACGGCTCAAGGAACGCTCCTCCATGGTCCGCCCGGCGGGCGCGACGTTGCGGGCATGATACGGGTCGGGTCCAGCCAGGTTGCGACGACCCGGCCCGCTGCGCGCCGCCGAGTCGGGTCGTCGGCTCGCGAGCGGAGCCGCTACCCTTCGCCCGGATGGACCGATCGCTGCAGGCCGTGCTGGTGGGCACGTTCACGCTGCGCTTCAGCACCGGGCTCACGGGAGCCATGCTGGGCGCGTACCTGGCGGTGCTTCCGTCCTATGGCGGAGAACGAGTCAGCCCGCTGGTCGTCGGCCTGTTCAGCGCCACCTTCTATGTGGCCGAGCTGGTCCTCTCGCCGTATTTCGGGATCCTGTCCGACCGCCGCGGTCACCACCGCGTGATGCTGTACGGCCCGGTCTTCGGTGCCGTCGCGGTGACCCTGACGGCGTTCACCGCCGACCTGGGCCTGTCGGGCCCGCTGGGCGTGCTCGTGGCACCCATCATCGGGAGCCTGTTCGTGCTCGGGATCACCCGACTGCTCGAGGGGGCGTCCACGGCCGCCAGCGTGCCGTCCATCCTCGGCTTCATCGCGATCGCGACGGCAGGGAACGCCGCCCTCCGCGGCCGGACGTCCGCCCGGTTCGAGGGAGCGACCCTCCTCGGCCTCGGCGCCGGGTTCGCCGCCGCGCCGCTCCTGTTCGCCGCCTTCGGGCCAGTCGCATTCCTGCTCAACGCCCTCGTGTACGGAGCCTCGTTCCTCATCTTCTGGATCGTGCGCGATCCGGAAGGCGAGGCTGCCAGCCGCAACACGACGCACGCAGGGCTGTCGCGCTACGGCACGCTCCTGCGGAGTGCCCATGTCTGGCTGCTCGCGCCCACGTGGATCGCCGTCAATGCCTCGATCGGACTCTGGTTCAGCCAGTCCATCTTCCAGTTCGCCCAGGCCAACCCGGACTTCCCGGATCAGGCGCTGATGCGCGGCTTCAGCGCGCTCCAGATCTCGGCGGCGGCCGTCGTCATCGGGATCATCTTCGGGGCGGGCCTCATCTACTGGGGCAACAGATTCCGCAACATGCGCCGAACGACGATCATGTTCTACGGGATCCTCGGGGGCGCCCTCGCCGTCGGCGCCGGGTTGGCGATCAATCACGCCGCCGGCGTGCTTCCGGTCCCGATCGTGGCCGCGCTGGCCGCAGCCCTCGGTCTCTTCGTGCTGGCCGGGGCGACACCGGCGGCGCTCGGCCTGCTCGCCGATATCTCCGAGCGGTTCCCGAGGGATCGTGGCGCCATCATGGGCCTGTATTCGGTGTTCCTGGCCATCGGCCAGATCGCCGGATCGCTGATCGGCGGCGTCGCTGCCGATTCTGGCGGCATCGACGGCATGTTGATCGCGACCGCGATCCTGCTGGGCGTCGCCCTGGTTCCCCTGGCGCGACTCCGGCGCGATGAGGACGAGGTGGGCGCCGCGGGCCCGCCTGAGCTCCCGTCGGCGGGGGGCGGCCCTTGATGGGAGGGGCGTTCAAGGCAGCGTCGGACGGCGGCAGCGGCGAGCTTGAGACGGCGCCGGGGACGCTCGTCCCGCTCGCTCGCGGAACCCACGGCGCGGTGGTCGCACCGCACCACCTGGCGACGGCCGCGGGTCTTCACGTCCTGCGGTTGGGTGGATCCGCGGTGGACGCCGCGATCGCCACGAATGCGGCCCTGGCGGTGGTCATGCCGAACGGGTGCGGGATCGGCGGTGACGCGTTCTGGCTGATCTGGGATGAGGCGTCAGGCACGCAGCATGCCCTGAATGGGTCGGGGCGATCCGCTCGGGGGCTGGGCGCCGACGACCTCCGCGCGCGCGGCTTGGCGACGATGCCGAAGCGTGGCCCGCTGACCATCACGGTCCCGGGAGCGGTCCGTTCATGGGGCGACGCGCATCGGCGTCACGGCCGGCTCTCGCGCGGCCAGATCCTTGGCCCGGCGATCGAGCTTGCAGCGACCGGATTTCCCGCCTGGCCCGGCTTCATCGCGGCGGTCGAATCGGCGATCCCGTTCGTCCGCGACGCGCTCGGGCCTGACGCCGGCTTCTTCAGCGTCCTGAGGCCGCACGGCCGTGCCTGGCGACCGGGCGAGCGCGTGCGCCTGCCTGCGCTCGCGGCGACGCTCGGGCTGTTGGCGCGAGACGGCTTCGATGCGTTCTACGACGGCGACCTCGCGGAGCAGCAGGCCTCGGGCCTGGCCGCCGTGGGCTCGGCCGTCTCGGCAGACGACCTGGCAGTCCATCGTTCAACCTGGGGCCGCCCGATCGCCATCGACTACCACGGGGTGCGTGTCACGACCCATCCACCCAACAGTTCCGGCGTGGTCGCCCTCGAGATGCTCGGCATCCTGAGCGGGTTCGAGCCGCCGCGACCGAGCGGATTCGGGCCAAACGGCGTGACCGACCCGGACTGGGTGCATCTCGGCCTCGAGTCGGCCAAGCTTGCCATGGCCGACCGCGACCGGTACATCACGGACCCCGCCCTCCGCGACGTGCCCGTGAAGATGCTGCTGGACCCGGTGCGATTGGCCGACCTCGCCGGCACGATCGATCGGCGGCGCGCTGCGGATCCGCCGCCCGCCAGCAACCCCCCGGGCGGAGGAACCGTGTACCTCGCGACGGTCGATGCCGACGGCAATGCCGTCAGCCTGATCGAGTCGAACTACCTCGGGATCGGATCGGGCGTCGTGGATCCGGCGACCGGGATCCACTACCAGGATCGCGGGGCCTATTTCAGCCTCGATCCCGCGCATCCCAACGTCCTCGAGCCGGGCAAGCGCACGCTCCACACCCTGTTGCCCGGGATGCTGCTGCGGGACGCGGGCGACGGTCGCGGACAGCGCCCCTGGATCATCGTCGGATCGATGGGCGGCGACGCCCAGCCGCAGATCCACGCTCAGTTCGTGTCGGCCGTGGTGGATGGTGGCGTGGACGTTCGAACCGCCGTGGCCGCCCCGCGCTGGTACGTCGAACCGGCCGATCACTTCCGCCCGCCCACGGACGTCCACCTCGAACCACGTCACCTGCCGGGCATCGCGGAGGCGCTGGCGGCTCGCGGTCACCGGCTCGTGCCCACCGCGCCGTTCGACTCGAACCTCGGCCACGAGCACGCCATCGAACTCATCGACGGGGGGCCTGCGGCACCGGAGGGGTCGCTCGCCGCGGCGACCGACCCACGCAGCGAGGGGCTTCCGGCCGTCTGGTGAGGCGGCCGTATGCGATACTCGCCCGGCCGTCGGCAGATCGCGGATCGACGTCGCTGCCATCGGCCGTGTCGTCGCCCGAGCGCGAGCCAGCGGAGGAGCCCGTGACCTCGAACGTCAGCCAGAACTACCCGTACTCGAGCGAGGCCGAGGCCGATCGCGCGGCGACCATCGCGCGTCTGGTCGGCGAGCGCGAGAACCTGGCCGACACGCTGGCCGTCGATGCCACGCCGCTCGACGCCAACGAGCGCTGGTGGGTCTGGAAGTGCCCGACCAGGGGATGCGCCGGGCTCCTGCACGCCGCCGGCTACGCTGCCGAGAAGCACGCCGTCTTCGTCGTGTGTGACGGCACCTGCGCCAAGACGTTCCTGCGCTGAGCGAGCCCGGCGCCCGCGGCCAGGAGGATCTCCGGGCGAGTCGTCGCCGCCTCGCCACGGATGCGCTCGGGATCGCAGTCTCCGTCGCCGGCTTCGGGTTCGTGTACGGCCTCTCCGCCCGGGATGCCGGCTTCTCGCCGGTCGAGGCGATGGCGATGAGCACGATCGCCTTCGCCGGCTCGGCCCAGTTCGCGGCCGTCGGCTACGTCGCCAGCGGCCTCGCCTGGCCCGGTATCGTGCTGCTCACGGCACTGCTCAACGCGCGCCATCTCCTCTACTCGGCGGCCCTTGGGCCGTGGCTGCGCGATCTGCCGACGACCCGGCGGGCCGGGATGGCGCACGTGTTGACGGACGAGGCGTTCGCGCTCTCGATCGGGCATTTCCGGCGCATCGGGCGTGGGGACGAACGAGGCTACTGGATCGGCGCCATCGGCTCCACGTTCATCCCCTGGAACCTCGCGACCCTGGCCGGCGTGCTCCTTGGGGGCCGGATCCCCGACCCGGCCCGGTTCGGGATCGACATCATCTTCCCGGCCGCCATGATCGGCCTGGCGGTGGGCCTCATCACGGGGCGACGTGAGCTCGTCGCCGCGATCGCCGGGGCGGGCATCGGCGTGGTCGTGGCGCTGCTGGCGAACCCTGCGGTGGGCATCATCGCCGGGGGCCTCCTGGGGCCGGGGATCGGCCTGCTGGTGCCGGCCGCCAGCGCGCACGAGACGGCACCACTCGGAACGACGGCATCGGCAGGGCGGTATGCCCTGCCCGGGACGCCATTCGAGCGCGACGTACCGCAGCCGACAGAGACATCCCCGGCGGACCGGCACGAAGATCCGCCGGGGCCGAGTGACGGCGAAGGACGATGACCGCCGGCCTGGTCCTGCTCGCGATCCTGATGTTCGCGGTGACGTACCCGTCCCGGGCCCTCGGGTTGCTGATCCCGAGGATGGACCGTCTGCCCCGGGCAGCCACCGACTACCTGCAACTGGTCGGACCCGCGGTGCTCGCCGCCCTGGCGGCCGTCGATGTCATGGTCGCCACGAACGACGCCGGCGATCCCGTGCTCCACGTCGGGGTCGAGTGGATCGCGGTGATCGTCTGCATGGCGATCGTGGCGTGGCGCCGCAACCTGCTGCTCGGGCTGGTCGCGGCCGTCGCGATCGTCACCATTGCGAGGGCCGCCGGCATCGAGTCGGCGTTTATCTAGGCGCGCCGCTCCAGGAGATCGAGGAGGATCGCCGCCCAGAGCATCGCCTCGTCGGCGCGGAAGATGCCGAGGCGACCCGAGTATGGCCGCAACTCGTCGTCGAGCACCTCCCAGACGGTGCCCGCGCGTTCGACGAGGGCGGCATAGGCCGCGAGCGGCTCCTGAACGGCCAAGGGGTCGACGCGATCGAGGAGCTGGAGGTAGATCGCGCCGAGCGAGGTCCAGATCGCCGTGCCCTGGTAGTCGGGAACGAACCAGCGCTGGATCGGGTCCTCCGAACGCGGGTCGTAGCGAGACACGTAGCGAAGCGGCAGCGGCGAGGCGAGTCCGACGCGGCGAGCGGCGCCGAGTGCCGTGGCCAGCCCCAGCCGGTCCGGCACGACACCCAACCAGAAGGGGAAGACCGTGGCGTCGCCCGTGACCTCATCACCTGCCGGCGTGTCCACGAAATGCCCGGCCTTCCAGAAGGCCGCCAGGAACCGATCCTGCATGCCGTCCGCCACCGGAGACGGGAACCAGCGCGTATCGCGCAGGACCTGGTCCATCACGACCACCATCGCATTGGCGTAGCCGTTGCAGGAGGTCACGACCGTATCGCGATGGCTGGAGAAGCGCCGATCCGCTCGAACGAGGCCGGTCTCCGGATCGACGACGGTGCGGACATAGCGATGGGCCTCGGGCTCCAGCCAGGCCGCATGCCTGGCTACGAGATCGCCGGCTCCGCACGCTCGCAGAGCATGCAGCAGGAGGGGCAGCGAATCGACGCCGAACGTGAACACGTCCCGTGGGCGCCGACCCGGGAAGATGGTGGTGGTGACCCGTCCGGCCGGAGCCCAGGAGTCCAGGGCCCACGCAAGGGATGCTTTCAGACGATCGCCGAACCCGGTCCGGACGAGCGGCTCGGCGGAGAAGCCGGTGTCGCGCGTCCAGAACTGACGGAAATGGCCACCGGATGCATCGAAATGATCACGGTCCCAGGCACTCTCGACGCAGGCCCGGGCGATGGCCCGGGCATCGCCCGAGAACCGATGCGGGCCGCGCACGGCACGCCGGGCTATCCGGGCCGCGCTCAAGACGTAGCTTGGGACGATGGCAGGGTCGAGCATCGCCCGCAGCGATACGGCGATGTCCCGGTCCGTCATGCGTCCATACCCTCAGCCGCGGCGGGCCTCGGCCTCGATCTCGACCAGGAGGCTGGGATCGATGAGCGCCTGGACGGCGACCAGTGTCGCCGCCGGCCGGATATCGCCGAACACCTCGCGGTGGACGGCCAGCACGGCATCGGCCTGTGCCATGTCGGAGACGTAGATCCTCGTACGGACGACATCCGCCAGGCCGAAGCCTCCGGCGACGAGCGCCTGATCGATCACCGCAAGGGCGGCACGGGCCTGGCCGGCGGCGTCTCCGGGGTGCCGCGACCTGCCGTCCGGACCGGCGTCCGTCGTTCCGGCCACCCAGCAGTCGGCCCCGACCACGACGGCGCGACTGTAGCCGGCCAACGCTTCCCAGGGCCCACCCGAGGAGATGCGCCGGCGCTCCCCGGTCATCCGGACCGGGCCACCGCGAAGCGCGGATCGTCCGACCGCCAGGCCAGCACCTCCGGATCGCGCGCGATGGCGATCAGGAGACCAGCCAGCATCGAGGTCCGAGGAACGATCGAATCGACCTCGAGGTACTCGCCCGGAGCATGGTCACTGCCGCCGATCGGACCAAGCCCGTCGAGGGAGGGCACGCCCAGCGCGGCGGTCGTGTTGGCATCCGACGCACCGCCCGTCGAGGTGTCGTCGACCTCGAATCCAAGGTCGCGTGCCACGGACTGGGCCAGCTCCACGAGGTGGCCGCCGCGCACCGACTTCTCCATCGGCTGCCAGGCGATCGCCACGCTGGCTTCGACCGTCGTGTCCGGGAGCTCCGTGGCGGCGATGACGTCGCGGATCGCCGCCTCGACCGCGATCAGGCCCTCGGCCGTGACGGACCGGACGTCCACCTCCAGATCGCACCGCTCGGCGACCACGTTGGGTCGCGTTCCACCTCGGATGACGCCGACGTTGACGCTGACCCCGGGCCATCGACCGTTCAGCGCGTGGAGGTCACGCACGACGCGGGCGGCCTCGCGGATGGCACTCCTGCCCTTCTCCGGCTCGACGCCCGCGTGCGCAGCGCGGCCATGCACCGTCAGGCGGGTATCCATGATGCCCTTCCTGGCACTGACGATGTCGCCATTCGCACGAGCGCATTCGAGGACGAGGCAGGCGTCCACGTCGGCAGCCAACTCCCGGATGTGGGCGCTCGAACTCGGCGAGCCCACCTCTTCGTCGGGGTTGGCGATGAAGACCAGCCGCTGGAAGGGCAGGCCGTCCAGCTCCGCGGCGATCGACTTGACCGCGTACAGCCCCGCCAGCAGGCCGGACTTCATGTCCGTCACACCCGGACCGTAGGCGACGCCGTCATCGATGCGGAATGGGCGATCGGCAGCCGTCCCCGGTTCGAAGACCGTGTCCATGTGGCCGATCAACAGGATCCGGGGTCCCTCCTGCGCGCCGACGAACGTCCCCACCA
>Ga0224505_10000826_pt1 | contig 20833 bp, 17 predicted proteins | sample SF_Jan12_sed_USG_FD_169102 | JGI IMG/M metagenome (GOLD analysis project Ga0224505, IMG submission 169102) | Sediment microbial communities from San Francisco Bay, California, United States - SF_Jan12_sed_USGS_4_1 | ecosystem: Environmental > Aquatic > Marine > Sediment | place: USA: California... | reverse complement strand
CCGACATCGCCAACCAGCAGGCCGGCGCGACCGTGACCTTCCAGCTCGACAACATTCACTGGGAGCCCTGAGCATGAAACCGACACGCAATGCGGGTGAGCAGGCGGCAACTCGATTACAGACGTCAATTCCCGGCGGCGCTGCCAACAATCCGGGCGGCAGTGACCGGGGGGAGATCGAATAATGAAGACAGGAATGCAACTGAAGATGCTGACGGCGGCACTGGCCGCGACCCTGCTCCTGCAGGCAGGGGCACATGCCCAGGACGGCGAAGAGCAGGTACTCGAGGAAATCGTCGTCACCGCGACCCGGATCGAGACCGATCTGATGAGCACCTCGATCGCGGTATCCGCGTTCACCCAGGAAGAGCTCACGCGGAATGGCGTCAAGGATATCCGTGACGCCGCCTCCCTGGTTCCGAATTTCGACGTCTCGTTCTCCCCATCCGACAGCGGTGTGCAGTTGACCATGCGGGGCATCAACAGCAACAACTTTACCGAGATTGGGGACCCCAGCGTCGCTTTCCACGTCGACGGAGTCTACTCGCCGCGGCCGCAGGGCGCGGTTGCCCTGATGTTCGACCTCGAGCGCCTGGAGGTCATGCGCGGCCCGCAGGGAACCCTGTTCGGACGCAACTCGGCCGCCGGCAGCGTCAACGTCATTACCGCCAAGCCGTCCACCGACGGCATATACGGCACCATCGGCGCGGAGGTCGGCAACCGCGGCCATATGGCATTGCTCGGCACCCTGAACCTGCCGGTGACCGAGACGATCGCTGTGCGCGGCAACTTCTTCATCGAGCAGCGCGACGGTTTCGCCAGCCAGGATAGCGGCACCAAGGACCTGCAGGGAGTCGGCAACCAGGGCCCGGACGGCATCCCGGACATGGACCAGCGCCGCAACCGGCCCGTCGGCAAGGACGAGTATTACGGCAATGCCGACCGCTGGGCCGCGCGCATCAGCGCGATGTGGGAGCCTACGGACCGCTTCGACTGGCGCGTTACGCTCGAGACCGCACAGGACAACGGGGCCGGCTGGCCGATCGCGCCGAACTGCGAGGTCAATCCCGAACTCTGCCAGTACAACGGCGGCGGCATCGACTACGTGGACCCGAACATTCCGGGCTACCTCGACATGACGATGGATGCCGTGCGCAGTCACGTGAACTATGCGCTGACCGAGAGCATCGACCTCGTCTACAACCTGGGCTGGGCGCGGCAGCAGCGCCGGCAGGAATGGGACGGCGACATGGGCTGGCGGGCGGTGCCCGGCCCGTCCACCGGGTGGCTGAACCGTAACCAGCCCTGGCCGAGCCTGTACCTGTCGACCGCGGAATCGCACTACGAGTCCTGGTCGAACGAAATCCAGTTGCAGGGCTTGACGGGACCCGTCAACTGGATAGTTGGCGCATTCGATTTCCGGGAAGACAACGACATCATCTTCGACGTCGAGATTCCCTTCTGCTGTTCAGTCGGCGCGCTGGGCGGCATATCGTTCGTACAGCCCGAGCGCCTGCTGGAGTCACAGGCGGTTTTCGGCCAGGCGACCTGGCACCTGACCGACCAGTGGCACCTGACCTTCGGATACCGCTACACCAAGGATACCCGCGAGGACATCGGCGGTCGGAATATCGGCTGCTTCGGCGGCGGCGGCTGTTCGTTCAGCGCAGGACAGATTCCTTTTGACGGCTTCCCGCAGACACCCGGGGAGACCGACGAGCTGCTGCTGCCGCAGTTCACGAGCGCCGACCTCGGTCCCGGCATGGGCGCGCAGGATCGATTCGCCAACTACCAGGTATTCGACCTCAACGACAACAAGGAGGCCTTCGACCAGGGCAACTGGCGCGTCGGCCTGGATTACGACCTGGATTCGAACACGTTCCTGTATGCCTATGCTGCCACCGGTTCCAAGTCCGGCTCATTCGGAGACGGCGTCGATGTCTGTCGCTGCGGCCGCATCGAGATCTTCTCGTTCGAGCCGGAGGAAGTCCTGAACTACGAGGTCGGCTACAAGGCAACGCTGCTCGATGGCCGCATGAACCTGATCGTTACCGGCTTTATCACCGATTTCACGAACAAGCAGGTGTCGCAGTTCCGCACGGTCGGCGTCGTCGAGGACCCACCCGGTACGCCGGTCCAGCCGATCCAGGAGATTGGTTCGCTGGTCACCTCGAATGCGGGCAAGGCCGAGATCAAGGGCATCGAGGTGGAATGGGACGTCATTCCGTGGGACAACGCCAGGGTGACCGGCGGCATCGGCCTGCTGGATGCGACGTTCCTGAGCTGGCCGGGGTATGCCGGAGAGGCGTACTTCTGCGACCAGCGCGCCGAGGCCGGGCCGGAGTTCGCCTGCGTGCCGCAGGACGACGGTTCCGGGCAGGTGGACATAGCGGGCAACGAGCTGCCGTACTCCACGCCGATCTCGTTCACCATAGCGTACGAACACGAATTCGAGCTCAGGGGCGGCATGCGCCTGATCCCGTACGTGAAGTTCCACTGGGAAGACGAAATGCACTTCACGGAAGGGAACTTCGACAGGATCCCCGCCCTGTCCGACAAGCGCGACGCATTTGGTACGGTGGACGCGACACTTCGGCTGGTGGATGCCGACAATCGCTGGTCGATCGAGGCGTTTGCCTACAATCTGACGGATGAGCGTTTCCAGACCTACTGGGTCGACAGCAACCAGCCGGACGCGCCGCTGTTTACGTGGAATGCGCCGCGCACGTACGGGCTTCGGGCCTCGTACAACATCCGGCCATGACAGGTCGGCACACGCCGTTATGCGGAGAACGACTTCGTCGAATATGACGGTACACGCCGGCCGCGGATGAAGCGATGAGGAAACTTTCGCTCGCGGCCGCCTTACTGGCAACGGTTACAGCTATGAATGCGGAAAGAGCACAAGCGGGCTTGCAACCCGACGCCGATATCGAGGCGCGCATACGGCAGCTACTGCAGCAGATGACGCTCGCCGAGAAGGTCGGCCAGATGAACCTGGTCAACGGTGCCGAGGGAAGGATTCCGGACGAGCTGGCAGCAGTTATCCGGGATGGAGCCGTCGGTGCGATCCTGAACGAAGTCGATGCGGACACGGTCAACGAGCTGCAGCGCATCGCCGTCGAGGAAAGCAGGCTCGGCATCCCGCTGCTCATAGGGCGCGACGTCATTCACGGGTTCCGCACGATCTTCCCGATTCCGCTCGGACAGGCGGCGACGTGGAACCCGGAACTCGTCCGCCTCGCTGCGCGGGTCTCGGCGATCGAGGCGGCATCGGCCGGCGTCAACTGGACCTATGCGCCGATGATCGACGTATCGCGCGATCCGCGCTGGGGTCGTATCGCCGAAAGCTTCGGTGAGGATACGTTCCTGACGAACGTCCTCGGTGTCGCTGCCGTGCAGGGTTACCAGGGCGACGACCTGTCGTCCCGGGATGCCCTGGCGGCCTGCGCCAAGCACTTCGTCGGCTACGGCGCGAGCGAGAGCGGGCGCGACTACAACACGACCAACATCCCGGACAACGAACTCTGGAACGTGTACCTGCCGCCATTCAGGGCAGCAATCGATGCGGGCGCTGCCAGCGTCATGACCTCGTTCAGCGACCTCGACGGTGTGCCGGCCACGGCCAATGGGCGACTGCTCAATGGCGTGCTGCGAGACCGGTGGAATTTCGACGGCTTCGTCGTCAGCGACTGGGGCTCGGTGCAGCAACTGTCGATTCATGGACTGACGAGCGACGACCGCGAGTCGGCGTTCGTGGCGGCTACCGCCGGGGTCGACATGGAAATGGCGAGCTCGACATACCGCGATCATCTCGCCGGGCTGGTCGGCGACGGGATGATCGATGCCGCCCTGCTGGACGAGCGGGTCGCCAACATATTGCGTATCAAGTTGCGGCTCGGTCTGCTCGAAAATCCCTACGTGGACCCGGGCGAACTGCCGGCGCCGGGCAACGAGCAGCACCTCGTCGCCGCGCGCGACGTCGCGCTGCAGAGCATCGTCCTGCTGCAGAACCGCCGGCAGACACTGCCGCTGGCGGCAGAGCGCCTGAAGACCCTCGCCATCATAGGTCCGATGGCGGATGCGCCCTACGAGCAGCTCGGGACCTGGGTGTTCGACGGGGATCCGTCGCTGAGCCGCACGCCCCTGCAGTCGATCCGGGAGCGCGCAGGAGCGGGCACAGACGTGCTCTACTCGAAGGGGATGCAGACGACTCGCAGCCGGCCCGACGACGGTTTTGCCGGGGCGGTAGAGACGGCCAGGGACGCGGATGCCGTCGTCGTCTTCCTCGGTGAGGAATCGATACTCTCCGGTGAAGCTCATTCCAGGGCCGACATCGGTCTGCCCGGGGACCAGCTCGGCCTGGTCCGGGCGCTGCGCCGGACCGGCAAACCGCTGATTGCCGTGATCATGGCGGGCCGGCCGCTGACCTTGTCCGACCTCGTCGAGGAGGTCGACGCCATACTGTTCGCATGGCACCCGGGCACGATGGGAGGGCCGGCGATAGCCGACCTGTTGTTTGGCATCGAGTCGCCGTCGGGCAAGCTGCCGGCGTCGTTTCCCGGGCACGTGGGGCAGGTCCCGATCTACTACGCGCACAAGAACACGGGCAAGCCCGCCTCGCCGGAAACCTTCGTCCACATAGACGACATCGAGGAAGGTGCCCGCCAGACCTCTTTCGGCATGACGTCGTTCCATCTCGACGCGGGCTACACGCCGCTGTTCCCGTTCGGCTACGGGCTGTCCTATGCCCGCTTCGTATACAGCGATATCCGCCTCGACAGACCCTTGTTGCGGCGCGGCGAGTCGCTGTACGTTCGCGCGACGGTGACCAACGAGGGAAGCGTGGCCGCCGACGAAGTCGTCCAGCTGTACGTCAGGGACCGGGTGGGCAGCGTCACGCGACCGGTCAGGGAGCTGAAGGGCTTCCGCAGGATCAGGCTGCAACCAGGCGAGCGTATTGACGTGAGTTTTGCACTGACGCCCGGGATGCTCGCGTTCCATGACAGGGACCTCGAGCTCGTGACGGAGCCGGGCGATTTCGACGTGTGGATCGGCGGGGACTCCACGGCGACGCTGACCGCGCGCTTCACTTACGCCGATTCAGATTGATCGGCCCGGCCGGATGAACAACCACACGCGCTACACGCTGTCGATCGCGCTGATCGTCGCACTCGGCGGCTTCCTGATGGGATTCGACGCGTCGGTGATCTCCGGCGTCGTCGGCTTCATCGAGCCGGAGTTCGACCTGAGCAAGATCGAGCTCGGTTGGGCGGTCGCCTCGCTGACCCTGACCGCGACGCTGGCGATGATGCTCTCCGGTCCGGCCAGCGATCGTTTCGGTCGCAGGCCCGTGCTGAAAGTGGCTGCAGTGCTGTTCGCGGTGTCGGCGATCGCCTCCGCCGCGGCGCCCGATTTCGCAACGCTCGTCGCGGCACGCATGCTCGGGGGGCTCGGCGTCGGGGCCGCGCTGATCGTTGCACCGATGTACATAGCGGAAATCGCGCCTGCAGACATTCGCGGGCGGCTCGTGTCCTTCAACCAGCTCAACATCGTCATCGGTATCTCGGCGGCATTCTTCAGCAATTACCTGGTCCTCGGGCTGGCCGATTCGGGACTGGCGTGGGTAGGCCTGCTCGGCCTGGACGAGCACGCCTGGCGCTGGATGCTCGGCGTCGAGACGATACCCGCGCTCTTCTACCTCGCCGCGCTCTACGCGGTCCCCGAGAGCCCGCGCTGGCTGCTGATGCAGGATCGCGACGAGCAGGCCATGGAGGTCCTCCGGCGCGCTGCCGGCGCTGCCGCGGCTGAAGCCGGGATCCGGGACATCCGCGACAGCCTCGCCGCGTCGTCAGCCGCGAGCCATGCGTCCCTGCGCGAGCTGCTCGCGCCGAGGCTCCGTCTCGTACTGACGATCGGCATCGTCATCGCGGTGCTGCAGCAGGCCACGGGCATCAACTCGGTGTTCTTTTACGCGCCGATGATCTTCGAGCAGTCCGGCGTCGGTACCGATGCGTCCTTCATGCAGGCGGTCCTGGTCGGCTTGGTAAACCTTGTATTCACCGTGCTTGCCATCCTTACGATCGACCGCTTCGGCCGCCGGCCGCTGCTGGCTATCGGGGTGTCAGGCATAGCCGCCTGCATGCTGTTGCTCGCCTGGGGTTTCGGGACGGCCACCTACACACTGACGGCCGACGCCCTCGCGCGCCTGGCTCCGGCCATCCAGGGCCAGGAGCTGGAGCCGCTGCTGGGCCAGGTCTTCACGAGCGATGTCGATTTCAAGCGCGCCATCAGCGAGGCCCTCGGAGCGGACGCGCTGCAGCGGCACGAGGGCGCCCTGATCGCCGCCGCGATAACCATGAACCCGACGCTCGTGCTCGTCGGCATCCTGGGCTTCGTCGCGAGCTTCGCGATGTCGCTGGGACCCGTGATGTGGGTGCTGTTCTCGGAGCTCTTTCCGAACAGGGTTCGCGGCCTGGCCATTTCCTTCGTGGGCCTGATCAACTCGGGTGTCAGTTTCCTCGTACAGCTCCTGTTCCCCTGGGAGCTCGCGCGCATCGGCACCGCGACGACCTTTTTTATCTACGGGCTCTGCGCCCTGCTGGGGCTGCTGCTGATCATGCGCCTGCTGCCTGAAACCCGGGGCAAGTCGCTGGAGCAACTCGAGCGGGAACTGGTGGTGGACCGATGATTTCAGCTGGGTGGCAATCGATGCGACTCCGGGTCCTTGCCGGCGGCATGTGGCTGCTTGCCACGCTGGCCGCGTGTGCAGAGGATCCGGGACCGGCCAACGGCGCGGTGCCGGTCGCAATAGAGCGTACCGCCGACGGCTACCGGCTCATGCGCGGCGGGGAGCCGTTCGAGATCAGGGGGGCGGGGCTGGAGTTCGGCGACGTCGCGGCATTCGCCCGGCACGGCGGCAACGCGTTTCGGACCTGGCGCACCGATAACGGCGTGGCATCCGGCCGGGAGGTCCTGGACAAGGCCCTGGCCGAAGGCGTGGTTGTCGCGATGTGCATCGAGATCGGCCGCGAACGACACGGATTCGATTACGACGACGAGTCGGCCGTGGCCGGGCAGCTCGCCTACGCGCGGCAGGAAGTGCTGAAGTACAAGGATCACCCGGCGCTGCTCGCGTGGATAATCGGCAACGAGCCCAACCTCGACTACACCAATCCCGGGGTCTTCGACGCGATCAACGACATCTCGCGGATGATCCACGAGATCGACGGCAAGCACCCGACGACCACGGCGCTGGCCGGTTTCGGCAAGGATCTGTGGGACGTTATCCGGACTCGGGCAAGCGATCTGGATTTCCTGAGCATCCAGATGTACGGCGATCTCGTGAACCTGCCTGAATACCTGGCCGAGGCCGCCTTCGAAGGTCCGCTCTTCGTCACCGAGTGGGGCGCGATCGGCCATTGGGAGATGCCTGCCACGCCCTGGGGGGCGCCCGTCGAGCAGCACAGCTCCGCCAAGGCCGACAACTACCTGCGTAGCTACCAGCAGGTGATCGAGCCGTTGGGCGACCAGGTCATCGGGTCCTTCGTTTTTCTCTGGGGTCAGAAGCAGGAGCGGACGCCCACCTGGTACGGCATGTTCACGGAGACCGGCGAGGAGACCGAGACCGTCGACGTCATGCACTACATCTGGAACGGATCCTGGCCCGACAACCGTTCACCGCGGCTTGACGGCATGCTGCTGGACGGGCGCAACGCGTTCCAGGGCGTGAAGCTGCTCGCAGGCGCCCGCTATGGCGCGAAGGTCGACGCGACGGACCCGGACGGCGATCCGCTTGAGTATCGCTGGGAGGTGAAGCCCGAAAGCGACGCTTCGCAAACCGGCGGCGACTTCGAGCCGGAGATCGGCAGCCTCCCGGGGCTGATTGCGGAGCCCGCCGCGCCGGAAATCCTCCTGACGGCACCCGGGCAGCCGGGCGCCTATCGCCTGTTCGTTTACGTCTACGACGGCGCCGGGCACGCTGGGCACGCCAATATCCCGTTTTACGTCGAACCCTGAGCCCGACCGGGCACCGTCACGGAGCGAGTCCCGTCGAATCGCGCAGGACGAGCGCCGACGGAATCACTTCGAGGTCGAGGCTTGCCTCGCCCGAGTGCAGCATCCGGATCAGGCGCCTGGCCGCATGCTCGGCCATCTTCGCCAGCGGCTGGTTTACGGTCGTAAGTGACGGGTAGATCTGGCGGGCCAGGGGGACGTCGTCGAAACCGGCTACGGACAGTCGTTCCGGGATCCGGATACGCCGCTCGTGTGCGACGCGAATGACACCGGCCGCCATGTCGTCATTGGCCGCAAAGATCGCCGTCGGCGGCCTGGCGAGATCGAGGAGAGTGCGGGCACAGCGTTCCCCCGACTCGATGGAATTGTCGCCGCTGCCGACCAGCGCCGCGTCCAGCTTCAGCCCGCAGTCACGCAGGCCGTCCTGGAAGCCGAGGAAACGGCTCGCGACCGCCTTGTGATCCGGGTGCCCGGTGATGAAGGCGATCCGGCGATGGCCCAGCGAAGCCAGGTGCGCCGTCATCTCCGCGCAGATTTCCCGATCATTGGTCGCGACCGCAGGTTGCCGCAACGTGCTGCCGCCGGGGGAGATGCCGACGAAGGGCGTTCCTGTATTCTCGATCGCCTTCACGATGCCGCGCATGTTCGACAGCGGCGGGGCGAGCACGATCCCGTCCAGCCGGGAGTGCTCGATGAGCCCCTTGATTTCGGCGGCGATCCGCCTGTCCGAAAAACCGCAGGGATGGATCAGCAGGTCGTAGTTCGCCTCCTTGCAGACGCTCAACAGGCCCTGCTGCATGTTGATGACGTATCCGGAGCTCGGGATTTCGTATGCGCTCGGGTCATCGTAAACGAGGCCTATCAGGAACGAGCGTTGACTCTTCAGGCGCCGGGCCGACTGGTTGGGGCGGTAATTCAGCGTGCTGATCGCGGCGTTGACCTTGCGCCTGGTCGACTCGCTGACGTTAGGCTCGTTGTTGACCACGCGCGACACGGTCTTGATCGAAACCCTGGCACGGGTGGCGACGTCTTCTATCGTGACTTTGGGCATCGAGCGTTTGCCCCCGAGGCGGGTTGCGATCCAGAACCGGTAATTCTATTTGCTTTGCGCCGCCATTGCGACAACGTTGTCATACGCATCGCGGGATCGCTCAGACGACCCGGTTCCTGCGCCTGCCGCCGAGGAACGACTGGACGTTCGCACCGAGCTCATTGATCGCGCGCTGGCGCGACTCGCGCGTGGCCCAGGCGATGTGCGGCGTGACGACCAGGTTGTTCCCGCGATACTCGAGCAGCGGATCGCCGGCGACCGGCGGCTCCTGGGGCAGGACGTCGATCGCGGCGGCCCCGATTGCGCCGGAATCGAGCGCGTGGACGAGCGCGGCCGAGTCGACCAGCCCGCCGCGCGCCGTGTTGATCAGGATGGCCTCGGGCTTCATGGCAAGAAATTCGTCATGGCCGAACATGTTGCGCGTATCGTCGTTCAGAGGGCAGTGCAGGGTGATGATGTCCGCGATCGACAGCAGCCGGTCGAAATCGACGCGCCCGTCGCCGGCCACCTCGCGCGCGCCGCGGCGGCGCGCGATGAGTACTTCCATGCCGAACAGCTCGGCGACGCGGGCGACGCCCTTGCCGAGCTCTCCGTACCCGACGATGCCCAGCGTCATTCCGGACAGCTCGCGTATCGGGTAGTCGAGCAGGCAGAACTCGCCCGCCCGCTGCCATTCTCCACGGCGCACGGCCCGGTTGTAACTCTTCAGGTTGTGGCAGAGCCCGAGCATCGTGGCGAACACGTGCTCCACGACCGACTGCGTGCAGTAGCCCCGGATGTTGCAGACGGCGATGCCGCGGCGCCGGCAGTACTCGAGATCGACGTTGTCGGTGCCGGTTGCCGCAAGACCGACATAGCGCAGCGCTTTTGCATCCTGCATGTTCGATGCATCCAGCCGAACCTTGTTCGTGAGCACGAACTCAGCCTCGCGGATCCGGCTAAGGACCTCGGCGGGACTCGTCCGGTCGTGGAACTCGATATCCGGCAGCACGTCATACAGCGGCGTCGGACTCAGGCTGTCGGCGCCGATCGTGGCATAGTCTAGGAATACGGCTTTCATCGCGCTATCGGGTATGCTTCGGGCTTCGTCGATTCTAACCTCGAACGCCTCGCGCATGACGCCTCCCCGTTTCTGGGAACAAAAATCGCTCACCGAACTGACACGCGAGGAGTGGGAGTCCCTATGCGACGGCTGCGGTCTCTGTTGCGTCCAGAAGCTCGAGGACGAGGACACCGGCGACGTCTACTTCACCGACCTGGCCTGCCGCCTGCTCGACACAGAGGCATGTCGCTGCACCGACTACGAGCGGCGTTCCGACGAGGTAGAGGCCTGCCTGGTACTGAGCCCGGATAGGCCGGAGGCCTACCGGTGGCTGCCGGGCTCCTGCGCGTACCGCCGCCGGCACGAAGGCCGGGAACTGCCCGGCTGGCATCATCTCGTCTGCGGCGACCGGGAGGCCGTGCACGAGATCGGCGTATCGGTGCGCGGCAAGGTCGCGTCGGAGCGCGATACCGCCGAATGGACGACCTTGCGCGTACTGGCCGACGAGAGCGAGTCATGAGCCGAGCCCCGTTCATCCCCCTGCCCGGCTACCAGGAGTATCCCGTCGACGAGATGCGCGCGCGGCTGCACCGCTTCTATGACACCGTCAGCCGCCGGCGCACGGTCCGCGAGTTTTCGGATCGGCCCGTGCCGCGCGACATCATCGAGGCGGCGCTGCTGGCCGCCGGCACCGCGCCCAGCGGCGCCAACCTGCAACCCTGGCACTTCGTCGTCGTGAGCGGCGCCGAGACGAAGCGCAGGATACGCATTGCCGCGGAAGCGGAAGAGCGCGAGTTCTACGCGCACCGGGCGCCGGCAGAGTGGCTGCAGGCGCTCGAGCCGCTCGGCACCGACAGCTCGAAGCCGTTTCTCGAGACAGCCCCGTACCTCATCGCCGTGTTCGTGCAGAAATATGGCCGGCTGCCGGATGGGCGCAAGCTGAAGCACTACTACCCGGTCGAGTCGACGGGACTTGCGACCGGCATCCTGATCAGGCGCTACACTTCGCCGGCCTCGCCTGCCTCACCCATACGCCGAGCCCGATGGGTTTTCTGAACGAGATACTCGGCAGGCCCACCAGCGAGCGGCCGTTCCTGCTGCTGGTAACCGGATACCCGGCAGAAGACGCGATGGTGCCCGACATCGGGCGCAAGATCCTGTCGGAATTCGTGAGCTTCGCCGAGGACTGATACGGCGTTCAGCCGGTGTTCTGCAAACCCTGCGCGATGCCATTGACGCTCGCGAGCAGCGCATCGAACAGGTCTTCGTCCTGGTAGTTCGAATTGCGCCAGCGCGCGAGGAGATCGACCTGCATCAGGCTCATCGGGTCGACGTAGGGATTGCGCAGCATGATCGCTCGCTGCAGGGTCCGGTCGCCCTGCAGGATTTCCCCGTGGCCCGAGTAGTCGAGGATCAGGTCGCGCGTAAGCCGGAACTCCTGCTCGATTATGGGGAAGAACTCGTCGTGCAGGGGGCCTGCCAACCTGGAGTAGAACTCGGCAATGCCGAGGTCCGCCTTGGCGAGCACCATCTCCGCATCCGAGGTCAGTGCGCGCATGAAGTACCACTCGCGAAACATGTCGCGAAACGCCGCGTCGTCGAATCGTTGCGCGGCTGCCCGGAGACCGCTGCCGAAGCCGAACCAGCCGGGCAGCATGTACCGGCTCTGCGCCCAGGCGAACACCCACGGTATGGCGCGCAGGTCTTCGACGCCGCCGCGGCGCGCGTTGCGCGACGCAGGCCGGGAGCCGATACGCATGCGCTCGATCAGGTCGATCGGCGTTGCCCTGCGAAAATACTCGTAGAAGTCCGGCGTGTCGTATACGAGCCTGCGATAGACGTCGCGGCTCTCGTCAGCAATAACCTGCATCATCGTATGCCACTCGGGCATGTCGCTGCCGCGGTGCTGCGGTAATGCGGTTGCGAGCGACATCGCGCCGACGACCTGCTCGAGAGTCCGCAATGCAATGCCGCGCAGGCCGTATTTCTCGTTGACGATTTCGCCCTGCTCGGTAACCCGCAGGTAACCCTGCACGGTGCCGGGCGGCGCACCGAGCACGGCAGCGTGCGTCTTGCTGCCGCCCCGGCTGATCGTGCCGCCGCGGCCGTGGAACAGATTCAGCCGGACGCCGGCGTTCTCCACCGATTCGACCAGCCCGACCTGGGCGTGGTGCAGGGCCCAGCGCGCGGACGCGAGGCCCGCATCCTTGTTGCTGTCCGAGTAGCCGATCATCACCATCTGCCGGTCCCCGCGATTCGCCAGGTGCTCCCTGTACAGCCCGTTTGCCAGCAGTTCCGTGACGATCGCCGGGCCCTGCTCGAGATCGCCGACCGTCTCCAGCAAGGGCGCGACGTCCAGCGGCACGTCGCCGCTGCGCGAATGCAGCTCGCTCCAGTTTGCCAGCAGCAGCACCGACAGGATGTCGTCGACGCCCTGGGTCATGCTGACGATGAAGGGCCCGATCGCACGCTCGCCGTACTTGCGCCGGCAGGCGGACAGGGCCTGGAAAACGGCCAGCGTCTTGCGCGCGGCGATGGCGTGTGTGTCGAGCGGAGACTCCCGCGTGGCGATCGCCTCCGTGATGCGCCGGGTCCGGTCCTCCGGGCTCCACTGGAGCCAGTCGTCGATGCCGAGACACTGGCCCACGACCTTGCGATGCACGAGGGCGTCCTGCCGGACGTCGAGCGTTGCGAGGTGAAAGCCGAAAGCCCTGATGCGGCGCTGCAGCCGCCTGACCGCAAACAGGCCGCCGTGCTGGCCCTTGTTCTCGGCGAGGCTTTCCCCGATGATCGCGACGTCCGCGTAGAACTGGTCCGGCGATTCGTACGGGTAAGCCTGGTCGTCAAACGTCGCCTGCAGCCTCTGCTGCATCAGGCGAAGCAGGACGCGATAGGGCATTTCCCGGTGCCGCGCCGGCACCGCGTGGTAAGCGTTGGGAAATACGCCCCGGTACTCCTCGATCCTGTCCCGGACCGCGCGGCTCACCGGGATGCGGTCCTCCGACTGGCTCAGCTTGGACGAGAGCGAGGCGCACTCGTTGTAGTAGAGATCGAGCACCAGGGACCGCTGGCGCGCCAGCGTCGAGCGTATCGTCTTTGCGTTGACGTTCGGGTTGCCGTCCATGTCACCGCCGACCCAGGACGCAAAGTGCAGGAAATCCGGCACGACGAGGCTGCGGGCCTCGTCGCCGAATACGCGCACCGCGGCACTCTCTATGTCCTCATAGAACGGCGGGATCACCCGGTAAATGACGTCGGTCAGAAAGAACAGCACGTGCTCGAGTTCATCGGCGACCGTCATCTGCTCGGACGGGTGCTCGCGCGTCTGCCAGATCGTCGTCATCTCGAGACGCATGTTTTCGAGGCTGGTCTGCTTCTCCTGTGCCGTCATCGTCGGGTTCAGCATGTCGATCATGCACCGGACGATGCGCTGCTCCTTGCGCAGGATCGTGCGCCGGGTCGGCTCCGTCGGGTGCGCCGTGAACACCGGTTCGAGGTACAGCGAATAGAGCATCTCCTGCAGGCCGGCGACATCGAGACCGGCGGCCTTCAGCCTGAACAGCGTGTCCTCGAAGCCGCCAGGCTGGTAGTGACCGACTTCCTGGAGGTACTCGCGCCGGCGCCGGATGCGGTGCACCTTCTCCGCGGTGTTCGCCATCTCGAAGTAGGTCGAGAAGGACCGGATCACCTCGTTGGCGAAAATCGTTTCGCGGCCGCGGACGAGCTCGGTGAGGGACTCGTCCGGACGCTCATTGCCCTCGCGGCGCCGGATAGCGCGGAGCCGCGCCTCCTCGACGAAATCGAACAGCTCCTCGCCGCACTGCTCGAGTATCAGCTCGCCGACCATGGAGCCCAGCGTGCGGACATCGTCACGCAGTGCCTGGTCCTTGTCCTCGAATTGGATGTCCTGGCGGCGCAAGCTTGTGATTCCCTGAGATCTGCTTATTCGACCGTCATGATGCGAAAGGATTTCGTCAGGTGACAGCTCGCCGCAGAGGCTAGTCCCGGAAATTCTCGTATTGCAGCGGCAGGTCGACGTCGGCGCCCTTGAGCAAGGCGATGGCGGCCTGCAGGTCGTCCTTCTTCTTGCCGGTTATGCGCAGCTTGTCGCCCTGGATGGCCGCCTGCACCTTGAGCTTGCTGCCCTTGATCAGCTTGACCAGCTCACGCGCCAGGTCCGAGTCGATGCCCTTGCGCAGGATCACCTTCTGGCGGGCTTCGCTGCTGGTGATCTCAGGCTCCTCTTCCTTCATGCAGCCGATGTCGATGCCGCGCTTCGCGAGCTTCTGGCGCAGGATGTCGAGCATCTGCTTGAGCTGGAAGTCGGACTGGCTTGTCATGCTGATGACGTTGTCTTCGAGTGCGAAGCGTGAGTTGGTCCCCTTGAAGTCGAAACGGGTATTCACCTCGCGGCTCGCCTGGTCGATCGCATTGGCGGCCTCGTGGGCATCGAACTCGCTGACTACGTCGAAAGAAGGCATGTCTGGCTCCGCGCTCGCCGGGAGTGTAGCGCGTCGGCGATGAAGCCGCCCGCGACGAGGGCGCGACGATAGCAGAAAGCGCGCGCACTGCCCAGCGTGGAAACCCGCTAAAAACAGGCATTTGCGCACGCCGCAACGGCCGCGCCGACACCTCGCCGTGCCGGTGCCGGGTAACCCGGGACCCGCATCCGGGACGGCCAGCGGAGGGGCGGCTGCGTTGCTACCCGGGCCCTACCTGCGCTACCGTGACGGGCCTGCGCAAGTCGTGCTCCCCTGCTGAGCGACGGCAGAGCGGTCAGTATTCGAGAGGGAACATTGGACGCTTTTACGCCCGACGCCCACGGAGTTGCCGTGCTGCTGCTGACCGCGGTAGCCCTGTTCCTGTTCACCCGTGACCACATTCCCCTCGAGAGCTCCAGTCTCGCGGTGTTGATCGTCCTGGTCGTCGGCTTCCAGCTCTTCCCCTATGCCCGCGACGGCGAAACCCTGCGTGCCGCCGACTTCTTTACCGGATTCGGCAACGAGGCGCTGATCGCGATATGCGCGCTGATGATCGTCGGCAAGGCGCTGGAAACCACCGGCGCCCTGCAGCCGCTTGCGACGGTAGTTGGCCGGGCCTGGCAGTCGCGCCCGGTGCTCGCATTACTCGTGACGCTGGTCGCCGGCGCCGTGCTCAGCGCGTTCATGAACAACACGCCGATCGTCGTGCTGCTTATGCCAATCCTCGTCGGCGTGTCCCTGCGCGTCAAATTTCCCGTCTCCAGCGTAATGCTGCCGATGGGTTACGCGACCATCATCGGTGGCATGGCGACGACGATCGGCACGTCGACCAACCTGCTGGTTGTCGGCATCGCGCGCGACATGGGACTGCGCGAATTCGGAATGTTCGACTTCGTGTTGCCCGTCGCCATCGTGGGTGGTGCCGGGATACTGTTCCTCTGGATCGTTGCCCCGCGGCTGCTGCCGGACCGCGTGCCGCCCATGCAGGACACGACGCCGCGCATCTTCACCGCGCAACTGCATGTCAAGGAAGGCGGGTTCGCGGACGGCGCGACGCTGTCGGAGGCGCTGGCCAAGACTGACAACAACATGCGCGTCGACAAGATCCAGCGCAGCGAGTCGCTGTTCCTGGCGAAACTTCCGTCGGTGACGTTGTTGCCCGGCGACCGGCTGTTCGTCAAGGACTCGCCCGAGAACCTGAAGCACTTCGAGCGGGTGCTCGGCGCCACGCTGTACAACATCTCCGACAGCGAGCACCCGGTCGACGAGGAAACACCCCTGTCCGCGGAGGGCCAGCAGCTCGCGGAAGTCGTCGTCACGCGCGGGTCGCCGCTGCACCTGCGCAGTCTCGCGGCCGCGAACTTCACCTCGAGTTATGGGCTGATGCCGCTCGCGATTCACCGCGCCCGGACGCCGAGCTCACAGGTCACCGGCGACCTGAGCGCGATTCGCCTCCGTGCGGGCGACGTGCTGCTGGTGCAGGGCAGCCGCGACGCCATCGACAACCTGAAAGCCAGCGGCACGATGCTCGTGCTGGACGGCACGATGGACCTGCCGCACACCCACAAGGCGAACCGCGCATTCGGCGTCATGGGCTTCGTCGTGCTGGCGGCCGCGCTCGGGATCATGCCGATCTCGATCTCGGCGATGATCGGCGTCGGCCTGGTGCTGGTCCTCGGTTGCCTGACCTGGCGCGATGCGGCGGAGTCGCTGTCCGTGCAGGTGATCATGATCATCGTGACGAGCCTCGCGCTCGGCAAGGCGCTGACCGAGACCGGGATGGCGGATTATCTCGCGATGTCCTTCGTCGGCTCGGTTTCGGCCCTGCCGGTCGCGGCCATACTGGCCGCGTTCATCCTGATCATGACGGTGCTGACGAACATCGTCTCCAATAACGCAGCGGCGGTCATCGGAACGCCGATCGCGGTGGCGATCGCCCAGCAGCTCAACGTCCCGCCGGAGCCGTTCGTGCTGGCCGTGCTGTTCGGGGCGAACATGAGCTATGCGACACCTTTCGGTTACCAGACGAACCTGCTGATCCTGAGCGCGGGCGGCTACAAGTTCGCGGACTTCCTGCGAGTCGGCATCCCGCTGACGATCCTGATGTGGGTCGGTTTCTCGCTGCTCCTGCCGGTGCTCTACCAGCTCTGAGCCCGCAGGGTTCCGCTTGACGCGCCCGGCCACCGTGGGGATACTCCGGCCAATGAAGTTATTTCCCCGGCATCGCTGGAGCTGGCTGTGGCTACCCCGACAGGAGAGGGTGGCTGGCTGACGCGTAGCTGAAGAGTCCAATACCGGAACCCATCTCCGCCAGACAGTGGAGCTGGGTTTTTTTTTGGCTCTCCGCAGTGGACCTCCACCATCGGGAAAATGAGCCGTAGATCTATTGCCCGGTCGGAACCGGGCGCGAGCAGAAACGATGATGCAACCGCCTTTCGACATAGCGGCCGACCTCGACACCCCGGTGTCGGCCTACCTGAAGCTCCGCGACCTGAAGCCGCGCTTCCTGCTCGAGAGCGTCGAGGGCGGCGAGCGGCTGGCGCGCTACTCGTTCCTCGGCTTCGGCGATGCGCTGGAGGTCCGGCTCGACGAAAAGGGCTTCAGGGTCGGCGACAAGGTGGAGCCCCGGCCGCGCAACCAGCAGGAGTACCTGGGCGGCCTGCGGGCTGCGCTTGCGGCGGCGCCGCGCCCGAAGCCGGAGGTTCCGGGACTGCCTTTCACGGGCGGACTGGTCGGTGTTTCCGGCTATGACGTTGTCCGGCTGTTCGAGCGCCTGCCGGCGAACACCGCGCCACAGCCCGGGATCCCCGATGCCGCCTTCACCGCTACCAGCTCGACCCTGGTCTTCGACCACCTGACCCGGCGGGTCGCGCTGCTGCACGACGGGCCGGAAACCGAGCGCGCTGAACTCCGCCGGCGAGTCATCCGGCGACTCCGCGGCCCGATACCGGACAGCCGCCAGGATGTCACCGTGTCGGAGCCGGTGGCCGGCATGAGCGAGGCGGACTATGTCGAGCGGGTCGAGGCCTGCAAGGAATACATTGCCGCCGGCGACATCTACCAGATCGTGCTGTCGGTGCTCTTCTCAGGACGCACGAACGCCGACCCGTTCGAGGTCTATCGGGCGATGCGCCTGCTGAACCCGTCGCCGTACATGTTCTTCCTCGAGTTCGGCCCGCTGAAGGTCGTGGGCTCGTCGCCCGAGGCGCTCGTTCGGCTGCACGGCCGGACCGCGTCGCTCCGGCCAATCGCCGGCACGCTGCCGAGAGGGAACTCGGCGGAAGAGGATCTCGCGAACGAACACAGGCTGCTCGCGGACCCGAAGGAGGCGGCGGAGCACGTCATGCTGGTCGACCTCGCGCGCAACGACCTGGGCCGGGTCGCTGCGGCTGGCACGGTCCACGTCGACCCGTATCGTTCGATCGAGCGCTACAGCCACGTGATGCACATCGTCAGCGGCGTCAAGGGCGAGCTGGAGCAGGCCCACGACGCGTTCGACCTGTTCGCCGCGAGCTTCCCCGCCGGCACTTTGGTCGGCGCGCCGAAAGTCCGCGCGATGGAGATCATCGAGGAAATGGAGGAAACGCGTCGCGGCCTGTACGGCGGCACCGCCGGCTATTTCGGCATCAACGGCGACATGGACCAGGCGATAACGATCCGGACCCTCGTCTTCAACGGCGACGAGTACAGCTTCCAGGCCGGCGCGGGGATCGTCGCCGACAGCGTGCCGAAAAAGGAGTATGCCGAGGTGCTGGCGAAGGGCGCGATCCTGCGGAAGGCGCTCAGGATGGCGGGAGAAGGGCTGTGAGCAAAGCGAGCGTCCGCATCCTGCTGATCGACAATTACGATTCGTTCACCTACAACCTCGTGCAGGCGTTTCGCGCGCAGGGCGCCGAGGTGCTCGTCTATCGCAATGACGCGATCGACGTCGGGCAGGCGCTGGCGCTCGAGCCGACCCACCTCGTAATTTCCCCGGGCCCCGGACGGCCCGACGACGCCGGCGTGTCGATCTCGATGATTGCGGCGTTCGCGGGGCGCGTGCCCGTGCTCGGCGTCTGTCTCGGCCACCAGAGCCTGGTGCAGCATTTCGGCGGCCGTGTCGTCCGCGCGCCGCGCCTGATGCACGGCAAGACCTCGCCGGTGACGCACGACGGCAGGACGATATTCGAGGGCCTGCCGCAGCCGTTCGAGGCCGGTCGCTACCATTCGCTGTGCGCGGAGCCCGGCTCGCTGCCGGCGGTACTCGAGGTGAGCGCCACGACGGCCGAGGGCGAGATCATGGGCGTGCGTCATCGCGAACTGCCCGTCGAGGGCGTGCAGTTTCACCCGGAATCGGTGCTGACGCCGGACGGCGACCGCCTGCTGGCCAACTTCATGCGGATGGGAGCGACATGAGCGACGACTACTCAAGGCTCTTGAACCGGGTCCTCGACGGGGGTGATCTCACGGAGGCCGAAGCCGGCCGCCTGATGCACACACTGGCGGACGGCGAGATGGCGCCGGCGCTCGCGGGCGCGCTGCTCGCCGGCCTCCGGGCCAAGGGCGAGACGGCGGATGAGATCCGTGGCTTCGCGACGGCGATGCGGGAGCTCGCGCTGAAGCCGTCGATTTCTCCCGGCACGCCGACGGTAGACACGGTGGGCACCGGCGGCGACGGCTCCGGCAGCCTGAACCTGTCGACCGGCACCGGCCTGCTCGCCGCCGCCTGCGGCGTCCGTGTCGTCAAGCACGGCAACCGCTCGATCTCGAGCCGCTCCGGCAGCGCGGACATGCTCGAATGCCTCGGCCTGAAGCTGCCGCTCGACGCGGCGGCGAGCGCCGCCGCACTGGACGCACTGGGCTTCACGTTCCTGTTCGCGCCCGCTTTTCACCCGGCGATGAAGGCGATCATGCCGGTACGCAGCGCGCTCGGCGTGCGCACCGTGTTCAACATGCTGGGGCCGCTGACGAACCCCGCCGCGCCGCCCTTCCAGCTGATCGGCGCGTGGAGCGCGGCTGCCGCGAAGCTGATGGCCGACACCCTTGCCGGTATGCCGATCGAGCGCGCCTTCGTGGTGCACGGCGAGCCGGGCTGGGACGAGGCGAGCCCGGCGGGCGATTTCCTGCTCTACGACGTGCGGCCGGGGAGCGTGACCGGCCAGACGCGCAGCCCGTCCGACTATGGCCTGGCGCGCTGCGCGCCCGGCGAGCTGGCCGGCGGCGATGCCGCGCACAACGCGGCCGAACTCCAGCGGGTGTTCGCGGGCGAGGATCGCGGCCCGCACCGCGACGCGCTGCTGATGGGTACGTCGCTGGTGCTCGAGCTTATGGGCACGGTCGACGGCCCGGCGGCCGGCGTCGCAAGGGCCGCCGAGGCGCTGGACAGCGGCCAGGCGGCCGGCTTCCTGCGGCGCTGCCGCGAGTACTTTGCCCGGCAATGAGTGATTTCCTGAAAACGATGGCCGATGCGAGCCGCGCCCGGGCGGAGCCCTTGCCGGCGTCCGTACCGGCGGCGGCCCTCGACCGGCCCCTGCATGCGCTCAGGCTGGGCGATTTCGACCTGGTTGCGGAGATCAAGGAGCGATCGCCAGCCGAAGGCGAGCTCGCATCCGGAGCCGGCCCACGGGGCGAACGCGCCCGGCAGTACGCGGGCGCCGGCGCGGCGGCCATCTCGGTGCTGACCGAGCCGAGCCGGTTCGACGGCGAGCTCGCCCACCTCGACGAGGTCGCATCGCTGGTCTCGGATCTCGGCGTACCGGTGATGCGCAAGGACTTCCTGGTCGACGTGCGCCAGGTCGTCGAGGCGCGTGTGCACGGCGCGAGCGGCGTCCTGCTGATTGCTGCGATGCTCGACGCTGCGACGCTCGGGAACATGCTCGACTGCGCGCTCGAGCAGCAGATGTTCGTGCTGCTGGAGGCATTCGACGAGGAGGATCTCGGACGCATCGCCGGCTTGTTGCAGTTGTCCCGTTACGCCGACGCTGCAGCAGGAAATCGGCTGCTGGTCGGCGTAAACACACGCAACCTGCGCACGCTCGCCGTCGACACCGGCCGGCTCGCGCGGCTGGCAGGTATGCTGCCGGCCGGGGCCCGGGCGGTCGCCGAGAGCGGCCTCGCGACCGGCAGGGACGCCGCGGCGGTCGCGAAACTCGGCTACCGGCTGGCTCTCGTGGGCACCGCCCTGATGCGCAGCCCGGACCCGGCCGGCCTGGTCGCGGACATGCTGCACTCGGGCAGCCGGGCCTTCGCAGCATGAGTGCAGCAT
>Ga0224505_10000825_pt1 | contig 20845 bp, 17 predicted proteins | sample SF_Jan12_sed_USG_FD_169102 | JGI IMG/M metagenome (GOLD analysis project Ga0224505, IMG submission 169102) | Sediment microbial communities from San Francisco Bay, California, United States - SF_Jan12_sed_USGS_4_1 | ecosystem: Environmental > Aquatic > Marine > Sediment | place: USA: California... | reverse complement strand
TGATTCGAACTTCTCCAGCCGGGCTCGAAGCTGCTCTCGATCGGCAAGGCCTTCGTTGAGTTGGGCGATATGCTCGCGCTGCACGCGGACTTCCTGCTCCATCACCTCGCGCGCTTGCTCAGCGGCCTGACACGCCTGTTGGGCCCCTCGGAGTTCTTCCGCTTGGACCGCCACATCCGCATCGAACTCACCAATCCGCCGATCGCGCTCCGTCATGGCCTGTTCCAGTTGCTGGATGACGCCGCGATGGGCAGCCTCTCGATCACTCAGTTCCACTTCCAACTGATGGACGCGGCTCTGTACTGATTCGAACTTCTCCAGCCGGGCTCGAAGCTGCTCTCGATCGGCAAGGCCTTCGTTGAGTTGGGCGATATGCTCGCGCTGCACGCGGACTTCCTGCTCCATCACCTCGCGCGCTTGCTCAGCGGCCCGACACACCTGTTGGGCCTCTTGAAGTTCTAGGCCATGGGCGGCCGCCTGTGCAGTGAATTCACTCTCACGTCGGCGGGCCGCGACTGATTCAGTTTCCAAGTCCGTCAACCGTTTCGACCGTATGGCCAATTCTGCTTCGAGCGCCTTCACCCGTTCACCGCGTGCGGTGACTTCTCGCTGGGCTGACGAGTGCAGCGTCTCGGACGACATGATCTTCTGTTCGAGAATCTGCATCCCTGACGTCTTCACCTTCAAATCATGTGACATCGTCTCCAGTGCCTGTTCTTTGCTTCGCAACAGATTGGCGAGATCCCCGTAGGAGTGATCGGGCGAATTCTTTGGGAGTCCTCGCAATAACCAGCCAACCGCGACACCAATTCCTGCCGCGATGAGGAGACATCCGAGCATCTGGCTCATCAGTGTAATCATACGTCAGTCCGTCCTTACATCAGTAATTCGATCCGCTCATTCCGGTGAAGGCCCGATGGCGATCTCCCCTGAGCAAGGGGGCGTGTCGAACCATAGCCGATTACGGTAAACGGATTCGGAAGTCCATGACTGGTCAAATACTGCTTGACCGCTTCGGCACGGCGCCGACTCAGTTGCATATTGTACTCCGCTTCGCCTCCCGCATCGGTATGGCCCGCGATTTCAATTGGCGTGTCGGGAGCTCTCCGTAAAAGCGTGATGATATGATCGAGCACCACCTGCCCTTTGGGCGTGATCGTCGCGCTCTTGGGTTCAAACTCGATCGAGGATCTTGTCAGAACTTGGTTCAACAGCAGCTGGAGTGCCGACAGAGGAACAGTGGCAGAAGACGATGCTGCCGTCGATGCTACCACCACACGGTCTTCAATTCGTAAGCCCGCGCGTATCACCGGAGCCAACGCCTGTAAGATCTCCGCCTTCTCACGATGACCAGCCACCTGACCGTTGACTAGCAGCGAATGACCATCGATGATGATGGAGCCTCGCTCGACCATCACGCCCAAGACCGGCAAGAGTTGCGGCACCATATCCACCCACGCCGCCGTCTTGACCTGCTGATCAACGGTAAACTGGTCGATCACACGCATGCGCGTTTTTGCAGCAAGCGCATGCGCCTGCTCAAGAATCGTGGTCTTACTGCGTTCAGTGGGCAACGACCCGCGAAGGACCAAGCTGCCTTGCTCGAAACTGATGTGAAGGCTGGCGGGAGTTGCGATCGCGGACCGTGGCGGGGAGGAGAGGTGCCGAGGAAGACACACCACGCCGAGAAGCATGAGCGCAACTGCCCCTCCGGTGAGAACCCCTGCACGTCTCATGGGATCAACTCGCTGTGGATGATGGAACAACTGTGGCGCGAGGCGCCACCGTACCACGTCTGATGATGTCTGTACTAGGATGAGAATGGCCAGTCAAGCGGAGAAATCAGGAACATACACCAACACGGTTTGCTGATCGGGCCTGTGGTAAATATGAAGCGCTGCCAGAGTGAAAAGAACTGGTGGACACTCAACCCCCAGCAGAGGATCAACTGTCATACCAACCGCAGGCTGGTTAGAGCCGCTCCCCGTACTTTTGGTAGTGTTGCTTCTTCGCATCGGCGATCCATTTTTCCCGTTTGATGCGCTCAGGATCGGTCTCGAGTTTCTTGGCGATTTTCTCAATATCTTCTGGCTTCCAACGAGCAATTTGGATGAATGTATGAGTGCCCAGCTTGTGAAGCGTCTGCGCAAAGGCTGGCCCAATCCCGTGGATCTTCTTGAGATCATCTTCCTGCTTGTTCTTGGTGACCTTGGGCTGTCCCGCTGGAGTGTTCAGTTCGGCTCCATTCTGACGGGCCTGGCGAGATCCCTCCTTTGTCGGGGCTGTCTTTGCCGGCACTGCTTTTTCACGAAGAGTCCCACGCAATTCTTTGAGACGTTGTTGCAGACGATCGATCTGTTCATCCTTCCCAGGAATGCTCTGCACCGTTTGTGCGAGATGCTGACGCTCTGCTTGAAGATCTTGTAATTGACGGTTGAGATTCGCCATCTGCTCGTCTCGTCCTTGCAGCTGTTGCTCAGTGAGCTGTAGTTGCTCGCGGAGCTGCTCCTGTGCTGCGCATTGTTCTTGAAACTGTGCCACCTCTGACTTGTGTTCCTGAACCGTTCGTGCGTATTTCTTTTCCAATTCCTTGAGCTCTGTTCCCTTCTCACGGAGGAGGTTGATGGTTGGCATGAGCTCGTCGATCCGGCGGTCGCGTTCTGCAAGAGACTTTTCGATCTGCTTGATGGTGCTCCGATGGGCCGCTTCCCGATCACTCAGTTCCACTTCCAACTGATGGACACGGGCTTGTATCGATTCCAGCTTCTCGACCTGAGCCCGGAGTCGGTCTCGGCCGACAAGGTCTTTATTGAGTTGGGCGATCTGTTCGCGGAGGACGCGGATTTCCTCCTTGTGAACCTCGCGGGCCTGCTCGGCGGTCCGACAGGCCTCCAGGGTATCCTGGACCTCGGCCGCCTGAGCGGCCGCAAGCGAATCGAACTCACTGACCCGCCGGTCTCGCTCCGCAATGGATTGCTCCAGCTGCTGGATCGTGCCGCGATGGACAGCTTCCCGATCGCTCAGTTCGACCTCCAGCTGATGCACACGGTCTCGGGCCGATTCCAGCTTCTTCACCTGGGCACGGAGCTGGTCTCGGTCGGCGAGTCCTTCCTTAAGTTGGGCGATCTGGTCTCGCAGAACCCGGATTTCCTCCTTCAAGACTTCCTGGGTTTGCTCGGCGGTTCGACAAGCTTGTTGGGCTTCGTGGAGTTTGTCCGTCTGAGCTGCCGCATTCGCATCGAACTTACTGATCCGGCGATCACGTTCCGCAAGGGACTGTTCGAGCTGCTTGTTGGTTCCCCGATGCACGGCTTCTCGGTCACTCAATTCGACCTCGAGCTGATGCACACGGCTCTGGACTGACTCCAGCTTCTTCAGCTGGGTGCGCAATCGATCCCGATCGGCAAGGTCTTCGTTGAGTTGGGCGATACGGTTGTGCAGAACCCGGATGTCCTCCTTTAAGAGTTCCTGGGCATGTTCGGAGTCCTGATAAGCCTGTTGGGCCACACGGACCTCGTCCAGCTGGACCACCGCACTCGCATTGAACTCACTGATCCGTGTATCCCGCTCCGCAAGTGACTGTTCAAACTGCTGGAGAGTTCCCCGATGCGCGGCCTCTCGATCACTCAATTCGACCTCAAGCTGATGGACACGATTACGCACCTTGGCCAACTTCTCCACTTCAGCGCGCAGTTGGTCCCGATCGGCAAGGCCTTCGTTGAGTTGCGCGATATAGTCACGCAGCACCCGGATTTCCTCTTTCAAGACTTCCTGGGCTTGCTCAGCCGTTCGACAGACTTGTTGCGCCTCGTGCAGTTTTTCAGTCTGAGCTGCCGTATTCGTATCAAACTCGCTGATCCGACGGTCGCGTTCCGCAAGCGACTGTTCAAACTGCTGGAGAATTCCCCGATGGGCCGCTTCCCGGTCACTCAATTCGACCTCAAGCTGATGCACACGATCTTGCACCTTAGATAGTTTCTCTAGGTTGGCACGGAGGCGATCCCGGTCGGCGAGGTCTTTATTGAGTTGCCCGATCTGGTCTCGTAGCACCCGGTTTTCTTCTTTCAACACCTCCTGAGTGTGTCCAGCGGTCTGACACGCCTGTTGAGCCTCACGGAGTTCATCCAGCTGAGCAACCGCACTCGCATTGAACTCACCGATCCGCCCATCGCGCTCAGCAAGCAACTGTTCGAACTGCTGGATTGCTCCACGATGAACCGCCTCCCGATTACTCAGTTCGACCTCCAGCTGATGCACACGATCTTGCACCGACGCCAGCTTCTCCAGATGGGCGCGGAGGCGATCCCGATCAGCAAGGTCATTGTTGAGTTGGGCAATATGGTCCCGCAGTACCCGAATCTCCTCTTTCAGCACCTCCTGGGTGTGTTCGGCGGCTCGATAAGCCTGTTGAGCCTCGCGAAGCTCATCTATCCGGGCGGCCATGTTGTTATCGAATTCACTAATCCGGTGGTCGCGCTCGACCAGAGACTGTTCGAACTGCTGGAGTGCCCCCCGATGAGCCGCTTCCCGGTCACTCAATTCGACCTCAAGCTGATGGACTCGGTCTTGCACCGACTCGAGCTTCTCGACCCGGGCACGGAGGTGATCCCGGTCGACAAGGCCTTCATTGAGCTGTGTGATGTGCTCGCGCAGGACTCGGACTTCTTCCTTCAGAACCTCGTGGGTCTGCTCGGCATTCTGACAAGCCTGTTGCGCTCCGCGGAGTTCGTTAGCCAGGGCGCCGATGGTCGCATTGAGATCACTCACGCGATGGCGTGCCGCAACTCCTTCAGCTTCCACGTCCGTCAAATGTTTCGATTGTGCAGCTATCTCTGCTTCGAGCGCCTTCACCCGCTCAGCTCGTGCGATGAGTTCTCGTTGGGTTGAGGTGGACTGCGTCTCGGACGACATGATCTTCTGTTCGAGCATCTGCATCGCCGCATTCTTGACCTTCAACTCGTGCGATGTCGTTTCCAGCGCCTGTTCCTTCGCCCGCAGTAAATTGGTGAGCTGCTGGCATTGCTGCTCGAACGAATCTTTAGAGTTCTGCTGCAACCATCTGTTCAGTGTACTCATACGTCACTCAATCCTTAGATCAGCAGTTCGATAGAATAATTCTGTTTGAAAGCAGGTTTGAGGTCTCAGATCAAGGCGGGTACATGCCGAACCATCACCGCTTGCGGTCATCAGATTCGTGAGTCCGTTACTAGTCCGGCTCAGTTGCATATCGTACTCTGCACCTGGGAGAGAATTCCCACACGCCTCATGAGCTCAGTCAGCTAACATGAATAGGCCCACTGGGGTTAGACATGTGACGGTACCACACTTTATGATGCATGTACTAGGGTAAGATTTGGCCAGTCGGGCGGGCTTTCGGCAGATGAAACAGCAGGGCGGGGGAGTGACCATCAACATGTCGAGTGTGGCTGGTCTGCAAGCCTGCTTCCTGGACTGGAGTAGCCTGCAGCCCACTCCCTTCAGGCTGGTTCAGACTGCGCTGCTTCCCCTGCCTCTGGAATTTCCAAACTAGCGCGGCCCAGCGTGCCATCGCGGTAGTCGGCGAGGAGAATCCTCGCGGCCTTGTCCCGGTCCAACGCCCCGCGGCTGCCGGCCAGCAGACAGCCGCGCTTTCTGGCGATCGCTTCAACCACCCTCGCACTGGTCAGCCCCTCCACCCCAAATCCATAGCGGGCCGTGAGTCTGGTGGGATACCGAGTCAGTAGCTTCCCGGCGAGAAACTCGGCGACAGTTTCATCATCGACCACCGTATGGCCGACGGCATTGATCGTCGCAAGCAACAAACCCACCTCAGGGTCCTTGATCGTCCCCCAAAGCAACCCGGGCGAATCGATAATGGCCATCTGATCGCCCAGCTTGTGCCGCTGTTGAACTTTGGTCACCGCCGGTTCATCCCCCACACGGGCAATGCGCCGCTTCAGAAGCGTATTCATTAAAGTCGACTTGCCGACATTGGGGACTCCCATGATCAGCATGCGCAGCGGCTTCACATTGCTGTTGCGATGGGGAGCGAGCTGCTGGGAGAGCCGGGGGATCTTGGCAGCGTCACCCGCACTTTTACATGACAGGGCCACAGCCGAGACGCCCTCTTGTTGGTTGAACCGTTCGAGCCAGGCCTTTGTGACCGCCGGGTCGGCAAGATCGGCTTTGTTGAGGACTTTCAGGCACGGGCGCTGCCGGGGCAGACGCAGCTCTTCGATCAATGGATTGGAACTGGCCTGGGGGGCACGCGCATCCAGCACCTCGACAATGACATCGATCACTTCCATCGTCTTGGCCGCTTCTTTGCGCGCGGCATTCATGTGACCGGGAAACCACTGTATCGACATAATTGGGCATCTTTCTGATCAAGAAGACAGACTGACAGCGTCGCAGAGAGGGACAAGAGACGTCAAGCACAGGCTCTGCGCGTGCAGGCAGTTACTACGAGGTCGAGGGGTACCAATAGATCTGAAAATCAGGCCCCGATAGTAGGAAACAGCGATTTGAGCTGCATGGCCAGGCCCATGTCTCCGCTCACCTGGAGGTGGCTGGTCATCACACTGGCTGGAACATTGAGCGTGCCGTTGAGCAGCTTCTGACAGTCCTCCCCCGCCATGGAGATCGTCACCTGGGAATCTACACCCCTGACTGCACCGTACAGGCCTCGTCACTGGAAACATTCGCCGATGGTGGTGGGTTTTTGACTGGATCAAAGGGAGTGTGGAGGTCACGGCAATGTCTCAGGCCGTGCTTCGTCACGAAGCTTTCTAACAATTCGTTCCAGTTGCCGGCGATGAACCCAATGGTGAATGGCCGCTAAGCAATGCCAGTCGTGAGCCGTCATGGGACCAAACCAGGGATGCGGATGGCGCACTCGGCCACCGAGTGTACCGAGGCGAGTGACCGTTGACTCGTACCCGTCCACCGCGTTGAGGAACCGGCCGATCGTCTCGGGACCGCTCTGCGGGCTCGGCTTCACATCCTGAATGCGAACCTCTTGCCCAAAGAGACGATCGTCGGTCAGAGTTTGAACAATCTGCGTCATCCCTTCGTCAACAATCCGCAGATGATCGAGCACCATGAACACCGACCAATAGCGGCTGCTGTCCTCGATACCCACGACTCGGTCGATCAACACCGGGGCAGCAGCGTGAGCAGCAGAAACCCTGCCGGCCAATGCCACAATCTTCCTCGCTTCAAATTTGAACCATCTGAGACCAGCATTCAACGAAATCAGCATGCAAGCACAGCGAAACATGATCCGAAGCCAGGCCAATTCAAAGGCCGGCAACCCGGCACCGGGCGATTCGAGTTGCGGTTGCACGGTCGTCCCTAACGACATGGTGGCACCTCCTCCGTTGAAGGAAATTCTGGAGTCTTTCCCGAATACGATATGCACCCGTTTAAAGACCTTGGAAGCGCAGGGTGTAATCGTTTGTCAGCTCTCCAGCGAACACATACCGAGACTGGAATGCTACCTGACTGAAAGACGAACGAGCTTACCCCTGGTACTGAAGGCGCTAAAAAGCGGGGGAGGGCGTTACGGCTAAGAGCGTTTCGGGTCAACCCGAGAATGTCCTGGCACTGTGTGGGTAAATATGGGCCCACCTTCATGCGGTGAGCCCGTAGAGACTATGACAGACACTACATCGTGCTGAGAGCTAGGCGTGTATCTTCTGATGATCGTCACTGCGTCTGCGGAGATTCGATCCAATACGAGTGCGCTCGCGCTCATACCCCATGGCGGTGAAATACAACGCGCGGTCGAAGAACTGGGCGAGGATGTGCATCAGTTCCAGCTCTCCCTGCAGTTGCATAGGAGTATCAGAAAACCCTTCGCGCTGGACGAAGGCAGTCATGTGTTCTCTCGTGGCGGTGATGGCCCAGAGGAAGTGACTATAGGCGACCCCCTGTGCGGCACGACGGGCACCTAGCTCTGTGTAGCGCTGTTCGATCTCCGCCTCGGTCAGGTCCATCAACCAGTTATTCAAGTTTTGGTAGATCTCACGGGTGCGGGCTTGGAGTTCCTCCGACGGGACTTTGCGGAGATCACTACAGCGGGGAGAGTTCCACACTTTCTCGCTGAGCTCCCGAGCAAGCTGTTCGGAGTTTTTCTCGATTAGTTTCACCAACCGGCCAGCCAGCATAGCACACCTCCATAATGAGTGGTTATGTAGGGAAATGCATGGAGTCTCCTCATCACCGTTGAGACATTACTAGAATGGTAGCACCAACGTCAATGACACCTTTGTCGGGGCGGTAGGTGCCGTGCTTCTACCTCGATAGACAGGAGCATACCGTTCGAGGAGAACACCGCCATTGACCGACTCCACCGCCTCTCTCACCGATCGAAGGATGTCCTCATCTCAGGTTAGGCAATTGGACACCTGTCGCCTTGAACTTACCCCACCCATTTGCTATTCTTCGCTCGCCTTTCATAGTCGATGGATCTCTTCTACATCACACACGATTCCAAGGAGTACTCACATGGCCGGCATCAAGCGGGCGTTGATCAGTGTTTCAGATAAGACCGGAGTCATCGATATGGCGAAGGGGCTCTCCGCGCTTGGCGCAGAGATTTTGTCCACCGGGGGAACGGCCAAAGCGTTGCGCGATGCCGGCGTGAAGGTCACGGACGTTGCGGCCTATACGGGATCGCCGGAGATTCTCGATGGTCGGGTGAAAACGTTGCACCCCAAGATTCATGGTGGCTTGCTAGGACGCAGATCGCTTCCGGCGCATGTCGAGCAGATGACTCAACATGGGATCGGTCCCATCGATGTGGTGGTGGTCAACCTCTACCCCTTTGAAGCCACGATCGCCAAACCCAACTGCCGTTTCGGGGATGCCATTGAAAATATCGATATCGGCGGCCCGTCCATGCTGCGGTCGGCGGCCAAGAATCATGACGATGTGTTGGTCCTCGTCGATCCAGCCGATTATTCGCGGGTGCTGGAGGCGGTGAACGGCAACACGGTGACCCCGGCGCTGCGTCGTGAGTTGGCGATGAAGGTGTTCCAGCATACATCACGCTATGACGGATTGATCGCCGGCTACCTGGAGAAACACGCTCAGGCCAAAGAGATCAAGTTCCCGAAAGTGTTGTCGCTTCAGTTTGAGTTGGCCGAATCCCTCCGCTATGGAGAAAATCCTCACCAGCAGGGCGCGTTCTATCGTGAATTGGACAGCAAGGAGCCATCCGTCTCCCGCGGGAAGATCTTGCATGGCAAGGCCATGTCCTACAATAACTTCCTCGATGCGAATTCCGCGCTCGAGTTGGTGAAGGAATACGACGAGACGGCCGTCGCGATCATCAAACACAATAATCCCTGTGGGATGGCGCTCGGTGAGACGCCGGTGGAGGCGTACGTCAAGGCGAGGGAGACGGATCCCGTGTCTGCATTTGGCGGTGTAATTGCCTTCAATCGGCCGGTAGATATGGCGGCTGCCAAGGAAATCACCTCCACGTTTGTTGAGGTCGTGATTGCTCCTGGATTTACTGAAGATGCCTTGGCCGAATTGAAGCGGAAGAAGGATTTACGCCTATTAGACGTGGGCCCCTTGACGAAAGTGAAGCAGGAAGGGTTCGATCTGAAGAAACTTGTCGGCGGGCTTATCGTGCAGGATCGGGATCTCGGCGTTTTGCCGGATCTTCGGACCCTTGCCGTACCGACTATTCGTAAACCGACGGACGAAGAATATGCCGCGTGTGCGTTTGCATGGAAAGTCTGCAAACACGTCAAGTCAAACGCCATCATCTATGCCAAACCGGGCCAGACCGTCGGCATCGGGGCAGGACAGATGAGTCGTGTGGATTCCGTGAAATTGGCGGCTATGAAAGCGCAAATGCCTGTCAAAGGCTGTGTCATGGCCTCCGACGCGTTCTTTCCGTTCCGTGATGGCCTCGATGCTGCCGCCGAAGTCGGGATCACAGCCGTCATTCAACCAGGCGGATCGATCCGAGATCCGGAAGTCGTCAAAGCCGCGGATGAACATGGAATGGCGATGATTCTCACCGGAATGCGGCATTTTAGGCATTGATAACGATCGTGAGCCGTGATGGGTGAGTAGTTGACTCGTCGCCTGTTGTCACGATTATCTACCCGCACCGTCTTCCCTCCTAACTCGTCACTGAGGACCTGACATGAAAATTCTCGTTGTCGGCAGTGGGGGACGTGAGCATGCGATGGTGTGGAAACTCGCGCAGAGTCCACGCCAGCCAGTTTTGTACTGTGCTCCCGGTAATGCGGGGATCGCATCATTGGCGAACTGCATCCCGATTAAATCGGACGATATTGCCGGCCTGAAGAACTTCGCGCTCCAAGAAAAGATTGATGTGACAGTGATCGGGCCCGAAGCGCCGCTCGCGCTGGGCATCGTGGACGAATTCCGCAAAGCTCGGCTCAAAGTGTTTGGACCAACCAGGAACGCCGCCCGCTTGGAAGCTAGTAAGGTGTTCTCGAAGGAAGTCATGGCACAAGCCAAGATCCGGACGGCCCATGCCAAGAGTTTCGAAAAGATCAAGGATGCACTCGCCTATATTGAGCAGCAGACGTTACCGGTCGTAATTAAAGCAGATGGGCTAGCTCAAGGAAAAGGCGTCATCATTGCGACTAGTCAAAACCAGGCAAAACAGGCAATCATTGATTCAATGGAGAAGGCCGTGTTCGGCCAAGCCGGCAAACAGGTGCTGATCGAGCAGTTTCTTGACGGCGAGGAACTGACAATCATGGCATTTACCGATGGCAAGACCGTGGTGCCGATGCCACCAGCGCAGGATCATAAACGGGTTGGCAATGAAGACACCGGCTTGAATACCGGTGGGATGGGCGCCTATTGCCCGGCCCCACTGGGAACGATCGAGATCCAAGATCAAGTCCGTCGGGAAGTCTTGCAGCCGATGGTAGATGCCATGGCGCGGCTTGGTTCGCCGTTTCAAGGCGTGCTGTATGCCGGACTCATGATGATGGACGGAACACCATATGTACTCGAATTTAACGCTCGTATGGGTGATCCAGAAACTCAAGTCGTGTTGCCCTTGTTGAAGAATGACTTCGTCGATGTTCTTGAAGCGGTGATAGAACATCGACTTGACCAACTTCCTGTTGAATGGTACTCGGACACGACGGTCTGCGTGGTCATGGCATCGGGAGGCTACCCTGGTACCTATCAGCAGGGAATACCGCTCTCTGGACTCCCCACGGTGACAACCTTATCGGACTCCTCCATGGTCTTTCATGCAGGAACAGTCCAGAGGGGAGAGGAGATCGTGACAGCAGGCGGTCGCGTCCTCGGCGTACTCGGTCGAGGGCGAACGTTATTGGAGGCACAAGGCGAGGCCTATCGAGTCGTAAAGACGATCTCATTTAAGGGTTGTCACTTCCGAACGGACATCGCACGCCGTGCTCTGAAGACATAAACCGGGACAGGCACTCTCCTCAAATAACACATTCAGCAAAGACGTCGACTCACCCCGAGCACACCTTCGCGTTACTGACGTAGAGCTACCTGGATCTGCCTAACAAAGTAGATCTAGATCCGAACACCCAGGGCCGATCTTCTTCTTGGCCGAGTCGTGCGATCTGTTACAATATCTTCCCACAGCGGTCAGTGCTGAACATGCGAGGGACTCAACATGTCTACACCAGCACCTAGTAATGATAGATTATGTCTGATGAAAGGGGAATGGCCATGACACGCCACGTGATGCGGGTACTCAGTACGGTCGTTGGTTTCGGCTTCGCACTTGGTCTTGTGGGGTGTGACTATTGGCCGCCAGCCTTACAGGCTGAGATCGAACAATTGCGGTCTGAGGTCCAAACCTTGACCATGGAAAAGACTCAGCTTCAGGCCCAGATCACCGACCTATCTCAGAGCAAACAAGAGCTGCAGGGGCAGTTTGATGAAGTGAGCCGCATCAGCCGGGAAAAAACCGGCATGATCACCAGCCTCCAAAATCAACTGGATGCGACCCGCGCGAGGGCATTGAAAGCGATGGCTCCGAAGACACCGCCTCATAAAAGTCAGGCAAAACCAACCGGAAGGACCGGGACCAAACTACCTGCTAAAAGCACCCCGAAGACGCCAACAGGCAAACACCAGGCTCCCAAGACAATCGGTGTGCGATAATCGGCCCACGAGCCTATTTTGAAGAGGAGGGCGTCGTCGTACTCGGTGTAGACGTTGATGAACTACTCGATGCCGCAGTCGACGTCACTGTAGAAGAAGAAGGGGTAGAGCTTGATGGAGCAGCTGCGGCCGGCTCCTTCTTTTCTCCAGCATTCTTTTCTCCGGAACTCTTTTCTCCTGAACTTGTTCCACCGGTTTCGCTACCCGTGCTGGATGGAGGTTTGAGTTTGTCGGAGTAGTCGGTGACGTACCAGCCACTCCCCTTAAACATAATCCCAGGCGATGAAATCAGCCGTCTGATCGCTTTCCCACACCGTTCACATGTCGAGAGCGGATCGTCTTTGATGCTCTGCTTCACTTCAAAACGATACGAACAGCCGTCACACTGATATTCATAAATCGGCACCGTTTTCCTCCCTCTTATCGTTGCAGCGACCGTATCGCCCTTACGCCAACTTCGCGAACGCCTGCCCCATTCGCTCAAGTCCTCTGGTGATATTTGTCATGCTGGTGGCATAGGAGAGCCGGAGATGCTCCAGACTTCCAAAAGGCTCACCTGGAACGACCGCGATTCGCGCGTCATGCAAGAGATACTGCGCCAGGTCATTAGGGGTCTTCAGCACTCCCGAAGGTCCACGTTTCCCCAACAAGTCTTTCACGTTAGGGAAGGCATAGAAGGCCCCACTCGGCATTCGGCATGACACACCGGGAATCTGGTTCAACCCTTCCACGATGGCAGTTCGACGGCGGGAAAACTCTTCCACCATTATGCGTGTGAAGGGCTCCCCAAGGCGCAATGCAGCAACGGCGGCCTTCTGCGAGATGGAGCAAGGATTCGACGTGCTCTGGCTCTGAATATTGGCCATCGCGGTCAACAGATCCTTGGGACCAGCTGCGTACCCGATTCGCCACCCTGTCATGGCGTAAGACTTTGAGACGCCATTGATAATGACGGTGCGTGCTGCGATCTCTGATCCCAACGAGGCAATGCTGATGTGCGTCGCCCCATCGTAGAGCACCTTTTCATAAATCTCATCAGATATCACCAGAAGGTCATGCCGGACCGCTACTGAGGCAATCTGTTCCAGCGTCACCCGATCATACGTTGCCCCAGTAGGGTTGCATGGGCTGTTCACAATGATGGCTTTGGTTCTCGGCGTAATGAGTCGTTCCAACTCTGGAGCATGAACTGCGTATCCGTCCTCTTCTTTGGTCGGTAACAGAACCGGCGTCGCATCGTTGAGAAGCGCCTGATCTGCATAAGAAACCCAGTAGGGGATCGGAATGATGATCTCGTCGCCCGCTTCGAGCAAGGCCTCCGCCAAATTATAGAGCGAGTGCTTTGCCCCGCAGGAGACAAGGATTTGGGACTTCTCATATCGGAGCCCAAGTTCAGCTTGGAGCTTGTCGGCAATCGCTCCCCGCAACTCATCGATCCCGGACGAAGGCGTATATTTCGTAAACCCCTCGCGTATGGCTGCTTCTGCCGCGGCCTTTACCGGCTCCGGCGTGTCGAAATCAGGTTCTCCGGCTGAAAAGTCGATGACATCGAGTCCTTGCGCGGCCATGGCCTTGGCAGTTGCAGCCATGGCCAACGTCGGAGAGGGCGCAATACGACTGACACGTGCTGCCAATTTCATGATTTGAGACTCCGGATACGAGCTTGAAGGCGTCGGGCGACTTCTGGATGAACAAAATCGCTCAAATTGCCCCCGTGCTGTGCCACATCTTTGATGATCGTCGAAGATAAGTAAGAGTATTCTTCGCTCGGCATCAAGAATACGGTCTCTACCGTCTTCGCAAGTTTTCGGTTAATGAGCGCCATCTGAAACTCATGCTCAAAGTCTGAAATGGCGCGCAAGCCACGGATGATTGCATGGGCGCCTGAACGCTCAACATAGTTGACGAGCAACCCATCGAACGGTGTCACCTCAATCTGTCCGACATCCTTCATGACCAGCTGCACCATATCAAGGCGTTCAGCCAAATTGAAGAGCGGATGTTTCGACGGATTTGGAGCAACAGCCACGACCACCTTGTCAAATACGCGGAGGCTTCGGGTGATGATGTCAGCGTGGCCATGTGTAATGGGATCAAACGTGCCTGGATAGATGCCGATTTTCATGCCAGTACAGTAGAGGAACGGAAATAGAGGGATAAGGCGGTATCACCATAGCGATACCGGCGCAAAAACTGGGTGCATCCCAACGACATGGGTAAGTCGGTTTTCGCAGCATGTTCGATGACTAGCCAGGAATCCATGGCAAACAGATCGTAAGTCCGAGACTCAGCCAATAATGATGGCAGCTCGGATGCCTCCGCATAGGGTGGGTCGGCGAAGACAATATCATAGGGACCGTTCCACTGATTGGGATAGCTGAGAAACTGTTGAACAGTCTGACTCCGCACGGCTATTTCCTCACCGATGTGACACATCTCCAGGTTTTGGTGTAGTAGTCTTAATGCATCACGGTTCGACTCGACGGAGGTCACGTGTTCTATGCCACGGCTGACGGCTTCGATCCCCACGGCTCCAGTCCCGGCGTAGAGGTCCAAAAAGCGGCCATTCTTCAGCCGATTACCGAGAATTGAAAACAGGGCCTCTCGAACCCGGTCAGAGGTTGGGCGAAGAGCACGTGTTCGCGGCCCGTAGAGTCGACGACCTCGGTGGATACCAGCGATTACACGCATACCAGAAACATCGTCTACTAAATATGAGAATCTAACATAGCGTTTTTACAGGGGTCAAGAAATGCGGAATGGAAGGGAGACCATTTGGGTCACAACTGAGTCGGGGAGGAGCACTTAATACTCTTTTGACCGTCTTCTTTCAGAAGACTATACTATAATGTGCTCATTGAGCTTGTTGGTACGTCAAGGACGAGAGGACCGTCATGAAGTCCACGTAGGCCCTCATGTGGACCAGACCCCGAGTACGAAACGCTATAATTTACCGAGCCGCGACGGTCTGAGGGGCGCGGGCAGCCAGACTTTTTCTACGGTTGTTGGAGATGGTGCGGTCAATAATGGCTCCACAATTAATGCATTTCCATGCATAGAATACGAGAAAAAAATCGGAGAACCGCTCTAACATCATCATCCCTTTGCACTTTGGACATTCCATGGATCCCTCCCAAGGTGGCGACGTTCACAGCTGGTGGCAAACTTAAGCAAGAGCTGCACCAATTTATCACGTTTAATAATTTCAATTGGTTATGAACTACGTATTTCCCGTAGACGGGTAATTTCGCCTTATTTGGCGGTACAAAAGAGTCCAGGTCGTCATTTTTTTGTCACCTGAGGTCTTCGTGGCAAGCAAGGAACCGAGAAAGGGCATTGCGCACTGGCCAAAGACCGAACGTCCCCGTGAACGTCTTCTTGCCAAGGGGCCCGAAGCGTTATCCGATGCCCATCTTCTCGCCATCCTCCTGAGAACTGGCCGCCGCGATTCATCCGCTGTGCAAGTGGCCATCGAACTCCTCGACCGAATCGGTGGACTGGGAGGATTGGCGGCCTGTGGCATTGAAGAACTCTGCACCATCCCTGGCGTCGGTCCCGCCAAAGCCGCCCAACTCAAAGCCGCATTGGCCTTAGGGAGACGGTCGCTGGCGGCCCCACTGTCCTCTGGCACTCGTATTTCCTCAAGCTCGGATCTGTTCAAACATTTTCACCCTGCGCTCCGCGATGTGAAACACGAACTCTTTAAGGTCGTGCTGCTCGACGCAAAAAATATCGTGATCAAAGAGACCACGGTCTCAGAAGGAAGTCTCACACTCAGCATCGTGCATCCACGTGAGGTCTTTGCCCTCGCCGTGCGTGAATCGGCAGCCGCCGTCATTTTTCTTCACAATCATCCCAGCGGAGATCCAACTCCAAGCCCTGAGGATCGGCGATTGACCGATCGACTGGCAACTGCTGGTACCCTATTGGGGATCCGTGTATTAGACCACGTGATCATCGGAGATGATCGATATGTGAGTTTTGCCGATGAGGGATGGCTGACAGAGCAGCGGAATGAGTACAAAGACCCCTGAGATGATGTCTGACCAAAAACACCAGCCCAAGGAATGTGAGGACACGAAAAGTCTAACCCCATACTCAACAAGGAGGGCAGGCTATGGACACAACCCGTCTCGAGCCCACCAGAAACGTGGCCATCGTATCCAGCGCCGGTGCCGGTAAGACCTCTCTCAGTGAGGCTATGCTGTATGTTGCTGGCGCAATCCCCATGCTCGGGTCCGTGATGCACGGGACTACCGTTTCTGATTTTGAGCCCGAAGAACTTCGGCATCGCACATCGACAAGTACCAGCCTCCTTCAGTTCACGTGGAATCACACCAACATCAACCTGATTGACCCTCCCGGTGCACTCGATCTTCTTGGTGAATCGCTCACTGCCCTGCAGGCCGCCGATGCGGTCATTCTGATTCTGAGCGGAACCATGGGGGTAAGAACAGAGCTGGCACGGCTCTGGACAAGGATCAAAGAATTGGACCTTCCTTGTCTGGTGTTCGTCAATGGACTTGACAAGGAAGACGCATCGTTTGAGAAGACTTTAGATATCTGTCGCAAACAGCTCGATTGTGTTCCACTCCCTATGACGGTACTGCTCAATCCTGGCATGATCTTAGACGGTGTAGTTGATCTACGACATGAGAGGCTGGTGCGATCCGGACCGAGTTCCGCCACAGTCGAACATCTATTAGTTCCCCTCCCCCTAGAGGGCATGCTGAATAGAGCGCGCCAGCAACTCGTGGAGGCGGTCGCGGAAAGCGGGGAAACCTTGTTGGAGACCTACTTGACCCAGGGAGAGTTGAGCCAAGAAGACCTTCTGCAAGGACTCCGACGCGACATCCAGACGAAACAATTCCTTCCCATCTATGGCGGATCCGCCACGCATAATGTCGGAGTCTGGTCCTTGCTGGATGCGATAGTCGCCTTATTGCCGTCACCCTCCGAACGTGGTGCGGCCCATCCATGGCACGGCATTCACCCAGAGACTCACGAAGGCTGTGAGCGGAAGGGGAGTCTGCAGGAACCGTTTTCCGCCTATGTCTTCAAGACCATCATCGACCCATTCGTCGGTCGACTGTCCTATTGCCGTGTCTTGTCCGGAACCATCCATGCCGATGCCACGGTGTTGAATGCTTCCAAACATGTACGGGAGAAGCTCGGCCATTTCTACAAGGTGTTGGGCAAACGTCATGTGGCCGTCGACTCCGCACGAGCGGGAGAGATCGTGGCGATCGGGAAGCTCAAGGACACGCATACCGGTGACACGCTGTGTCAAGAGACTGCTCCCATCTGTTACCCCATACTGAGCCTACCAAAGCCGATCTTGTCGTTCGCGATTGACGCCAAGTCCAAGACGGACATCGATAAGGTCAGCCTTGGGCTTCACAAACTTATCGAAGAGGACCCCACCCTGGAATTCGCGCGCAATGCCGAAACCAAGGAGATGGTGCTCAGCGGCATGGGGCAATTCCACATCGATTTGGCCCTCGAAAAGCTCCATCGAAAGTTTGGAGGCGATGTCATACTGCACACGCCGAAAGTCCCGTACCGAGAAACGCTCAAGACGAAATCACAGGCACAGGGCAAGTATAAGAAACAAACCGGCGGGCATGGGCAATACGGCGATTGTTGGCTTGAAGTGGCGCCGCTCCCGCGCGGCCACGGGTACGCGTTTGAGAATCGCGTGGTCGGAGGAGCGATTCCTCGAAATTTCATTCCTGCCGTGGAAAAAGGAGTCCTCGATGCCATGCATGAGGGACCATTGAGCGGGTTCCCAGTCGTCGATGTGCAGGTGGCCGTCTATGACGGATCCTATCATGCAGTGGATTCGTCCGAGATGTCGTTCAAAATCGCGGGATCAATGGCATTTAAGAAAGCGATAGAGGCCGCGCATCCCGTGTTACTGGAGCCGGTCATGACGGTCGAAATCGACACACCGACCGACGCGGTCGGAGCCGTCATGGGGGACCTGAATGCCCGACGAGGTCGTATTGTGGCTGTCAACGCGCAAGACCATGCCGAACAGATCAAAGCGTTGGTTCCGCTAGCTGAGCTGCTTCGCTATGCGACGTCCCTCAACGCCATGACGGGGGGTCGAGGCAGCTATGTCATGGATTTCGCCCAGTATGATGAAGTACCAAGAGAGTTGGCTGCAAAGGTCATCGAGCGACAGAAGGCAGAAGGACACGCCGCCACGGCCCATTGAGACCGTCAGTCGAAGGCTTTGAGCACGACATAAAATGCGCGGCTTTCCCGAAGCACGCGAAGCAACAGGGTATCGCCACGCCTGGACCGTGCAATGGCTGACATAAATTCTGCTACAGAAGACACTTCCAGACGGTTGACTTCTTTGATAAGGTCACCTTCGCGGAGGCCTTCGGCTTGAGCACGGCTGTTGGGTTCAACCTTTGCGATGAGCACACCCTTCGATTCACGAAGCTTGAACCTCTCCGCCAGGGCGGACGTCAGGTCTTGGAGGTCAAGGCCAAGTTTCACCTCTAACTTCTCCTCTTGTTGAGGAAGCGATGCGATGACAGCTGCATCACGCCGCTCGGTGAGAGGAACATCCATCGTCAAGCGTTTCAGATCCCGGACGACTTCAATCTTTGAGGTCGTGCCCGGAATCAGCGTCGCGATCAGACGAGACAGCTTATTTGGTGAATCAACAACGGCGCCGTCGATCCGGACGATAACATCACCCGGCTTGATCCCGGCCAAGGCTGCGGGGTCTTTTTCGAAGACTTCGTTCACGAGTACCCCTTCGCCTTCGGTGACTCCGAATTTTTTCGCCAACTCAGCCGTCAACGGTTGAATCCCAACGCCGAGCCAGCCCCGTACGACCTTGCCCTTTGCCAGTAACTGTTCGATGACCTGCTTGGCCATATTCGAGGGAATGGCGAATCCAATGCCTTGCGCGAAATTAATGATCGCTGTATTGATGCCGATCACCTCACCGCGTAGGTTAAAGAGCGGGCCCCCAGAATTTCCAGGGTTGATCGAGGCATCGGTCTGGATAAAGTTTTCGTACCGTGAGAGGTTAATATTTTCTCGACCGATGCCGCTGACCACCCCAAGCGTCACGGTCCGGTCCAGTCCGAATGGATTTCCGACGGCCAGCACCCATTGGCCGACCTTGACGCCGGCGGAATCACCAAATCGTGCACTGGGCAGGGGTCGATCGGTGGTCACTTTGATCACCGCTAAATCGGTGTCAGGATCTTTGCCAACCACATGAGCGATGAGCTTCGTCTTATCAGAAAACCGCACTTCGACCTCATTAGCGTCACCAATCACATGATTGTTGGTCACGATATGGCCGTCACTGTCGACGATCAGGCCTGAGCCGGAGCCTGAAGCATTCGGCGTACGTTCACCGGGTCCTTCACGAAGCCGACTTGTGCTGGTGATGGGAAACAGATTGACGACGGAAGGCTTGGCCTGCTCCGCGAGTTCGGTAATGACGGCTTGAATCTCTTCGAGCATGCGAATGCCGGGTGAGTCAGGCGATAAGGCCTCAGCCACGCCACATCCGAGGACAGCTAAAAGAAGGGGAGAGATGCAATGGAACAGCACACGTACTGATGGGACTGCGCGGGCTAGCATTGGGCGATATTGTACCTGATCTCTGTCGATGTGCCTACTCCTCTACACCGACTCTCGTGAACGACGCGGTGAAGGAACGCTGGCCGGCAAACCATGAGACAAGTTGATCGAGTTCTGTTTGCGCACCAACCAACACCACGATGTCACCCGGTCGGAACTGAAGATCGTGGGTCGGAGCCAATAGAAAAGGCCCCCGCAAAACAGCGGCCACGGAAGTGGAGGAACCCTGTGGAAGCGCGCTGAGCGGCTGTCCCGCCGCGGCCGCCCCTCGAACGACGGTCAGCCGCTCGATACCTCCTGAACGAAGTGCCAAATCCTGTTGAAGAGAGAGCAAATTCTGATGGACCGTCTCGATTTTGAGCTCGCGAATCTCGGCATCAACCCCGATCAACGTTTGCTTCAACTCTTGGACACGAGAGATAGCATCGGCAAGCGTCTGATCGATCACGCCGACGACTGAATCGGGGTGACTCTGGTCCTGAAGTCGATCAGAGACCTGCACAACGATTTGTTGACCGACCTCAGCCGTAACATCGTCAATACGCTGAAGCAAGGTAGACGCCTGCCAATGGAGCCGAATAATCTGAACCTTTCGATTCACGAGTTCGGAAATCGAGAGAATCGTTTCGTAGAACGCATGTCCGGTAATTGAAAGCTCTTTATGTACGCGGCCAAGCAGCTCAAATGTCATAGTCTGATAAGATATATTATGTAAACTTTAAACTCTTCGCCAGTCGCCAGTCCACCACTCGAATCTCTCACATCGGTCATCCCTACTTCATAGCGGATCGTGGTTCGGAGGTCAATCGCGCAGGAGATTTTGGAAGCCCCGCAGAATCTCCCGTTACGCACACATGACCTTTCAATTTTCTCGCTACCCTGGCCGCTGATGCTGTTTACGAGCCCATGCTTATAAAGTTATACTTTAACTATTTATCTCGGCTTATTATATTATCTGAATGGACCTTTATTGATGTAAGAGGTGGCTCCGGTTAGTTGGACAGTCTTTGCCAGTTCATAAGTGGTGCCTGGCAGTTGAGGCCTACGCAGCGGCAGGCTGTGTGGGCCGGTTTCCCCAATACACGCGATCGGGCGTGTG
>Ga0224505_10000824_pt1 | contig 20851 bp, 19 predicted proteins | sample SF_Jan12_sed_USG_FD_169102 | JGI IMG/M metagenome (GOLD analysis project Ga0224505, IMG submission 169102) | Sediment microbial communities from San Francisco Bay, California, United States - SF_Jan12_sed_USGS_4_1 | ecosystem: Environmental > Aquatic > Marine > Sediment | place: USA: California... | reverse complement strand
CGACGATGGCCTGCTTCCAGTTGTCGTGGATGGGCGATTCGGCGGCCGACACCATGCGGGTGCCCATCTGGATGCCCTCGGCCCCCAGTGCGAAGGCGGCGGCCATGGTGCGACCGTCCACCATCCCGCCGGCCGCGATGATGGGCACGTCCAGCTTCGACGCCACCAGAGGCAGCAGCACCATCGTGGAGACGGGGTCAGGGTTCTTGAAACCGCCGCCTTCTCCCCCTTCCACGACCAGGCCGTCGACCCCGGCGTCCACGGCCTTGCGGGCGCCGCGCAAGGTGGGCACGACGTGGAAGACGGTGAGGCCCGCCTCCTTGAGCGGTTGGGTGTACCTGGTGGGCGACCCGGCCGAGGTGGTCACGAAACGCACACCCTGGTCCACCACGAATTGGACGATGTCGGGATCGCGCACGAAGGCCTGGGCGATGTTGACGCCGAACGGCTTGTCGGTGAGGTCGCGCATCTTGGCGATCTCCCCCTTGACCACGTCGAGCTCACCCGACGACGTCTCGATGATGCCCAGTCCGCCGGCCTCGCTCACCGCCGACGCCAGCTGGGCCCGAGCGATCCAGCCCATGGGTGCCTGCACGATCGGGATCTCGATCCCGAGCATCTTGGTGATCCGATTGGCGAACATCACCCGAATCTACGACCTGCCACCGGCAACGGGTCGGAGCCGGCTACCGGTCAGGGCCAGATGCCCCGTTGGTCATAGACCTGGGCCAGGCGCTCGATGGCCACGATGTAGGCGGCCTCTCGGCGGGTGCAGTGGTGCCGCTCACGGGCCCGGTCGACATGGTCGCAGGCATCCCACAACTGTTGGCGCAAACGGTAGTCGACCTCGCTCAACGGCCACTGCTGGCTCACCTTGTTCTGGACCCACTCGAAATACGAGACGATCACCCCCCCGGCGTTGGCCAGGACGTCGGGAATCACGACCACGCCACCGTCGACCAGCTGCTGTTCGGCGTCACGGGTGGTGGGGCCGTTGGCGCCCTCGACGATGATCTGGGCCTTGAGCCGCTCGATCCGTTCGGGGGTCACCTGGTTCTCGATGGCGGCCGGGACGATCACGTCCACGTCGGCCGAGAAGAACTCCTCGGTGCTGATGGTGTCGGCGTGGCGGTACCCGGACACCCCACCGGCCTCGCTGACATGGCGCCACAGATCCTCGGGGTCCAGCACGGCGTCCTCCACCATCACCGCACCCGTGTGGTCGGCCACCGCCACGATGTGGGCTCCCATGGCGTGCAGCTCACGCGCCGTGTGCTCGCCCACGTTCCCGAAGCCCTGTATGGCCACACGCAGCCCGTCGACCGTTCGATCCTCGTTCTCGAGATGGTGGGCCAGACAGATGGCCACGCCGGTCCCGGTGGCCTTGTCACGACCCAGCGAGCCACCACAGGCGACGGTCTTGCCGGTGACCACCCGCTTGACGTTCTGGCGATCCAATCCGTTCACGGAGTTGGCGTAGGTGTCCATCATCCACACCATCGTCTGGGCGTTCGTGCCGAGGTCGGGGGCCGGGATGTCGTGCTCGGGACCGATGTTGTTGCCCAGCGCGTGGGTGAAGCGACGCACCACTCGAGACATCTCCTCGTCGCTGCGTTCGGCCGGGTCGATGGTGACACCACCCTTGGCCCCGCCGAAGGGCACGTTCACCAGCGCCGTCTTGAACGTCATCCAGGTGGCCAGTGCCTTGACCTCGTCGAGGTCGACGTCGGGACTGAATCGCATGCCCCCCTTGTAGGGACCGAGCACGTTGTTGTGTTGGATCCGGTAGCCGCGAAACAGCTCGAAACGGCCATCATCGAGCTGAACGGGGAAGTTGACGATCACTTCGTTCTTCGGGGAACGCAGCAGGACCCGGTAGTCGTCTCGCAACCCGATGAGGTCGGCGCCCCGTTCGATCTGGGCCTGGGCCATGGCGAACAGGCTCATACCTCACCATCCTGTCCGAGGGCCGCGGCGACGCGACGGGTCTCGCCGATGCGGGCGGCGATGAACCAGATCGTGCCGAACACCAGGATCGGCCCCCAGAAGTACCAGTCCCAGCGATCCTCGATCTCGTAGGCCAGCGCCCGCCCGAAGGCCAGCGCCACCAGCGCGGTGGCTGCCACCTGTCGGCTGGCGCGGTACCGCACCCACCCCAGCTGCTCGGCCACGAACTCGAGGGTGCCGATGATCGAGAGGCCCCAGATGATCGGCGTGTCGAGCTCGGCGGGCCAGGGCGGCCAGCCGGCGAGGGACAGGGCCGTCACGACGAGCGACACCCCGTACAGCGTGAGGCATCGACGACAGACATGGCGGCCGCGGATCACGACACACCTGTCGAGCTGATCGGGCCGATGGTGACTCAGCCACAGGCCCTTGCGAGCCTGCTCCTCACGACGCCGCTTCTCGATGGCGGCGAGCGCGTCGTCGAAGCGAGCCTCGAACGGGTCCCCTGGGGCATGTCCGGCCATCGCCTCCCTATCGGCACCACGGCCCTGACCGTGAGGCTTGTGGCCCGTCCTCCGGTGCGTCACGGGTCATGACCCTGCTCTACCGTGGCCGCTCATGAGTGAGCTCGACACCGCCGAGGAGATCGTCGCCGTCGCCGCCGAGGTGGTCGCCTCCGGTGTGGATGCCCTGGCCCAATGCGATCTCGACGACCAGCAGCTGCTGGCCTACGACGTGGCCCACGCGGCGTCGGCGGTGGAGGCCTGTCGCAGCGTGTTGGCCTACGGCCGCCACGGCGACCACGAGGCCGCCCTGGCGTGTGTCTACGTGGCCGATGTGGCCCACGACCTGGCCGGACGGACGTTCGGATGCGAGTCGGCGTGGGGTATCACCGACAGCGCAATGGCCACCACACGCGATTTCGTCGGTCGCAATCGCCGCATCGATGCCCTCGCCCGCCTGGCCTCCGATCCCGGTCCTGCCCATCTCGACGACGACTTCAGCCTGGTGGCCGACACGTTTCGACGCTTCGCCGAGGAGAAGATCGCCCCGGTGGCCGAGCACGTCCACCGGACCAACGGCGACGTGCCCGAGGAGATCATCAGCGGCCTGGCCGAGCTCGGCGCGTTCGGGCTCTCGGTCCCCGAGGAGTACGGCGGCTTCGCCGATGGCGGGAGCAACGACTACCTGGGCATGGTCGTGGCCACCGAGGAGCTGAGTCGGGCCTCACTGGGCATCGGTGGCTCGCTGATGACACGACCCGAGATCCTGACGCGGGCCCTGGTGCGGGGCGGGACCGAGGAGCAGAAGCAGCACTGGCTGCCCCGCTTGGCCACCGGCGAGATCATGGCCGCCGTCGCCGTCACCGAGCCCGACTACGGCTCCGACGTCGCCGGCGTGCGGGTCGGCGCGGCCCTCGGTGACGACGGCTGGCGCATCAGCGGCACCAAGACCTGGTGCACGTTCGCGGCTCGAGCCGACGTGTTGCTGCTGCTCGCCCGCACCGAACCGGGTACCACCGATCACCGCGGCCTGAGCGGTTTCGTCGTGCCCAAGGAGCGGGGGGATGGCCACGGTTTCGTCCTCACCCAGGAGGGCGGGGGTCGCATGGAGGCCCGGCCCATCGACACCATCGGCTACCGGGGCATGCACAGCTACGAGATCGCCTTCGACGACTGGCTGGTTGCCCCCGACTGCCAGATCGGCGGCGCCGACGGCCGGGGCCGCGGCTTCTACTACCAGATGGAGGGGTTCGAGAACGGCCGGCTCCAGACGGCCGCTCGTGCCGTGGGGGTCATGCAGGCGGCCTACGAGGCGGCCCGCGAGTACGCCGCCGACCGCGTGGTGTTCGGTCGGCCGATTGCCGAGTACCAGCTGACCCAGGCCAAGCTCGGCCGCATGGCCGCCATGATCCAGGCCTCGCGTCAGTTCATGTACCGGGTGGCCGAGCTGATGGCCGACGGCGACGGAACGCTCGAGGCCTCCATGATCAAGGCCTACGTGTGCCGGGCCGCCGAGTGGGTCACCCGGGAAGCCCTGCAGATCCACGGTGGCATGGGCTACGCCGAGGAGTACGCGGTCAGCCGGTACTACGTGGATGCCCGGGTTCTGTCGATCTTCGAGGGGGCCGACGAGACGCTTTGCCTGAAGGTGATCGCTCGTCGACTCCTCGCCGACCGCTGATCGCTGTCGCGATGGATGCGGCTCCAGCCCCGTGACAACCTGAGCGCCGTGGATGCCATCCCGAGAAGCCTGGACGCCATCGAGCCCCGGTGGCTGACCGATGCCCTGCGCGCGGCCGGGCACGAGAGTCCCACCGTCGAGTCGGTCTCGGTCACGCCGATGGCGGGCGTGGTCGGGGCACTCGGCGAGGTCGGGGTGCTCGACGTCACCTACTCCGAGACGGGCGCTCTACCGGATCGCTTCGTGGCCAAGTGCCCGCTCGATGACGACCAGGCCCGGCTCTACAACAGGATCATGCAGAACTACACGCGGGAGAGCGGCTTCTACCGAGATGCGGCTGATGCCGTCGGGCTGTTGCTGCCACGGTGCTACATCAACGCCATCGACGACACCGGCGACCACGCCGTCCTGATCCTCGACCACATCAGTCCGGCGGAGGCCGGCGACATCCTCCGAGGAACATCGTTCGACCAGCTGCGGTCTCTGGTCGTCGACCTGGCCTCCATGCACGGCCGGTTCTGGATGGATCCCCGCCTGCACGACCACGACTGGGCCTTCGACTGGTCGACGCCATCGTTCCTCGCCGGTATCCAGGTCACGGCACACGGTTGGGCGGCCTTCACCGCGGCCGAGCCCGACTACCTCCCCGCCGATCTGCACGACGTCCTCGCCGCCACATGGGTGAACGACACCGAGACCTGGCTGGCCCGCTATGACGAGCGGCCGTGGACGCTCACCCATGGTGACTACGAGCTCGACAACATGATGTTCCGACCCGACGGATCGGTGGTGATCCTCGACTGGCAGACGGTGATGCGCACCTTCCCCGGGCTCGATCTCGGCTGGATGTTGGCCTGCTCGGCCGACGAGGCCGCCATCGAACGGGAGACCGAGCTGTTCGACGCCTACCGCGACGAACTCCTTCAGGCCGGCGGCCCGGCCCTCAGCGCGGACGACGTGGCCGAGGACTGCGCCTGGGCCATGCTGTATCACCTCACCGGCCAGACCGTGACCAATACGGTGACCTACCCGGACACCGAGACCGGCCACCGGGCCCGCGCCCGCTTTCGGCACATGCTCGACGGCTGTCGGGCCGGTGCCCTGCGTTGGGACACCGCAGGGCGCATCGGCGAGTATCTGTGATCTCCGACGGCACGCGAGGCATCTGACCGCAATGGACCTGATCATCATCCGGCATGGCCGACCCGAGCGCGACGAGCGCGAGGAGCACGAGGGCACAGCGGACCCCGAGCTGTCCGAGCTGGGCCGACAACAGGCCGAAGCCACCGGCGCGTTCCTGCTCGACGAGGACATCCACCACATCGCGGCCAGTCCCATGCGCCGGGCGCACCAGACCGCGCTCCCCCTGGCCGGCCTCCGCTCGCTCGAGGTCGAGCTGGTCGAGGGCCTCAGGGAGGCCGACCACTACAGCTCCAGCTATGTGCCCGAGGACGAGCTCACACCCGACCACGAGATGTACCGGCTCTTCACCGAGGACCCGATGGCCATCTTCGAACCGCATGGCGGCGTCGACGCCTTCCAGCAGACCGTCGTCGACTCGTTCGAGTACCTGATCCAGTCCAATGCCGGTCGTCGGGTCGCGGTGTTCTGCCACGGCATGGTCATGGGGGTGTATCTCCGGTCGATGCTCGGTCACCGGGACCCGTACAAACTCACGGCCGACTACTGCGGGATCATGCGGGTGAAAGCGTCGTCCAGCGGTATCCGCAGCGTGGCCAGCGTGAACGAGACTGCCCACGTCCGCCATCTCCTGTGAACCGACGCCGCGCTCTATAGGGTGTCGGCCCACACCCAGCGAGGAGCAGCCATGAGCAACGCCGCCAAGTACCACGAGGCCCAGTCGGCCAAGGCCGGCACCGAGGAAGGGGTCAGCGAGTGGTTCGAGGTCACCCAGAACCGCATCAACGCCTTCGCCGACGCCACCCTCGACCATCAGTTCATCCACATCGACCCCGAGGCGGCGGCCACCACGCCCTTCGGTGGCACCATTGCCCATGGACTGCTCACGCTGTCGCTGCTGGTGCACCTCGATGCCACCATCGAGCGCAACGACACGGTGCCCGCCGGCATCCTGATGGGCATCAACTACGGCTTCGACAAGGTCCGCTTCCTCACCCCGGTCCCATCGGGTGGGCGCATCCGCCTGCGCAGCGTCATCGGCCAGTCGGTGCTGAAGGGCAACAACGTCGACACCACCCGTTCGATGACCGTCGAGCTGGAGGGTTCGGACAAACCGGCCATGGTCGCCGACTGGATCACCCGAGCGGTCTTCGACAGCTGACATCGTCCCGGCCGGCCGTACCCAGCCGACCGGCAGCGGGCGCGTGTCGGGGGCTGCGACCGTGCGGCGACATGGCGGGCCACCCACAGGACCTTGGCCCCTGGCACTGACTCGACCCATGGCCGACCATCCAGGGATCGATCGCGGCGAAGGAGCCCCATGGCCGCCAACTCCGGACCACGCCAGGCGTGGACGGCCGCTGCCGTGGGCCGGTTGGTGTGGGCCATCATTTCGGTGTTCGTGCTCGAGTCCATCCTCATCGGGCTGGCCGCCGCCCCGGCCCTGGTGTTCTTCGTGTGGCATCTGGACTGGGACCTCCGACCCGAGGTGCTGCGTTTGGGAATCCTGGCGGCAGCCGCGGTCCCGGCGTACGTGATCTTCGCTCTCCTTCTGGTGCTGTTCACCGGCTTGGCCACCCGGATCACCAGGTGGCGCCCTCCCCGCGTGGCCGAGCTGCCCATCGCCGAGCTGAGCTGGGACCTCACCCGCTGGGCCCGTTACGGCATCTTGTCCCACGTGGCCCGGTCCCTCACCGGGAGCCTCCTGCGGGCGACTCCGGTGTGGGTGTGGTTCATGCGACTCAACGGCGCCCGCATCGGTCGTCGGGTGTGGGTCAACAGCCTCGACGTGGTGGATCACTGCCTGTTGGACATCGGTGACGATGTGGTCATCGGCGCCGGGGCTCACGTTTCGGGCCACACGGTGGAACACGGAGTCATTCGCTTGGCGCCGGTCACGATCGGCACGGGATCCACGATCGGCGTGAGCACCCACGTCGAGATCGGCGCCGTGATCGGCACCCACACCACCGTCGGTTCGCTGTCCATGGTGCCCAAGTTCGCTGAGCTGGCCGACCACACGACCTATGTGGGTGTACCCGTCCGCCCACTCGAACCCGCCCCCGAGGATCGTCATGACGACTGAACACCACATCCGCGACCTCGACGAGGCCCACCGAGCACCCACCATCGTGCTGGTTCCCGGACTCGACGGCACGGCCCTGCTCTTCTACCGCCAGCAACCCCTGCTCGCCCGCCAGTTCAACGTTGTGGCCTTCCCGCTGCCCGACGACCCGGACGCGGGCATGGACGACCTGGTCGACGATCTGGCCCAGCTGGCCGAGGAGCTGGACGAGGACGGGGTGATCCTGCTGGGGGAATCGTTCGGCGGCGCCTTGGCGATGAGCACCGCGTTGGCCCATCCCGAGCTCGTGCGGGGCCTCATCATCGTCAACTCGTTTCCCTACATCGAGCGCCGACTGCAACTACGCCTGGCTCCGCTGCTGTTGCGGGCCGTTCCCGCGCCGGCCATGGCCGCCGTTCGTCGGATCACCGAGAGCCGGATGCACAGCCCCCACGTCGACGACGAGGATCTCCGAGAGTTCCACGAGCGGTCCAAACAGATCGGCCGCCGCGGCTATCGCCGGCGCCTCGAGATCCTCCACCATTACGACATCCGCGGCCGGCTGATGGAGATCGACACGCCCACCCTGTTCCTGGCCGGCACCGAGGACAGGCTGCTGCCATCGGTGGGCTGGGCCGATTTCATGCGGGAGCGCGTTCCCGACAGCGACATGGTGCTCCTGGACGGCTACGGCCACATCTGCCTGATCAACCACGATCTGGACCTGCTCGATCACGTCGGTCCCTGGTGGAAAGGCGTGATCGAAGACCTGCCCCGCCCGACCCCCTCCCCCACCCGACCTCCGGACTGACCTGCGCCGAACCCCGAACCGGTCGCCAACCATGTCGCCTCATCGCACGACCATCTCGGTGGTTGGGATTCGGTGGTGCGGGACGGTCAGGGTTCGCGCGTCAGCACAGATCGGTGAAGAACACCACCAACTCGCTGGTCGTGTGGGCATGGGCATCGGGTGTCGGGCCGATGCGACGGCACCGGGGCTCTCCCGTCGAGCCGGGAGTAGGCCAGGTCGGGGACCAGCAGGCCGAGCGCGCCGGCCACCGGCGTGAGGATCTGGCACCTGTTCACGGCATCGGCGCGGTCTCGCCGGTCGTCGGGACGGTCATGGCGCGGCGAGGTGGCCTTGCACGGTGGCGGCCAGCACCGCCACACCGACTCCGATGGCCCGTTCGTCGACATCGAAGTGGCCGGCGTGCAGGTCGAGGCGGGGACCGTGATCGTCGGGGTCGTGGGTGCCGAGCCGGATGTAGCACCCCGGCACCTCGCGCAGATACCAGGCGAAATCGTCACCCCCCCAGCTCTGGACGGCCTCGGTGGTGGTCGCCGGTCCCAGCACGGCGTGGGCAGCCTCGCGCACTCGACCCACCGCGACATCGTCGTTGGACACCGGCGGCACGCCGTGGGTGTAGCGCACCTCGCAGTGCGCGCCCACGGTCGCGGCGATGGCCCGTGTCTCGGCCGGCACCACGTCGGACAGGGTCTCCCAGACATCCAGTGACGGGGTGCGAACCGACGCCCGGAGCAGGGCGTGGGTGGGGATGACATTGGCGGCCTCGCCGGCGTGGACCGCACCGAACACCACCTTGATGGGTGTCTCGGTGCCGACGCGGGCTTCGACGCGCCCGGGCAGCTGCGAGATGACCGCCGCCGCCAGGGACACGGTGTCGATGGTCAGCTCGGGGCGGGCGGTGTGTCCGCCAGGTCCCGACAGCTCGATCTCGACCATGTCGGCGGCCGAGGTGATGGGCCCAGCCCGCAGCCCGATCAGGCCGACGTCGAGCTTGGGATCGCAGTGCACGCCGTAGATGGCTTCAACACCGTCCAACCCTCCGTCGTCGATCACGTCGAGGGCGCCACCCGGGACCCGCTCCTCGGCCGGCTGGAAGATCAGCCGGAGCCCGGGCGCATCCTCCGGCCACTGATGGGCGAGGAACAGGCCGGCCCCGAGTACCACCGTGGAGTGCACGTCGTGGCCACAGGCGTGGGCCACGCCGGCGTTCTGGCTCCGGTAATGGACCTGGTCCTTCTCGTCGGCGATCGGGAGGCCATCGATGTCACCTCGAAGGGCGATCAAGGGGCCACCACTGCGACCAACGTCGCAGATCAGGCCCGTTCCCGAGCGGACGATGCGGGGACGGAGGCCGGCGACCTCCAGCCGCTCGGCGATGAACTCGGTGGTGGCGTGCTCCTCGCCGCTGACCTCGGGGTGCGCGTGCAGGTGCCGCCTGATCGCCACCAGCTCTTCTTCGTGCTCGGTCATCCAGCGGGCCAGTGGGAGGGCCTCGGAGGCAGCCTCGCTCACGCCGGCTCCCCGGAATCGAGTTGGCGTGCAAGGTCGGCGACGATGTCTTCCAGCGAGCCGCCGGCCTCGGTGATCCGACGCTGCCGCAGGTATCCCGGCCCGATCGACCACAGCTCGAGGGTGTCGGCCAGCTCGGCGGCGGCGCCGAGGCGACCAGCCGTGGGCGCCAGGTCATGGACCAGCTTCTCCAGCAGGTCGCGAGCGGGGACGCGTCGGCCCCGGTCATCGACGATGAGCTCGGCATCGATGCCGTGACGAGCAGCCAACCAACGGTTCTCGCGCACGGACCACTCGCGAGGCGGCGGCCCCAGCTCTCCGGCGTCGATCTTCTCGCTGAGGTGGGCGACCAGGCTCTGGGCCAGGGCGGTGAGCGCGGTGACTTCGCGCAGCGTCGGGGTGGCATCACACATGCGGAGCTCGACGGTGCCGAAGTCGGGGTGGGGTCGAACATCCCACCAGACCTCACGAATCGAGCTGATGCAGCCCGAGTGTATGAGGGTCTCCATGAACATCTCGAAATCGTTCCAGTCTCGGAGTTGCGGCGGCAGACCCGCCGTGGGGAGCGCCTCGAACACCTTCGAGCGACAGGACGCCATGCCGGTGTCCTCGGCCTCCAGATAGGGACTGGACGACGACAGGATGAGGAACAGCGGCAGGTGCCGCTGGAGCTCGTTTACGATGGCAATGGCGTGCTCGCCGCTGCGGACCCCGACGTGGATGTGGGTGCCGCAGATGAGCAGCCGTCGGGCCGTCCACTGCATCTCCTCCACCAGGGCCGCATACCGGGAGCTGGGGGTGACCAGCTGATCGCGGGCCAGGCCGAAGGGATGCGTGCCGGCGCTGATGAGCGACAGCCCGCGTTCCTGGGCCGCCGCCCGCACTTCGGCCAACGTGGACTCGAGGTCGGACCGGGCCTCGGCCGGCGTCCGACAGACGCCGGTGATGATCTCGATCGTGGACTGGAACAGCTCGTGCTTGGCCTTCGGGTGCTCGTTGTCCGGATGTCCGCGACCGAGCTCGCCCAAGATGTCGACCGCGGCATTGGCCAGGTTGCCCGTGACCGGGTCGATGACGTGCAGCTCGAGCTCGACGCCGACGGTGGGAAACGCGTTGGTGGTGAAGGGAATCTGCATGGATCTCGCCGGATGGACCTGGCCTGGGCGTTACGAAGCTAGCCGCGGCACCGGGCGCCGGTGCGCCGCTGGCTCAGACGAAGCAGCCGGCCACGAACTCCTCGAATGCCTGGAGGTCGGGCTTGATCACCAGGTGACCGTCGACCCGCTCGATGTCGAGTGCCGGGCAGAAATAGTTGCCCGACGGCGTGAAGAAGTGGGGTGAACCCACGACGCCTCGGTGCTTTCCCGTCGCCCACGAGGTCTCGACCGCGGCCCGGTCGCGATCCTCGGCTGCCGGAACGCCGAGCGATGCCGCCAACTCGGTCAACACGGCCGGATCGCCCACATTCCTACCCTGCTCGAACAGTGCGGCCCGCAGCAAGAGGCTCATGGCCTCGCCCTCGGCCAGACCCTGCCGATAGGCCGCCTCGGCCAGCGCCAGCGCGGCCAGCGTGGAGGTCGGGAACGTGTCGGCCCGGAAGCCGGCGAACAGATCGGGCGACACCTGGGCCTGCAGATCGTCGATCTCGTCCCGGATGAACTGCACGTCCATGGGCTTGCCGTTCACCAACTCGAGGGGCCAGGGGTGAACGCGCAGCGGGGCGTCGGCACCGACCTCGTCCCGTCTCTGCGTCAGGCCGCGCAGGCCAACATGCGTGAATGGGCACCAGATGTCGGCATACACCTCGATGACGGTCATGCATCGAGCGTGCCTGCGACCGACGGGGAAACGAACCGACGAAGGTCCCCAATCCTTTCCCGCGCCGGCCCGAACGGCCCGACGGCGGTCGGGACCTTTGGCTCTTGGCCCTCCGACACCAGCGCGGTAGCGTCGCCGCCGCGCCAAACCGGCGCGGCACGGTACAGGAAGAGACAACGATGCAGGATCAGCCCCGGTCAACCGTTCGATGGTCAGCAGTCCTGCTGTCACTGGCCGGGCTGGCCTTGCTGTTGTTGGGGTGTGGCGCCGAAGACGAAGTTCCCGCCGATGCCGCCGGTGGCGTGGGCACAGGGGATGTCACCGTCGACGTGGTCGCCGGTGACCTGTTCTTTCGCGGCGACCTGATCACGGTCGCCTCTGGTGCCGACCTCACGATCAACCTCACGAACGAAGGCGCCCTCCAACACGACCTTCGCCTCGACGATGCGGTGGGGACCGAAGTGCTCGACCCCGGTGGCTCGGCCACACTGGATCTCGGGACGATCGAGGAACCCCTCACGCTGTTCTGCTCCATCGAAGGCCACCGCGAGGCAGGCATGGAGCTCACGGTGGAGGTGGCCGACTTCGAGGGCGACGTGACCCAGGCAGCAGCCGATCCGGCTGAACACGACGCCGGATCCGCGGGTGAGGGTGCGGTGATCGATTTCAACGCGGTGCCCGGCGAGGACTGGAAGCCCTTCGATCCCACCCTCGAGCCGGCACCCGACGGCACCGAGCACGAGCTCACGATCGTGGCGGCCGAGACCGTACTGGAGGTCGCCCCCGGCGTGACACAGGAGATGTGGACGTTCAACGGGACCTATCCCGGGCCGATCCTTCGCGGCAAGATCGGCGACATCTTCACCATCACGGTGCGGAACGAGGGACGGCTGGGCCACTCCATCGACTTCCACGCCAGCAAGGTGGCCTGGGACGACGAGATGCGCACCCTCCAACCGGGCGAGGAGCTCGTCTACCAGTTCGAAGCCGAGTACAGCGGGATCTTCATGTACCACTGCGGGACGGCGCCGACGCTGCACCACATCGGCAATGGCATGTTCGGCGCGGTCATCATCGACCCGCCCGACCTACCGCCCGTTGATCACGAGTTCGTGGTCGTCCAATCCGAGATCTACACCGGGCCCGAGGGCGAGGCCGGTGACCTGGTGAAGATGACACGCGACGACTGGGACGCGGTGGTGTTCAACGGATACGTCAACCAGTACAAGTTCGCTCCGATTCGCGTCGAGGTCGACGAGCGGGTGCGGGTCTGGGTCATCGACAACGGCCCTTCGGAGAACTCGTCGTTCCACATCGTGGGCACGATCTACGACACGACGTACAAGGAAGGCGCCTACCTCCTCCAACCCGACGAGAGCCGGGGCGGATCCCAGGCGCTCGACCTCCAGCCGGCCCAGGGCGGATTCGTGGAGTTCACCCTCGCCGAACCAGGCTTGTACCCGATGGTCACCCACAAGTTCTCCAACGTGGGCAAGGGCGCCCTCGGACTGTTCCAGGCGGGCGAGGTGCCCGACCGCGAGAACGACGGCGTGGTCCAGGCGTCGGCCTCCTGAAGAGCGGCTGGCCCAACCGGAGATGCTCGGCGCGCGATCGCGCCGGGTGAGTACCCTCGGGCCATGCTGTCTCGCGTCGACGTCAATCTCGACTGCCGCGATGTCGACGCCCAAGCTGCGTTCTGGGTCGCAGCGCTGGGCTACTCACCGGCCGGTTCGGCGGACCAGTACCGGGCGCTGGGCCCGCCCGACGGGGTCCACGGACCCAAGCTGATCCTCCAGCAGGTTCCCGAGCCACCGCCCTCCGCCAAGATCCGCATGCACCTGGACCTCATCGTGGGCGACGACATCGAAGGCGAGGTCGCCCGCCTCGAGGAGCTGGGTGCCGTGCGGCGCAGCGAGCGCATCGACGAGGCCGAGACCGCCTGGATCGTCATGGCCGATCCCGAGGGCAACGAGTTCTGCGTCTGCGTCACCTGAGTCGGCATCTCGGCACCCGAACCAGCTGGATCAGCGACGCAGGCGATGCCCCAAGTCTCGGCGAGGGGCAGTCGGCCTCCGCTTCATCCTGGCTGCGGCTGTCGCAGACGCCGAGACGGTGGCCAGTTGTTCGCAGATCGAATCAGTCGCACGATTCGATCCGATCATCCCCGGCGGTATCGGGGACGCGGACCAGCCGACGGGACGGCTGATGCGTTGCCGATCACCGGCCGGGCCGCGACCATGACCGACGAGGCCCGTTGGCATCCGCGCAACGCTCACGTCGGATCGCTGGAGCTGCGCCCGGCTCGAACGGCAGACGCGCCGACAACCTCGGCGCGCGTGCTGCTCAGTGGCTCGAACGGCCGCGTCGCATGAAGTAGTCCACGTCCAGGTCAGCTCGGCCGGCGTAGTTGGGCTGGAGGTACTTCTGATAGCGGGCATCGGGGCCAAGCGCCGATCGGAAGAACGATGTCGAGTACAGGATCATCAGCCGCTGGGCCTCGTCGATGTCGATGAGCTCGGGAGCACACCCCTCCTCAGCCGAGCTGATCAGGAAGGCCAGCAGGCTGGGGGGCAACCCTGCGGCAACGAGGATGTCGACGAGGTCACACACGTTGGTGAACGAGTTGTGGCCACCGCCGATCACGTCGGCGCGATACGCCTCCTTCGACGAGATGAGCCGCCACGTCTCCGTCGTATTGGGATCGAGGGCCACGGTCTCGTCCAGCGTGCCGCTGAGCAGGAAGGTGGGCACATCGATGGAGGCGAGCTCCTCGTCGGAGAGGGCTCCCGCAGCCGCGGCGATCGGGAGAATGGCGTCCACCCGCTCATCGGCCGCATAGTCGCCGAATCCCGACGCGACGGCGAGTGCGGTGAACCCGCCGAACGAGTGACCGGCCACACCGATCCGCTCGGAATCGATCACGCCGGCGAAGCGGTCCGTCGGGTCGTCGGTCCACGACGTCACCTCGTCGATGACGAACGAGATGTCACGCGGCCGGTTGGCGGCGATGACGGCGAAGGGATCGGTGGTGCCGAAGAACACATCGAGAGCCGTGTTGCCGACGTGGTCGGGCGCCACCACCACGAAGCCCTGGCTGGCCAGCGACTCGAGCAACGTCCAGGACTGGGCCCGGAAGCCGCCGCTGCCGTGAGAGAACACGACCAACGGGAACGCACCCGCCGATGATGGCTCGGGGTCGGCCAGCGCATGCTCGAGCGGGTGGCTCGTGACGAACAGATCCAGCTCCGCGGGCGGCCCGACGGCGTCGACCGCATCCACGGGGTACCAGACGTCGACCGGCAGCGTGCGGTCGCCGCGCTCGCTGTCGACCATTTCGACGGTGGAGAAACCCACGTCCCACGGGCCGATGCCGTCGGGCGGACTCTGGTTCGCCTGGGCGGGGACGGCCAGGGCGGCCACGGTCAGCATGATGACGACGATGGAGGAAACGGCTCTTCTCATGGCCACGACCTTGCCACGGGCACGCCGCGCCTGACCAATGGAAACCGGATCACGAGCTGACCGCCGGCCTCGACGGAGTGCCGGGCGTGTGACCTCGAAAGGCCACGACAGACAATGGAGGTCGGCAGACCGACCTCGAACCACCGCGCGTTAGCCGAACCGAGACTGGGGGAATGACCACCGGCCCCTCGTGGATTGGCTACCGTGACCCACTCGACGCACGCGTGAGTCGACTTCGACAACGAGCGGCTGGGAGGCGGGAGATCCATGACGATCGGAGAAGATCTGCAGGGCATTCCCACCGTCGACGGCACTCCACCGGTGTTGCGGGCGAGCAACCGCCTCGCGTCGACGTACTTCGACATCCGGGACCGGGTCGTGGGTGCCGCGGTGATGATGACCGACCAGCAGCTCGCCAAGCGCGTTCCGGCCTGCCCGGGCTGGACGGTGCACGGGCTCGTCACTCATCTGGCGTCGATGCCGATGACGATCGTTGCCGGCGACATTCCCGACGAGGTCATGGCGGGCGAGGACCCGAATCCCTGGCTGGCACGACTGGTCGAGGAACACGCCGACCGGTCGATCTGCGATCTCGCCCGATGGTGGGCCAGCGAGGACGAGGCCCTCGCCGAGGTTCTCCGGGGCGCAGGGCTGCTGCTCGCTGACCTGATCACCCACGAGGGCGACCTGCACGGCGCCATCGGATCCCGGGCTCACCGCAACGCCCCCGAGTACGACGCACAGATCGACGCTGCCCTCGCCGGCGTGCAGAAGGACATCTCCGCCGCCGGACTGCCGCCGATCTGCGTCTGCACCGGCACCGTTCGCCGGTGTTCGGCCGACGGCGAACCGGGCTGGACACTGCGCACGTCGTTCTGGGAGGCCCACCGGGCGCTCAACGGCCGTCGCACACGCGAGGAGCTGCTCGCCATCGACCACGATGGCGACCCCTCCAGGTACTTCGAGATCCTCCACAACCACCTACCGCTTCCGAATACGAGCCTGGGCGAGTCATAGGCGGCGCGGATCTCCGGCCGGACGCGTCCGCCGATGACCTCGGATGGCGGCGATGCGCACGCGCCGTTCCGCCACCTCCTCGCTGCGGTACGCCGGTCGCCACGGGGCGATCGACCGAGCCGGCGCTGTGGCAGAATCGGACCATGCCCGCAGGATCGGACTACCGCGGACCATCCGAGGCGCTCCAAGGCTACCGAGCCATGGTCGCAGCGTCGGGCAACGGCGAAGTCAAGGGTGCCAAGAACCCCTATACCTCGCGCAACGGTCACATGTTCAGCTTCCTCGATGGCGACGGCACGATGGCGCTGCGCCTCTCAGGAGACCTGGAGGCCGAGTTTCGGTCGCTTCACCAGAGCGGTCCGGTCAGCCAGTACGGCCGTACCATGCGTGGCTACTCCTCGGTGCCGCCTGAGCTGGTGGCCGACATCGACGCCCTGCGGGAGTGGTACGACCGAGCGTGGGAGTGGATCGGCACCCTGAAACCGAAGCCAGCCAAGACGGCGGCCGCAAAGACGCCGAAGCAGGCGTGACAGCCTGCGTCAGGCGAGGGCGTCAGCGCCGACCAGCATGACGGCTCTTCAGTGAGCCGCGTCGCGGTCCTGACGGACGAGCCGTGTCGCATCGATGATCGAGCTGGTGCCCGTGTCCTCGCCCTCGCCGGCAATCCGTTCGAAGCACCTCGCGCGACCTTCATCCGCCCCCCGGACCGAGGGATCCGGAGCTGTTCGCCGTGGAGTCGGGCTGAGAGGATTTGAACCTCCGACCTTCGGTCCCCCAGACCGACGCGCTAACCAAACTGCGCCACAGCCCGTTGCTGAGTGCGTCACTGTAGTGCCCCGGGCCGCCGATGCCACCGCTCAGATCACGCGGGTCAGCGTTGCCTCGAGGTGGTGCTGGAGGGGCTGGCCGACGGCCGCCATCGCCACCCGATAGTGCAGCTCGTCACCGTCGACGGTGATGGTGCGGGTCACCTCGGTGACCTCCTTGGCCGTGGCCGTCCCGACCACCATCCGGGACCGCAGGTCGATCCCTTGTCCGCCGACGGTCCCCTCGTCCACCTCCACCACACCGAAGGGATGGGCCAGCACCAGCTCGACGCCGTCGGGGCCGACCGGACGCAGGTAGCCCGATTCGGCGTGCAGCGCCAGGTCGGTGACCGCGTGGCGCGTCTTCTGGCCGTAGGCCAGGAACGGTTTGCCCACGTGGCCGTACGTGGCCTCTTCGAGGTAGTCGAACGCCTCGATGGTGGGATACACGCCGTGGCCACTCCCCCGCCAGGTCCCCAACAGGAACGCCAACGGAGCCAGGTCGGGGTGCAGGTCAACCATCGGCGCACCACCACGACCTGCTCACCCGAGCAACCAGCTCACGCCCTGGATGGCCCGCCAGCCCAGATAGATCACCAGTGCACCCAACAACAGCCAGAAATGCCACGGCACTCTCGCCCGATCCGATGTGGTGGCGGTGGCCACCGCTCCTTCCTCGAGCGACGCGCCACACGAGGGGCACCGCCCTTCCCGGATCGAGTTCGGGTTGTAGAACCGCTCGCACGGCTCGCACCAGGGCACCGTGCTCAGGACCGTCGGATGGCCAGGATGGCGACATCGTCATCGATGGACCCCCCGGCGAAGTCCCGAGCGGCGTCGAGCAGGGACTTGCACAACACGTCGGGAGCGACACCCGGATCGCGCTTGATGGCCTGGGCGATGCGCTCCTCACCGAACATCTCCCCGTGGCGACGGGCCTCGGCCAGACCATCGGTGTAGAGCATCACCAGGTCACCGGCGGCGAGGGGGATCTCTCGGCTGAAGTACGACGCGCTGCGGTCGAGCATCAACAGCGGTCCGGTGGCCCGCAACGGCTGCACCTCGCGTTCGTGCCAGAGCCAGGCCGCCGGATGGCCGGCCGACCCGAAGCGCAGGGTGCCCGCTTCGGTGTCGAACACCATCACCACCAGCGAGATGAACTCCTCGGCCCGCTCGACCGTGGACATCTGGGCGTTGAGCTCCTCGAGGGCCTGCGCGGGGTCACGGAACTGCCGGAGGAACACCCGCAACAGATACTTGGCCTGGAAGGCGGTGATGGACGACTCGATGCCGTGACCCGATACGTCACCGATGACGGCGGCCAGACGGGTGGGCGCCACCCGGAAGACATCGAAGAAGTCGCCGGCCATCAGGCCCGAGCCGGCCTGGTAGACGCGGCCCACCTCGAAACCGCTGAAGTCGGGCAGATCGTCGGGGGCGAGACGGGCCGCCCACGCCTTGGGGGCCAGATCCTCCTGGGCCAAGGCTTCCTCGGCCCGCTTCTCCAGGTCGAGGCGCTCCCGGGACACCCGCGCCTCGTACACCGCGCCGCGGGCCCAGTTGATGGACACCACGGCGGGGATGGCGACGAGCGCGAACACCATGGCGGTGCCTTCACTGTTGCTGAATGCGGTGGCGAACGACGCCACCGCCAGCAGGCTGTACAGCACCGAGGCGTGAACTTCCCGCTTGAAGCTGGAGCGGGCCAGGGCGTAGGCCACGCCGTCGGTCTCGGACTCGGCGAAGCCGCTCAGGTAGCGGCTGCGCAGCCGGGCCGAACGGACCCACGCGACCGCAGCGGCCACACAGACCAGGCCCAGCAGGAGCAGGACGGCGGTCTTCATCGGGGAACCTCGCTTGCCGTGCTCACACGGGTCGAGTCCAAGCCGCTCATGACCCCCCAAGGGTACCGGTGCAGCCCGACCGGGCCCACGATCTGCGGTTACAGGGCCGTGAAGAAGCCGCCGTACCTCGGGTGACCTGCATGAATGCCGACAGCGATCGAACTGACCAATATGTCAGCCCCGGCCGATCCTCACGCCGCCCGCCGATCGGCCGATGTGGCGACCGAGGAGACTTGTGAGCCAGCCGACCACCCGCCGAGCACTGCTCCGCCGTGCCGCCATCGGCGGTGCGGTCGCTTCTGGATGCCAGCCGGGAACCACACCATCACCGTCGCCGCGCCCCCATGGGTCGCGGGCGGCGGCTCCCGGCGATGGGGTCGTTGCTGACCGGATGAGCAGGCCGGCCCCGGCAGCCGCCCGCCCGACCCGAAACCTCACTCAGTTCGGCGCAAAACGCGCCGAAAAGAGAACGTGGTGAAGGAATCACTGAGTCGTCGCCGACTCCTGCAGCAGGCCGCGGTCGGAGGCTCGATCGCCTGGACCGTCCCGATCATCTCGTCGGCCCTCACCCCCGTCGCGGCCGCAACCGGCTCGGCCTGCACGGTCTCCATGGGCGGCTGGAACAGCTTCACCTTCACCGGGGTCGGATCGACCACCACACTCACCCGCACCTACGGCGCAGGCGGCGGCGCCATCGACATCACCGACGCCTACCTCACCGGGGACATCTTCGACATCAGCGTCGGCGGTACGAGCTGCGGGCAGACCAGCGCCGCCCCCAACCTGGGCCGCTTCGTCTGGACCAACAACGCCAACACGGCCTACGCCGACGCTCGATGGTCCTCGGGCCGCTTCTACATGGCTGCCGGGACCCACACCATCACCATCACCACCATCATCTCGCCCTGGGGCTCGGGCGGCGGTTTCTGGCGCGACGGCAACTGCGTCTGATCGCTCACTCCGAGCGCCGTCGCACCCGGATCTTGATGGGGGTCGACCCGAAGTCGAACGCCTCGCGCAGGGATCGCTCCAGGTACCGCAGGTAGGTCTGGGGCAGCTCCTTGTTGGCGAACAACGTGAACGTGGGAGGATCGGTCGCTCCCTGGGTGGCGTACAACACCCGGCCACCATGCGGCGCGGCCTGGGCCGACTGGGCCGCCCGGATGACGTTGTTGACCTCGCGAGTGGGCACCCGACGCGAATAATCGTCGATGCTGTCGTTCAGCGCGGGCAGGATCCGGTGCACGTTCTTGCCCGACATGGCGCTGATGCGGAACACGGGTGCCTCCCCGATGAAGTGCAGCTTTCGGCTCACCTGATAGGTGATCCGCTCTCGTTGCTCGGCGTCGAGCAGCTCCCACTTGTTGAGCAGCACGACCACCGGACAGCCGGCGGCATCGACCCGCTCGGCCAGTCGCTGGTCCTGATGGGTGATGCCCACCGTGGCATCGATCACCAGCAGGGCCACGTCGGCCCCGTCGACCGACCGCAGGGCCCGTACCACCGAGTAGTACTCGGTTCCATCGTCCACCTTGGCCCGTCGTCGCATCCCGGCCGTGTCGATGAAGCGGACCGGCCCCGTACCGGTCTCGACGATGGTATCGATGGCGTCGCGCGTGGTGCCGGGACGATCGTGCACCACCGCCCGATCCTCGCCGATCAGCTGGTTGAACAGCGTCGACTTGCCCACATTGGGTCGCCCGACGATTGCCACCGAGAAGATCCGTTCCTGGTCGGCCTCGGCCGGCGCCGGCTCCTCCTCCTCGGGAGGCAACACGGCCACCACGGCATCGAGCAGATCGCCCGCTCCGCGCCCGTGCAGGGCGCTGACCCCGATCGGATCGCCCAGCCCCAGAGCCAGAAAGGCCCACATCGATGCCTCATGGATCCGGTCGTCCACCTTGTTGGCCACCACCAGCACCGGGGTGTCGAGACTCCGAAGCATGGCCGCCACCCGATCATCGTCGTCGGTCGGGCCGACCTGGGCGTCCACCACCAGCACCACCACGTCCGCGTCGGCGATGGCCTGCTCGGACTGGAGGCTCACCTTGTCGTCCAGGGAATCGCCGTCGGCCATCCAACCGCCGGTGTCGACCACCAGGAACTCCCGGCCGATCCAGTCGGCCTCCACGACCTTACGATCGCGAGTCACCCCGGGTCGTTCCTCCACGATGGCCTCGCGTCGGCCGAGGATGCGGTTCAGGAGGGTCGACTTGCCGACGTTGGGCCGACCCACGATGGCCACGGTGGG
>Ga0224505_10000823_pt1 | contig 20876 bp, 20 predicted proteins | sample SF_Jan12_sed_USG_FD_169102 | JGI IMG/M metagenome (GOLD analysis project Ga0224505, IMG submission 169102) | Sediment microbial communities from San Francisco Bay, California, United States - SF_Jan12_sed_USGS_4_1 | ecosystem: Environmental > Aquatic > Marine > Sediment | place: USA: California... | reverse complement strand
TTGGTCACAGCGACGAGTGGATCGTGCCCGATCGAACGGAGCCAGGCCATGGTCTGGCGATCTTGTTCGGTCACGACACGACTATCCACCAACAACACAATCCGGAGCAGCGCAGCACGATCGCGGAGATAGCTTTCCATCAAAGGGCCCCACTGAATGCGAACGGTTTTGGGTACATTTGCAAACCCATAGCCCGGCAAATCAACGAGGTGGAATCGCGAGAGGTGAGGGTCTGAGGTGGAGATGAGAAAGATATTCACGGCCTGTGTTTTCCCAGGAGTCCGACTGACCTTCGCCAGGTCTCGACGATTCAGTAACGAGTTGATCAAGGATGATTTGCCGACATTGGAGCGGCCGACAAAGGCCACCTCTTGGAGATCACCGGGAGGAAACTGTTCTGGAGCGACACAACTTTTGATAAACTCAGCTGCCAAGATTTTCATGTTGTCAGGCTACCCAATGGATGAACATCAGAAGGTGAGTCAGAGTCCGACCTTTTACCGCCCCTACACATACGACCCTCCTCCGCCCAAGTCAACCAGCCGTCGCCCGGTAGCCCGTTTCCTCTTCTGGATCAGCCTCCTCATCGGACTCCCTGTCATACTGTTTGGCTTGAGCTGGCTCATCACCCTACCCGATGTGACCGCCCTCGCGAGAACCAACCCGACATCGACGGCACTCATCGAAGCCCGTCAGATCGAGGCGAAGGGCAAGGGCCGGACCATCGGACGTCACTGGATATGGGTCCCACTTTCACGCATCTCCCCGCACCTCCATCATGCCGTTGTGGCGGCGGAAGATGCCTCGTTTTTCAGCCATGAAGGATTCGACTGGGAAGGAATCAAAGACGCCGCCATGTACAACCTTGAAGCCGGTGAATTGAAGCGGGGGGGAAGCACCATTACTCAACAACTGGCCAAAAACCTGTATCTCTCTTCCGAACGGTCGCTGCTTCGAAAAGCACGAGAAGCCCTGATTACGTATCATCTCGAACAGCATCTATCGAAAAAGCGTATTCTCGAACTGTATCTCAATGTCGCCGAGTGGGGACAGGGAATCTATGGCGCTGAAGCCGCAGCCCAACATCACTTTGGCAAACCCTCACTCGAACTGACGGCCGACGAAGCCGCCTGGCTGGCGGCCATCCTCCCCTCGCCACGCCGATACGATCCCCTCAGAAAAACGACCTTCCTCACACGACGCCACGAGCGTCTTCTTAAATTGATCAATCGACAATCCGGATCTTCTGCCCCAGTGGCCACTGAATAGAGTGGCAAGCCGACGTTATTCCGAGTACTCAGAAGAGTCGCCGACCTGGCCGCGATCCTGTTCGCCGAAGATGGCTGACTCGTGGGTGTAGTGCTTGAATTCGAGCAGATTATGGGATGGGTCTTCCAAAAAGAAGGTCCGGTGCTCGATGCGCGTGTCCGGAAAACGCACGCGAGGCTGTTGATAGAAGGAGAGGCCCTTGGCCTTAGCCAGATCCGCCAGCGCCTGCCATTCCCCCTGTGAAAGAAAGACCAGACCGAAATGGCGCGGGTAAATGCCTTTCTGTTGAGGAGGTTGCTCCTGCATGACATGCGCGACGAGCTGATGACCTGCCAAGCCGAGCGTCACCGCATGCTTCGATCGCCGCCCAACCGTACAACCGAGGCCATCGACGTAGAACCGAAGCGTGGCTTCGATATCATGAATCGGAAAAGCGAGATGAAAGACTGCGCGGCTCATCGAAACCGATCTCTCACAACCGGTTCCCCCTTCCCATCCCACCACCCTGCCGCCATGTGCGGCGTCACATGCGCCATCGCGAATCGTCCATTCGGGGTCAGCACCAGCGCGCCGGCTGATCCATGCACCTTGTCCACGAGCCGTCTGAAAACCTCTCGGACTACCAACACCGGAGCCTTTCCCTGTCTGAGCCGCTCGCAGATTTCTTTGGCCACTGCCAGGCGGATGATGCTCTCTCCCCATCCCGTCATGGCCACCGCACCGGTCTCATTGTCAGCATAGACCCCACAGCCGATGATTGGGGTATCCCCGACTCGCCCAGGCAACATCAAATCAATGCCGCCGGTCGAGGCACCAGCACTCACCGTTCCGGATTGATCCAAGGCGACAGCACCAACTGTTCCATGACGATTCTTGGGCTTGTGCATCCGTGTGAGCATCGAACCGTACGAGAGTATACGTCGTGCGGCCTGACGTTTCTGAGACTCCATCTTGTGATGTTTGGCGAACTTCGTGGCCATGGGTCCAACCAGCAAGACATGCTCCGTTACTTCCATGACCATGCGAGCGGCCGTGATCGGATGAACGATACCTTCGATGGAGGCCACGGCCCCGGCACGCAGGCCGTCTCCCTCCATGAGGGATGCGTCCATCCTTCGTACTCCATCCAACTGAAGATGCGCGCCATTGCCGGCGTTAAAGAGTCCGCTACGTTCGAGAACCCGGATCGTGTGTTCGACAGCGATGAGGGCCGAGCCGCCTCGATCCAGGAGATGATAACCGACCTGCAGCGCGGCTCGAAGACAAGCCGCTTGTGGGGACGTCATGGCACGAGAGCCGGCACCCCCGTGCGCAAGAATGATTGGTCTGATGGGTTTCAATTCAGGAGCAGATCCCTGGTTCTCTGATAGGCAGGATCCTGCATGCGAGCCAAATCGGACCGTACAAAGCCCAGCCCCGTCACACAGAGCTCAAAGTTCTCAGACAATTTTTTGAACAACGGCAAGCTGGTTTCCGCATCCTCACGACCGATCTGCGCCACGATCCCGTACGATCGCTTCCCGGTCTTCATGTAATCCACCAGAAAGTCCTTGTGATAGATCAGACCGGCGGTTTTGAGCCGCCGAAGATACTCGGGAAACAAGCCGGCCATGAACAGGGTGAAATCCCCGATATGACGGTGGACGTCCCGTTCACGATCCAGTGATTGTGCTTCGAGCAGCACTTCGGACTCGAAGAGCAGGTCCACGACGGTATCGACCGGCTGATTGTCTTTATTTCTGATCTTGTAGAGCTGATCGGTATGGGTAAAATCGACAAGTAGATTGGAGACGTATGACGTGACCTTGGTATCGGGCCATCCGAGATGTTCCGTGAAGCTTTTCTCGGTCAGCGCACCAAAGAGTTGCCTGAGGGGGTGCCGAAGAGGAACTTGAGCTCCCATCTCCACCTCCTGTGAAATCAATGCGGCGTAGGATCAGTATACCAAATCCAGACGGAGAACGGATTGTCAGTCTTGTCGTTCTATCGGAACTCCTTCGTCAGATCTTGAGTCGCGAGGAGCCTCCTTCCCGGCTATCCAGCACAAATGTCACCGGCCCGTCGTTCACCAAGGCCACTTGCATGTGCGCCGCAAAGATCCCCGTTTCGACGATCGTTCCGCCTTCTCGAAGCCCAGCGGCAACCTGTTCATAGAGCTGCTTGGCCTGGTCAGGGGAAGCGGCTTCGTCAAAACTGGGACGCCGTCCGTTGCTTGTCCGGCCCACAAGGGTGAATTGCGAAACCAGCAACACAGCACCGCCTACGTCAACCAACGACCGATTCATTTTCCCCTGTTCGTCGGAGAAAATGCGCAGGGTCTTGATCTTGTCGACCATGTAGCGGACGTCCGACCCCTCATCGCCTTTTGCGACGCCCAACAGCACCATCACGCCCTGTTGAATCTGCCCAACGATGCGCCCGTCAACCTCGACTGAGGCACTCGTAACGCGCTGCAGGACCACTTTCATTGATTAGGCCCGGCCTCGTTGAAGCTGCGTTAATGTTCCCTCGAGCGAGAGTAACTTGCGTTTCATTGATAACCCGCCTGAGAACCCCCCAAGCGTGGCATCCTGGGCGACGATCCGGTGACAAGGAATCACGATCGGAATCGGGTTCGCACCGACCGCATTGCCGACCGCCCGGGCATACTGTGGTCCGCCTACTCGCGCGGCAATCCATTGGTAGGACCGGAGCTTGCCGTAGGGCACGCGTTGCAACACCCGCCAGACCTGCCGCTGGAACACCGTCCCTTGTGACAGATCGAGTGGTACGTCAAAGGTGTCCCGTTTGCCTGCCAGGTAGTCGAGTAGCTGACGGCGGACTCCCTCTAGCCTGGGAGAAGACCCAGCCTGAAAAGGCTCGTGCGATTGGTCACGAAGTACTGCCTCAATCACCCGTTTGGACGGTTTCGGCAATGCAATGCCGTCGATCCCTTTTTCGGATTCAGAGAGACCCATCCATCCCCAGGGCGACTTGAATATGAGTGCTTGTCGCATTGCGGACCCCTTGTTAGCCCATCACTCGGCCGAGCTTTCTGCTCACCATCCCCCAGAGAACCCCCAGTTCCTCGGATCGAAACAACGCATGGACGCCCAGATATCCGGCTACACTCAGCCCGATGCCGACGAGCAGCATCGTGCATTTCCCGACCCACTCGTCAGAATGAGTCCAGATCTGGGCGCTAGCCACCCACCCACAAGCCAGCACGATCGGCACAGAGGCCACCAGCACGCGAACGGCGGACCGCCCCACCGTGCTCCATTCGACCCCGCCCAACCGTCGATTTAAGATCACCACGAGAATTCCCCCGTTGACCATGGCAGCAAGCGCCGTCGCCAGCGCCAACCCTGCGGCCCCGAGAGAGGACATCAGCATGAGCGAAAAGAGGATATTGGCTCCGACCGCAACAGCAGCGGAGATTGCGGGCGTGGTGGTGTCCTTCAGCGAATAGAAGGCCGAAACAATAATCCGTACCCCGCCGAACGCCCACAAGCCTACGGAATAGCACAGCACCGCGAAGGCCGTTTCAGCAGTATCGTGCGCCGTAAACGTCCCATGCTCAAACACCAGATGCACGATCGGCACCCGCAAGAACATCAACCCCAGCATGGCGGGGACCATGATGAAGAGGATCATTCTCAGACCGAACCCAAGCGTCGTGCGCAGTTCGTCCAACGCCCCTCGGGCCGCTTGTGCCGACAACGTAGGCAAGATGGCCGTCACCAGTGCCACGCCAAAGATACCCAGAGGGAATTGGATCAATCGCATACCGTAAAAGAGGTAGGTGGGGCCCCCGGCAAAGAACGATCCTAAAATCGTGCTCACGGTGATATTAATCTGTGTCACCGACAGTCCAAGCAATGAAGGAATCATCAATCGGCCGATCTTCCGCACGCCGGGATGGCCAGGATTAAATGTGAGCCCGAATAACATACCGCGTCGCTTAAGCCCCGGCAGCTGCATCGCAAACTGTGCAGCACCGCCAGCCACGACACCGATCGCAACACCAAGGATGGGTTCCGGCATGGCCGGTGCGAGAAACAGCGAGCACCCGATAATAAAGAGGTTGAAAAAGACCGGCGAAAACGCCGGCGCTGCAAAGGCTCGTAGCGAATTCAGGACGCCCATGGCCAGCGCAGCCAGGCTGATAAAAATGAGATAGGGGAACATGATACGCGTGAGTAACGTCGTCATTTCAAGCCGAATCGGATCGTCATGAAATCCCGGCGCCAAGAGCCACACAATACCTGCCGATCCCAGAATCCCGATGAGCGTGATTCCTGTGACAATGGTCAGCAAGGTGGTGAAGGTCGCGCTTGCCAGCTCCCATGCATCCTGTTTGGACTTGAGGGTGTGATATTCGGTGAAGACGGGAATAAACGCGGCAGACATCGAGCCTTCGGCAAATAGCTCACGCAGGAGATTCGGAATACGGTAGGCGACGAAGAAGGCATCAGCCGCCGGCGTGGCCCCGAAGAGCTTGGCGAGCACCATATCGCGGACAAAGCCAAGAATGCGGCTTGAAAACGTGGCGACGCCGATGATGCCGGCTGATTTAATGACTGCCCGATTCTCGTCCTGAGATGTTGGTGGAACAGTAGGGGAAACGGTCGGCTCTGACATGGACCGGATTCTAGCGGAACAATCGCGGGGCGTCTATCGAAGGTGCAAGTCGTCTGATATGCCAACCGCGCGTAGCTCGTCACGTCGCCGACACACACGAACGATAAACTCCTGACGCATGCTGGACACCACGCCAGGAGTCTTCAAGCAGTCGCTTACGCAGCTAATCGAATGGGCGGCCGACTAGTCATAGTCGTGACATTCGAGTCTGTATCACGCAACCCTTCGGCCTTGGCCTGGGGTTTCATCTCGAGCGTCCCGTTGAACACCACGCCCTCCTCCATCGAAAGCACCGGTGTCGTGAGGCTGCCTGCAACGACAGCCGGAGCACATAACACGATCTGGCTGGTCGCTTCAATGTCTCCTGTGATATGCCCGTGACAGACGACTGCTCCCGCCGTCACCTTGGCCTTGATCACTGCCTCCGGACCAACAAGCAACCCGCCGTCTGTGTGGATCTCACCATCCAACATCCCATCGATCCGTACGGTCCCTGAGTAGGTGATGACACCCTTGAATTCGACGTCTTTGCCGACAAACGCAACCTCGTCCGGTAGAATCGCACCGTTATGTTTCGGTAACACACTACGCCGGTTTTCCACCCACCGCTCTTGTTCACGCTCTCGCTCTTGTCCTCGCTCCGTTTCAGCCCCCTCCGCCTCCTCCTGCTTCCACATGGTATGCCCCTCCTTGTCGAAATTGGTCTTGCCAGACACCCAGCCCGCCGAGTCTCTTCTCTATCGGCTGATCACGATGTTTTATTGAGCGTCAGGGGATGGAGATGAGCAGATTACGACTCGATGACCAAGTCATTTGATAATTCATCGGGATTGTCCCCTGGGCGACCCGGGCATACCGCGGCAAGCAACGTGCCACTCTCTTGGATCCCCTGGCATAACCCGCCGACGATATCTCCTCCTTTTAGTCGGATGACAGCAGCCTCTATGACCGAGGACCAGCGATCTGATGGAACTCGTTGAAAAATGGATTGATCCGCCAGCACATAGATCTGATGTTCCAACAACGACACCATGATCAAGACACCGGTGCGCTCACGTGTCTGGGAGACTACGTGTTTCGCAAACGCCCGTTCTGCTCGAAGTCGCACCTTGTGCTGCATCCGATCCGTCGGCGTCAGAAGTGAAATAACCGGGGCCAGAGTCCCCAGCCCTACACCGATGCCATAGGCCAATATCGTTGCCAGCAGGAGCCACGCCGCGTTGGAGCTATGCCATCCCCAGGGGAGCCAGACTATTTCCGTGGTGAGCATGAGCGTCAGAACCACCAATGCGAGCAACAGGCCGGCGCGATGCTGAGCATCTCGGTAGAGTCCGGACCGACTGACGATCATTGGAACGATTTCGGCGTTGGTCGACTGCTCCGCCGCATGCACAGTCAGTCTGATCCGCTCACGCTCCTCCTCTGTCAACTGAAGTCGCTCACCAGTTTCCACTGGCACCCCCTCCCCCAAAGTCACCTCCTCCACCACTGAATCCTCCCCCGCCGCCGAATGACCCTCCACCCCATCCGCCACCACGGCTACTGTACCAAACCCAATCATCCATCCCGCGGGATCGAGCGGCTCGACCTCCCCTCCCCGCTGCCCCCATGAGCAGCAGCAGGACCACAGTCACGCCACTCGCAAGCAATGCAGGCACCACCCAAGGCGCAAGAAGCGTGGAGATCCCTGCACCGGCAACCGGGCCGATGAATCGATGAACATGCGAGAACAGGAGACCGACGAACAGTCCGACAATGACCGCCACCACAACCTGCTCGACCACCGTACTCGCTTGCCGCGAGGGTGCGGATTCGGTGGCCTCGTAGGTCCCTTCAATCGTCTTCACAATGGCGTTGGTCCCCGCCAGAACCCCACCGGACATATCTCCGCTTCGAAACCGAGGAACGATCTCATTTCTGATAATCTGTGCCGATCGAATATCGGTCAAGACACCTTCCAGCCCGTACCCGACTTCGATTCGGACCTTGCGTTCCTTGATGGCCACCAGCAAAAGCACGCCGTTGTCCGTCCCTTTCCGGCCAAGCTTCCAGGTGGTGGCCACGCGATGCGTGAATTCTTCGAGAGATTCACCTTCGAGGGAGGGGATGGTCAGAACGGCGACTTGATTGCTGGACTGCCCTTCAAGCGCAGCGAGGCGAGCAGTGAGAGACTCCACGGTCGAACTTGGCAAGATATGTGCGAGGTCGACGACCCGTCCGGTCAACGGAGGGACATCAAGTGCGGAGACTGGCGAAGCTGAGGAAATGGTGAACGTAACGACGATTCCAACGAGGACCCTCTGCAGAAATCGAGTTGCTCGCTGCTGCTCCACAACAATACCCTCGGCATGAACCGTTTTAGCAGGATATTCAGCACTGTCTCACGCTGGGTTGTCGATGGTGACTACAACCAGCAACACAGGGCTTTTCACGGCCTGTTAGAATTTCACTTCCGGCGGTTTCGCCACGGCTTTTTCATCGGCCACTGTAAAGTTGGGCTTCTCTTCCAAATGTAAAAGAAATTTCGCGGTCAGGTTCGTTGGGAAGTATCGAACCATCTTGTTGTATTCCGCCACCCGATCGATATAGCGCTTACGAGCCACGGTAATCCGATTTTCCGTCCCTTCCAGCTGACTCTGAAGGTCTCTGAAGTTTTGATCGGCCTTGAGATTAGGATAGTTTTCGGCGATGGCGATCAGTCGCCCCAAGGCTGATGCTAACCCCGATTGAGCCTTTTGAAAGGCCTCGAAGGCCGCCGGATCTTTCAGCACGTCCGGCGTCACTTGCATCCCGGTGGCCTTGGCCCTCGCGTTGACCACGCCCTCCAGCGTCTCTTTTTCATGTGCGGCATACCCTTTGACCGTCGCCACCAAGTTGGGAATAAGGTCTGCACGGCGCTGGTACTGGTTGATCACTTCGCTCCACGCCGCCTTTGTATCTTCGTCCAACCCTTGCAGATCATTGTACCCGCACCCGGACACAGACAAGGCCGTGACCGTGATTGCTACCATCACCATCGTGTGCCACCAAGGACGTCCCATCATTTCCTCCTTCTGCCATACTCGCAGGACGAGGCCCCCAATCAGGCTTGCATGCTATCATGAGGGATAAGCATGAAGATATGTCGGTCAAGAGGCCCGTGCCGAGAAGAGCATCATTCGATGGAACCGAGGGATCGCATGGGAAATGGCCCTGGCGAGAAATACGATTCAGGGCGAGGTGACTAGGCGACTTTGAGTGGGACCGATGGACTGGATCCCGAACGTGTCTGGAGAAAGGTCGTCAAGCGTTTATCCTCCTGCGCTCTGCGCAGGAATTTGAAGGCAATCCCGCGGGCACTGACGGAGCGAACAATGGCCGCCGCCTCGACCGGCGGTTCGTCCTTGGCGAGGATGATCTCAAGGTAAAAAATATCATCAACCCGCACATGGGCCTCGCTTTGGATAATGCAGCCCCCTACTGACATATCCAAGACAATGCCTTCCCCCCGTACTCGTCCTCCGGAAAAGGAGAGGGAGAGCCTGACCGGAATACGCAGGTGTTCCCGGCGCTCAGTGAGCGGTGAACCCCTGGTGGAACCCTGGCGACGGGCAAGAAACCGGTGGTCACACCGTTGACATTGGAACGGCGCCATCCACAGCCACGACGCAACAAACTCACGTGGCGAACGCGCCGGCACAGGAACCGCACCGTCCTGTCGACACTGAGGACACACGACCTGTCGCTCCATGAGACTCTCCGGCGTACACCAATCTGACCACAGCCCTTGATCGCACTATAAAGGCCTCTCCTTCCCAGTCAAGCTCATTGCCTTCTGGCGCAAACAAATTCGGTCAGGTGTTCTGCCGTAGGAGGAGGCTTGACCGGTCGTGATGTCCTTGAGGATTCGGCTACGAGGATTCCGCATGCGGAGACTCCGGCTCACTGGGACGGCCGGACTCGACGATGCCTGCACGAAGATACTCACGATTGAGAACGGCAATGAAACGAGTACTGATGTTTTTTGGGCAAACGGCCTCGCACTCATACTGATTGCCACAGGACCCGAACCCTTCCCGGTCCATCGCCTCGAGCATGGCCGTCACACGGCGCGCTCGCTCCGGCCTTCCTTGTGGCAGGGTCGACAGGTGGGACACCTTTGCCGCAACAAACAGCATGGCCGAGGCATTCTTACAGGCCGCCACACAGGCCCCACACCCGATACACGACGCCGCATCCATCGCGGTTTCGGCTTGGTCCTTCCCGATCAAGAGGACGTTGCCGTCCACTGCGCCACCGGTATTGACGGAGACATACCCGCCCGCTTGCATAATGCGATCCAGCGCACTGCGATCCACCACCAAGTCTTTCAGGATCGGAAAGGCTTTGGCCCTCCAGGGCTCAATCGTAATGTGCGCTCCATCGGAAAATCGTCTCATGTACAGCTGGCACGTCGTGATGCCCTGGTCCGGGCCATGTGGGATCCCATTGATCACCAGTGAACAACTTCCGCAAATCCCTTCCCGACAATCCTGCTCGAAGGCCACCGGCTCTTCGCCAGTCCCGAGGAGTCTCTGATTCACGCCATCAAGCATTTCCAGAAAGGACATGCCGGGGCTCACATCCTGCGCCTCATACGTGACGAACCGGCCTCGTTCGTTCGGACCACTCTGACGCCAAATCTTCAAGGTGAATTTCATAACGTGTGCGGTCATCCGACTCCCATTCCTTTCACCCCTTACCTCTCACCTTTTACCAACTATTGGTAGCTTCTCATCGTGGGAGGGACGAATTCGAACGCCAGCGGCTCCTTATGGAGAACCGGCTCAGCTCGATCCCGATACTCCCAGGCCGCCACATAGGCAAAGTGAGCATCGTCGCGCCGTGGCTCCCCATCCTCTGTTTGATATTCCTCGCGAAAATGCGCGCCACATGACTCTTGACGATGGAGCGCGTCGTGACAGAGCAGTTCGGCAAATTCGAGATAGTCCGCCACCCGCCCCGCATACTCCAACTCCTGATTGAAGGCATCCCCTGCCCCTGGCACCATCACATCCCGCCAGAACTCCTCCCGAAGCTTGGGAATCGATCGTAACGCCGAGGTGAGCCCACCTTCGTGGCGCGACATACCGCAATGATTCCACAGGAGCGCCCCGAGCTCTCGATGAAACATGGCAGCGGTCCGACGTCCCTTCACCGCCAGCAGACGGTTGATCCGCGTCGCAACCAGCCGAGTCGCCTCGCGAGCCTCCGCATGATCGTCTAGAAGAGGGAGAAGTCTTGCGGTCGCCAGGTAATGGCCAATGGTATAGGGAAGGATGAAATAGCCGTCGGCCAGCCCTTGCATCAATGAGCTGGCGCCCAACCGATTGGCGCCATGGTCCGCAAAGTTGGCTTCACCGATGACGAAGAGTCCCGGGATGGTGCTCATCAGATTGTAATCGACCCAAAGCCCTCCCATCGTATAGTGCGGCGCCGGGTAAATCCGCATGGGAACCTGGTAGGCATCCTCTCCTGTGATCCGATGATACATATCGAAGAGATTGCCGTAGCGCTCGCGGACGACTTCTAGGCCTTGTTGCTCGATAACGTCGGAAAAATCCAGATACACGCCCTGACCGCCTGGCCCGACCCCATGACCTTCGTCGCACGCAACTTTTACCGCACGCGAAGCGATATCCCGCGGCGCGAGATTCCCGAACCTCGGATATCGTCGCTCCAGAAAATAATCGCGATCCGCCGCAGGAATGTCGCCGGGCGACCGCTGATCCGATGGTACCCTCGGCACCCAGAGCCGGCCGTCGTTCCGGAGCGACTCGGACATCAGCGTCAACTTGGCCTGATGGGCGCCACCCGGCGGAATGGCCGTCGGATGAATCTGGGTAAAACAGGGATTCGCGAACGCCGCCCCATGCTTCCACGCCCGGTAGGTTGCCGTCACGTTACATCCGCTCGCATTGGTCGAGAGATAGTACACATTGCTGTACCCACCCGTGGCCAGGACCACGGCATGAGCCGTATGAGCACTGATACGCCCGGTAACCAAATCCCGGGCCACGATGCCTCGAGCCTGACCATCGACCAGAATGAGGTCGAGTAGTTCCGTGCGCGGATGCATCGTGACCTGACCGCGTTCGATCTGCCAGCAGAGGGCAGAATAGGCGCCTAACAGAAGCTGTTGCCCTGTCTGTCCTCGACAGTAGAACGTCCGGGAGACTTGCACGCCCCCAAACGACCGATTCGCCAATTGACCGCCATACTCCCTGGCAAAGGGGATGCCGAGCGCCACGCATTGATCAATGATTTGTGTGCTGACCTGGGCGAGCCGGTACACATTGGCCTCTCGAGAGCGGAAATCCCCGCCCTTGATCGTGTCGTAAAACAATCGCCCGACACTATCGCCGTCGTCCTGGTAGTTCTTCGCCGCATTGATCCCCCCCTGTGCGGCAATACTGTGAGCCCGACGCGCGCTATCGTGGAAACAAAAGCACTCCACGTGATAACCAAGTTGCCCCAACGTCGACGCTGCACTGGCACCGGCAAGGCCGGTGCCGACGACGATGATGGTGAGCTTCCGCTTGTTCGTGGGACTGACCAACTTTTCGCTGAACCGATGCCGATCCCATTTACTTTCCAGGGGTCCGGATGGAATCTTTGAATCCAGTCTCGTCATCAGCGCACGAGCCCTAAAAAGACAGCCAGGATGATCGCCACATTCCCGAGAACCACGATCACCCCGATCACAGGTCCGAGCGATTTCAGCAGACGATTCAACGCTGCGTGCTCAAACCCCATTGTTTGTACACTGCTGGCAATCGCATGGCTCAGGTGGAGGCCAAGCCCCAGCTGGCCCGCAAGATAGAGCGTGACCATGAAGGGATTTTGAAAGGCATGCACCACTTTCCCGTAGACATCGCGATAGCCCTCTAGATCGCGGCGATCGGCAAATGCGGGGTCGATGACTCCAGCCGTGAGATGCAGGAGGTGGAAACCGACAAAGAGCAACAGAGCCATTCCGGAGATCGCCATGGTGCGGGACGCGATCGACGCCTGCCGATATCGGTGGATGGTGTACTCGAGGGGACGCGCACGATAGTTTCGTATACTCAGCTGGAGTGCGAGTCCAATGTGAAGCCCCGCCATGCTCAGGAGACCGATGCGCGCCGCCCAGAGCAGGATCGGCATATCACGAAGAAAGGCAGCATAGCTGTTGAGGGCATGAGGACCTTCGAACAGCTGGAGGTTTCCCAGCATATGGAAAACGACATACACCACAAGGCCAAGCCCGGTCAGGGCCATGACCACCTTCTTGCCGACTGAAGACTGAAAGTGACCGACAAGGCGTATCATCAAGAGCCATTATACAATGAACCGTGAGTCAAGGATCGCGTCGTCTGACCACATCACATCGTGCAACCTTGACTCAAGCCAGATTCTAGGCGCGACCAGGCATCGACCATGATACTCCATGCCGCATAATGCCCTTTCGCGCGACGGAACTGAACAGGAATCTGGAAGGGGTACAGGCATCGGCAATGATGCCGATACCATCCGGACAATTCCCCATATTCGCTGATTACCTGATGATGGCAGGAGACGATTCGCGCGGGGTGACTCGACGGACTTGCAGTTCAAGCTGTTCGGAAGGATGAAGCCCTGGGACCAGCACATCCATCGCCATGACACAGTTGCGGCCGCTCTCCTTTGCGGCATACAGCGCCCTATCCGCTTGATCGATCAACTCCAGTGGAGATCGGGCTCCAAACGCACTGGTTGACACGCCGACACTCACCGTCAGCGTCATACCGGATGCCATTCGCACACGATTACCGGCCTCGGCGGACACACGGGCTCGAAGACGTTCCGCCAACACCGTCGCCTCGGCCAAGGTCGTTTGTGGGAACATCAGGCAGAATTCTTCCCCGCCATAACGTCCGACCATGTCCGTCAGCCGGACCCCTGACTGGAGGCAATCTGCAACGGCTTGGATCGCTTGATCCCCGATGGCATGCCCCAATTCATCGTTCACACGCTTAAAGAGATCGATGTCAATCATGAGACAGCAGAGCTCATTCCCTTGCGCACGCTCCTCGGCAAACGCCTTGTCAAACAAGGCATAAAAGGCACGGCGGTTGAGACAGCCTGTCAACGGATCACGTGAGGCCAGACGCTCCAGTTCCCCGTTTTGCCGTAGGATTTCGGTCTGTGCGGCCTCAAGACTTGCAACCGTCTGCATCAGAGTCTCATTGAATTCCGTCAGCTGCCGGTTCGCGTCTCTGAGCTCCGCGGTCCGTTCATCGACCAAATGACTCAACTCGCTCACCTGTCCTGACACCTTTCTCGCCAGGTCCCATTTCCGACACAGCGCCGTCGCGAGCTGCAAGACCTCGATGCTGTTGAACGGCTTCTGGAGGATCAGCAGCTGATCAGTTCGCCCAATTCGGCCCCTAATCTCATCCCACGGTTGGTCGGAATAGGCGGTGCAGATCACGACTTGTAACTCAGCATCAGCCGCCCAGAGACGCTCGATCGTCTCCAACCCGTCCCAACCGGGCGGCATTCGCATATCCACAAACGCCACCGCATAGGGATTCCCTTTCTTTCCTGCCGCTTCGACTAGACCCAACGCGATGATCCCTTGATCTGCACAATCGACCGTGAAGTGATCGCTGGCGCGAACCGGGTTGGGCTCACCGAAGAGGGCGGCCCGTGCCGACTCCAAGGCCTCCGATCCGGTTGCTGGCTGGAGAATTTTCAGGAAGTCCTGATGGATCGACACATTGTCGTCCACGACCAGAATACGACGATTGACCTCCTCACTTGTCACTGCCCACTCCTCCGCCGACTCTCCACCATGATGCGCTAACTTGCTTTTGCACGCAGCGACTGCGCGGTCGGTTTCCTGAGGCACATCGTGCACCAAAAGGTCGAGCCTCGTCCGTGAACACTTTCAACCCCTACGGCCCCCCCCATCATCTCGGCTAACTGCTTCACAATCGCCAACCCAAGTCCGGTCCCGCCGAACTTGCGTGTGGTGCTGCCATCAGCTTGCGTGAAAGGTGTGAAAAGAGTGGCTTGGATCGCCGGTTCTACGCCAATCCCCGTATCCTGCACCTTCAGACACAACTTCGTCTGCCCAACGACATCCTCGACCACCGTCATGGAAACGGTGATCTGGCCATGCTCGGTAAATTTAATCGCGTTTCCAATCAGGTTCGTAAGGATTTGCCGAATGCGGACCGGATCGCCCACGTACTCGTGCCCGACGGTTTCGGATAGGCTGACGGTGAACCGAAGCCCCTTGCTCCCTGCCGGCCCAGAAAAGAGTTCCTGCATCTCCCCTATAAGCTGACGAAGGTCGAACGAGATCTGTTCAAGCTTCAGTTTACCGGCTTCAATTTTTGAAATATCCAGAATGTCATTGATGATCTGGATGAGGGCCTGACCGGACTTCTGCAACGTGTGCATGTATCGCCGCTGCTTGTCATTCAGTGCCGTTTGCATCAGGAGTTCGCTCATACCCAGAATCCCATTCATCGGCGTGCGAATTTCATGACTCATATTGGCCAGAAACTGTGACTTGGCGACATTCGCCGCCTCGGCAGCCTGCAGCCGCTGGTGCGCCTGACGAGCCAGATTCCACTTTGTCGTAAGTGACATCGCCAATTGAGAGACTTCGACGCTGGAAAATGGTTTCTGCAAGATCAGCAGGCGATCGTCATACCCGAGTCGGTGAATGATGTCTTCCCAGGAATGGTCCGTGTACGCCGTGCAGATCACTGTCTGAATCTCTGGATCGACCGCCCAGAAATGCTCGATCGTCTCCAATCCATCCCATCCTGGGGGCATACGCATGTCCACAAATGCCACCGCATACGGCCGATCTTCCTCGCGCGCCTTCTGAACCAACGCCAATGCAGCTTGGCCCTGATCTATGCAATCCAATTCGAAACGCATCAGCGGTTTCAGGGGTGAGGCACCACCGAAGATAGCGGCACGAGCTTCATCCAACTGCTGCACATCGTCGCCCGGCTGAAGAATTTTTCGAAAGTCATCATGGATCAACACATTGTCATCGATGACCAAGATCCGACGATTTTCAGAACAGTCCGTTATCTTCATAGACATAGTTGTTCGATCACCGAAGAGGCGCGATTCTGTTCGTTAGGCAGCCAGCGACTCACGAGTTGGTAGCCATTGGCGCAACACATTGCGAATCTCTTTCAGCCCCGCCGGCTTGGAGAGAAACCCATCCATGCCGGCGGCACGGCAGGCCACTTGATAACTACTGACCGCGTGACCAGACAAAGCCACAATCGAAACAGGCTTGCCGTCCGATCTGGTCAACCCGCGTCTCCGAATTTCTTGACTGGCCGTTAATCCGTCCATCTCCGGCATCTCACAGTCCATGAGCACCAAGTCGTATTGCGTGCGCTCCATCGCCTCCATCGCCTCTTTGCCCGTACTGACCACATCAGCTGATTCACCGCAGAGCTCGAGCATGCGCAAAAAGACCTCTTGATTGGTCGGATTGTCCTCAGCCAGGAGGATACGTACGTGGGATCGCGGTTTGGAGGAACCGCCGCTTGGATACGTTGGCATACTAGCAAGACAGGTACTGGGTATGGCGGGCCGATCGGAGAGTTGACTCTCAACGACACTCGCGTCCTGTGTGCTCTGTTTTTGAAGGCGAACCGTAAACCAGAATGTCGAGCCTTGTCCTGGGATACTCGTGAGACCAATATCTCCCCCCATCAATCGGACAAGGTGTTGCACGATGGCAAGCCCCAACCCCGTCCCTCCATATCGCCGCGTGATCGAAGCATCAGCCTGGGCGAAGGGATCGAAGATCGTGTGCTGCGCCTCCAGAGGAATACCAATTCCGGTGTCGCACACCGTCATTTTGAAAAGGGCGCTATCCTGACGATCCTCCACGCGTTCAACGTGAACCAATATGCCACCTCGCTCCGTAAACTTGATGGCATTGTTCACCAGATTCATCAGAATCTGCCTCAGTCGCACACCGTCTCCCCGCCACAGCGCAGGCAGTTCCGGATCGATCTGACATTCTAAACTGAGCCCTTTTTTCCGCGAAGGCTCAAGGAACAGACTCACAACCCCCCGCACGGTCGCCACGAGGTCGACCCTCGTGATGTGGAGGTCCATCTTCTTTTCCTCGATCTTGGACAGATCGAGGATGTCGTTGATAACCTCAAGTAGCTGTTCGCCGTTACTATGGATGGTCTGAACAAAATGCCGTTGCTGGTCGTCCAAGGGGGTCGAGAGCAACAGCTCATTCATACCGAGCATCCCATTCATAGGGGTTCGGATCTCATGACTCATATGCGCCAAAAACTGCGACTTGGCCTGGTTGGCTTTGTCCGCATCCACTTTGGCCTTTTTCAGCGCTTCCACCGTTTTCTGCAGTTCGCTATTGCGCTCTTGAAGCTCGACCGTCCGTTCGGCCACTTGCTGTTCGAGGCGCTGGTTCGTCACAAGGAGTTCACGGTTACGGGCATTGACCTGTGCAACAAGCTCTTCAATCTGTAACCGAACGTCGCGCCCCAACTCCCACTTCCGCGTCAGTGCCGCGGCAATCTGCTGAACCTCGATTGCATCGAAGGGTTTGCGCAGGATCAGCAACCGATCGCTTTTACCCAACCGTGCAGCAATTTCTGCCCAGGAATGGTCGGAATAAGCCGTGCAGATTACGACCTGAATCCGACCATCGACCTCCCAGAGCCGTTCAATCGTTTCCAGGCCATCCCATCCCGTCGGCATCCGCATATCGACGAAGGCCACGGCATAGGGGCGGCCCTCCTGCCTCGCCATCTGCACCAGCGCGAGAGCAGCCTGCCCCTGAGCCGCATAGTCCAACTCGAAGCGCTCCAGTGCCTCTACCAACGGCGCCCCGCCAAATAAATCCTTGCGCGCTTGATTCAGACCCTCGTCCTCTGGTTGAGATTGAAGGATCCGCCGAAAGTCTTCATGGATCGACTGATTGTCGTCGACGATCAAGACGCGAGGATTCTTGCTGTGGTTTCCCATGTTGATTAATCCTGCACTCCTAACGAGAACAACCTACATTCAGGAATGGTCTCTCGCCTCAATCTCTTGCCTTGGACTACTCAGGAACTCATGCATATCCTTGATCAACGAGAGGAGGTCCTGTGCGCAATGTTGAAGGGTCGATGCATGCTGACGCTGAACGGGATTCAGCGGGCTATCCAGCAACAGCGTCACCTTCGCAATCAACTCGTTCATCGGCGTCAGAATTTCGTGACTCATGATCGCAAAAAACTCCTCCTTCTGACGAAGAATCGCCCCAGCGCCTTCTCGAGAATCGTCAGGACCAGATCCGGTCATTCGACTGGCAATTTGTTCCTGAAGCCGTTGATTCACTGCGCGTACATCAGTCGTCCGTCGGCTCACGCTCTGCGCCAGACCGTCAATCTGTTGCTTCACCGCACGCGCCAAATTCCATTTCTTGGTCAAGGCATTGGCCATTTGGACGACCTCGATACTGTTGAACGGTTTCATCAAAATGAGCAATTTGTCGGTATCGCCGATGCGACGACTGACATCTTCCCATGGATGATCCGAATAGGCTGAACAAATGACGATTTGGATCTCAGGGTCGACATACCAAAGATGCTCGATGGTCTCGAGCCCATCCCAGCCCGGTGGCATGCGCATGTCCACAAAGGCCGCCGCATAGGGCATTCCTTTCTGATGAGCCGTCTGGACAAGGCCGAATCCCTCTCGCCCTTGAGTCGCAAACTCCAGGTCAAACCGCACATGCGTGGGAATCGTTGGGGCCTCCCCAAACAGGGCCGCCCGCGCCTGGTCCAGTGCTCCTGATTCTATCGGCGGAGACAAGATTTTTCTGAAGTCCTCGTGAATACTGACATTGTCATCGATGATTAAAATGCGACGATTGGTTGCGTCTCGATCAATGGTCATGCCGCAGCCTCGACAAGGACCAGCGGAAGATCCAGCGTGAAGGTCGCACCCTGTCCTTCACCGGCACTCTGAGCCTGCAAGGTGCCGCCAAGGTTCTTCGCGACAATGGCGGAACTGTGCAGTCCAAGCCCATGACCAGCCTTTCTCGTGGTAAAGCCCTGTGCAAACAGTTTAGGGAGGTTTTCCGCTTTGATCCCCCCACCTGAGTCGATCACTTCCATCCGTGCAAATGCACTGCCAGTTGGCACGCCAAGCCGCAAGGTGAGGCAGCGCGTACTCCCCTCGTGCTCAACCATGGCGTTCTTGGCGTTTGTGATGAGATTCACCAATACCTGTAAGACCTGGTGCCGATCCGTCATGATAGTAGGGATAGGGCTATATTCCCGCACCACCTGAATGTGATACTTCTCTGGATCCGGCATCGCCATCGTCAACGCCTGGTCCATCATGTCTTCGATCGAGACAGGCTCCCGAATACTCCCCGCACGTGCAATATCTTGCTGCGACATGATCACTTGCTTGATGTGGTCGACTTTCTTCACCAATGAGTCGAGTTCCTGTTGGATTGTCTGATGGCTTCCACTCAGAGACTCGGCAACCAACCCCAGGTACGAGGGAATCTGCTTCCCCTTTGGATCAACTGTCAGAAATGACTGCAGATTGTCCTGATGCTCGTTGAACAGTGCCGCAATCCGGCAGACATCCCCGACCATCGGCTTCTTGAGCGTCTTGAGCAAGGTATCCGTCGAGACATTGATGCTATTGAGCACATTACCGACATTGTGCAGGACGCTCGACGCCACATCCGCCATACCCGCTTGGCGCGACGCATTCATGAGTTGCTGATACAGTTTTTCCTTTTCCGCTTCGGCTTTTTTTCGGTGATCCATCTCGATGTGCAGACTCGTGTTGGTCACCTTGAGTTCCTGATTCTTTTTCAGAATCTGGACGCGGGAAGCCTCCAATTCATTGTTTGCCTCCTTGAGTTGCGAATTAGCCCGATCCAGCTCCGTGACGTCGTGAAACGAGACCAACGCACCTCTGACGGTTGATCCTTCGTCCACGATCGGTACGGTATTCACGATAAACTTCCGTATCTCGCCGTTCGGCTGCGTCAGCAGTAACGGAATATTGTCTTGAGGCTGCCGGTCCATGACCGCCCTGGTCCATGGAGCCACAGACAGGACCTCTGTCGATCCAACGGATTTCCAGGAGAGCGAACCAAGGTCGGATCCGATCAACGCCTGTACCGGTTTGCCTACCGCTTGACTGAATGAATCGTTGGTGAGCACGATGAGATCCCGCGTATCAATCATGACCACACCCTGGGTCAAGGCATCGAGTGCGGCTTTCACTCGAGAGGGAATGATGCCGGAAGGATCCAGCTGACGGAGAGTGCGTTTCATAAAGACAAGATAGCCGATAAATCCCATCACGCTGACGAACGTGAGGAAGCGCACCCATGGATCGTTCAGAAAATGCTCCACCTCCGACAGGTCGGCTTTACCGAATGCGACTTGGAGCACACCCCACGGCTGGTCTCCCGCAAAGATCGGAACTTGGAGGAATTCGAGTGATGAGGTATCACCGGAGGGCTGAACCCAAATGTGGGGATGGTCACCGATCTGTGCAAGAACGTCTCCGCTCTTAAGAATCAAAGCCAACGAACGAATCTCAGAATTCCGCTGAGCAAACCGCTCCATCGACAGTTTGATGGTCTCAACCTGCTGATGCTCCGCCAAGGCAGAGTATTGCACTGCCAAGGCTTCGGCCACATCACGACGATATTTAAAGTCTTGGCGATCGTGGTTCGGAACGAGATCAACCAAGGCATCGCCGGCCAGCATGACGCTGAGCGTCAGACTCGTGAGACCGAAACTGATCCAGACCAAGGGACCAACGTTCATAGTGGCCTACCCCTCATGCGGTCTTCCTCCTCTTATTCGGTTGCTTGGGTGAAGAAATTAAGAGCCAGGCTATATACTTCAGAACCATTCCGTCCCTTGATCAGCCTTCTCACGAGACCGTCACGCACAGGCTCG
>Ga0224505_10000822_pt1 | contig 20888 bp, 17 predicted proteins | sample SF_Jan12_sed_USG_FD_169102 | JGI IMG/M metagenome (GOLD analysis project Ga0224505, IMG submission 169102) | Sediment microbial communities from San Francisco Bay, California, United States - SF_Jan12_sed_USGS_4_1 | ecosystem: Environmental > Aquatic > Marine > Sediment | place: USA: California... | reverse complement strand
TAGTTTTCGTCACGGTCTGCATCATCCTGACCGTTGCATTCACGACCTATTTCGAGCGCAAGGTCATCGGGTACATGCAGGGCCGCATAGGGCCGAACCGGGTCGGACCGCTGGGCCTTGGCCAGCCCTTTGCCGATGTAATCAAACTGCTGATCAAGGAAATCGTCGTACCGCAGAAATCGAACCGGTTCCTGTTCATCATTGCACCGTTGCTGTCGATCGTTCCCGCATTGGCTACCTGGGCTGTGATTCCGCTGAACCCTACGACGGTTATCGCGGATATCAATGCGGGACTGCTGTACGTTCTCGCGCTGACATCTGTTGGCGTTTACGGCGTTATCCTCGCAGGCTGGGCTACCAACTCGAAGTACGCGTTTCTTGGCGCCATGCGATCTGCGGCGCAGATTGTCGCCTACGAAATTGCAATGGGCTTCGCACTGGTCGGCGTCCTGATGGCCGGCGGCAGCCTGAACCTCGGCGACATTACCCGGGCGCAGGCCGGTGGCGTGAGCCACTGGTTCATCCTTCCGCTACTGCCGCTTTTCCTGGTCTATTTTATTTCCGGTGTCGCCGAAACCAACCGCGCGCCGTTCGATGTGGCCGAAGGCGAATCGGAAATCGTCGCGGGATTCCATGTCGAATATTCGGGCGTCGCGTTCGCCGTATTCTTCCTCGCTGAATACGCCAACATGGTGCTGATATCCGCGTTGACGTCGATCTTTTTCCTCGGTGGATGGGCTTCACCATTCGAAGGCTGGACTTTCCTCGGTGCCGAGAGCCTGCTGCGCGAGCCGAGCTTTTTCTGGCTGGCTGTCAAGATCGCGTTCTTTATATTTGTATTCTTCTGGTTGCGCGCTACCTTTCCGCGCTATCGCTACGATCAGATCATGCGTCTCGGGTGGAAAGTGTTCATACCGATCACGATTGTCTGGATTGCAGTAGAAGGAGTAATGGCGTGGTTGCGTATTGGCCCATGGTCTGGGATGGCTGGATAAATCGATGAGCAAAATACGCAGTCTTTTGAAGACGTTTTCGCTGTGGGAGTTGTGGCAGGGCCTGTCCGTCACGCTGCGGAATTTCTTCAGACCGAGCGTTACCATTCAGTACCCGGAAGAAAAAACACCACAGTCGCCGCGCTTCCGGGGATTGCATGCCTTGCGTCGTTATCCGAATGGGGAAGAGCGGTGTATCGCCTGCAAACTCTGCGAGGCCGTTTGCCCGGCGCTCGCGATCACCATTGAATCGGACGTCGGGGACGACGGTACCCGGCGAACGACGCGTTACGATATCGATCTGTTCAAGTGCATCTACTGCGGCTTCTGCGAGGAGGCATGCCCGGTCGACGCCATCGTCGAGACACGCATCCATGAATACCACATGGAAAAACCAGGTGAGAACATCATGACCAAAGACAAGTTGCTGGCGATAGGCGACAAATTCGACGCGATGATAGCTGCCGATAAAGCGGCGGACGCGAAGTACCGGTAAAGGCAGACTATCTTGTTTCACGCCATACTCTTTTACAGCTTTGCCGCGATTCTCGTGGTCGCTGCGCTGGGTGTCATATTCGCGCGGAACCCGGTGCACGCCGTGATGTTCCTGGTGTTGGCGTTCTTTCAAAGCGCCGTCCTCTGGCTGCTGGCCGAAGCGGAATTTCTCGCGATAGTCCTCGTGCTGGTCTACGTGGGCGCGGTCATGGTGTTGTTCCTGTTCGTCGTAATGATGCTCGATGTAGAGGTCGAGGAAATTCGCGGCGGATACACGCGTTATGCGCCGCTCGGCATCGTCATTGCCGGACTGATGGTGGTCGAGCTGGCGCAGGTCATCTGGCTTCGGGGTAAGGAGGGCTTTGCAGTCGACGGATTTCGGCCGACGCCAGAGGGTTACAGCAATACGGAAGCGCTCGGGTCTGTGCTCTACACCGAGCACGTTTATGCATTCGAGATTGCCGCGGTCATTCTGCTGCTTGCCATTGTTGCGGCAATCAGCCTGACGATGCGTCGGCGCCCCGGCCTCAAGCAGCAAGATATTGCCAGCCAGGTCGCCGTCAGGGCACAGGACCGCGTGCGCATCGTGAAAATGGCGTCGGAGAAGCCGGAATGATTGGCCTGCAGCACTACCTTACGATGTCGGCGATTCTTTTCACGCTGAGTGTTGCCGGTATTTTTATCAACCGGCGGAACCTTATCCTGCTGCTGATGTGCATCGAGCTCATGTTGCTCGCCGTCAATTTCAATTTCATCGCATTTTCGAGATACCTTGGCGACGAAACCGGCCAGGTGTTCGTGTTTTTCATCCTGACCGTTGCCGCTGCCGAGGCTGCCATCGGACTCGCGATTCTTGTTGTTCTGTTCCGCAACCGCCGCTCCATCAATGTCCAGGAGCTGGACTCGATGAAAGGCTGATCCCGTGCACGGTTACCACCTCACCATCGTTGTTGCACCTCTGATCGCCGCGATCATTGCAGGCCTGTTCGGCCGACAGATCGGCCGGGCAGGTGCACACTGGATTACCATCATCGCGGTCGGCCTGTCGTGCGCGTTGTCCGTGCTGGTTCTCAAACACCTCTATTTCGACGGCGGTCAGGCGGAAAACTACAGTGTGTACACGTGGGCTGTCAGCGACGGTCTGCGAATGGAGGTCGGCTTTCTTATCGACCGGCTGACCGCACTTATGATGGTGGTGGTCACGTTCGTTTCGCTGATGGTGCATATCTATACGATCGGCTACATGCACGATGATCCGGGTTATCAGCGGTTTTTCAGTTACATATCGCTGTTCACGTTTTCGATGCTGATGCTGGTCATGGCAAACAACTTCCTGCAGCTGTTTTTCGGCTGGGAGGCGGTTGGCCTGGTGTCGTATCTCCTTATCGGGTTCTGGTTCAAGCGCGAGACTGCGATTTTTGCAAACCTCAAAGCATTCCTGGTTAACAGGGTAGGCGACTTCGGTTTCATCCTCGGCATTGCAGGCGTGGTCATGTTCACCGACTCGCTGGATTACGCGACCGTGTTCGCGTCGGCGGATGACATTGCCAGGCAGAACGTGACCATTTTCAGCGGTGTCTCGTGGAATGCGATGACGCTCATTTGCATCCTGTTGTTCATCGGAGCGATGGGCAAGTCCGCGCAGGCGCCGTTACATGTGTGGCTTCCGGATTCGATGGAAGGCCCCACCCCGATTTCGGCGCTGATCCATGCGGCAACGATGGTAACGGCGGGCATCTTCATGGTGGCGCGTATGTCGCCGCTTTTCGAACTGTCGGAAACTGCGCTGGCCGTGGTACTGGTCATCGGATCGTTGACCGCATTCTTCATGGGGCTGCTCGGCATCGTGCAGAACGACATCAAGCGCGTCATCGCGTATTCGACGCTGTCGCAGCTCGGTTATATGACCGTCGCACTTGGCGTATCGGCATACGGCGCTGCCATCTTCCACCTCATGACGCATGCCTTTTTTAAAGCACTGCTGTTCCTCGCTGCCGGCTCGGTCATCATTGCGATGCACCACGAGCAGGACATTCGCAAGATGGGTGGACTGAAGAAGTACATGCCGATCACCTATTGGACGGCACTGGTCGGATCGCTGGCTTTGATCGGTTTTCCCGGTTCGGCCGGCTTCTTCTCCAAGGATGCATTGATCGAAGCGGTCAAGGATTCGCACTGGCACGGGCAGGGCGCGATTTACTGGGTTGCCTATCTCAGCGTATTGCTCGGCGTTTTCGTTACTGCAATGTATTCGTTCCGTATGTTCTTCCTGGTGTTCCATGGCGAAGAGAGGATGGACAAGGAAACGAAATCGCATTTGCATGAAACGCCATGGGTCGTTACCGGTCCGCTGATCATGCTGGCGATTCCTTCGGCCGTCATCGGCTGGTTCACCATCGAACCCGTGTTGTTCGGCGGCTTCTTCGGCGATGCGATACAGGTATTGCATCGGCACGACGTCCTGGCAGAGCTTGGCGCCGCCTTTCACGGCAGCGCTCAGTTCATAGTTCATGCGATGCAGGGGCCCGCCGTGTACCTGGCTGCCGCCGGTGTTATCACCGCATGGTTCCTCTACCTGCACCGGCCCGACATTCCGGCAAGGATTCAGAAAAGGGCCTCCGGTTTGTACGAGCTGCTCGATCGCAAGTATTACTTCGACGACCTTTACATCAAGGGCTTTGCAGCCGGTGGCCGCTCGCTCGGCAGGTTTCTCTGGCAAAAAGGCGACGAGCTGATCATCGACGGCATCATGGTCAACGGCACAGCGCACACGGTCGGGCGGCTCGCGGCGATGTTGCGTCAACTTCAGACCGGGTACCTGTATCACTACGCCTTTGCAATGATCATCGCGCTGACAGCCGTTTTGTTCTGGCTGTTGTGGCTGGGTTAACTGGAAGATGGATCTGACGCACAATATCCTGAGTATTCTCGTCTGGCTGCCGGTCTTCGGCGGCATGGCGTTACTGATGGTCGGCGATGGCGGCAATGCTACGTCGCCCCGGGCCGCCTCGATGCGCATGCTCGCGCTGGGCGTGTCGACGCTGACATTCGTTCTCAGCATTTTCCTGTACTCGAGTTTCGACACGGCAACCGCGTCCATGCAGTTTGTAGAGCGCGCGCCGTGGATTGATACGTTCAGAATCGAGTATTACCTGGGTGTGGACGGCATATCGGCGCCGCTGATTCTGCTCACGACATTCATTACACCACTGGTTGTTGTCGCAGGCTGGGACACCATCAAGTCGCGCCCGTCGCAGTACTTCGCTGCGTTCCTGATTCTCGAAGGACTGATGATCGGTGTGTTCGCCGCGCTGGATGCGTTTCTATTTTACGTATTCTGGGAAGCGATGTTGGTGCCGATGTTCCTGATTATCGGCGTATGGGGTGGTGAGCGGCGTATTTACGCAACGCTGAAGTTCTTCCTGTATACGTTCCTCGGTTCTGTCCTGATGCTTGTGTCGTTCATTTATCTCTACGGCAAAACCGGCGATTTCAATTTCTTTTCCTTCGCCGATGTGCCTCTGACGCTGCTGGAACAGCAGCTGATTTTCCTGTCGTTCCTGCTCGCTTTCGCCGTCAAGGTTCCAATGTGGCCGGTACATACCTGGTTGCCGGATGCGCATGTCGAGGCGCCGACCGGTGGTTCGGTGATCCTGGCTGCCATCATGTTGAAGATGGGTGGTTACGGCTTCATTCGCCTGTCCCTGCCGATGCTGCCGGATGGCAGCGCGTACTTTTCCGGCCTGATGATTGCGCTTTCGTTGATTGCGGTCGTCTACATCGGGCTGGTTGCGCTGATGCAGACCGACATGAAGAAACTGATTGCGTATTCGTCCATCGCCCATATGGGCTTTGTCACCCTGGGCTTTTTCCTGTTGTGGTCGATAGCTGGCGATACAGGCGCGGAACTCGGCATGACAGGCGGCATCGTGCAGATGATTTCGCACGGTCTCGTGTCGGGTGCGATGTTCCTTTGCGTCGGTGTGCTGTATGACCGCGTGCACAGTCGAAAGATTGCCGACTATGGCGGCGTCGCAAACACGATGCCGGTCTTCGCCGCGTTCATGGTGCTGTTCGCCATGGCCAATGCCGGCTTGCCAGGCACATCCGGATTTGTCGGCGAATTCATGGTGATCATCGCGAGTTTCAAGGCCAATGTCTGGTATGCATTCTTCGCGGCGACCACGCTGGTGCTCGGCGCTGCCTACACGTTATGGATGATCAAGCGGGTCGTGTATGGCGAGATAGGCAACAAAAACGTCGCCGAGTTACAGGACCTGAACCGGCGCGAATTTTTCGTGCTCGGTGTCTTGGCATTATCGGTGCTGCTGGTCGGCCTATGGCCGGCCCCGCTGGTTGACATGATGTCATTCACGGTGGATCAGTTGCTCGACCAGATAGCCCAATCCAAGTTGCCGGGAACAAGGTAATCCACCCATGAACCTGTCGCAGATATCGCCCGCCGCTCCGGAAATCACGTTAACGCTGATGATCTGCGTCGTATTGTTGGCTGATCTTTTCGTGCCACAGGAAAAGCGTGTAATTACTTTCTGGCTGAGCATTGCTTCGCTGGCCGTTACGGCCTGGGTCATCGTTGTCACGGCATCTTCGGCGACCACACTTGCGTTCGATGGTAGCTACGTAAGTGATCCACTGTCTCGCCTGATGAAACTGTGTGCGACCGGAATTGTCGGCGTCGGGTTCCTGTACGCCCGCGACTACCTTCAACAGAACGATCTGCTGAAAGGGGAGTACTACCTGCTCGGCTTGTTCGGCCTGCTCGGCATGATGATCATGATGTCGGCAAACAGCCTGCTCACGATGTACCTCGGCCTCGAGACATTGTCCTTGTCTTTGTACGCGCTGGTCGCCTTCGAACGCGAATCGGCCAAGGCGGCCGAATCGGCGATGAAATATTTCGTGCTGGGCGCCATTGCCTCCGGCGCGTTGTTATATGGCATTTCGTGGGTCTACGGTGTCACCGGCACACTGCATTTTCATGAGATTGCCGAAGTGATTCGGCAAAACCCCGGCCTCAATGACGTGCCGCTGTGGTTCGGCATTGCTTTCATGATTGTCGGTATTGCGTTCAAGTTCGGCGCCGTGCCGTTTCACATGTGGTTGCCGGATGTTTACCAGGGCGCGAGATCTCCGGTGACCCTGTATATCGCAACCGCACCGAAGATCGCTGCGCTGGCGTTGCTGTTCCGAATCCTCGTCGACGGACTGGGCGAGCTGCACGGTGTCTGGCAGGGCATGATCATGGTGGTCGCCGTGCTGTCGCTGTTGATCGGGAATATCGTGGCCATTGCCCAGAGCAACATCAAGCGCATGCTGGGTTACTCAGCGATTGCTCATGTCGGATTCATCCTGCTGGCCGTATTCACCGGGTCGGAGACCGGATACGCGGCCGCACTTTTCTACACGCTGACCTATATCGTCATGGCCGCCGGCGCGTTCGGCATGGTGATCCTGCTCAGCCGCCAGGGTTTCGAGGCGGAAGCCATCCGCGACTTCAAGGGACTCAATGCCCGCAACCCGTGGTTTGCACTGATGATGCTGTTTTTCATGTTCGGCATGGCCGGCGTGCCGCCCTGGGTAGGATTCATCGCGAAATTGAACGTCATCAATGCGGTACTGGAAGCTGGATTCCCGGGTCTGGCTGTGCTCATGGTGCTGGCATCCGTGGTCGGCGCCTACTACTACCTGCGAGTCATCTGGTACATGTATTTTGACGCTCCGGAAGATCGCTCAGTATTCCAGTCCCAGGCGGATACGCGATTCGTGCTCAGCCTGAACGGTATTGCGGTGCTGGCGCTTGGAATCCTGCCCGGCTGGCTGCTGAAGCTCTGTATCGACGTCATTGGCCACAGTTGACACGGGGAACTGCCGGCGGTGGATAAGTCGCTGGCGCCCTTGTAAATGCTGGCCCCAGCCCGTATCATGCCGCCCCTCAGTTGCGGGGTGGAGCAGTCTGGCAGCTCGTCGGGCTCATAACCCGAAGGTCGTAGGTTCAAATCCTACCCCCGCTACCAAAATGAAAAGAGCCGGTCCCAGCGGGACCGGCTTTTTCATTTTCGCTACCCGCCCGTCGTTGCGAGGAGCGTAGCGAAGCAATCAATATATAATCGATTCTGTGAAATTGCTGCGACGGCTTCGCCCTCTCACAACGCCATATTCGACCTTTTGACACAGCCTCCACGTGTGGGGCTATTTTGCCCTCCGACCTTTCGTCGGGTGTCCGGATCGCCTCTGATAGCCGCTGTCAAGGTGGTAGAGTTCGTAATGCGAACTACTTACCCAGTGCGGATGTCGGTAACGCGCAATAGGTTCTTGTATCCAAAAGGTGCATTGCTCCAGAATCAGTTTCTCTTCTCAATTGTCAGGGCTGGTGGGACGAAACAATCAGAAAGTGCGTAACAGGAGGCGGTTTATGCGCGGCTTGAAGGGCAAGAACGTACTGGTGACCGGTGGTGCAAGCGGGATAGGCCAGGCCACTGCGACGCGTTTTCTGGAAGAGGGCTGCGCCGTTTGCATCCTCGATATCAGTGCCGATGCAAGAATCCGGGTTGCTGAGGAGCTGCCCGGACTGGCCGCGGTAATCGGCGCCGACGTGTCAGACAGGGAGCAGGTGTGCGCAGCTTTTCAAGAGGCGGTTGACTGCATGGGATCGGTCGACGTGCTGGTCAACAATGCTGGTATTAGCATTCGCCACGACTTTCTCGACATTACGCGAGAGGAATGGGACGCTGTATTGGGAGTGAACCTCACAGGTATTTTCAATATGGCGCAAACAGCTGCGCAGCATATGGTGGACAAAGGCTCGGGCGTGATTATTAATACAGCATCGACGGCCGGAAATAATGGCTACCCGCATTACGCCGACTACAGTGCCAGCAAAGGCGGCGTGATTGCGTTGACCCAGGCTATGGCGCTGGAGCTGGCTCCAATCGTTCGCGTAAACGCAATTTCCCCCGGCTACGTGTTGACTCCGATGCAGCGCGCCGAATATACGGACGAAATGCTGGACGCGGTAAACCGCAAAATCCCGATGGGACGACACGCGAAACCTGAAGAAATCGCGGCGTTGTTCGCGTTCCTCGCGTCCGAAGACGCTGCGTTCGCGACCGGTCAGATCTACGTCATGGACGGTGCGGAGACCACTGGAGGACTCTGTAGCCAGTGGACTCATGCATAGCCGGATATAGGAGATTCTTCGAATGAGACTGGAAGGAAAAGTCGCCCTGATAACCGGCGGAACTTCGGGCATTGGATCCGCAACTGCCGTGCGCTTCGCGGCCGAGGGTGCATCGGTCGCGATCACCGGGCGCAACACTGAGCGTGGCGAGCAAGTTGTAGAGGAAATCGCCGCGAAGGGCGGCGACGCCCTGTTCATTCGTTCGGATGTGCGCAATTCCAAAGAATGTCGGCACGCTGTTGAGCAGACACTTGAGCGCTTCGGCAGGATTGATGTGCTGTTTAACAACGCAGGGGTATTCCATCCGAAGAGCGTCCCGGACTGCACGGAAGAGGAGTGGGACGAGACCATCGATTCCAGCCTGAAGGGTGCCTTTCTGATGTCAAAATACGTATTGCCGTCGATGATTGAGCGCGGTCGTGGCTCGATTATCCACACTAGCTCGGGCTGGGGGATACTCGGAGGCGACAAAGCAGCAGCATACTGCGCGGCGAAGGGCGGGTTGATAGTGATGGCCAAGGCAATGGCGATCGATCATGGTCCGGATGGAATTCGTGTGAACTGCGTATGTCCTGGCGATGTGTTGACACCCATGCTTCCAGACGATGCCGCGAAGCGCGGCATGTCGTGGGACGATTACGCCGTTGGAGCGGCAAACCGACCGCTTGGTCGGATCGGTACCGTGGAGGATATCGCTAACGCGGTGTTGTATCTGGCCTCTGACGAGTCTTCCTTTGTGACAGGTGAGGCGCTCGTGGTAGACGGTGGTGGCATTGCCGGCTGAACAGTCTGCCTCGGTCGCTTTCGTCCCAAAGAGGTCCCAAAGGGGTCAGATTGCATTTTTTGGTATCTTAAATAACTCTGAGCCTTTTTTTCTCAGCGGTCAGCAGAACTCAAACCTCTAAAATTGAACCCGGCCAAGCTAGACGGATTGTCAGAGCGCCTGGTTCGTTGGCACTGGGAGAATAACTAGGGCGGCTCGTTCAGGGCCTTGAGTGTCGTCAAGAAACATATTATGGAAGCGCTGGCCGACAATGACACGCCGGCCTTCATCTACAATGAGTTGAAGCGCGAACAATTGTTGCGGACGGGGTCGGTTGTTCTTCACGAGTTTTATTTCGACAACTTGGGCGGGAACGGAATCGCGGGGGCTGCCGAACGTAATATGCTTGCCAAAGCGTTTGGCAGCTTCGATATTTCGGAAACGGAGTTCAGGAGGATCGGTGCGGGTCTCGGTGGCGGTTCGGGCTGGGTCGTGCTCGGCTTTAACACGCATACGCGACAGCTTGAAAACTACTGGCTTGCCGACCATGCACATGGCGCAGCGGCACCGATTCTGATTCTGGTGATGGATATGTATTAGCATTCCTACCGAATGGATTACGGCGCTGGGACCGCGAAGTACATCGAGGCATTCTTTAAAAACATCCAGTGGGACGCCGTAGCGGAGCGCATGGAAGCCTCACTCCAAACGACCAAGTGATAAAGAGAATTGGTGCCACGCGGATTGACACATCTAGTCATGGTCGCTCATGTCAGCGCCACCATGGCAGGAGGCGGCGCGTGTATATAAAGGGGCGATCGGGCCCCCGCTACCAAATGACCGAAGGGCCCCTTGTGGGCCCTTTTCATTTGGAAACGAGCAAGGCCTGATTCCGCGAACTCACAGGTAGGCGCTGCTATGACGTAGGCTGCATGTCACCGATGCGGCTTCGATCCTCAATCGGCCATTGCTAGAACGCAGCAATGAGTCCAAAGACAATTCCCCCAATCCCAATATCATTGTAGTTGCCATGATTCTGGTACGGTCAGCAGCCACGCCAGATGCCGCTAGAACTGCCCAGCCGGTGGCCGAGAAAGACTACTCGTAGAGGAAAATTATATGTCGGGTGTCAAATAAAACAGCAACGAGGCCCGAGGTCAGCTGCAAAAATACTATCATTGCGCTGAAAATCACCACGCTGGCCAGCGATATCGGGATCGGCAAGAACACAGTGATCGCCACGACGCGGCCTGGACAGACAGTAGTCAACTACGCAACCACTGATAACTACCGGAAGCACTGGCAGAATTTTGCTGTTTTTCATTGGCAGAATCGCAGCAGATACCAGCGAGCTGACTACAACCAGTCGGGGCGTTCGTTTAGATATGCTGGAAGGCGACACAAGCAGCCGTTCAGGGACGACGTGATCGCGGATAGTTTTGGTATTGTCTTGCCGACCGTTGTCATTGGTAACGTAACGACTCAACGAATTTTGTTTATCGCGGGTATTCTTAAGCGGCGAATCGCTTGTTTATGGTCGCCAGAACGACCTTTTGGAGAAACTCAATCATTTTCGCCTTTACAGAGCACCGCAGGCTGAGAGCCTTCGGCAATCGTGACCTGCCAGCGGACATCATGCGAAATACAGCCTTACGTCGCAGCTGTCCTCAAGTCACTTGGGCATACGCCATAGAGTCCCTTGAATCGCCGACTAAAATGTGTGGGATCGTCGAATCCCCAGGAGAAAGCGATATCCGCTATGGTCCGACCTAGCATCATCGGATTCAACAGATCGCGCCTGCAACGTGCCAATCGCTCTTCCAGGACGTACTCGTAAGCCGTACTATCGGTCGACTCAAACAGCCAGTGCAAATACCGCAACGAAATATTATTCGCCTGAGCGATTGCCGCCAGGGTTAGCTTGGGGTTGTCGAGATGCTTCGCGACATAGGACTTGACACGCTCGAGCTGACTTTCCCTGAGTGAGCAGGGGGCATCAAATGGCTTTTGATTCAATGCCGAAGCCAGAAGTGCCACCGCGGCTTCAGACAGCGCATCGCCGTTGATGTTGGTCGCACTGAAGTCGCTTTCCGACAACGACAATATGTATGATGTCAATAAGGCGCCGTTGGGAGAATCGCCGGCGATCTTGCGCGGGATGGAATGCCAGCTCGTTGGCAGCCAGTCTTTAAGGCGGCGCAAAGGGAGAATAATCGAAATCTTATGAAGTTTTTCCTGTACCTGAAATGACATCCGCTGTGTGTTGTCCCAGACGATGATGTCCCCGGCCTTTAGCACGTATTGATTATTCCCGTAGCTAATGTACTCCAGTCCATCCAACGTCAGCTGGATCGCCAGCACTTCACGATCATCCTGGCCGACGTTGCCCGGACCACGCTTGCCAAAGCAAGGGTCACAGATGCAGTCAGCGATGCTGAAGTCGTCAAACGTCTTGGTGCTCAGGGAAGCGAAGTAGTCGCCACCTGCCCTCGGTCGCATATCCCAACTGCCGTAGGTGCGATTAACGGTATGCACCCAAGCGTCATACCGTTCGCGCGTGGGAAACGTGCCGGCTTGCCAACCGAGCGGTTCAGAATTGGGTTCACGTTGGTCCATCGTGGCTCCATTTCATCAATGATTGTTTAAGGAGAGCCGACAAACTATTGATTAGTAACGAATTGAGTAGCGTTGACCTCTACTGAGCACGCGCAGCATTCAAACATTGCGGCGAATTCGTTATTGATAATTGAATGCACTATAGACCATCCGTTTGCACCCCGAAACAAGAATGATTGCACCCACGGTCAAACCCTTGCGGCGAACCTTCTATACATTGCTCAGTTCGTGAAACGGTTTCATATTATGAACGGAAGTCGCAATGCCTGAAAGCCCAGCGGCTCGCAGCAAGCCAAGCACCCGCGAAGGCGTGCCGGTTACGCTGCCGGAAACGAGTGCCTTCGTTTTCAACCAGACGATGCTGCGTATCCGCGATCCGCGGCCATCGCTCGATTTCTACCAGAATGTACTGGGAATGACGTTGCTCAGGCAGCTCGATTTTCCGGATATGAAATTCACCCTGTTCTTCCTCGGGTACGTGAGACCGGGAGACGAGGACATACCAGACGATCCTGAACGGCGAAGCGCGTATGCCTTTCGACAGAAAGCGATGTTGGAGCTGACCCACAATTGGGGCACGGAAAACGACGAAAATTTCGCCGGCTATCACAACGGCAACGGCGACCCACGCGGTTTCGGGCACATCGGGTTGTCGGTTCCCGATGTAGGTGCCGCCTGCGCACGTTTCGAGGAAATGGGCGTTGAATTTGTCAAACGGCCGGATGAGGGATCGATGAAAGGCCTGGCATTTATTAAGGATCCGGACGGTTACTGGATCGAAATTCTGGAAGCGAATCATTCCGCAGCCCTCTGCGCTGCTATGTGCAGTCCCTGAACCGGGACGCGCCGTTTCGATTCAGGCGATCGATTGCCGAAATTGCAAAATCAAAACAGCTTGAGAAGACAAGGAGACGAGTGATGAAGAGCATGCCGCAACACCTCGAGCCCGTTAACGGCCGGTACGTGCAAATGGACGATGTCGAATGGGCGGATTTCCCGGAAGCACTAAGCGAGGGCGGTATTACCTGGAAGCTGCTCAACGTATCGCCCGAGATGGGTGCCTGGACCGCCTATTACAAATGTCCCAAGGGATCCTCATTTGCACCCCACGTGCACATTGGTCCGGGCGAATATTTCCTGACCAAGGGCCGCATGCACGTCAGGGGCGGCACCGGGGAAGGCGGCGAGACCGCAGTTGCACCTGGCTATGGATACGAGGCCTGTAACGCAAAGCACGTGCAAACATACTTCGAGGAAGACAGCGAGTTTTACATGACGTTTTTGGGACCACTGAATTTCATCGATGAAGATGGCAAGACAGTGGCCCTGGTCACCTGGAAGGACGTACAGGATGCGTGGGAGGCGGCTACTTCACGCTAGGGCCAAAGCAATCGGGTACTGACACGCGCACCACCGCACGCGATGGTGGCACGAGGACGAATGCCTATCAAACTGGGGGGATTACCATGAAAACGGATGGTGCAGGATACGGACGCGCGATCGGAATGAACTGTTCCCGTTCGGTAGCGGGTGCGCGCATGGCATCTGTCTGCGGAATCGCCCTGCTTACGACATTCTCGATGATCATGCCCCCGGTCCTGATGATGACCAGCCAGGTGGCGGTGGCACAAGCACCGGAACTGGAAGAGATCATCGTGACCGCACGCAAGAGAGAAGAGAATCTGCTCGAGATCCCGGAATCGCTCACAAACTTCTCGGCCCAGATTATTGAAAGGGGCAACATCAACGGCCTGGAAGATATCGGTCTGCTGGTGCCAAACCTCTACATGAGCAGGCGTCTGGACGGGTTTCCGAACGTATCGATACGCGGGCTCGGCGGTTTTGGCAACACGCAGGGCGTTGGTTTTTACCTCGATGACGTGCAGATTTTTTCGGATGCATCCTCGCGTTTCGGAGATCTCGAACGCATCGAGGTGCTGAAAGGGCCGCAAGGCATACTGTATGGTGGCGCGAACATCGGCGGTGCCGTGAAGTTCGTCGCCAAACGGCCGGATCCGGAGGCATTTGCGGGAAGAATCAAGGTGAGTGCGGGGGAAGATGGGTACCTGGATGGCGAAGTGCAGCTGAATATGCCATTGAATGAAAACTGGGCGGCTCGACTATTCGCATTTTCTTCGACTAACGACTCGTATCTCGTCAATCCGAATTCGGCTCGACAGAACGGCGGTGTCAATTCCAACGACGCCGATGTCGGGCAAATCGACGAAAGTGGTGTTCGGCTAACTCTGGCTGGGGATTTTTCGGATCGATTCTCGATGTACGCCGCGATCCGCTATAACGATCTCGACGGGCCGAACAATATCTGGAACGTCGAACTTGACGGCAATCTCGAGTATACCAACGTAGTCGATACGAGTTTCAACCCGCGCCACAAGCGTGAAACGACAGCCGCCAGCCTGGAATTCGCGTATCAGTTTGACAACTCTGTGCTGACGTCAATTACCTCTTATACCGACACGAATTCGGATCGCCAAACAGATCTGGATAACACGCAGGAATTCGTCATTGACCTGTTTCGCCCGCACCGGCTCGACGTCCTGACGCAGGAATTGCGTCTGGCGTCTACAGGTGACGGTGCCCTGCAATGGCAAATCGGAGCCTATTACCTGGACTACGAGCGCGACATGAATTCGCAGCTCCTGGTTCGCGGCGGATTCGGCTTCCTCGATCCAACCTGCTGTCCGGTGCCGCCACCGCTCGACTCCACTGAGTCGGAATTGCTCGTCGCGTTGCCTTTTGAAAACTCGCTGCAAGAGCGCGATCAGGCGGCGATTTTTGCCGATCTCAGTTATCGTTGGAGTAACTGGGAGCTGGCAGGTGGTGTACGCGTCGACGATTGGCAAAGCGATCGCACCAATCGTGACACCAATATTTCCGGCAAGCAGAGTGAGACGGAAGTCCTGGGCCGGGCGTCGCTGGCACGCTTCTCAAATGACGAACGCACGATGGTCTACGGCCTGATCTCGCAGGGATTCGAGCCGGGCGATTTCAACCTGAGCAATTTCACGACATCGAATTCCCTGTTCGGTTACGGGCCGGAGGATGCGACGCAGTTCGAGATTGGTTACAAAGGGCAGCTCGCCGACGGTCGGGTAATACTTACGTTGGCGGCGTTCTACATCGATTACAACAATCGGCAGTTTGAACTGCAGACAACGGACCCATCCGGAACGGTTGTAGAAGGCATCATCAATGCCGGAGATTCTGAACAAACCGGATTGGAGGCCGATCTGCAGTGGAGTTTGAATGACGCCTGGACGCTTTCGGCAGGTGTCGGATTCGTTGACGCGGAATGGGACAGCGGGACGATTTCCCCGATATCGGGTGCTGATATCACCGGCATGACACCGCCCAACACGGCGGATTTCAGCGGAACTGTCGCGCTGGACTACAGCCAGGATGTTGGCAATGACACGCGTTGGCAGGGTCGTCTTCAGGTTCGGCACAAGAGTGATGCATCCACCAATGCCCAGTTCTTCGACGCGCCTGGTGACGATTTCCCGTTCTGGGAGAACCCGGGATTTACCGTTGTCGACGTTGGTGCGTGGGTGGATTGGCAGAGCTGGCAGTTTGGCGTGCACGTTGAGAACGTATTCGACGAGGAGTATTACATTGACGTGCAGGAGTTTCCGAATTTTGCCGGTACGGCACAGGCCGGAGCCCCGGGTGCGATCATTATCGGCACGCTGGAACAACCGCGGCGCATCGTCGCGACCGCGCAATTCCGATTTTGAGCCCAAAGGGGGCAGATATGGCACTCCCTCAAGAGATATCCCCGGTCAACAGCGAGCTCATGGATTCGCTTGCCAAGACCGGTGACATGGATTGGATACCGATGGAAGCGGACCCGGAGAAGGGCTTCATGAAAGTGCTCTGGACCGGCTCGGAGTCCGGTGGCTGGGCCTGCCTTTTTCGCTGGCTCAAGGGCTATGTGGCGCCGCCACACAAGCACTTGAGCGCCGCCCATGTGTACGTACTGTCAGGCAAGCTGCAGGTCCGCGACGGCATCCTCGAGGCCGGTGATTACGTCTATGAGCCAAACGGCATGGTCCACGGATCGACGACCGCCCTCGAGGACACCGACTACATCTTCATCTGCGAAGGTCCCGTGCTGTTTTACGATGACGACGGCTTCGTCGGTTATCTGGGCTGGGAAGAAATTCAGCGTATCAGGGAAGCCGAAGCCGGAGAAAAGAAATCAGCGGCGTAAAGTACAAATGCCGCAGATGCCGGTCGTTTGTTCGATGATGGTCTCGTTATTGGGAAACGGGGCAAACGATTCGCTCACTCTTTGACGAAAAGCGTGGGCGATTTTCGCAATCGGACGCCACAATGACGGAGTCGCAAAACCTGAGTAAAGCCGAACTGTCGGCGATGTTTTCGTCGTTTATCGATCCTGCCCACGTAATCGATGATCCGGAAACTCAGCGGCCGTACGAATGTGATGGCCTGACCATTTACACCGAGATGCCGTTGCTCGTGGTGCTGCCGGACACCGTGGAGCAGGCACTCGAGGTCCTGAAAATCTGTCATCGCTTCGGGGTGCCGGTTGTGGCGCGCGGCGCCGGAACTGGCTTAAGCGGTGGCGCAACGCCGCACGCCGAGGGAGTCTTGCTCTCACTGGCGAGGTTTGACCGCATACTCGGGATAGACCCATTGGCGCGCACGGCTACCGTGCAGCCTGGCGTGCGCAACCGGGAAATAAGCGAGGCCGTCGCGTCGCACGGATTGTTCTACGGCCCGGATCCATCCTCGCAAATCGCTTGCACGATCGGTGGCAACGTGGCCGAAAATGCTGGTGGCATTCACTGCCTGAAGTACGGTCTCACCGTCCACAATGTACTTCGCCTTGAAGTACTCACGGCAGAGGGAGAGCAGCTCGTTGTGGGCAGCGAGGGTCTGGATTCGGCCGGGTTTGACCTGCTTGCGCTAATGAACGGATCTGAGGGGCTGCTTGGCATTGTAACGGAGATTACCGTCAAACTACTCGCACAACCTGAACATTCGCAGGTCGTGATGGCTGCGTTCGACAGCGTTGCAAGCGCGGGCGCCGCTGTTGCTCATGTGATATCTGCGGGAATCGTACCTGCTGCGCTGGAGATGATGGACAGCCACGCCATCAGGGCGGCGGAACAATATGCCAAAGCGGGCTACCCGACGCACGCGGCAGCATTGCTGCTTTGCGAGCTGGATGGTTCGGAATCCGAAGTCGCGGAACAAATTGACCGCGTTAACGGCCTGTTTCGTTCGCTTGGTGCTATTTCGACACATGTGGCACGAACTCAGCACGAGAAGACACTACTTTGGAAGGGTCGCAAGTCAGCATTTCCTGCAATGGGAATTATTTCACCGGACTACTACTGCATGGACGGGACCATTCCGCGAGGAGAGATCGCGCACGTTCTCGAAGAAATGGCGAAGATCGCTGCCCGTTACGGATTGCGGGTCGCAAATGTTTTTCATGCAGGAGACGGAAATCTGCATCCGCTGATTCTGTTCGATGCAAAAGTGCCAGGTGAAATCGCGAAGGCAGAACAGTTGGGCGGGGAAATCCTACAACTTTGCGTTGCGGTGGGTGGTTGTATCACCGGTGAACATGGTGTCGGCATCGAAAAACTCCGTCAGATGCCAGTCCAGTTCAGCGACTCTGAATTGGAGCAGCTGCGCCAGGTCAAGTCAGCTTTCGATCCCTCGGGAATCCTTAATCCGGGCAAGGGCGTGCCGAGTCTCAAACGGTGTCAGGAGTATCGTTCCATCGGCATCGCTGCGCGACACGCCACCGAGGATCTGTGATGGGTGACATGAGTCGGCGACTGGTCGGGCAGGTGAAGAACGCCGCGTCGACCGAGACTGGGCTGAACATCGTCGGCCGCGGAACGAAGGAATTCATGGGAAGAATGCCCGCCGGTCAAGCAATCAATGTCGTCGAACACAGCGGCGTCATTGAGTATCTTCCCGTCGAATTAGTCATCACCGCCCGTGCCGGCACATCGCTCGAAGAGATTGTGGCGACGCTTGATGAGCACGATCAGATGCTGGCCTTTGAGCCACCGACATTCTCCGGGCGAGCCAGTATCGGCGGCACGCTCGCCTGTAACTTGTCGGGGCCGGCACGACCTTGGAGCGGGGGCATACGCGATTCGCTGCTCGGCTTGCGTATGATCAACGGTAAAGGCGAGCACCTGAAGTTCGGCGGCAAGGTAATGAAAAACGTCGCGGGCTACGACGCCTCGAGACTGCAGGCAGGCGCGATGGGCTCACTCGGCGTCATTACCGAAGTGAGCCTCAAGGTCGTGCCCAAACCGGCCGCGAGGGCCACAGTCGTACAGCAAATGGATATCGTCGAGGGCATCTCCGCAATGAACCAAGCGGCAGGCAAACACAGCACGTTGTCCGGCGCGTGCTGGCTCGACGAAAAAGTGTATTTACGGTTTTCCGGTGCGCGATCCTCGATAGATCAGGCCACATCGAAAAGCTCGGGAGAAATTCTGGAAAACGACGACGAATTCTGGCAGGCGCTACGGGAAATGCGACTCGATTTCTTCAACCGTCCCGGCGTGCTGTGGCGATTCTCAGTCAAGTCCACAGCGGCCCTTTTCAGAGGGCAAGCGGACTGGCTCATCGACTGGGCGGGTGCGCTGCGCTGGTTGCATCTGCCACCTGATGCAAGCGATTCCGGGCGTGCTAGCATCGAACAAGCCGCGACCAGTGCCGGTGGCCAGGCGATGTTGTTCCGCGGCGGGGATCGCAGTGAAGAGGTTTTCCATACGCAAAAGGACGTCGCGAAGAAAATTCACCGACGTCTGAAATCCGCATTCGACCCGCACGGATTGTTCAATCGCGGCCGCCTTTACAGCTGGTTATGAGACGGCACTGCGAGCGATGAATATTACGTTGCACCCTAGTTTTCAAGCGCTGCCTGAGGCCAGGGAAGCCGAAGCAATAGTGCGTAGCTGCGTTCATTGCGGGTTGTGCACCGCTACCTGCCCGACCTACCGGGAAGTCGGCGACGAACGTGACGGGCCGCGTGGCAGAATTTATTTACTCAAGCAATTTCTGGAGCATGGAGAGGCTAGCGACAAAACGGTACTGCATCTGGACCGGTGCCTTACTTGTCTGAGTTGTGAAACTCACTGTCCGTCAATGGTCGATTATGGCAGGTTGGTGGATATCGGCAGGAGCATGCTGGAACAGCATGTCAGGCGCCCATTGCGGGAGCGACTGGTGCGCTGGGGCTTGCGGCGGTTGTTACCCTATGAGCGTCGCTTCACTCCTCTCTTGAGGCTCGGGCAGCTGCTTAAACCGGTTCTGCCGGGACCTGTGAAAGCCAAGGTTCCCACCCGGCAAAGCGCTGGGTCGATACCCAAAGAACAACACGAACGACGTATGCTGATCGCAGTCGCCTGTGCGCAACCCGGCGCCAGGCCCAATACCAACGCGGCGGCGGCCCGGGTATTGAATCGCTTGGGGATTTCGTTGGAAAAACCGTGCGGGGCCGGATGCTGCGGCGCGTTGAGCTACCACTTAGGCGCACACGAAGAAGGCTTGCAATTCATGCGTCGCAACGTCGATGCTTGGTGGCCTCAGATCGACGCTGGAGTCGAAGCAATTGTGGTCACGGCATCCGGGTGTGGCGCGATGATCAAGGAGTACGGTTCGATCTTGAATGAAGATCCCAACTACGCAGAGAAAGCCCACCGCGTCAGTGCGTTGACCAAAGACCTGAGTGAAATACTGATCGACGAGGAATTGGCAGATCTCAACATAAGGCAAGATGATTTGAGAACCGCCGTCCACTGCCCCTGTACTCTGTACCACGGACAGAAGCTTCCAACCATTATCGATGACATCCTGACGAAAATGGGAATCTGTCTCGTGGCAACTAAGGACAAGCATATGTGCTGCGGTTCAGCAGGAACCTATTCCGTATTGCAGCCCAAGATGAGCCAAGCCTTGCTGGACAATAAGTTGAAAGCGTTGAGCGCGGAAAATCCGGATCGTATAGTGACGGCCAACATTGGGTGCCAATTGCATTTGGCAACAAAGGCCAAAGTCCCGGTTCAACATTGGATCGAAGTACTGGATTTGCTTTTGCCGAGCTAATCAACTCCTTACAGAATAAGTGCACGGCAATTCCGAACCGCCACGCCAGACGTTTAAGTTTGGCTCTCCAACCGACAGGATTAACGTTTAAGTTCCGTCGAGCGGTTAAAACGGCATCGTAAAGCAGACATCGGCGGAATAGTGCGCCGAGAGCTTAGGAAGCTTTCAGCGGGACATCCAGTATCGCGAAAGATTCTAGTAGCTTTGCTAGCGTACAAATCAGGCCCCCGCTACCAAATGAACGAAGGGCCCCTTGTGGGGCCCTTTTCATTTGGAAATGGAGAAGGCTTGAGCCTGCTCAGTATTTGTACACGGGATAATTGTATCTGGGGCGTTCGATGCCTTCGTACTTTGATTCCAGGAACGCCACGATATCGACCAATTGCGTTACAGTCATGACGTCGCCATACATTGGCATGATGGATTGACCGTTATCTGATATCGGCTGCTTGAACGGATTTCGTGCCAACCGGTGGGACGGATTAATGACCGACGTCACCAGTTGATTGTAAGACTTTAATCTCGAAACTTTGCCTCCAAGTGCAATCGTAACCGGACCCCACTCCTGCGGTGCGGGCAGCTCCATATCTCGGATGGTGTGACAGGCTGTGCACTCCAGTGCCACGAATGCCTCTTGACCGCGTATGGCATCGCCTTCCGGAAGGACAATTTCCTGATTCGCATTACTTCCGCTTTCGCA
>Ga0224505_10000821_pt1 | contig 20897 bp, 16 predicted proteins | sample SF_Jan12_sed_USG_FD_169102 | JGI IMG/M metagenome (GOLD analysis project Ga0224505, IMG submission 169102) | Sediment microbial communities from San Francisco Bay, California, United States - SF_Jan12_sed_USGS_4_1 | ecosystem: Environmental > Aquatic > Marine > Sediment | place: USA: California... | reverse complement strand
GACGAGGGCAGCGCGAGCGTTCCGGTCGTGCCGTCAGGCGCGTCGGCCAGCGATGGCGGCGTGTACAGCGGACCGATGCGCACGGTCCGGAGCAGTTCTTCGACGGCCGCGCGTATCTCGGGCGTGTAATCGATCAGGTCGGTGCGGCTTACTCCCTGCCGGTCGAACGGCGCGGGGCGTGTCGGGAAGGGCTGCGTGGGTGACGCCCATTCTCCAGGCACGTCCGAGCCCGGCACCGACCGCTCCTCGATCGGCCAGACCGGCTCGCCGGTCGCGCGATCGAAGACGAAGGCGAAACCCTGCTTCGTCAGCAGCACGACCAGTGTTCGCCCGTCCGGCAGGTCTGCGAGTATCGGTGCTGCCGGCGTATCCCAGTCCCAGATATCGTGATGCGTGTGCTGGAAGTGCCAGCGGCGCTCGCCGGTCCTGGCATCCACCGCCACCAGGCTGCTCGCATACAGGTTCGCGCCCGGCCGGTCGCCGCCGTACTGGTCACCGGTCGCGGATTCCACCGGCAGGTAGACAAGACCCAGCTCCGGGTCGGCCGACATCGGCGCCCAGACACCGGCATTCCCGGTGTACGCGGCAGAGCCGTCGAGCCAGGTTTCGTAGCCCGGCTCGCCGGGTTCCGGGATCGTGTGGAAGGTCCACAGCAATTCGCCGGTCTTCGCGTCGAAGCCGCGGACGTCGCCCTTCACGTTGGCCTTCGACGGCGGCCGGAAACTGACCTCGTGTGCCGAGCCCACGACGATGACCTCGCCGACGACCAGCGGTGGCGACGTCAGTCCGACATCGAGTTCGCGATCCGGCGCCCGACGCATGCCGACGGTCAGGTCGACCCAGCCACCGGCGCCGAAGTCGGGATCCGGCAGCCCGGTATCGGCGTTGAGGCTGACGAGGAAGTAACCGGGCGTTACCGTGATGACGCGACGCCGGCCATCGCTGCCGACGTAATACGACACACCCTTGCCCGAGTCCTTGCGCGCCGCCTGCAGGAAGCGCTCGCCCTCGTCCGGCCGCCACATCCACAGCGTCTGGCCCGTGGCGGCGTCGATCGCGACGACGTTGCGCGTCGAGCCGGCCCCTATGAACAGCTTGCCGTCGCGCATGATCGGCATCGAGACATTGCGCATCTCGGGCACGGGCCCGAAGTTCTGCGCCTTCCAGCGCCAGGCGATCTCGAGTCGCCCCGCGTTGCTCGCGTCGATATCGGACAGGGGCACGTAGCGGTTGGCAGCGAGGTTTGCGCCGAAGTGCTGCCACTCGACGTCAGGTGGCGCGCCTGCCGGGCTCTCGCGCGGCTCGATGACGAAGCCGTCCAGCCCCGGCCGGTCCAGCGGCGCGCCGAGCGCGCCGACGTCCGAGATCGACAGGACGTAAGCCAGTGCATCGAGGTACTGCGATTCCGTCAGCGATCCCGGCGACTCGCCCGGCATCGTCTGGCGGATACGATCGTACAGCTGGCCCGCGCTGCGCCCGGCCCAGTCGCCGCGGACACGGCGTGATATCTCGACCGGCGCATGGCAGCGCGCGCAGTGCGCACCGAAAACCTGCTCTCCGGCGCCCAGCGCTACGCCCGGGCCGGCCAGCGAAACCAGAAGTGCCGCGACGGCGTATTGCCTCATGCATTCCCCTCTCGTGCCGCACGGAGCTTCGACTTGTTGTATTGCGCGCGGACCCGGCGTGAGGCCGGGCAACCGATAATGTCATGCGACCGACGCGCCTGCAATTTAGCCCGGGGGAGTCTCGCCCGGGCCCTCCGCAGTTCGCGCTGGAGTATCATCCGGCACTCGCGACGCCCTGGCGACTGACCAACCGACCGGAGGAATCCATGAAACGAACGATCGTCCTTTGCCTCGCCGGCCTTGCCGCTGCCTGCTCGCAGGAGGCGCCGGTCGCAGGCGGCGACGCCGCGCCCGCCGCTTCGACCAGCGCGCCGGCGGCCGCCGCGGCCGCGCCGCTGACGGGCCTGAAGGCGGAAGCGGCCGGCCGGATAGATGCGGACCAGAAGCTGACGCAGGAAATTGTCGACAGCCTGTTCTCCTTCTCGGAACTCGGGTTCCAGGAATTCGAGACGCAGCGTTACCTGGCCGGAATTCTCGAAGTTAACGGCTTCAGCGTCGAGCAGGGCGTATCGGGCATCCCGAGCGCCTGGTGGGCCAGCTGGGGCAACGGGCGCCCGGTCATCGCGCTGGGCTCGGACGTGGACGGCATCCCGAAGTCCTCGCAGCTCCCGGGTGTCGCCTACCGTCAGCCGATGATCGAGGGTGCACCCGGCCACGGCGAGGGCCACAACTCTGGCCAGGCCGTCAACATCGTCGCCGCACTGGCGGTCAAGGCGATCATGGAGCGCGATGGCCTGCCGGGCACGATCGTCATCTGGCCCGGTATCGCCGAGGAACTCGTCGCGACGAAAGCCTGGTTCGCACGCGACGGGCGTTTCGCCGGCGTCGACGCGGTGCTGTTCACGCACGTCTCGGACAACCTGCGGGTCGGCTGGGGCCGCCCGGAAGGAACGGGGCTCGTGTCGGTCGAGTACAACTTCGCGGGCACGGCGGCGCATGGCGCAGGCGATCCGTGGAAGGGCCGCAGCGCGCTGGACGCGGTCGAACTGATGAACGTCGGCTGGAATTTCCGCCGCGAGCACCTGCATCCGCTGCAGCGCTCGCACTACGTCATCGTGGACGGCGGGGATCAGCCGAACGTCGTGCCGTCGCGCGCAACCGTCTGGTATTTCATCCGCGAGATCACCGCGGACAAGATTCGCGAGAACTTCGCGACACTGCAGCGCATGGCCGAGGGCGCGGCGATGATGACCGACACGACGGTCACTCGCCGCATCGTCGGCGCTGCGTACCCGAGGCATTTCAACAAGCCGATCGCGCTGGCGATGGACGCCAATATCAAGGCAGTCGGCTTGCCCGACTGGAGCGAGGACGACCAGCTGTTCGCGCGCGCACTGCAGGAATTCATGGGTAACGAGGAGATCAAGGGCCTGGCAACGGAACTGGAGCCGCTGGAGGAGCCCGCCGAGGAGCCGGTGTCGGGCGGCTCGGACGATATCGGCGACGTCTCATGGAACGTGCCGACCGTGACGCTGCGCTTCCCGTCCAACGTCGACGGCATGACCTTCCATCACTGGTCCAGCGCGATGGCGATGGCGACGCCGATTGCCCACAAGGGCGCGACCGCCGGCGCCAAGGTCATCGCGGCGACGATGCTGGACCTGCTGCAGAATTCGGCGCTGATCGAAGACGCCTGGCGCTATTTCCGAAACGAGCAGCTGCAGGGAGAGGTCTACGAGCCGTTCGTCGGTCCCGAGGACGCGCCCGCGATCGAGAAGAATGAAGCGATCATGGGAGAGTTCCGGGAACGGCAGCGTGCATACTATTACGATCCGTCGAAATATCCGACCTACCTGGAGCAGCTGGGCATCCGGTATCCGCAGCTGACGCCGCCTGCCGCACAGCCCGCGGCCCAGTAACGACACATCGAGGACGATCACCATGCGCAGACTCGACACTCTTGCCGTATTGCTGGTTCTCGCGCCGGCACTGGCCCTCGGCGCGGACCCGCTCAAGGTCGACATCATCAAGAATCCATATGGTGGCTCCCGCAACGTACCGGAGTTGTCGATCAACCCGGATTACATACACGCGTCGGGCCTCGAAGGCCTGATCTCCGGCTGGGGCGGCGAGTTGCTGCGCCCTGTGCAGGACATCCGCCTGGACATGGCCCAGGAGCGCCAGTACGGCGAGTGGAATCGCATGGCACTGGCGAACCGGAACTTTGCCGACAGGCTGCGCGAGGGCCGCGCCGAGGCCGCGATCACGGTAGGACTCGAAGCGAACTGCAACGACCTGCTCGGCATGCTGGCAGGGCTGAAGTATGACGCCGACGGGACCGAACGCCGGGTCGGGCTCGTGTTCATCGATGCGCACGGCGACTTCAACACGCCTGAGACGACGCTGTCCGGCATGCTGGGGGGCATGCCGGTAGCCGTCGCCGCGGGGCATGCGCTGCACAACCTCAGGAAAACGGCCGGCCTCGAGGAGCCGCTGCCGATGAGCGATATCGTCTGGGGCGGCGTCCGCGACCTCGATCCGCTCGAGGCGCAGCGCTTCGAGGAACACGGTGCACAGCAGTTTTCGGTCAGGGACATCCGCGAGCTGTCGGAGAACCTGCGCAGCACCTTCGACGGACTCGCGGAACGAGTCGAGCTGATCTATGTCCATGTGGACATGGATGTACTGGACCCGGCCGAGGTGCCCGGCCACGGGCTCACGGTCCCCGACGGGCCGTCCAGCCGGGACCTCGCGGAGGCGATCGCGCTGATGTTCGAGAATCCGAAGACCGTAGCCCTGGGAATCGCATCGACCCCGGCCGGCTCGCTCGACCCGGACGGCGTCAGCCGGCGGGCGGCGCTGAACCTGATCGAAGGCGCACTCAGGGGCGCGCAAGCCCGCTGACGAATGACGGATACGAAATGAATTTGAAACCCGCATTGGCTGCCTTGGCCCTCACTTCGTCCGCCGTGGTTCTGGCCGAAGGCAGCGGCTGGAGCCTCGCCAGCGTCGACAAAACCGGCTACGCCGAGATTGTGCTCGCACTAGTGTCCGGCGACGGGATCCTCGACGAGAACGGGCGCGAAACCGTGCACCCGACACTGGAGCTCTACTGCGGCAGCGGGGATCCCGACGGCATCGGCGTGCGTGTCGATTGGCGCCGCTTCATTTCCTCGTTCAGCACCGAGGTCGGCTTCAAGGTCGGCGAGGGCAAGCGGCAATGGCTCAAGTTCGGCGTGGACGCGTCGAACCGGGTTACGCTCGCGAAGGCCGACTCGGACACGCCGAGACTCCTCGACCTGCTCGGCAGCGGCGAGTCTCTGTCCGTCGAGGTTTCGCCCTACTCGGAGGCGCCGGTGACGGTCGGCTTCGATCTCGCGGGCTACCAGGCGGCGCTGGCCGAGTTGCGAGCCGCGTGCCGCTGAACAGCGCCGCGCGCTCGCCCGCAGGGCGGGCTCCTATGAACTCGCGTCACCCTCCTCGGCATGTTCGTCGGTCACGCCCAGGCGTTCGTGCATGACCGGGCTCGTCGTCGTGTACTGCAGGTGCACCTTCTTGTCCGGTTCGATGCGCTGCTTGATGGCGAACGCCGCGAGCGCCGCCTCGTGGAAACCGCAAAGGATCAGTTTTTTCTTGCCCGGGTAGTAATTGATGTCGCCCACGGCGTAGATGCCGGGCTGCGACGTCTCGAACTTCTCGGTATCGACATTGATCGTCTTGCGGTTGATGTCGAGCCCCCAGTCGGCGATCGGGCCGAGCTTGGGCGCGAGCCCGAAGAAGACGAGAACCTGCTCCGCTTCGACGTCTTGCGATGAGCCATCCTTGGAATCGACGGTCAGCGCCTTGAGCTGCCCGCCTTCCCCGCTCAGCGCGGTGACCTTGGCACTCTCGATGACGTCCATCTTCCCGGCCGCTGCCAGCGTGCGCATTTTCTCGATGGACACAGGCATCGCGCGATATTCGTCGCGCCGGTGGATCAGCGTGACGCGCGCGGCGATATTGACGAGTTCGAGCACCCAGTCGAGCGCCGAATCGCCGCCGCCGAGTATCGCGATGCGCTTGCCGGCGAACTGCTGCGGGTCGCGCACGCGGTAATGCACCGAGCCAGCCTCGAACTCCTCGACGCCGTCGGCGCGCAGTGGCCGCGGCTGGAAGGAACCCACGCCGGCAGCGATGACGACTGCCTTCGCGTTGAACTGCTTGCCGGCGCTCGTCTCGACCAGGAAGCTCTCGTCTGGCTGGCGCTGCACGACCGTGACTTCCTCGCCGAGGTGCATGCCCGCATTGAAGGGCTCGATCTGCTTCAGCAGCAGGTCGGTAAGTTCCTGGCCCGTGCAGACCGGCACGGCCGGGATGTCATAGATCGGCTTGTCCGGATACAGCTCGGTGCACTGCCCGCCCGGGTGCCGGATCGAATCGACGACCTCGGCCCTGAGGCCCAGCAACCCGAGCTCGAACACCTGGAAGAGGCCGCAGGGCCCCGCGCCGACGATGACGACGTCTGTGTTGATCACCTGGTCACTCCGTTCCTTCCGAGGCGCGCATTGTCCGGGCATTCCGGTGTCGCTGCAAATTGCGGAAAGCCGCGACGACCCGGCATCTGCTACGCTTGCGCGGTTTCCAGGACGACGCCATGACACGCAGCACCTATCCCCAGTACCTGAATCGTTGCGGCTGGAACGCGCTGCTGCCGGCGCGCGAGAACATTCGCCCGCTCGACGGCGACCGGCACGTGAGCCTCGCCGTAATCGGCGCGGGCTACACGGGGCTCGGCGCCGCCCGACGCTGGGCCGAACTCGAGCCGTCCGACGACATTGCGATAGTCGATTCGAGCCAGCTCGGCGAAGGCAATCCGGGGCGTAACTCGGGTTTCCTGCTGGAGATTGCGCTGGCCAACGACGCCGATCCCACCCAGATGGCCCGGATGAGCGAGTGCAACCGGCTGATCGGCGCAACGATGCGAAAGCTGTGCGGGCTCGTAGCCGATCACGAGATCGACTGCGAGCTCGAGCGCGCCGGGACCTACCGGGCCGCGGCCGGCGACGCCGGCCGGCGGGCGCTGGCCAGCTACGAGCAGTTCCTCGAGCGCGCCGGCCTGCCCTGGGAACGCCTCGACCGCGACCAGCTCGAGTCCCGGCTCGGCACGCGCTTTTACGCCGAAGGCCTCTATTCGCCGCACTGTTACCTGGCGCAGCCCGCGGCGTTGATTCGTGGCCTCGCCGACGCGCTGCCGCCGTCCGTCACGATCTACGAGAGTACGCCGGCGCTGTCCATCGAGCCGTTGCAGACGGGCTGGCGGGTGCGCACGCCCGCAGGCGCCCTGGCCTGCGACCGGCTGGTGCTGGCGAACAACGCCTTCACGAAGCAGCTGGGCGTCGGCCGCTCGCGCCTCGTCGCCATGTACACCTACGCCGGGCTGACCGCTCCGCTGCCGGCCAGGGTCCTCGGCACGCTCGGCCGGGTGGAGAACTGGGGGTTGCTGCCGGCGCACCGCCTCGGCAGCACGCTCCGGCGCACGCGCGACGGGCGCCTGCTGATTCGTTCCCACTACGGCTACGAGCGGGAAACCGACAACGGGCGCATTGCCGCGCGGCTCGCCGACGGGCTGCGGCGCCGCTACCCGCAGCTGCAAAAGGTCGCCTTCGAGCATGTCTGGGCGGGCGCGACCGGCTTCACGTTCAACGGTTCCCCGATCTGGGGCGAGCACGCACCGGGCCTGTTTGTCTCGAGTGGCTGCAATGGCGGCGGCGTCGTCAAGGGCACCCTGTTCGGCGAACTGCTGGCCGACCTCGCGGCCGGCCGCGCGGTGCCCGACATGCGCCGCCTGTTCGGCAATGCCAGCTGGATGCCGCCCGAACCCATCCGGGAACTCGGCTTCCGGATCATCTCCGGACTCGAACGCCGGCAGGGCCGCGCCGAGATGTGACCGGCCCGCGAGCGGCGTTCGCTCGCGGACACCGTTCCGCTATGTCGGCTTCATGTGCGAGCCCGGGACCCGGCAAGCCCGTGCAGCCAACCCGCTTCGCTCGTCCGCGCTTAACGGACCGAGTATTTCGTGAAGGCGCCGCCTGCCCAGGCGAGCGAGTTCGGGCCTTCCGCGGCATAGACATTGCCGTCCGCGTCCACCGCCACGCCTTCGCCCGCAGTGCCCTGGTAGACGCGCTCCTCCCGCTCGAACGGCGGGATGAATGCCGTGATGCGGTCCTCGTCAGCGTGACCGACGCGCACACCGTTCCGCCAGCCCGGGTGATTGGTCGGCCCGGACTCCGAGTCGATCGCGTAGACCATGTCGTCCCGGGTGATGAAGATGCCGCTTATGCGGCCGTACAGGTAACGCGAATCCAGGTAGTTCCCTTCCTGGTCGAATATCTCCAGTCGATGATTGCCACGGTCCGCGACCCAGAGCCGGCCCTTCGAATCGAACGCGAGCGCATGCGGCGTGCGGAATTCGCCGTGGCGGACGCCGATCCGGCCCCACTCCTTGAGGTAGGTGCCGTCGGCTGAGAACTTGATGATCCGCGCCGTCGCGCCCGATGCCAGCCCTTCCGCGATCGCCGCGTTGCTCGTCATGCCCTGGCCGTCGTGTCCGTCGGCAACGAAAATGCTCCCATCGGGCGCGGTAATTACATCATTCGGCTGATTGAATTGGCCCGGGCCGCTGCCCGGCTGCCCCGCGGTACCGAGGCTCATCAGCAGTTCACCGTCCGGGCTGAACTTGTGCACCTGGTGCCCCTTCGTGCCCTCCGCATTTCCGACGAAATCCGTCACCCAGACGTTGCCGGCGGCGTCCGCGTGTATGCCGTGCGGCGTCACCATGATGCCGCCGCCGAAATTTGCGAGCACGGCCCCGGTGTTGCGGTCGAACTTGAAGATCGGGTCGACGGGGTTATTGTCGCAGTTGACGGGTACGCCGCCACCAAAAGCGCTGGCGCCGCAACGTTCGTAAGCCCAGATCTGCCCGTCGATCGGATCGATATCGATACCCGCCGTCGAGCCCCACTCCCTGCCGCCGGGCAACTCGCCCCAGTTCGTCGTCACTACCGGCGCCGGGTTCGGCAGGCCGTCGCCTGTAATCGGGTTGCCGGCCACGGTGGCGTTGGCCACCTCGGTCTCCGGGGGCACACATCCGCCCAACAGTAGCTGGATGCAGGCAATACTCGCGATCATCGGGATTCGAACTGACAACATGGCCTTTCCTCCGTCTCCAGGGACGCGTATCGGGCCGGCCGACGGCGGATCGACGGGCCCGGAAGCAAGCCCCGAATACTACGGCAAGTCACGCGATCCGTCGCCGTCCGCCGGGACCGCACGGCCGCCACGCCCGCTACGGCTCGCACATACCGGCTGGCGAAGCGCCGGGCACAAGTGGATTATCATGAGCCCGCCCGGGTCCGCATGACGGGCATTACCAGGGGGGAGTGATGGAAATTGCCGAAGGCCTGGGCGCACTGACGCTGCTGCCCGCAACGGTCGCAATCGTCCTCGCGTTCGTAACGCGCAATACCGTGTTTTCGCTGGCCGTGGCTTGCACGGCCGGCGTCCTGATTGCCGGCCAGGGCCTGATGGGCTTCCCCAATCTCCTCAAGAACGCGCTCGGCACGACCGAGTTCTCCTGGATTCTGTTACTCGAACTCTTCATCGGCGTATCGATCGCGTTCTTCCAGCGCACCGGTGCGATCCGGAATTTCTCGAATTTCGTCGCACGGCGGAACATGAGCCGCGTGCGAGTGCAACTGGTAGCGTGGTTCATGGGCATGTTCGTGTTCTTCAGCGACTACTTCAGCCCGCTGTTCGTCGGCTCGACGATGCGAACCCTGTCCGATCGCTTCCGGGTATCGCGCGAGAAACTGGCGTACATCTGTGACTCGACCTCGGCGCCGGTCAGCATAATCGTCCCGATTACCGGCTGGGCGGTATTTGTCGCGGGCCTGCTCGTCGGCATGGGACCGATCGACGATGCCGGCGAGGCAATGGGCGCCTTCGTAGCGTCGATCCCGTACAACGTGTACTCGTGGCTCGCCGTGTTGCTCGTCGGACTGATCGCCGTCGGGATCGTGCCGGACTTCGGGCCGATGCGAGCGGCCGAGCGGCGGGCGGAAAACGAGGGCAAGGTGCTCAGAGACGGCGCCGAACCGCTGATGAGCGAGGAGCTTACGGCCATCGAACCCTATCCCGGCGTCGCCACCAGCCTGTTCTGGAACTTCGTACTGCCGGTCATCGTCGTGATCGGGGTCGCTGTGGGCTCGTTCATCGTCACGGCCAGCGCGCTGACGATGGAGGCCTTCCTGCTGTCGGCCACCGTGGCTGGTGTCACGATGCGCATCCAGGGCATTCCACTGTCCGACATCATGGGCACGGCGATGTCCGGCATCAAAGGCGTCATGCCGGCGATCATCATTCTCGCATTCGCGTATGCGTTGAACGACCTGTCGGAGCAGCTGGACACCGCGGGTTACATAGTCGCGCAGACCGAGTCGTGGCTGACGCCGGGCCTGTTGCCGATGCTCGCGTTCCTGATTGCGGGAATAATCGCGTTCTCGACGGGGACTTCCTGGGGCACGTTCGCAATCATGATGCCGATCGCGGTTCCCATGGCTTTCGCCTTCAGCGGCGACGAGCTGGCGCCAGTCGTTTTTGCGACCATTTCGGCGGTCGCCGGCGGCGGCGTCTTCGGCGACCACTGCTCGCCCCTGTCGGATACGTCAATCCTGGCCTCGACGGGGGCCGCCTCGGACCACATCGATCACATCAAGACGCAGCTGCCTTACGCGGCCGTCGTCGGCGTCATCAGCTTATTCGTGTACCTGCTGATGGGGCTTGCGCTGTAGGGGCAGTCGCCTGCTTCACTCGATGGGCCAGGCCCGGAACTCGGGCAGCGCCTCGGCCCGATCCGCCAGCGCGGCGAGCCGCGGCCAGGCGCCTGGATTCGCCAGATCCGGCCGGGTGAGCCGGGCAAATCCCCACGCGATTACGGAGCTGATATCGGGCTGGCTGATCTGCTCGCCGCACATCCAGCCGTCGCCGCACTCGGCGTCCAGCAGGCGCAGCGCCTCGGTGAGTTGCTGCTGGACCCGGCTTCCCCACGGCGCATATTGCTTGTCGGCCGGGCGCTGCTTCGTCTCGTAGAAGATCTGCACGGTCTTCTCCATGGCGACCAGCGCAATGCCCACGATCCGGAGCGCGCGGCGGCGATCCGCCGGCATCAGAGATGAGCCCGCTGCGGGCAGGGACTCCAGGTAATCGATGATCAGCGTCGAATCGACGAGTACCTCGCCGTCGTCACAGACCAGCGTCGGTACCTTGACCAGCGGATTCACGCGACGAATATCGTCGTAGTTCCGGAACACCGAAAGGGAACTGTGCTCGAGTTCGATGCCGAGCAGTTCCGCGGTCACGGCGACTCGCCGGACGAAAGGGGAATCGAGCATGCCGATGAGTCGCACGTAGCTACCTCGCAAGGATCAGTTGAACAGGTCCGGGTTCTCGTCCGGGCTGTGCGTCGACAGCAGCGAGACGACGATCAGCACCGGCAGGCCGACGACCCAGCCTGCCCAGGACGCCGAGAAACCGAAGGGTTCGTCCAGCACCGCCCAGATTACCGCGGACGTGCCGCCGGTCAGCATGCTCCAGTAGGCACCGCTGGCCGTCGTGCGCCGCCAGAACAGGAGCCCGAGCATCGGGAAAAACAGCCCCGCCGCGCCGAAAGTGTAGGCATACAGGATCAGGTCGAGTACGTTCGGCACGAGGTAGGCGATACCGATCGCGAGGAGCCCGAGCACTATCGTCGCGATGCGGGCGACCCGGACCAGTTCCCGTTCCGGCGCCAGCGGCCGGAGCTGCTTGCGGTAGATGTCGTTGACGAATATCGCCACCGGGCCGATCAGGCAGGAGTCGGCGGACGACATCACGGCCGCGATGTAAGCGGCAATCACGATGCCGGCGACGCCGGCGGGCAGCAATTCCATGATGATCGTCGGCGTCGCGAGCTCCGGGTCGGCGAGGTCCGGCAGCAGCATGCGGGCGATCAGCCCGACCAACGTGCTGCCGATGGCGAACAAGGGCCACTCGATCGGCACGCCGGTCAGGAAGAAGGACAGCCGGGCGGTCCGCTCGTCCCGGGCGGCGACGATGCGCTGCATGGCCGCAATGGATATGAACCACACCGGGAAGATCGCGAAGAACCAGCCGAGCATCTGCTTCCAGCCGACGGCGGTCCAGTCGACGAGGCTCGCGGTGCCGGGGTTCGATCCGAAGTGTTCGACCATGGCGGACCAGCCGCCGACCTCGACCATGCCGATCGGCACGGCGATGAACACGATGCCGATCATCAGCACGAACATCTGGAACACGTCGGTGTAGATGACGGCCTTCAGACCACCCATCGCCGTGTATGCGAGGATGATCGCGCCCGACACGGCCACTCCCCAGGCGAGGCTGATGTTCATCGTCACCTGCAGGAGCTTGCCGCCCGCAATGATCTGTCCGCCGACGAACGTGAACCAGGCGATGCCGATGACGATCGCCGCCAGCAGTCCCGTGCGCTGGTCGAAGCGCGCCTCGAACATGTCGCCGGTCGTGAGCCCCTTGACGCGATCGGACCAGCGCTTGACCTTCGGCACCATCAGGAACGAGACCATCACGATGCTCAAGCCAGAGACCGCGATCAGCCAGGAACCGGATATGCCGAGCGTGAAGCCGAGCCCGCCCATCGCGATCGAGAAGCCACCGCCGAGATCCGTGGCCGCGGTGCTGCAGGTCGTCTGCAGGAGATTCATGTTGCGATCGGCCGCGAGGAAGGACTCGCTTTCGCCCTCACCGCGGCCCGAGCGAGCCACGGCGATGCCTATCCACACGAGCACGGCGAAGTAGATCGCCATCGCGACAAAGTCGAGCAGGTGCAGGGTCGTCACGATCCGGACGCCTTGCGCCCGTCGAGAGCCGCGGCGTCGATACCGGGGAAAAACATCGCCGGCGACGGCGATAGCGCGAGCCATCGGTCCAGCTCGGCGGGCCGCGCGACGCCGGGAAAGTCCGCGCCCAGTTCCAGCAGGTCGAGGATCAGCTGCAGGTGCAGGTGCGGCGGCCAGTTGCCGTTTTCGGGCGGGCTTCCGACAGTCGCGATTCGCTCTCCGCGCCGCACGGCCTGGCCCTGCCGGACATGCGCGCAGCCGGCCGACCCCAGGTGCCCGTACAGCGTATGGAAAGCCTCCCCGCCAGGCGTCGCGTGCTCAAGCACAAGCAGCGGCCCGTAGTCCAGCTCGGCCGCATTATTCGCCTTGATGTGCACCCGTCCGTCCAGCGGCGCGTGCACCGGCGTGCCCGCAGCGCAGAAGACGTCGACGCCCAGGTGCACGCTGCGGCGCTCCGCCGCCGGATCGGCTTCGGCGAACAGCACGCTCGAGTAGATCTCTCGTCGCTCAGCCCAGCGCCCGAGGGCATAGCCGGTACCGGCCGCCGCCATCGCACGATCGACCAGCTCGCTGAACCGCTCCACCGGGAGATCGGCCAGCGGCTCGCCGAGCGCAAGGCTGCCGGCGCCGAGATCCAGGACGATGGCCCGATCGTCCAGCCGGATGACCGGCGCCGGGTCGAGCCGTGGAGACGCCAGGAATTCCATCACTCGCGCGTGGCGAGTGGCGTCTGTTGCCGTCCTGGAGCGCGACAGCGTCACGGCCGCAGCACTTGCCCGGCCAGCGTCGGGGCGAGTCGTCCGTCCTCGCGGGCGACCCGGCCATTTACGATAACGACGTCGAACCCTTCGGCCAGCGACAGCGGCTGCGGGTACGTGGCGGTCTCGCGGATGCGGGCCGGGTCGAATATAAGCAGGTCTGCCTTCATACCGGGCGCCAGCCGGCCGCGATCGCCGATGCCAAGGACGTTCGCCGCGAACGATGTCATCTTGCGCACGGCCTCGGGCAGGCTCAGTACACCATCCTCGACGACGAACTTTTCGATGATCCGGGCGAAAGTACCGTGGCCACGCGGATGGAAGCCGGTCGGGCTGCCGTCCGAGCAGACGCCGATGGCCGGGTCCAGCAACAGGCGGGCCTGCAGGTCGTCGTTCATCACGAAGTACGCGCCTGAAGCACCGTCGGGCCCGATGACGTCGATCAGCACGTCCTCGAAGGGCATCTCCAGCTCGTGCGCCAGGTCGGCGAGCGTCTTGCCGGTATACGGATCGGTACCGAGCAGCGTCGCCTCCGGCCCGTTGCGCCGGTTCACCCGTTCGCGCAGGAAATCAGCCAGCTCGTCGCGCCGCTCGACCTTCGCGATCTCGAACTGCTCGCGCGTTTTCGCCCAGACGGGGAAGACGATGCCGATGTTCGTGTAGCTCGCGGTGTACGGGTATATGTCCGCCGTGATCGCGATTCCGGCGTCGCGCGCCTTCGCGAGCAGGTCCAGGACCTGCTCGGCCCGATCGGCGCCCTTGCCGTACACCGACTTCAGGTGCGATGCGTGCACGCGCGCATGGCGCCCCTGCTCGATCAGCTCCGCCAGCGATGCCTCGAGGGCCTCGTCGTCCTCATTCCGCATGTGACTCATGATCAGCCGGCCGTTTCGGCCGACGACCTCGGCCAGCGCCGCGAGTTCGGCGGGCTGTGCATTCAGTCCCGGGTTATATTCGAGCCCGGTGCTCATGCCGAACGCATAATCCAGCGTCTCGTCGAGCATTGTGAGCATGCGATCGAGGTGCTCGCCCGCCGGCGTCTTCTCGAGCCCGATGCCTGACAGCGTGCGCAGCGTGCCGTGGCCTACGAACATCGCCAGGTTCGTGCCTATGCCTTTATCGGCAACCTGCTTCAGCCACGCCGACAGGTCGACGACCTCCGGGCTCGAGCCGTCCTGGCCCAGCACGATCGTCGTGACGCCCATCGCCAGGAAATTTTCCATTTGCGGCGTCTCGAGCGGATCGCCGTGCGAATGCAGGTCGATGAAGCCCGGCGTCACGAAACGCCCGGCCGCATCGATGCGTCGCTGCACTCGATCCGCCAGGTCGGACTCGCTGAAACCGGTCGCACCGACGTGCACGATGGTGTCGCCTACAACGACAACGTCTGCGTCAATCGCGGCGCCACCGCTGCCGTCGAGCACCCTGCCGTTCTCGACCAGCAGGTCAATCGTTGCGTATTCCCCGAGAAAGGGCTGTCGATCCCCGCCGCAGCCTGCGACCAGGCCGATCGAAAGTGACAGGAGCGCGATTGCCGTCCAATTATTCACCGCTCACCTCGTTCGTGTCCGTGCGGTAGCGTGCAAACCAGGCGAGGATGTTATCGACCTTCGCGTTCAGGCGCGACGGTTTGCCCGCGATGCCGTGGAACGAACCGGGTATACGCACCATCACGCTGTCGACCCGGCGCAGCTTGAGCGCCTGGTAGAACTGCTCGGTTTCGGATATCGGCGTACGCTGGTCCTCTTCGCCGGTAATCAGCAACGTCGGCGTCGTGACGTTCCCGACGAGCGATAGCGGCGAGCGCCTCCAGTAATGTTCGAACTCGTCCCAGGGCATGCCCGGGAACTGGAGGGCAATCTGGCCGATGTACGAATCGGCCGTCAGCACCTTGCTGATCCAGTTGATGACCGGCTTCTGCACGGCCGCCGCGCGGAACCGGTCGGTAAGCCCGATCGCGTAGGCGCTAGCGATACCTCCCGCGGAGCCGCCGGTGATGAACAGGTTGTCCGGGTCTGCGATGCCCTTCTCGATCATCGCATCGACGGCGCCCATGTGATCGCCGAAGTCGTCCTCGCTGGCATACTTGTTGTGCAGCAACAGCGCGAAGTCGCGCCCGTAGCCGGTGCTGCCCCGGTGGTTGTCGTAGACGACGACGTATCCTTCCGCCGCGTAGCGTTGCAGCTCGGCCGCAAATTCGGGGCCGTAGGAGAGGTACGGCCCGCCGTGTATCTCGAGGATCAGGGGATATCTCAGGCCCTCGCGATAGCCGGGCGGCGTGATGTACCAGGCCTGGATCTCGGTACCGTCGTGCGGGGAGAGGTAGCGGAACTCGTGCACCTCTCCCAGCTCGCGGCTGCCCAGCAGGTCGTCGTTCAGCGCGGTCAGCACGCGCCCTGCACGCCCGTCGAGCAAAGCCACGTCGGCCGGCCGCAACGCGGTACCGCGCGTGTAGGCAAGCGAGCCGCTGGCGGCAACGCTATAGGAACCGCTGGTATATGGACGGCTCAGCGAATTGCCGCCGAGGTCCGCGGCGAGCTCCTGCAGCTTGCCGTCCAGCGTCACCCGGGCGACCTTGCGGCGTCCCTGGTCGTCGTATTGGACGTACAGGCTGCGGCCGTTCGCCGCCCACTGCACGTTCTCGACGGAGCGGTCGAGGTCCGCGGTCAGCGGCCAGTCCTCGCCGCCCGGTTCCAGCACGTGCAGCACCTGGTTGCGGTACGGCAGCTTCTCGGCGCTGCCGTATATGTACGCGATGCGCCGCCCGTCCGGCGACGGCACCGGCTCGCTTTCGGCGCCGGCGCGATCCGTGACGCGGGTCAACTCGCAGTCGACGACCGACACGGTAAAAATGTCGCTCTCCAGAGTCTCGTACTCCCAGTCCGCGTTACGGTTCGCCGCGAAGTAGATCGAATCTCCTTCCGGCGAGAACGCCAGCGGCCCGCCGTGGTCGAAGTCACCGCTGGTCAGCCGCCGCGGCGTCCCGCCGTCTGCCGGCAGGATGAAGATATGAGCGTGGGCGGTTTCGACGAATCCGGTACCGTCGCGCTTGTACCTCACACCATCGAATACCCTTACCGGCTCCGACCACGTCGCACCTTCCGGCGGTTTGCGCGTCGGGGCCAAGGGTTCCTGCTCCGCCTTGACGGGCATCGTGAACGCGAGCGAACGGCCATCGGGCGACCAGGTCAGCGATGAGGGGCCTTCGCGCAAGGTCGCCAATACGGCGGTCTGGCGCGTATCCAGCCAGACGACCCGGATCTCCGTGCCCGCCTCGGCGCCCTGGAAGTAGGCGATGCGCCTGCCGTCCGGCGACCAGCGCGGCGAAGTCGCCTGCACCGCGCCGGATACCAGCGGCCGGTGTGAGGTTCCGTCGGCCGTAACCAGCCACAGGTTCGAACGCGTCGAGTCCGTCATGATGTCGTTGCTGCGCCGTTCGTACACGATCATGGCGCCGTCCGCCGAGATGCGCGGATCGTTCGCGTATTCGAGCTCGAAGACGTCTTCGGCCTGGAACGTCGCGGCACTGGCGGGCATTGCGGCGAGCAGCAGCGCGGCGAGCACGCCAAAGCGGTTCTTGGAAGGAATCATGGCGGGTCTCCGGTGATCGATGTGTGGTACTCGTTCAGATCCTGTACTGCGCAATCTGCACCTCGGCGCCATAGTCGGCGTAATCGCCATCGGTGCGTTTGCGTCGGAAGTCGGCCCAGGCGATGGTCCTGTAATGCGGCGGCTCGTTCGAACCGGGGAGCGCCAGCGGGACAATGTGTGTATCGACCGACGGGTTATAGAAGAATGGGATGCTGTACCGGTCCGACGTTTCCATCGCGAGTACCCGGTGTATCGCAGCCTGGTAACGGTCGTTCGACCAGACCTGCATCATGTCGCCGGTATTGATGACGAACGCGCCCTTTACAGGTGGCACGTCGTGCCAGTAGCCATCCCGACAGACCTGCAGGCCGCCGACTTCGTCCTGCAGCAGCACCGTCAGCGCGCCGGCATCCGTGTGGTGGTGGACGCCGAGGTCGGCGACCGGAAGGTGCGCGATATCGTCCCGTTCTGCGAGCGGATCGCGCACGGGATAGTGGTTCAGCCGGATGAAGCCGGTATGGTCCGGATCGAACGCCCCGTCGAGATGATCCGGTGGCAGGCCGAGGCCCGCACACATCGCTCTGAGCAGGCGCAGCGACAGCTTTGCAGAGGCGTCCCGGTAACGGCGCATGGTCTCGCGAAACCGGTCTGCGGTGTCAGGCCAGCGGTTGCTCGCGCAATAGACCGGATCGATCCCGTCCGTGGTGAAGTCGAAGACTTCCTTCTTGTCGCGCTGATTTTTCGTCAGCTCATTGTGGTAGTAGCCCCAGGGGTTCTCGCGCGTGCGCAGGATCGCCTCCTTTCGCCGAGCCGGCTGCGCGAAGAACGCCCGCATCTCCGCGATGGTTGCGGCAATAAGGGCCGGGTCGATCCCGTGATTGACGACCTGGAAGAAACCCCAGTCACGGCAAGCCTCGGCAATCCGGGATACCGGCGCATCCGCTCGAGAACTTTCGTCCAGCCCACCGATATCGATGACGGGCACGCTGCCGCGCAGCCGGCCGCTGGCGTCGGTCGGGAGGCGATCGAGATCGATGTCTGCGTCGTTCATGGCTCGTACGTTGTGCCCCGGAGCCACGGATTATCGGCGCGGACTCGATGGCAGGGCAAATCGTTCCTCAGCTGCCGCCGCGCAGGTAGTCGTCCGTCCCGGCAAGCCAGTCCTCGCGGCGCGGCGACCACATGTCCATTTCCTCGACGTCGCCGATGCACGTTGCCTCGTGCGGCACATGCGCCGGTATGACGACGACGTCGCCGGCCTTCAGGCGTACTTCGTGCTCGCCGTCCTCGCCGAAGCGAAACAGCATTTCGCCGGAGATTACCTGCGTGATCTGTTCGTTGTGGTGGCTGTGGCGCGGCACGTGGAAGCCGTCCTTGAAGTAGATGCGGGCCACGGTCATCAACTCGCCGGTGACGATGCGGCGCTGCATCATCGGGTTGACGGTCTCGAGCGGGACCTCGTCCCAGGGCTGGATGCTGGCCAGGTTCGTTACTGTCGTCATGTTTCCTCCGCTCCGCACAAATAGGTGTTGCTGGCCCGGTACTACTCCAGCACCAGGTCGATCAGGACGGGATCGTGATCCGACGCCCGGTACGGCGTGGACGCGTCGATGAGCCCGGCATCCTTGCCGGTCGGCAAGCGGTAGTCGAAGGCAGCCGGCTCGTCCGCATTCACATGCCACTCCAGCACGCGCCTCACCTGGGACCTGAGCGACGGCGAGGCCAGCGCGTGATCGAGCGCCCCGGCTTGCCCCCGGAACACGTAAGAGTATGCCTCGGCTCCGATCTCGTCCCACAGCAGGTTCGCGTAACCGGCCGCCTCGAACTCGCGCACGGGATCCTCGCGCAGGTGCGCGTTGAGATCGCCGATGACGAGGACATCGGGATCGCCGCTGCCGGTCGGGTCCGTCGCGAGCCATTCCGCCTGCACCTTCGCAGCCAATGTGCGCGTGCGGTTGCAGTTCGACTGGCCGTCGTTCCGGTCCGGGTCGCCATCGCTGTCGCAGTCGGAGCTCTTGGACTTCAGGTGATTGACGACGACGGTTGCCCGACCGCCGCCGCCACGGTCGACGAAGGTCTGCGCGAGGGCTGGCCGGTTGCGCCGGTCGGCGTAGCGGGCATCGGCGGACGAATCCAGCACCGCATGCCTGCCGAGTGGCCGCACGGCATTGGCGTCGTAAACGAACGCGACGCGGATTGCGTCGGTGCCGATGATGCCGGTGTCGACGTAGGACCAGGCGCTCCGTCCGTCCGCGTCATTCAGCGCCGCCGTCAGGCGCTCGAGCGCGACACGCCCGTTGTTTTCGATCTCCGACAGGCCGACGATCTGCGCGTCCGATCCTCGTATGAGGCTGACGGTTTTCGCCAGCTGGAGTTCGAACTCGGCGATTGTCCTGGCGCCGCGGCAGTTGCTGTCGCCTCGCGGCCCGCAGATATCGGCGCCGGTGTCGAGCGTCGTGAAGAAGTTGCCGGCGTTGTAGCCCATCACGCGCAGGCCGCCGCTCGGCAGCGGCGGCAGTGCCGGACGGGCGTTATCGTTCCGGAAATGCGGCGGCTCTACCGGTTCGAGCCGCCAGGTCTCGGTCCCTTCGTCGGCGGTCGCACGGCCGTAGCGCAGCACGCCGACGAGTCCCGTCACGCTGTCACCCGCGCGCAGCGCATACGCCGGCCGCGCATCCACGTCCGGGAACAGGTACCGGGCCGGGCTTCGGTATCGCTGCTCTGCGCCGTCGTCGAGGACGATGCTGCGCAGCAGGTTCTGCTCCTGCTGGCGCGCATAACCCGCGACATCCGGCAGGTTCGCATTCGTGAAGATGCGCAGCCGGCCCTCGACCGACAGCTTCAGTTCGCCGTGGCGTTCGAGGTCGTAGAGTTCGCTGACTGCGAGCGCCTGCGGCAATCGAACGAGCATGCCCTCGAGGTGTTCGAGATCCGGGACAGGCTCACCTTTCGAATTCCGGGCGAGCATCGGAAAAGGCAATTCGAGCTCCATTGCATCGACCGCGCCCCTGCCGGTGCGCGCAATGTGCTCGGCGACGATGCGCGTCTCGCCCCCGACCTCGACGACGAGGCCGCGAACGCGCAGCCGATCGCCCCGCTGAACGTCCTGGCCGCCAAGGCCATTGTCATCGACGAATATGGCCTCCGAGCTTGCCGCGTCGGCATCGGGAACCTGCTGCTGCAGGAAGAATCCGCCGAGATCGTCAAGGTCGCCGTCGTTCGACTGGAAATCGCCGGTGACGATGCCCTCGACAAGGACGATTTCCCCCGCAAGCGGACTCGACGGCCCGCTGCCCTGTATCGCATGGATCGGCACGGTATCTGCGAAAGCGACACCCGCGCTACCGATCGCGCCGCTGCCGCCGCAAGCCTGTGTCGAAAGGAGGAAACAAACAGCAATGGATCGGCGTAGCACCCGGCCACCGTTCGCGCCCGAAACCCAGGCCGGAATTTATATCACGGCGCCGGCCCCTTATCGCGACACTTCGGTGTAACTGGCGAGAAATTCGAGGCCGCTCGCCATGTCCCGGCGATCGATCGACTGCGGTGCGACGCTGTGAAAGTCGGCGACGACCCAGCGTAAGCCGTGTGCCCTGCAGTAGGCCCAGAGCAAGCGGCCGATCTGCCAGACGTCGCTGACCGTCCCGCAGTGCGGGCATCCGGTCAGCTCGCGCCGCCGGTTCAACGGAAAGGGAACGACGTTGTCCTTCATCCGGCTCATACGCCTCCGCAGGTGTCCGGGTATCGCCAAATTGAATGCATATCGGCAAGCGAACCGTGATCCGCCTCTCATCGCGGCAATTCGGGCCCAGCCGCTGCCCGATTCTGAGAACCGGCTAACGCCGGGCGCTCGTGGCAAAGCGCCGCGCAGTCGTGTAAAACATCGCCACAACGTCAATTCCGCAATCGATTCGGGGGAGAATCCACCATGCAACGCGGCATCGTTTACACAGCGATCCTGGCCGCCGTCGCCGCCCCGGCGCAGGCCCAGGACGAAGAGATTCGCATCCAGAGCACCGAAGTCGTACCCGGTCTCTACATGCTGGAAGGCGCGGATGGGAAATTCGCCGGCG
>Ga0224505_10000820_pt1 | contig 20908 bp, 22 predicted proteins | sample SF_Jan12_sed_USG_FD_169102 | JGI IMG/M metagenome (GOLD analysis project Ga0224505, IMG submission 169102) | Sediment microbial communities from San Francisco Bay, California, United States - SF_Jan12_sed_USGS_4_1 | ecosystem: Environmental > Aquatic > Marine > Sediment | place: USA: California... | reverse complement strand
GGGAGATCATGTCGGACAAGGCGGCGACCGACCATAAGCTCCGGTTCTTCGAGAACGGTGCGACACCGAACATGCTGGTGAAACTGGACGTGGACTCGGTGGAGAAACTGACGCCGTTCATCGAGAAGTTCCGTGAGCAGCATGAGGGCTCGTCGAACGCGTACAGGACGTTGTTCCTGGGTGCTGGCGCTGACGCGACGGTGGTGGGCGCGGACTTGCAGCAGCTTGACTTCAAGGCGACGCAGGGTGCGGGTGAGACGAGGATCGCGGCGGCGGCGGGTGTGCCGCCGGTGATCGTGGGACTGTCGGAGGGGCTGGCCGGGTCGAGCCTGAACGCAGGCAACTACGGGATGGCGCGCCGCCGGTTCGCGGACGGGACGTTGCGGCCGTTGTGGCGGAACATGGCCGGCAGCCTCGCGAACATCATCCGGGTGCCCGGCGGGGCGGAGCTGTGGTACGACGACCGCGACATCAGCTTCCTGAAGGAGGACTTGAAGGACGCGGCGGAGATCATGGCGATGGAGGCGAGCACGATCCGCCAGCTTGTCGACGGCGGGTTCCTGCCCGACAGTGTGGTGAGCGCGGTGGTGGCGGGGGATCTCGCCCGGTTGCAGCACACCGGCAAGCTGAGCGTGCAGTTGCAGGATCCAGACCAGCCGTCGGCGCAGCCGGCGCTCGAGCCTGCGGCACCGTCGGGGAACGGGCAGGCGTCGGAGAACCGGCAGCTGGATTTCGCGCTGACCGAGCTGATGCTGAGGTCGCGGCCGGAGACGTCACCAACCCACAACATTTACGTGGATGTGCCGGAGACGAGGGTTGAGATCGCGGACGGCGCGATCCGGTCGGATGTGCGGGTGGAACCGACGACGGTGGAGCCCGCCAGGGTGGAGTTCGCGGAGGGCGCGATCCGGGCGGACGTGAACGTGGAGCCGGCCAGGGTGGAGTTCGCGGACGGGGCGATCCGGGTTGACACCCCTGACGTGACGATCGCGGAGGGCGCTGTTCGCGTGGATGTGCAGCCGCCCGAGCTGACCGTCAGCGAGGGCGCGATCCAGTCGCACGTGACGGTTGAGCCGACCCGGATCGAGGAGGGTGCGGTGCAGGTGCGGGTTGAGCCGACGGAGATCGCGGAGGGCGCTGTGCAGGTGACGGTCGAGCCGCCCGACGTGCATGTCGACGCCCCCGACGTGTCGTTCACAGCGGAGTTCGCCGACAGGCCGAAACGGGCGCTCGAGGTGATCCGTGACGAGGACGGCAACGTGGTCGGGTACGAGGAGCAGCAGCAGCAGCGGAAGATCCGTGTTCAGCGCGACAAGGACGGCAACGCCGTCAAATACGAGGAGGAGTAGATGACTGTTGGACTCGCATCGGCGTTCGCGAACAGCGTCCTTGACGCGCTCGGCAACGCCGCGAACATCACAGCCCCGACCGCGTTCTGGGTGAAGCTGCATCTCGGTGACCCGGGGGCGGCTGGTGCCGGGAACCCGGCGGTGGAGACGACCAGGCAGCAGGCGTCGTTCAGTGCGGCGGCGGCTGGGGCGATGACCACCGACGCGGACATCACCTGGACGAACGTGTCGACGTCGGAGACGTACTCGCACGTGTCGTTCTGGGACGCGTCGACCGCGGGCACGTTCCTGGGGTCGGACGACCTGACGACACCGCGGGCGGTGACGGCCGGTGACAACTTCACGATCGCGACCGGCGACCTTGACCTGGCGATCACGCCGATCGCGGCGTAGCGGACGACATGCTGCTAGCAGCGCCAACGGGCGCGCAGGTGATCGAGTCGAACGTGGGCGGCACCACAGCCGCCGAGCTCGGGACACTCATCACCGCGGCGGGATCGTCGCATACGAAGGGGGCGTTCTCATCGGGTGAGTTGATCGCTTCGACGGCCCGCGCGTCGTACGGGATCACGGTGATGCTGGCCGAGGTCGGCACCGCGGCATCCACCAACTCGAGGATGCTCGTCGACATCGGTTTGGGCGCGTCCGGGTCGGAAACGGTGCTGATCCCCGACCTTCTCGCCGGGAACGTCGGCACGTTGACGGGGGCGGTGAACACGGCGGCGATGTACCACTTCCCTTTGTTTATTCCGTCCGCCAGCCGCCTGTCAGCCCGCTGTCAGGCGCTGATCGCGTCGGACACGGTCAGGGTCGCTGTGTGGCTGCATCAGCACGTCAGGAACGTCGGCTGGGTCGGGCAGCGGGTCACCGCGTACGGCCCCGACACGGCGACGTCGTCGGGGGTGAGTGTGCCGCAGTCGACGGGCGCGTACGGCACCACCACGGAGATCACGTCGTCTTGCACCTACCCGATCCGGGCGATGCAGTTGGGCGTTGACCTCGCGACGGACACGACGGGGGTGAACAAGCGCGGCATCGTCCGTGTTGGCACCGGGGCGACCCCGGAGTGGATCGCGTCCGACCTGCCGTTCGGCGAGTCGACGTCGACGGAGAACATTTCGTGCATGTGGGCGAACCTGATCTTGCAGGGGATGAGGTTCTCGATCCCGGCGGCCACCAGGCTCGCGCTCGCGACGAGGACGAGCGCCGCGGAGAACCGCGGCTGGGCCATCTACGCAGTCGGATAAGGAAGCCGTGGCGATCAGCGAACTCATCAACGGCACAGAGGCGATCAGCACGACGGAGCACTCGATGGCCACCGACACCAGCTACGACACCGGGGACGCGCAAACCACCGACGGCGTCTACCAGGCGTTCATCGACGTGTCCGACATGGTCGCCGGCGACGAGCTCGAGATCCGCGTGTACGAGAAGTGCCGGTCGGGGGACACGCAGCGCGTCGTCGACCTGTGGTCACTCACTGACGTGCAGTCCAGGCCGATCTACGTCACACCGTCGCTTGTGCTGATGCACGGGTGGGACTTCACGCTCAAGGCACCATCGGGAACGATCACGGTCAACTGGAGCATCCGGCAGGTCGCATAGATGAACTGGCAGTACCAGCCGATTGAGGCCGCCGCCGCCGGCACACCCGAGCACTTCGGCGCGACGTCAGCGACGTTCACCGACACGATCACGACCAACGGCGTCCGCACCACGAGCTCGTCGGCGTCGATGGATCTGACGTTCACCGCGACGACATCGGGCGCGCGCGCGACAACAGGATCGTCCTCGAGCACCTACTCGTGGGCCGCAACGACCGCCGGCGTGCGCACCACGTTCGGTGAGGTAGACGGCAACTACGGGTCAGGCGAGTACGGCGGCGGCGCGTACGGCACCCCGATCCACCTCACCGTCACCACCACCGGGGCTACGGAGGCGCTCGGCGCCGCCGACGTGCCGATCAGCCTTGCCATCACCACCACCGGCGAGGTTGACGCGCAAGGGCTCACGGCGTTCGACATCACCCTCACGACCACGACCGCTGGTGCGGCAACCAAGCACGCGTCCGCTGACAGCCAGTGGGAGTTCGGGGCCACCACCAGCGGGCTCGTTGGCGCGAAGTCCGACAGCGTCAGCACCTACACGTTCACCGCCACCACCGACGGTGACGTCGTCGCGGCCGTCTTCGGCGAAACGTCGCTCACGCTCACCTTCGACGCGACAGCAGCCGCTCTCGTCGAGGCGTTCGCCGCCGCCGACGTGCCGATCACGTTCTCGGTCACCACCGCAGGTGCGGTAACCCATCACGGCTCCAGCAGCCTCACAGCCGCTGTCGCAGCCGACACGACCGGGCGGGTCACCGCGTACGCGACCACCAGCCTGCCGGAAACCGTCACCATCACAACCAACGGCACGATCGCGGCAACACAGTTCGGTGACAGCAGCCTCACCCTCAACTTCGAGGCCACCACCGCACCCGAGTCGCTCGCCACCGGCCCCGCGCCCGGCGGCGGCTACGTCTACAGCCTCACCCCGTCCGTCCGCCGCAGCGTGTACGGGCGGGCCGAGCTCAACGTCAACCTCGACATCACCACCGACGGGCACGTCCCGCTCCCGACCCTCGACGACCTACTGGCCGAGATCGCCGCCACAGTCGACCAACGAGCACTCATCGACGCACGGCGGCGAAAAGAAGACGACGAGGCAGCGCTCATGCTGCTCACCCTCTAGGAGAAGCCAATGGCGAAACCACACCACACGCTGCCACGCGAGAACCTCGTCCGGGCGATGCGCGGCATCACCCTCAAGCGAGACGCGGGCGACGACAGCATGCCGACGATGGGCGGGCACTTCGCCGTCTTCAACCGTTTCACAGAGATCAACAGCATGTTCGAGGGCAACTTCCTCGAGCGGCTCGCCCCAGGGTCGTTCCGTAAGACGATCCGGGAGAACCGCGACAAGATCAAGGTGCTGTTCAACCACGGGCAGGATCCGCAGATCGGCGACAAGGTGCTCGGCCCGATCCGTGATCTCGCCGAAGACGGTGACGTCGGTGTCGCCTACGAGGTGCCGCTGTTCGACACCTCCTACAACCGTGACCTGATCCCCGGGCTCGAGGCCGGCGTGTACGGCGCGTCGTTCCGGTTCAAGGTGATGCGGGAGGAGATCAGGGAGAAGCCGGAGCCGTCGGAGGAGAACCCGAAGGGGCTGCCGGAGCGCACGATCAAGGAGGTGAGCCTCGCTGAGTTCGGGCCGGTCACGTTCCCGGCGTACCCGGAGGCGACGGCGGGGCTGCGGTCGATGACCGACGAGTTCCTTGTTGCGGCGTTCGCGGAGCAGCCGGAGCGGCTGGCCGAGCTGATTACGCAGAACACCCGGTCGCCGGGCACGCTCAGCGTCACCACCGACCCCCAGACGTGGACGACATCAGGCGCAACCGGCATCGTCGTCCCCCAGACAACCACATCCACCACAGTCACTACCCTACGTTCGGAGGATGCACCCGACCCGGACGGCGCCGAGCCTGACGCTCACCCCGCCGAGTCGCGCCGCGAACCCGACGCACCCGACACCACAACCAAGGAAGGCACAACCATGCAGACAGTCGAAGAGCTGCGTGCGCGCCTTGCCGAGATCGCGGAACGGCTCAAGGGCATCGGCTCCGAAGCCGGCACCGAGCGTTTCACCGAAGCAGCCCAGGCAGAGTGGGACGGGCTGCTCGACGAGCGCGCCGAGATCGAGGCACGCATCAGCGCAGTCGAGGAGCGCCGCAAGGTGCTCGAGGATCTCAACCGCGCAGGCCAGGTGGAGACACCCGAGCCGCCCGGCAAGCCCGCCTGGGACGGAGGCAGCAACGTCCGCACCCAGAAGGGCATCCCCGCCAACCTGTACGACGTGTCCGAGTACCGGACGCTCAACAGGTGGGAGGACGTGCCCGCCAAGCTCCAGCAGGGGGCACGACGCGCAATCGAGATCATGCAGTTCCCGCACGAGCGGGCAGAGCACGAGAAGCAGCAGGCGCACCTGACCAGCCTGCTTCGCGAGCTCGACGGAGAGGACGCACGGCTCTCCCGGCACATCCTGGAGACAGCGTCACCGCTGTACGCCAGGGCGTTCGGCAAGTACCTGGCGCAGCGTCCGCTCACCGCGGAGGAAGACAACGCCCTCAAGCGGGCGGCGTCGCTTACGACCACGGCCGGCGGGTTCGCCGTCCCGGTCACCCTCGACCCGACCGTGATGCTCACCTCGGACGGACAGATCAACCCGGTCAGGGGCATCAGCCGGGTCGTCACCGTCGCAGGCAACACGTGGGAAGGCATCACGTCGGCAGGCATCACCGCGTCGTACGCGGCAGAGACAACCGAAGCCGGTGACGACGCACCGACGATCGCGCAGCCCTCGATCACGGCAGAGAAGGCACAGGCGTTCGTGCCGTTCTCAATCGAGATCGGTGAGGACTGGGCGGGATTCCAGTCGGAGATGGCCCGTCTCATCCAGGACGCGAAGGACAGCCTGGAGGCGGACAAGTTCACGACCGGCGTCGGCAGCGGCAGCAACGAGCCGCAGGGCTACCTCGTCGGCGCAACCGCGGTCGTGACGACAGCGGCCACCGCCACCCTGGCGGTCGCCGACCTCTACAGCGGCAAGAACGCTCTGCCGCCGCGGTACCGGCCCAACGCATCATGGGTCGCCGAAGGCACGCAGTTCGACCGCATCCGGCAGTTCGACACCTCCGGTGGCGCCTCCCTGTGGGCGTTCCTCGGTGACGGCACGCCGGACAGGCTGCTCGGACGGCCTGCCTACGAGAACAGCTCGGCACCGTCGACGGTCACGACCGGCAGCTCGGCAGTCACCTACGGTGACTTCTCCGCCGGCTACGTCATCGTGGACAAGGTCGGCCTCTCGGTCGAGCTGATCCCGCACATGTTCGCGACGGCCAACAACCGGCCGTCCGGTCAGCGCGGGCTGTACGCGTACTGGCGGAACAGCGCCGAAGTCGTGGCGTGGCAGGCGTTCCGCACCATCAAGACGCTGTAGGACAGCGACCAGTGGGGCGGGCCGATCCCTTCGACGGCCCGCCCCAACATCGAAGGGAGACAGGACGGAAATGGCAGGAGCGAGAAAGCAACCGAAAGGCAAGATCTACGTTGCCACCCAGAACTTCACGACCGACTACGACGGTGTCCCGGTCAGCGTGACCGCCGGCGTCACCCACGTCCGCGAAGGCCACCCGATGCTGCTCGGGCGCGAGGTGTTCTTCAAGGAGCTCGAGGTCGAGTACGAGATGGAAGCGGCAACCGCGGCACCAGGGGAGAAGCGCGGCGAGTGAAGATCCTCTGGCACTCCGCGGCACCGTTCTGCCAGACCGGGTACGGCACCCAGACCGCGCAGGCCACCCGCCGCCTGACCGCGGCCGGCCATGACGTCGCGATCGCCGCCTACTTCGGGTTGCGCGGCTCGATGATGGAGTGGGAGGGCATGCCCGTCTACCCCGGAGACAACACCGGGTACGGCGGCATCATGCTCCCCCACTACGCCGGCCACTTCGCGCAAGGCGAGGCGCGCGAGGACGTGCTGGTCATCACGTTGCAGGACGTGTGGACACTGAACGAGCACCACAGCAAGCTCGCGCCACTGAACCTCGCGTCATGGGTGCCCGTCGACTGCAAACCGCTGTCGCCTCGCGTCCACCAGTTCTTCGACCTGACCGGGTCACGGCCGATCGCGATGTCGAAGTTCGGGCGTGACGCGCTCGCAGACGCAGGTCTCGACCCGCTGTACGTGCCGCACGGCATCGACACCGGCACGTTCACCAGGCAGCCCGACCGGGCGGCGATCCGGCGTGCTATGAAAGTGCCGGAGGACGCGTTCGTGGTCGGCATGGTCGCCTACAACGCCGGCACGAACCCGCCACGCAAAAGCTTCCCGCAGGTGTTCCAGGCGTTCGCCCGCTTCCGCAGGGAACACCCGGACGCCGTCCTGTACATCCACAGCGACCTGTTCGGGATGGACAGCGGCATCAACCTGATGGCGCTCAAGGAGATTTGCGGCATCCCCGACGAGGCGTTCGCGTTCAGCAACCAGTTGGCGTTGCAGTTGGGGACGCCCGCGTCGAAGCTCGCGGAGCTGTACACCGGCTTCGACGTGCTCGCGAACCCATCGTACGGTGAGGGGTTCGGCATCCCGATCGTGGAGGCGCAGGCGTGCGGATGCCCGGTGCTGACGTCGAACTGGACGAGCATGCCGGAACTGACCGCCGCAGGCTGGTGCGTCAGCGGTGACGCCTGGTACGTGCCGCAGTACGGGGCGTTCTGGCTCAGCCCCAGCGTCGTTGAGATTTACGAGGCGCTCGAGTCCGCGTACGTGCTCCGCGACGACGAGGGGCTGCGGGACAAGGGCCGCGAGTTCGCGTTGCAGTACGACGCCGACCGGGTGTTCGACGAGCACTGGCTGCCAGCCCTGGACGAGCTCGCGAAAACGATTGAGCTGCCGGTGATCCGTGAGGTGGTGCCAGCATGAACATCGGCTGGCTCGAGGACACGATCAACTACGTCGGCGGTGCCGAACTCGACTCCGTCGCCGTCCGCGACCACAGCCCCTACGAGATCACGATGATGGCGCCCGGTGAGGTCGCGGACGCGGACGCGTACGTGGTCGCGAACTGCGTGTTCTACACGCCCGCTGACATGGAGGCGCTCACCCCTGGCCGGCCGATCGTGAAGATCGTGAACGACGCGTGGGGCGCAGGCAACCTCGACGTGCGCAAATGGCTGCTCGAGCACGCCAACCTGACCGTGTTCCGCAGCCCCCTGCACAGGCGGAGGTTCCGGCCGGAGCCGACGCAGTGGTCTGTGATGCTGCCGTCATGGGTTGACCTGCAACGCTTCCGTGACGCTGACACGGGGGAGCGGGAGAAGGCGGCGTGCTGGGTGGCGCACACGCTCAGCCCGCAACGGGAAGCAGGGTTGCGAGCGGCAAGGCTGTGGGCGGAACGGCAGGAGCTGCCGTTCGACGCGTACGGGCACGGCACCGACAACGGCCCCGTCAGCTACGACGAGATGCCCGCCCTGCTCGCCGGGTACGAGTGGTACACGCACGCGATGGGCCGCGGCGACTACGAGCCGTTCGGCCGTGCGACGGTGGAGGCGTGGGCTGCCGGGTGCCGCATCGCCGTCGGCGAGGACGTCGGCGCCCTCTGGTGGATCGAGAACCAACCCGCGGCGCTGGAAACCGCAGCCACCGACTTCTGGCTGGAGTTCGACAAGGCATGCCAGGAGGTGCCTGTATGACAACGATCACCGCGATCGTGCCGACCGTCACCGGCCGTGAGGAATCGCTCGACCGCTGCCTCACCGCCCTCCGTACCCGCAGCAAGGGCGCGAAAGTCGAGATCCTCACCGCGCTCGACGCCCCCTGCTGCGGCATCGCATGGCAGAAGCTCGCGAAGAAAGCAACAGGGGACATCCTCCACTTCACCGCCGACGACCTCGAGGTGCATGAAGGCTGGTGGCAGCCGCTCGTGGAAGCATGCGAGAAGAACCTGCTGCCCGCCCCGGTCGTGCTCAACCCGAACGGCACCGTGCAGTCCGCCGGCGGTGACCTGGCCGCGTCCAACTGCCTGCTCACAACCGTCCGTGACGACTGGGCGGAGGTTCCGTTCACACCGGTGCCGACCCTGACGCGGAAGCAGTGGGACAAGATCGGCACGCTGCCGATCCACTACTTCACCGACGTGTGGGTCAGCTACCGGGGACGCCAGCTCGGCATCGAAACCGTGCTCCGCACCGGCAGCGTCATCACCCACCACAACGAGGCTGCCGGCCGTGGCGCAGGCATGAGCCAGGGGCAGCGGGTTCAGGGAGACAGCCAGGTGTTCTGGACGGCCATCAACGCGGTCGAGGGAACATGACGAGGGTGCTCGTCACCGGCGCCCACGGGTTCATCGGACAGCACCTCGTCCGCGAGCTCGAGCCCCACTACGACCGTGTCATCGCAATCGACCGCCAGCACGGCGACCTACGCGAGCCAGGTATTGCCGAACACATCATCGGGTACGAGCGGGCTGACGTGGTGATCCACCTCGCGGCCAAGGTCGGCCGGCAGTTCGGCGAAGACGACCTCGGCGCCACCATCACCGACAACGCCACCATGACCGCGCACGTCGCCCAGGCATGCGGACGCCACAACGCCCGCCTCGTCTACGCCTCAACCTCGGAGGTGTACGGCGACCAGGGCGACAGCCTGTGCGAGGAACACGTCAGCGACAACCGCGGACGCATCCACAACCTGTACGGGCTCTCGAAACGGTGGGGCGAAGAAGCAGCACGCCTGTACGCCCCCGACGGGCTCACCATCCTCCGGCTCAGCATGCCGTACGGGCCGGGACTCCCCTGGGGCAGGGGCCGCGCAGCGATCATCAACATGCTCTGGCAGGCGCTGACGTTGGCCCCTATCCCGGTACACCGGGACGCCGAACGGTCATGGTGCTACGTCGGTGACACCGTGCGCGGCATCCGCATGATCGTCGGGCAGGCTGAGGGCGGCGTGTTCAACGTCGGCCGTGACGACAACCCCGTCAGCATGCTCCACGTCGCCGAGCTCGCGTGCGACCTCACCGGCGCCCCGGTCGACCTGATCGAGATGGTGGACGCCCCCCAGAACCAGACGGTCGTGAAGCGCCTCAGCACCGCCCGCCTGCGGTCGCTCGGCTGGCAGCCCGAGGTGGAGCTGGAGCAGGGGATGCTGCTCGTTCACGACTGGATCGTTTCCGAGGCGGCGGAGGTGCTGGTGTGATCGTTCCGCTCGCCGTGAAGATCAGGTGGGATGGTGTGCCCGGGGCGACCGGCTACCAGATCGTCGTTGACGACCAGCCTGTCGCGAAGACCGGGGCGAAAGCACGGACGACCCTGGTGAAAGTCACGGCGGGTGAGCATACGGTGCGGATCGCTGACCTCCCGGCCCACTCGACGACGCAGGCGATCAACCTGAACTGGCGATCCGAAGGAGATAGCTGATGGCTGCACTTCCAACCCCCGGTGGTTCCTCTGGAACCTGGGGCACCGAACTGAACGATTACCTCAGCGTCGAGCATGCTGCGGACGGCACGCACACGGTCAAGCTGGACGATCTCGCGGCCCCGGACGACAACACCGACCTGAACGCTTCCTCGACGAAGCACGGGCTGCTGCCGAAGCTCAGCAACGTGTCAACGGAGTACCTGGACGGGACTGGGGTGTTCAGCACACCGGCGTCGGACGGGCCGAAAATGGGTGCTCCGTCCGACTCCGGGGCCGCATACGTGCCTGCGTACATCGCGAACGCCAACGCTGGCAACCAAGTACAGGACAGGCTGTACGCCGTGCGGATTCCTCTGCGAAGCGGAACCCTCGACCGCATCTTCGCCCACCACTGGACTGCCGCGACGGCAGGGGAAACGTTCCGGTTGGGGATTTACTCTCCCACCTCTGCTGGGCTACCGGGTGCGCTGCTGCTCGACGCCGGAACCATTGACTTGTCAACGGCGACGGGACTGAAGGCTCTCACGATCAGCCAGGCCATCAGCAGCAGTTACTACTGGCTCGCTGGTGTTCAGCAGGGTGGCACCGCCGCAGGCATGTTGGCGTTCGGGGCTGGACAACAGCTCGGCGGGTTCGGCTCCGGGCAGTTCCAGCGCCTTCTAGACATCACCGCGATCTACAACAACAACGCCGCCTACCCATATCTAAGTTCCGTGACAGGGGCTCTCCCTGACCCGTTCGGCACCCCCACCGGGTTCGTCGCGGACGCGAACACCCCGATCATCGGGGTCAGGTACGCATAGTGCCGTTCCCCTACAGCGGCGGTCTAAGCCCCACCCCTGCGTGGGTGAAGGGGGCGCAGTGGAACAACCTGGGGCAGAACCGAAACGGCGTCTTCTACGCCGGTGACACCGTCGAGTTGTTCTTCCCGCAGGATCTCCCTGACAGTGCTGTACGCACGTACGGGTTCGACCGTGGTGTCGCCGGGGCGGCGCTGACGACCAGCCTGTACGCAGCCGACTGGACGCCGCCCACGACACCGAACACGATGATCCACGACGACACCCATGTGTACGAGGGCGGGCTGTCCGGGTACACGAACGGGGCCAGCGACGCCTTCTACTGGCAGTTCCCGACGACACCCAGAACAGAGCATTACGGTCGCTTCTACTTCTACACGGAAACCGGCACCTACGTGAACAACGAGGCCGGGAGTCGCGGCAGCCGTCTCATGCAAACCCTTCACTCTGGATCAGGGAACATTCTGTGGCTGAACGCGAGCCGGAAGATCTCATGGTGGCCGAAAGCCGGTTCTATCCCGGCGGGAACGGTGACGGTTCCCTGGGATCAGTGGGTCAGGATCGAATACCACATTGTTCATTCCGCCACCGTCGGGTCGTTGGAGGCACGCCTGTATCTCGACCCCACCTCCTCGACACCGGACGAGGTCGTGAGCGGCTCCGGTGTAGACACCGCCGTTGACATGCAACTCAGTTACCACCATGTATACGCCGGCTTGTGGATAGACGACGTGGTTGCGAACCACACCACATGGGTTGGGACGACAAACCCGGAGGTGGTGTGGCCGACCGAACGTGACTACCTGATCCGCGACTACTACGGAGACGTCGTCTCGTCCGGGTCGTTCACCGGGGTTCATTTCACCCCTGACGCCCCGGTGGGCGGGTGGAAACCAGGCTGGTACAGGGTGTATCTGACCGGCCCGAACTTCGACAGCCTGTTCAACTACTCGTACGGGGCCACCAACTTCTGCGTCATCAGAGACGATCCGCATTTCGTGGCGATGCCTGCCGCGACAACGAGCGGCGGCGGGAACAGCGAAGGCCCTGATTACGTGATGAAGGGCGTGATGGGGATGGGCACGTCCCGTCTCATCATCGGCAACATCGACAACCTTTCGGCCAGCACCGACACTCTCGCCAGGGCACAGTCGGACGCCGCCATCTCAGCCACCTACTACTCGAACCCAGGCGCACCGTACGCGGACGGCGAACGCACCCCTCGCGCATTGTGGTGTACGTTCCCGAACGGTTCTATCGACGGCAACAGCCTTCCCTGCTCCGGCTGCAACCCCGCCATTGACAACTGGGCCAGAACGACCGTCAAGGACGAGACGGTAGACGGGGCGCAAGTGTTCCTCACCCTCACACCGGGCTCCGTGTCCGGCAGCAAAGTGGAGGTGTACTACCCCGACGCAAGCACGCTTGTGGAGACGTACGACAATCTCGCGAGCAACACGGCGGCACAAACCGCTATCGACGGGGTCAGCAACTACATCAGGTTCTTCAAGGGCACCGGACTTACACCTGGAACGCAGGCCACCCCGACGGCGATAGGACGTGGGAGACGAGACAACCTCGTCACTGTCGTCTCCACCCTGTACCCGCTCGGCGTCACCCACTACGAGGGGCCGCAGAACGAAGGCAAACCGGACGCCTTCCTCGCCCACACGATGCGGCTGTTCCAAGCGTACGTCCATGAGGGACACCCGGACGCGGTGGCGATGGGGCCGTCGAGCGTCAACATCTATACGGACTTCCTGGCCCCGTTCTTCGACGCCGGGGGCGGCGACTACTGCGACGAGTTCGCGTTCCACGCCTACAACAGCGCCCCGAACGGCAACCTCAATACCGGCCGCACCATCTGGCAAGCCCTCCTCGACTATCTCGACGGCCTCGGCTACGGCAGCAAGCAAATCTGGCAGACGGAATCAACGCACGCTCTCACCAACTACTACGGGTCAACGCAGTACCGCAGGGCCGTCCGCACGCAGTTGATGTACCAGCTTTTGCTCGAGCAGTACGGGGTGCCACGCGAGTACAACAGCCCGTGGTATGACGTGTCGCACGGGTTCTGGACGTACATGTCGTGGCTGGAACAGGGAGACACGTCTTTGTTCCCGCAGTGTGTTGCCTCACGGGTGCTGGCGGAGGAAACATGGGGGAAGCCGTACTCGCACGCCCTCGACATGGGCGAACGCGGCGACAGCATCTACCTCGGCAGCGTCTACACCGCCGCCGACACGTCCGGCTGCGTTGTGCTGATGCCAACCAGTTACATCGACAACGCGTCCGTCACCCTCACCATCACCGGCACCAGCAGCCCGTTGACGGTGGTGGACGGGTTCGGGAACGAAACGTCGGTGGCGCAAGTGTCAGGCCGTGTCACCGTCACACCAACCGAGCTCCCCACCTACGTGCGGCTGCCCGTGGGGGTGACCGCGACCGTGTACCAGTGCCACGACTGGGGGCCGAACCCCACAGCTTCGATCGCGTCTACGGCGACCACGAAAACGCTGGGTGGGGTGAGCAAACCCGCCATCGCCAACGACGGCTTCCTACTGAAGTACACGGGAGCTTCCGACGCGGCCGATGTCGCCTCCTCCACGGGGCCGACACCCGAAACAGCCGAGCTGCTGTGGGCCAGTCCGGTCACCGTCGGCCGGGTGATCGTGTGGGCCGGGATGGCATGGCAGGCGCACGCAACCCTGATCGACTTCGACGTGGAAACCTACGACGGGGCCGTCTGGACAACCCAGGCGACCGTCACGAAAACCGACCCGGCTGATGTGACGTACTGGCACGGTCAGGACGGCATGTACGAGTCGTATTGGGATCAGCAGTGGGTGTTCGACGTGCCGTTCCCGGCGTCCGTCGAGTGCGAGGGCGTCCGCCTGAACGTCAGGCAGGCGTCATGGGGCGGGGAGCCCCACGACTTCGTTGACCTTCTCGGCTACTCGATCGGCGTCGGCGTCAACAGCCCTGACCCGCAGCACGTCACGATCCAGGAGATCGGCGTGTACGCGGAACCCGCCCAGGCCAGCACCGACATCGTGTTCTCCGCCACCACCAACGGCACCGCCCCCGCGCAGCCAATGCCAGTAGGCGTGTTCGACATCACATCCCCGTCGCTCACCGCGCTCGCCATCTCCACCCAGTTCGGCGGCACAATCGCCGCAGGCTCGTACGGGCTCGGTGACTACGGGCTCGGCCTGTACGGAACAGGAAACGACCCAGGCGAAACCAAGCCCGGCGTGCTCGACCCTACCACCATCCTCCCAGCGTACGCGACCGCGACCACACTGACCGGCTATGACACTCCCACCCCGGAGAACCTATGACCCTCACCATCTGGAAAGACAACAGACTGCCGGTTCTCAGCGACACCATCACCTCGGGAGGAACGGCCGTCGACCTCACCGGCAGCACCGTCACGCTCAGCATGCGCAACAGCCTGAGCGCAGCACTGAAGATCACGGGCGCGTCCGCCACCGTCGTCACACCAGCAGCCGGCATCGTGCAGTACGCATGGGCCGCAGGCGACGTCGACACCGTCGGCACCTACAAGGGCTGGTGGACGGTCACCACATCCGGGCTCACGCAGGACACCCCCGAGTTCGACCTCGAGGTTGTCGAGCACGCACCCGCCAGCCTCCCCGTCCCCGTCCCCGTCGGAGCGGACGGCACCACCACCATCTACCAGGGCGACGGCTACCTCAGCGCCGACGGGCGCGCGCTCATCTACCAGTTGAGCGTGATGGACGCCCCCGACCTCACCGGCCTCACCGTCACCTGGCGTGTGCAGGGAACACTTGAGGTATCAGCGTCCGTTGTCGGTGAGGACGCTATCAGCGTCGACCTCACGAGCGCGCAAACCACGGCGCTCACGGACGGCCAGTACCAGCTCGAGCTGGAAGGCGTGACAGCGGCAACAGCAACCGTCACGTTGCTCCGTACCACCCTCACCGTCCTCCCTGACATGAGTGGCCCCTGATGGCTGTCACCAACGGATACGTAACCGCCGCCGCCCTCAAGGCGACCCTGTCGATCACCGGCACCACGTTCGACGCCGACATCGACGCTGTCATCAACAGCAGCAGCCGCACCATCGACCAGGCGTGCGGACGCCGCTTCTGGGCGGACGCGGCAGCAACGAGCGTTCGCACCTACACCCCCGACTCGTGGCGGCGCGTGATGATCGACGACCTGATAACCCTCACCAGCCTCAAGGTCGACCAGGACGGTGACGGCACGTTCGAGGAGACATGGGTGGTGAACACCGACTGCGTGCTCGAGCCGCTGAACGCTGCGGCGGAGACGCCGGTGCGCCCATACGAAAGCATCCTCGTGCGCAAACTCGCCCGCAAGTACTTCCCCGTCGACGTGGAACGCAGCGTGCAGGTGACCGGCAAGTTCGGGTGGCCCGCCATCCCCGACGAGATCGCGACCGCCACCAGCGTGCTCGCCGGCAAGCTGTTCAAGCGTGCGCGGGAGGCGCCGTTCGGGATCGTGTCGTTCGGCGCGGACTCCACCGCCGCCATGCGGATCGCCCGCACCGACCCTGACGTCGCAAACCTGATCGGCCCCTTCGTCCGCCACACCCCGTTCCTGTAGATGGCGTCACTCGCTGACATCCGCGCCGGGTTGAAGGCAAACCTTGTCGCGGCCGGGTTCACGGACGTCAACCTGTACACGCTCAGCAACCCGACCGCCCCCTGCTTCGAGATCGACCTGGACGCGGAGGGTGTTGACTACGACCTCGCGTTCAACCGTGGCTGGGATCAGATCAACATGGTCGTGCGTGTGCTGCTCGTCGAGAGCGAGTCGTCATCGATCAACCTGGACACGTACATCGACGGTGCCGCCGGCACCGACGTGAAGACCGCCCTGGAAACGGACGGCACCCTCGGCGGTGCCGCCGACGCGATCCAGGTGACGGGCGCAACCCCCCGCCGCTGGAAGAACGAAACGACCGGCGGGCTGATGATCGGCGCGGAATGGTCGGTCACCGTGTACGCGCAGGGCGCGGCATGAGTTCCTCCACCAACACACCACTACCCGAAAGGGGCACGTAGATGGCGAAATACCTCCAGGGAGTCGGCGCGTCCGCGATCCTGTTTACCGTGGCAGGCACCGACCTCTCAGACCACCTCAAGTCCATCACGATCGGTGAGGACTACGAGGACGTCGACACGACCGCGATGAACTCGGTCACGAAGACACACACGCCCGGGCTGCGCGACGACCAGTGGGAGTGCGAGTTCTTCCAGGACTTCGCCGCCTCGTCTGTCAACGCCACGATCGGGCCGCTGCTCGGGTCGAGCACCGGGGCGACACTGGTGTTCCAGACGTCAGGGACGACCGTGTCGGTCACGAACCCGAAGTACACGATGGTCGGTGCGCCATTCACGTGGCAGCCGGTCAGCGGCACCGTCGGTGAGGCGTCGATGGTCACCGTCACGTTCCTGCCTGTGTCGGGGTCATACACGGTCGAAGCGACGTCGTAGCCCGGTGGCTGCGTCAACGGTCAGGGTGCGTGGGCTCCGTGAGCTGAACCGTGCGATCAACAAGGCGGACAAGGAGACGAAGGCGAAGCTCAAGGCACCGTTCAAACGGGTCGGGGAGATCGTCCGTGAGGATGCCGCCAGCCGCTTCTCAGCGTACGACGCACGGTCAGCCGCGGGGTTCCGCACCAAGACGTTGACGAAAGGCGTGAAGGTCGAACAGTCCAGACGGAAAACAACAGGCAAGCGCGGTGACTACGGGGCGCTCATGATGCGGCGCGGCCTGCTGCCCGCGCTCGACGACAAACAGGACGCTGTAATCGATGAGATGACCAAGGCGCTCGAGGAGATCGCCGACATCATCAGAAAGGCATGAGATGCCACTGATTCGCATCGAAGGGGTTCCACCGTGGGACGGCGAATACCCGATCAACATCGACGCGCTCACCAACCGTGACCTGCACCTGATAAAACGGGTGTCCGGGGTCAGGGCCGGCGAGCTCGGAGAGGAGTTCGACCGCGGCAACAACGACCTGATCGTCGCGATCACCCTGATCGCCGCGCAACGCAACGGCGTCGCGATTCCGGAGGACGACCTGTGGGACGCGTCGATCGGGAAGATCACGCTGGTAGGGGACGAGGTCGAGGAGGATTTACCCTCGGCCCCGCCGAGCGTGAACGGCGGGCACGATTCAACAAGCGGTGGGCCGACGACTTCTGGCGAGGGTTCCGAAACCACTGGGGCCGGGAACCAGGAGACGACCCCGCTCTTTACTGGCAGCCGTGGCTCGGCGACTACTGCGGAGTCCGGGTGACCGACATCGCGCTGATGACCCCGTACCAGTTGGATGCCTGCTGGGAGTACGCGGTGGCACCGCAGATGAAGCAGAAGAAGGCGGGTAGGTAGTGGCCGGCGGCCCCCGGGTTGTTGTTGAGGTCACCGGTGACACCCGCGGCCTGTCCCGGGCGCTGAACCAGGCGTCCTCGAGCACCACCCGGTTCGGCCATAACCTCGCCAGGGTCGGCAAGGTCGCTGCTGTCGCGATGGTCGGCCTCGGTGTCGGCGCTGTCGTCGCGGGCAAACGGTTCGTTAGCCTCGCCTCTGACGCGGAGGAGGTGCGCAGCAAGTTCCAGGTCGTGTTCGGCAAGAACGTGCCGGCGATGACGAAGAATCTGGACGCGTTCTCGAAGGCGACTGGCACCAGCCGCTATGAGTTGCGTCAGCAGACCGCTGACATGGGGGCGCTGCTCGAGCCGCTGTCTGCGAACAAGAAGGCTGCGGGTGACCTGTCGATCGAGATGGTGAAGCTCGCGACCGACCTGTCGTCTTTCAACAACGTGCCGACCGCTGACGCGCTGGTCGCGATCCGTGCGGGGCTTGTTGGTGAGGCTGAGCCGCTGCGGCGTTTCGGTGTGCTGATAAACGCTGCCGCGGTTGCGCAGGAAGGCTTGCGGATGGGGCTCGCCAAGACCGCGAACGAGCTGACGGAGCAGAACAAGGTGCAGGCGCGTGCGTCGCTGATAATGCAGCAGACGACGCTGGCGCAGGGGGACGCTGAGCGCACGTCAGGGTCGTTGGCGAACCAGACGAAACGGTTGAAGGGGCAGATGCGTGACCTCGGCACCGACCTCGGCACGCTGTTGATGCCAGCGGTCACCCGTGTGGTGTCTGGCCTGACCGGGTTCATCGGCAAGTTCCAGGATGCGGAGGGTTCGGGCGCGAAGTTCCGGGTGGTGATGGACACGATCAAGTCGGCCGCGGAGAGGGGCTGGCGGGCGTTCCAGGACGCGGTCAAGGCGATCGACTGGGGCAAGACGTTCGCTGCCATCAAAAGGGAGGTCGTGGCTCTCGGCGGCAAGATCGGTGGCGCCCTGCTCAAGATGGTGCAGGACATCGACTGGGGTGCGGTCGGCCGTGAGGTCGGCAGGCTCGTAGTGGCAGCGTTCAACAGGGCGGCGACCTTCATCAAGTCCGTCGACTGGGGTGAGGCAGGTCGTGTCGTCGCGAAGAAGCTCGTGGACGCGGTCGTCAAGTTCGTCAAGAACTTCGACTGGGTCGGCGCAGCAAAAGCGTGGTTCACGCTGATGAAGGCCGCCATCATCGGGCTCGCCTCGTTCGTCGCCGGCATCGGGCTCGAGATCGGCAAAGCGATCGCGCAAGGCGTAGTCGATGGCGCGTCGAACCTCGGCAGCGCCCTGTACGGCAAACTCAAATCGCAGCTCAGCAGCGCCCTCAACAAGGTCAAAGGGTTCTTCGGCATCGGCAGCCCCTCCCGCGTGTTTGCGCAGGAGCTCGGCGGGCCGATGGCAGAAGGCATCGTCATGGGCGTCAACGAGGTGCTCGGCAGCGGCAAGCTCAAAGACGAGATGCGCACCAGGATCGAAGAAGCAATCGACGCCGCACGGCAGGCAATCGAAAGCCGCCGTGGCGTTCTCGCCAGCGCCTTCGACGGCATGGCAGACAGCGCGCTCTCCGTGTTCGACCGGCTCAGCGACACCATCCAAACCAAGAGCGAGAAGAAACTCAGCAACCTCGAAAGCCGCCGCGCGGCAGCGGGCCGCAACCGAGCACTAGCCGGTGCGCAAGCCCAGCTCGCGGAGGCACAGGCAGGCGGCGACCCCGAAGCCCTCAAGGCCGCGCAGCAGGCGGTCAACGACGCCGTCTACGAGATCCGACGCGCCGGCCTCGAACGGCAGGCAGCGCAGGAACGCGCCGCACTCGACAACCGGCGCGAACTCCAACGCAGACACCTCGAGGAAAACCTGCAAGCCCTGAAAACCAAGCTCGACCAGGGCGTCATCTCACAACAGGGATACCACGACCGGATCATCAACCTGTTCAAACGGTTCGAGATCCCACTCAAGGACGCCGCCACGAAGGTCGGAGGCGCACTCGCGGAGGGGCTGTCCGACAGCATGAAAGCGGTCAGCAACGCCGCCAACGCGCTCGCCCGCGCCGTCGAGCAACGCCTCAGCCGGATCAAGGTCGTGATCCAGGCCGAAGTCCACGGCTCCGGTTCCATCAGCGGCATGGCGGAAGGCGGGCCGGTACGCGTCGGCCAAGCGTACATCGTTGGTGAACGCGGCCCCGAACTGTTCGTGCCAGGCATGAACGGCGGCATCGTCCCCAGCAGCAGGGCTGGTGCCGCAGGCGGCAGCCCGATCGTCGTCAACGTCCACGGCAGCGTCCTCAGCGAACAGGAACTCGGCGACGTTGTCCGCCGCGTCCTCGTGCAACGCGGACGTCAGACCGGCGGCAACCTCCTCGGAGGCTTCGCTTGAGCAGCAACCCTCGCGGCCAACTCCTCGTAATGAACGACCGCCCGCTCGAACCGGGCCTCACGCTCAACCCGCTCGAGCGCACGCCGCACCCTCGGATCATCCAGCAACCGCTTCGCGTTATCAGTCACACCCGCACTATCGGCAACACCACAACCAACGCACATCCCCCGAACGGGGGGTGCTGAAATGGTCAACGTGTTCGACGACGACAGCCCGTGGTTCACGCCCAACCCGGGTCAGAACCAGAACGCCATCTCCAGCGCGGAGGTTGCTGCGTACGGCACCGCCGCCAGCAAACCAGCCGGTGACCGCACCGCAGCCGAGACCGCGCTCGTCGCAGGGGTGGAAGCGAAAGCCGGTCAGGTGTCGCAAGGATGGAACGCCACCCAGCAACAGGTCGCAGCGGAGGTGCTCGCCCGCGCCGCCGAGCTCCAGGCGGAGATGCAGGCGACGATCCGGCAGTACGCGAAAACCGGGCGCAGCAACTCGCTGTCGGAGATGTTCAGTGTGCTGACGAAAGCGATGGCGAAACGCGACCGGGAGATCCTCGAGGCGCTCGCACGCCTGGACGGGAGCCCCTACTAGATGGGCCTCCTCTACGGTGACGGCCTCTACGGTGACGGCGTCTACAACGGCGCCGCTGTTGTCGCGCAAGGCACCGGCCTGTACCCCAGCCTCATCCAGGCTGACAGGCCGGCCGCATGGTGGAGCCTCGACACCGCAGACCTCACCCTCGACAACACCGGCCACGGGTACACGCTGACTGCGCAGGGAACCCCCACCGCCGCCACAACCCTCCTCACCTACGGGGACGACGCAAGCACCGGCGCAGGCGACTTCGACGGCTCCACCGACGCGTACTGGACGCTCGGGTCGGTCACCGACATCGCGGACGCGATCCCCGCCCGGCAGGCATCAGCAACAACCACCGCGACCAGCAACGCCACCATCAA
>Ga0224505_10000819_pt1 | contig 20913 bp, 19 predicted proteins | sample SF_Jan12_sed_USG_FD_169102 | JGI IMG/M metagenome (GOLD analysis project Ga0224505, IMG submission 169102) | Sediment microbial communities from San Francisco Bay, California, United States - SF_Jan12_sed_USGS_4_1 | ecosystem: Environmental > Aquatic > Marine > Sediment | place: USA: California... | reverse complement strand
GAAAGCGCGTGCGATCGTGCTGCTCGGTCGTGATGCACCGCGTATCGCGGCTGCCATAGGCAGTGATGTGCCGGTGTTGCGCGCGATTGACATGGCGCAGGCGGTTGAGCTGGCATTCGGCGCGGCGCGCGCCGGCGACGCCGTGTTGTTGTCGCCGGCCTGTGCGAGCTACGACATGTATCGCAACTATATCCATCGTGCCGAGGTGTTCGCGACGGAAGTGGACGCACTGAAGCGGAGGCAGGCATGAGGCTGCATTACGCCAGTGCCGGTCAGGCTGCCGCGGTTCAGCGCACGGCGGGCGCCGACTACGATCGCGAATTGATCTGGGTCACGGTACTGCTCCTCGCTTTCGGACTGGTAATGGTTTATTCGGCCTCGATCGCGACGGCGGAAGCCAGTCGCAGTGCCGGCAATAACACGGTTTATTTCCTGGTAAGGCACGCGATCTATGTCCTGATCAGTCTGGTTGCTGCGGTGATTGCATTCCAGGTTCCGTTGCGTTTGTGGCAGGCTGCGGCGCCGTTCCTGTTCATCTTCGGCCTTGCGTTGCTGGTGCTGGTGCTGATTCCCGGAATCGGCCGCGAGGTCAATGGCAGCCGGCGCTGGCTGTCGCTCTACGTGATCAATCTGCAGCCTTCGGAGCTGATGAAGATGTGCGTGCTGCTGTATGCCGCCGACTACGCGGTCCGCAAGGCGGCGTTCATGCACAGCCTGCGTCATGCTTTCCTGCCGATGTTCGGCGTGATGCTGCTGACGGGCGCCCTGTTGCTGCTCGAGCCTGACTTCGGTGCGTTTGCAGTGATCACCGTGATTGCTATCGGTATTCTGTTCCTGGGGGGCATGAACTGGCGGCTGTTTGCCGGCCTGATCGTTATGCTGGTCGCAGGTTTTCTGCTGCTGATCTGGACCAGCCCCTATCGCATGCAGCGCGTGATCGGATTCATGGATCCATGGGCCGATCCGTATGGCAAGGGTTATCAGTTGTCGCACGCACTGATCGCCTTCGGTCGTGGCGAGTGGTTTGGCGTCGGACTGGGTGCGAGCGTGGAAAAACTGTTCTATCTGCCGGAGGCCCACACCGATTTCCTGCTGGCCGTGATCGGTGAAGAGCTGGGATTTGCGGGTGTGCTGACGCTGGTGCTGTTGTTCGGCTGGATGGTCTGGCGCGCGTTTGCCATCGGCCGCCGCGCAGCGGATCTCGAACGGGCATTTCCGGCGCTGGTGGCGCAAGGCATCGGCTTGTGGATCGGTGTGCAGGTGATCATCAACATGGGCGTCAACATGGGCGTGCTGCCGACCAAGGGGTTGACGTTGCCGCTGATGTCGTTTGGCGGCAGCGCGATTTTGGTGACGTGCTGTGCGTTGGCAGTGCTGTTGCGCGTCGATTGGGAAAACAGACAGCTGGCGCGGGGATACACCGTATGAATCACCATGCGCTGATGTCCGCGAACGGGAAATCAATCAACAGCTGTCTGTTTGGGCGAAGACTGACTTTTGCACAGCAAAAGTCACGTCGCAGCCAAAACCTGAAGCTGGCGCGGGGATACGCCGTATGAGCCGGACCATGCTCATCATGGCGGGCGGAACCGGCGGCCATATATTCCCGGCACTGGCGGTGGCGGATGTACTGCGCGACCGTGGCTGGACCGTGGTCTGGCTGGGTGCACGCGGCGGGATGGAAGAGCGGCTGGTGCCGCCGCGAGGGTACGCCACGGTCTGGATCCGTTTCAGCGGCGTGCGCGGCAAAGGGTGGTTACGCAAGCTGCTGTTGCCGGCGGCGCTTCTGATCGCTTTCTGGCAGAGCGCGACGGCAATTTTCCGCCATCGACCGGATGTTGTGCTCGGCATGGGCGGATACGCGGCGTTTCCGGGCGGCATGATGGCCGCACTGCTGGGCAAACCGCTGGTGATTCATGAACAGAATGCGGTGCCCGGACTGTCGAACCGGGTGCTGGCCAGCGTGGCTGATCGTGTGCTGGCGGCATTTCCGGATGCATTCAACGGGCGGGTCGATGTGATCTGGCCGGGCAATCCCGTGCGCGCCGACATCGTCAATCTTCCGCCTCCGGAAGCGCGGTTTTCCAATCGCAGCGGTCCGTTGCGCGTGTTGGTCGTCGGCGGAAGCCTGGGCGCGAAGGCGCTCAACGAAACGGTGCCGCAGGCGCTGGCACTGCTGGCCGTGGGCGAACGGCCGGTGGTAACGCACCAGGCCGGTGCTGCACACGTCGATGCGCTGCGCAGCACATACCGTACGTCAGGCGTAGATGCCGAGATTCTCGATTTCATCGAAAACATGGCGGCGCGTTACGGTGAAGCCGATCTGATTATCTGTCGCTCCGGCGCGACTACGGTCGCCGAACTCGCGGTCGCGGGTGTGGGCAGCATTCTGGTGCCGTTTCCTTTTGCCGCCGATGATCACCAGACCCGCAATGCCCGGTATCTGGCGGACCGTGGTGCTGCACTGCTGATGCCGCAACGCGAACTGACGGCCAAGTCGCTTGCCGATGTGCTGCGCGGACTGACGCGCGCGAAGCTGCTCGAAATGGCGAGCGCTGCGCGCGGCGCCGGTAAGCCAGACGCTGCGCAGAAAGTCGCTGACCTGTGCATGGAGCTCGTGCCGGCATGAGGTACACGACATGAGACACAAGGTCCGGCAAATTCACTTTGTGGGCATAGGCGGCGCCGGCATGAGCGGTATCGCCGAGGTAATGCTTAACCTCGGGTATGCAGTCAGCGGTTCTGATTTGAGCGAAACCAATGCGACGCGCCGTCTTGCCGAAGCCGGCGCGCAGGTGCGCATCGGCCATGCGGCGACCCATGTCGCCGAGGCCGATGTGGTGGTCATCTCCAGTGCGGTCAAGGCCGATAATCCGGAGGTCGTCGCTGCCCGCGCACGGCATGTGCCGGTGGTCCCGCGGGCGTTGATGCTTGCCGAGTTGATGCGTTTGAAACAAGGCATCGCGGTTGCAGGCACACATGGGAAAACCACAACGACCAGCCTCGTTGCCAGCGTGCTTGCCGAGGGCGGACTCGACCCGACGTTTGTCATTGGCGGCCGGCTGGAAAGTGCTGGCGCACACGCGCGGCTCGGTGCGGGGGAATTCATCGTCGCCGAAGCCGACGAATCGGACGCGTCTTTTCTGCATCTGCAGCCGGTGATCTCGGTCGTGACGAATATCGACGCCGATCACATGGAGACCTACGATCATTCGATGGACCGGCTCAAGCAGGCTTTCGTCGAGTTTGTCGAGCGCCTTCCGTTTTACGGAGTGGCGGTGTTGTGCAGTGACGATGCCAATGTGCGCGCGATCATGCCGCGGCTGACCAAGACCGTCGTGACCTACGGCATTGCGGAAGGCGCGCAGGTGCGCGCACATGCCGTGACTGCTGCTGCAGGGCGGATGCGTCTGCGGGTGCAGCGCAAGAACGGAAAACGCCTGCCGGATCTGGAAGTAACGCTGAATCTTGCCGGCGTGCACAACGTGCAGAACGCGCTTGCTGCGATTGCCGTGGGGATGGAAGTCGGTGTCACCGATGAAAAAATCATCAAGGCACTGGCCGAATTCAAGGGCGTCGGGCGCCGTTTTCAGCGCTGCGGGACGTTTGCCCTCGCAGACGGCGGTACAGCGGACCTGATTGATGATTATGGCCATCACCCGGTGGAAATGGCGGCAACGATTGCCGCAGCGCGAGGCGCATTCCCCGGGCGCCGTCTGGTGCTTGCTTTTCAACCGCACCGCTATACCCGGACCCGGGATTGTTTTGAGGATTTTGTCCGGATACTGTCCAGCGTCGATGCCTTGCTGCTGACCGAAGTTTATGCGGCGGGCGAAGCGCCCATCGTTGCGGCTGACGGTCGGGCGCTGGCCCGTGCGGTACGTGTGCTGGGCAAGGTGGAGCCGGTGTTTGTCGAGCAGGTCGGTGAATTACCGGAAGCGATACGCAGCGCGGCCCGGGACGGGGACGTGGTGCTGACGATGGGCGCCGGGTCTATCGGTGCTGTTGCCGGCAATTTGAACAAGGATCGCGCGTGAGCCCGAAGGTAACGCGCACGAGTGCAAAGCTGACATGGACATGAGCGAATTGAAACGGATGCCGGGGCCGGGACTGCGGGGTGAGCTTCGCAGCGATGAGTCCATGTCCCGGCATGTCAGCTGGCGCGCCGGCGGCAAAGTACGCCAGAGCTATGCGCCGGCGGATCTTGACGATATGGCGTTTTTTCTGCGCCAGTTGCCCGATGACGAACCGGTGTGGTTCGTCGGGCTGGGGAGCAATCTGCTGGTGCGCGACGGCGGACTCGACGGTACGGTCATTTTTACGCACTGGGCTTTGCGTGAAACGCGTGTCGGCAGTGCTGACTCCGGCGACGGAGAAATCCGGGCGCAGGCAGGGGTGGCGTGCCCGAAAGTGGCGCGCCTGGCGGCGCTGCATGATCTTGCGGGCGCCGAATTCCTCGCCGGCATACCGGGCACGCTGGGCGGCGCGCTGGCAATGAACGCAGGCTGTTACGGCGGGGAAACCTGGGATCTGGTGGCGCAGGTGGAAACCATGGATCGCAAGGGCGCACTGCACGTCCGGGCGCCGCAGGATTTCAGGATCGGGTACCGCAGTGTGGAGCGCAGCAGCGAGCTGGAGGAATGGTTCGTTTCCGCGACACTGCGTTTGTCCCGTGGCGATGGCACCCGGTCGCGGGCGCGGATCAAGACGCTTCTGTCGCAGCGCATCGCGTCGCAACCGCTGGGGATGCCCAATGCCGGTTCCATATTCCGCAATCCGCCGGATGATCACGCGGCACGTTTGATCGAGGCCTGCGGACTCAAGGGCAAGACGATCGGCGGCGCGGTGATATCGACCAAGCACGCCAATTTCATCGTGAATGCCGGGGGTGCCAGCGCAGCAGATATTGAAGCGCTGATCAACCTAGCGCAGCAGACCGTGCGCCAGCGTTTCGGCATCGCGCTGGAGCGCGAGGTGCGGGTGATAGGCAAACGGGCATGAGCGGGAACGGACGACACACGTGAGTGAATTCGGAAAAACTGCGGTGTTGATGGGCGGCCGGAGTGCGGAGCGCGAAGTGTCGCTGATGAGCGGCGGCAACGTGCTTGACGCCCTGCGCGAGGCCGGCATCGATGCTCACGCCTTCGATCCCGCGGAACGCGAGATTTTCGAAATCAAACGTGACGGATTTGAGCGCGCATTCATCGCGCTGCACGGGCGTTACGGAGAGGACGGAACGGTGCAGGGCGCACTTGAGATGATGGGCATTCCCTATACGGGCAGCGGCGTCATGGCGTCCGCACTGGCAATGGACAAGGTGCGCACGAAGATGATGTGGAGTGCTGCGGGGATTCCGACACCGCGGTGTGAGGTGCTGGACGCGGGCAGCGACTGGGCGGGCGTGGCATCCCGCCTGGGACTGCCGCTGATCGTAAAGCCGGTGCGCGAAGGCTCGACCATAGGCCTGACGAAGGTGATGCGAGCCAGTGATCTTCCGCAGGCCTACGCTAATGCCGCGCATCACGATCCCATGGTCATGGCGGAAGAGTTCATTGACGGCGCGGAGCTGACCGGCGGTTTCCTCGGCGACGACGCGTTGCCGCTGATCCGGATAGAGGCGCCGCAGGGCAATTACGATTACCAGAACAAGTACTTCAGTGATGCGACGAAATACCACTGCCCGTGCGGGCTCGACGAGGTCGAGGAGTCGCGCATCCGCAGTCTGGTCATGCGCAGTGCGCAGGTGCTTGGTTGCGCCGGCTGGGGGCGGGCGGATCTGATCCGCAGGGTTGACGGTAGCGTGCAGTTCCTGGAAATGAACACGTCACCCGGGATGACCGGACACAGCCTCGTGCCGATGGCCGCACGGCAGGCGGGCTTGTCGTTCACCGATCTCGTAACGCGGATACTGGAGCTGGCCCATGTGGGATAAGCCGGCCGCACTGCATATGCTGACCGACCTGCTGGTGGTAACGGCGCTGCTGGGTCTGTTGTACGCCGGCGTGACTTATGTCGTGCGACTGCCCGTGTTCCCGGTGCAGGAGGTCCGCGTGGTAATGCCGCTGAAGCACGTCACCCGCGAGCAGATCGAAGCCATCGTCAGCCGTGAAGTGCGCGGAACGTTCTTTACGCTCCAGCTCGGAACCGTGCGGACGGCTTTTGAAAAACTGCCGTGGGTACGCCGGGCGGAGGTGCGGCGCCACTGGCCCGGGCAGCTGGAAGTCGTGCTGACGGAACATGAGCCCCTGGCCCGCTGGGGCCGTGATGCGCTTGTGAACGTCCAGGGCGAGGTGTTCGAAGCGGTATTTGACGGAGCGCTGCCGGTTTTCAACGGGCCCGCGGGCGTGGCGAAGGAAATGGCCATCCAGTATGACCACTTCCGGCGCAGCCTCGCCGCCATCGCCAAAACTCCTGGCGAAATCAATGTCTCGCCGCGCCGGGCCTGGCAGATTCGTTTGAGCGACGGCATGACGCTGGACCTCGGGCGTGAGCATGTCGAACAACGGTTGCAGCGTTTTGTGGTGACTTATCCCCGAACGATTGCACGAATGACGCAGCCGGTCGACCGGGTCGACTTGCGCTATGCGAACGGATTTGCGGTGCGAGTGCCGGGGTTGCCCCCGGCTTTGGACACACCGGGCAAACGCGGTGCTTAGGAAACGACGGAAATATGAGCGCAACTAGAGAAAACAAAAAACTGGTAGTGGGCCTGGACATAGGCACGTCGAAAATCGTGGCCATCGTTGGCGAGCTCAGGCCCGAGGGTGGCTTCGAGATCATCGGCATGGGCAGTCATCAGTCGCGCGGACTGAAAAAGGGCGTGGTCGTCAACATCGAGACGACGGTCAACGCAATCCAGCGGGCGCTGGAAGAAGCCGAGTTGATGGCTGATTGCAAGATTCGTGAGGTTTATACGGGAATCGCCGGCAACCATATCAAGAGCTTCAACTCGCAGGGCATGGTTGCGATCAAGGACAAGGAAGTCACGCAAATGGACATCGATCGCGTGATTGAAACAGCGAAAGCCGTGCAGATCCCGAACGATCAGCAGATTCTCCATGTGCTCAATCAGGAATTCATAATCGACGGCCAGGAAGATGTGCGTGAGCCGCTGGGCATGTCGGGCGTGCGGCTGGAAGTGAAGGTGCATATCGTTACCGGCGCGGTGTCTGCGGCGCAGAACATCATCAAGTGCGTGCGCCGCTGCGGCCTCGAAGTCAATGACCTGATTCTGCAACCGCTGGCCTCATCGGTCGCGGTGCTGTCCGAGGATGAAAAGGATCTGGGGGTGTGTCTCGTCGACATAGGCGGCGGGACCACCGACATGGCGGTGTTCACCCATGGTGCTATCCGGCACACCGCTGTGATCCCGATTGCCGGTGATCAGATTACCAACGACATTGCGATGGCGCTGCGCACTCCGACCAAAGACGCGGAGGACATCAAGCAGCGCTTCGGCTGCGCCCTGTCGCAGCTGGCTGATCCGCAGGACATGGTCGAGGTGCCCGGAGTCGGGGACCGCAGCTCACGGCAACTGTCGCGCAAAACCCTGGCTGAAGTCATAGAACCACGGGTCGAAGAGCTCTATTCGCTGGTCCAGACGGAATTGCGCCGGAGCGGTTACGAGGAACTGCTGTCTTCGGGGGTGGTGCTGACGGGGGGGTCGAGCGCGATGCAGGGCATGGTCGAACTCGGCGAGGAAATCTTCCACATGCCCGTGCGCATCGGCATGCCGCAGTACGCAGGCGGGCTTGCGGAAGTGGTTCGCAGCACCCGCCACGCGACAGGCGTGGGTCTGCTCATCGCCGGGGCCAATGAGCACCGCCAGCGGGATGCGGCGCGCATGCATATCAGCAGTTTTCAGCAGGTTCTGGACCGGATGAAGAACTGGTTTACGGGAAATTTTTGATTGTGATGACGAATCGGACGGATTTGCAGTTTGGGTATATCGGGTTTTTCAATTTAATTTTCAACTTTACTTTGTTCGCGCAAAAAGGAGACTCACATGATTGAACTGATTGATGCACAAGCACAGGAAGCCGTAATCAAGGTCGTTGGTGTCGGTGGCTGCGGCGGCAATGCAGTGGACCACATGATTGTGCAGGGCGTGCAGGGTGTGGAGTTCATCTGCGCCAATACGGATGCCCAGGCGCTCAAGCGCAATCAGGCCAAAACCCAGCTGCAACTGGGCAGTGAGATCACCAAGGGACTCGGGGCCGGCGCCAATCCGGAAATCGGGCGCCAGGCTGCGCTGGAGGACCGCGAACGCATCGCCGAGCTGATCTCGGGCGCCGACATGCTGTTCCTGACGGCCGGCATGGGTGGTGGCACCGGCACGGGTGCCGCACCGGTGGTGGCTGAAATTGCCAAGGAACTGGGCATACTGACGGTGGCCGTAGTGACGAAGCCCTTTGCATTTGAGGGCAAGCGGCAGCGTCTGGCGCAGGAAGGTCTGGATGCGCTGGCGCAACATGTCGATTCGCTGATCGTCATTCCGAATGACAAGCTGATGCAGGTGCTCGGCAATTCGATCACGCTGGACGAAGCCTTCCGTGCAGCCAATGACGTGCTCCATGGCGCAGTCGCCGGAATTGCCGAAATCATCAGCTGCCCCGGAATGATCAATGTTGACTTTGCCGACGTACGCACCGTCATGGGTGAAATGGGCATGGCGATGATGGGCTCGGCCAAGGCGGCCGGAACCGGCAGGGCGCGTGAAGCGGCAGAACAGGCGATCGCCTGCCCGCTGCTGGAAGACATCAATATCTCTGATGCGCGTGGCGTACTGGTAAACATTTCGGCGAGCAAGTCGACTTTCCAGCTGCAGGAAATGTATGACGTCATGGAAACCATCAAGGCATTTGCGGCTGACTCTGCCACGGTAATTGTCGGCACGGTATACGATGACAGCCTTGAGGACGGTCTGCGCGTGACCATTGTCGCCACCGGATTGGGCAAGCCCCTCGCGCGGCAGACCGCGAAGCCGCTGGTCGTCGTTGCCCAGAAGACGGGAACCCACGACATGGCGATGGAGGTTGATTACGGTGCGCTGGAGCAGCCGGCGGTAATTCGCCGACGCAATCGCGATGCCACGATCGAAGCCATGCGTCAGTCAGGAGTCGAGACCCTGGATATCCCGGCGTTCTTGCGCAAACAGGCGGATTGACCGGGCTGTCATGGTCCGGACGCGAAGATTGACTGCGGCTGGCGTCTGTGCTGCGGTGCGGCAACGTGATAAAATCGCATGCCTTGCCGGGTGCCGGCGCCATTGTCAGTCAATGCGGAACTAGAAAGTGATCAAGCAGCGTACATTGAAGAACGTGATTCGCGCCACCGGCGTGGGTTTGCACACGGGCGAAAAGGTTCATCTGACCCTGCGCCCGGCGCAACCGAACACCGGAATCGTGTTCCGGCGGACCGATCTCGATGTGCCGGTCGACATTAAAGCCGATCCGTATGCCGTTGGTGATACCCGCCTGTCATCGTGTCTCGAGAAAGATGGTGTACGCATACAGACGGTCGAGCACTTGATGTCTGCGCTGGCCGGTTTGGGGGTGGACAATGTGTGGATTGATGTCACCGCACCGGAAGTGCCGATCATGGACGGAAGCGCCGGTCCGTTCGTATTTCTGCTGCAGTCGGCCGGGATCGAAGAGCAGGAGGCGCAGAAAAAGTTCATTCGGATACTTGAACCGGTCGAGGTCAGGGACGGGGACAAATGGGTGCGGTTTGAGCCGCACAATGGTTTCCGCCTGGAGCTGGCCATTGATTACGTGCATCCGGTATTCGATGAAAGCGCGCAATCTGTCGTCGTAGACTTTGCTACGACCTCATATGTAAACGAAGTGGCACGTGCGCGGACGTTCGGGTTCATGCAGGATGTGGAGAGCATGCGCTCGCAGGGGCTCGCGCTGGGCGGTAGCCTGGATAACGCGATCGTCATGGACGAATACCGAGTACTTAACACCGATGGACTGCGCTACAACAACGAGTTCGTCAAACACAAGGTGCTGGACGCCATCGGTGACCTGTATTTGCTGGGTCATCCTCTCATCGGCGCATTCAGCGGGCACAAATCGGGCCACGCGATGAACAATCGCCTGTTGCGCCATCTGCTGGAGTCGCCGCGGGCCTGGGAGTACATCAGTTTTGATCGCACCGAGGACGCACCTTTGTTCCTTGCGTGGCAGCCACAGGTCGCCTGACCGTGGCCGGCGGCCCACGGGCCTGATCCGGCGGCGCCATTCATGTTGATCCTGCGCCTGATCGGGATATTTGCGCTGATTGCCATAGGCGTATCTCTGGCCGCGTACGCCTATACCCGACAGCGGCGCTACCTCCAATTTGCGTGGCGGGTATTCATGGCCACCGTGATGTTCGTGCTGCTACTGATGGCTTTTTATGCGGCCGAGCGTCTATTGGTAGTGGTTTGAACGACGGCTCCGGCAAACGATCAGCTTGATTTCCGCTGTCGGGCAGCAAATCGGGCCAGCGCAGCGCGCAGCCCCGGATCTTTGACCTGATTCGACAGCGCATCTAAATTCTCAATTAAATCAACAGGTAATGGCGGTTTTTTGCTGCGCATTCCGGTCGCGGTTGTGACTTTGTTAACTTGAACTCGCACCTGAATTCCAGTAACCTTCGCCCTCTGATTTTGCAGTTTCTTAAGCAATCGCGGCGCCAGTTGTTTTAGTTTGGCCGCAATTGCGCCGTTGTCTGCCGCTATGACCAGCACGCCGTCCCGGTCTCCGACCACGCGGCTTGCCCGGGCCAGATCAGGGGGCGTGCAGACCACATAAAGCCGTTGCAGCGCTGAGAGGCGCTGCATTGTCCGGGTCAGTGCCGACAAGCCCGCAGTGTTTTCAATAAGGGCGCTGATTTTGCGGGTGGACATGGCGGATTGGGAGAGTAGCTGTGAATATTATTCTGGTTTCGGAAAAACTGCCAAAGGCGCGGACCATTACGCTGGGTTGGTCGCACGTGATTGCGTCGGGCGCCCTGATACTGACGTTGGTAATCCTGCTTGCCGGTGCGTTGAATTACGGGATTCTGCGGTTTGCGGCGGAATTGCACATTCCGTATGTCAAAGACGTGCTGGTGTCGATCCAGCAGCAGCAGCATCAGAAGACCCAGTCTTACCTGCAGGACAATCTGAATGCAATGGCCGTCCGCCTCGGGCAGATGCAGGCGCAGCTCCTGCGCCTCGATACCCTGGGCGAACGCCTGGCCAAACTCGCCGGATTCAAACCTCAGGAACTGATGTTTAACGAAATTCCGGGGCGCGGCGGGGCGGCTTCCTCGATCCCCAGTCAGAACCTTTCGCTTGGCGATTTTACCCGCCAGATTGACTTGCTGACACGCCAACTCGAGGATCGTGGCGACAAACTGGGTTTGCTGGAATCGATGTACACACTCGAAAGCGCCAGAAAAAAACTTACGCCGACCAAATTGCCGGTTGACGGCGGCTGGTATTCATCAAATTTCGGTTGGCGTATTGATCCTTTCACCGGTCAACGGGCTTTTCATGAAGGCATCGATTTCATGGCGGAGGAAGGCACCCCCATTTATGCAGCTGCCGCAGGCGTCGTCGTTTACTCAGAATTTCATCCTCAATATGGTAATATGATCGAGGTCGATCATGGCAACGATTTGATTTCGCGTTACGCACATGCTTCGAAGCGACTCGTGAAAATCGGTGATGTTGTTTTGCGCGGCTCCAAGATTGCGGAAGTCGGCAGAACCGGTCGCGCGACGGGCGCGCATCTGCATTTCGAAGTGCGCCAACGGGGCGCCGCACGGAATCCTGCGCAGTTTCTGCAATTGCCCGGCTGATCGATTGTAAGAAGAGCAAGAACTGCACGGGTGGGATTTTCCCACCCTTTTTTTATTCGGGATGCGGAAGTTCATGATTACCGGCTTATTGAAGAAAGTTTTTGGCAGCCGTAACGAGAGGTTGCTCAAGCAGTACCGGCGGACAGTGCGCGCGATCAATGCGCTGGAGCCGCAGATGGCGGCGCTGTCCGATGATCAACTGCGCGAGAAGACGACCGAATTCCGGGACCGCATCAACAAGGCTGTCGCGGACGGTGCTCCGGCGCATGATGCCGGGGCGGTGCAGGGTGTGCACTCCGCTGCGCTGGACAGCCGGCGCCGTACCGCGCTTGACTCCATTCTGCCCGAGGCATTTGCGGTTGTGCGCGAAGCCGGCAAGCGCGTTCTGGGAATGCGGCATTTTGACGTGCAAATGGTCGGCGGAATTGCGCTGCATAACGGCAAGATTGCCGAGATGCGCACTGGTGAGGGCAAGACCCTGGTCGCTACGCTCCCGGCCTATCTGAACGCGTTAGCCGGCACCGGCGTGCATATCGTTACTGTCAACGATTACCTTGCGCAGCGCGATTCCGACTGGATGGGGCAGATATACCGCTTCCTCGGGCTGACGGTCGGCGTCAATCTGTCGCAGATGGAGCATGACCGCAAGCATGAGGCCTACCGGTCGGACATTACCTACGGCACCAACAACGAATTCGGTTTTGATTATCTGCGCGACAACATGGTTTATGAGTTGTCGGAAAAAGTGCAGCGTCCACTTGCGTTTGCAATTGTCGACGAGGTCGACTCGATCCTGATCGACGAGGCGCGCACGCCACTGATCATTTCCGGTCAGGCCGAGGACACCACGGATCTCTACGTGCGCATGAACGTGGTTGCGCCCAAACTCACGCGCCAGAAGGAGGAGAAGGGTCCGGGCGATTATTGGGTAGACGAAAAAGGGCATCAGATCGTATTGTCCGAAGAGGGGCATGAGCATGCAGAGACGCTGCTTGCGCAGGCCGGGTTGCTGCCCGAGGGCGGCAGCCTGTACGACGCCACCAACATCGGTTTGATGCACCATCTGAACGCTGCGCTGCGCGCGCACAACCTGTTTCATCTCGATCAGCAATATGTAGTGCAGAACAATGAAATCATTATTGTCGATGAGTTCACCGGCCGGCTGATGCCGGGGCGCCGCTGGTCAGAAGGTCTGCACCAGGCGATCGAAGCCAAGGAAGGCGTGGAAATCCAGAAGGAAAATCAGACGCTCGCGACGATTACTTTCCAGAATTATTTCCGGATGTATGGAAAGTTGTCCGGGATGACCGGTACCGCGGACACTGAAGCCTACGAGTTTCAGCAGATCTACGGACTGGAAACCGTAATTATTCCGACGCATCATCCGATGATCCGCGAGGACCGGATGGACCAGGTGTTCCGGACTTCGGGCGAGAAATACCGGGCGATCATCGATGACATTCGCGGCTGCTACGAGCGCGGGCAACCGGTGCTGGTGGGCACTACGTCAATTGAAAATTCAGAATACATTTCCGGCATCCTGAACAAGGAAGGATTGCCGCACAATGTGCTCAATGCGAAGCAACATGCGCGGGAGGCCGAAATTGTCGCGCAGGCGGGAAGTCCAAAAATTGTGACGCTGGCCACCAACATGGCGGGCCGCGGCACCGATATCGTACTCGGCGGCAATCCCGAGCCGGAGATTAACCGTGTGCTTGCTGATGAAGGCATGGACGAGGGGGCGCGTCAGCGGCGGGTGACCGAACTGCGCGAATCATGGCAAAAGCGGCACGCCGAAGTCATCAAGGCCGGTGGATTGCACATCATCGGCACTGAGCGCCATGAATCACGGCGGATTGACAATCAATTGCGTGGCCGCTCGGGTCGCCAGGGCGACCCGGGATCCAGCCGTTTTTACCTTGCGCTGGACGATTCATTGCTGCGGATTTTCGCATCGGACAGGGTTGCGGCGATCATGGATCGCCTGAAAATGCCTGAAGGGGAGGCGATCGAGCACCCTTGGGTTACTCGTTCGATTGAAAACGCGCAACGTAAAGTCGAGGCCCGAAATTTCGACATGCGCAAGCATCTGCTTGAGTATGACGACGTGGCCAATGACCAGCGCAGGGTCATATACCAGCAACGCAATGACCTTCTTAGCAGTACGGATGTCTCGGCGGCGATCACCGCAATGCGCGCCGACGTCATTGCCGCGCATTTTGCCCAGCATATCCCACCGGGGAGTCTCGAGGAACAATGGGATGTCAAGGCGCTGGAGTCAGCGTTGCAGGCTGATCTCGCGCTGGAACTGCCGATTCAGCAATGGCTGACAGAAAACCCGCAGCTTGAAGAGGAGTCCCTGCGGCAGCGCGTCACCGAGGCCGCGCATGTCCGGTATTCCGAGAAGACGGCGGTCGTCGATGCCGCGGCAATGCGTCAGTACGAGCGCGCGATCATGCTGCAGAGCATCGACAGTCATTGGCGCGAGCATCTATCGTCGCTGGACTATCTGCGGCAGGGAATTCATCTGCGCAGTTTTGCGCAGAAGAACCCCACCCAGGAATACAAGCGTGAAGCGTTCGAGTTGTTTTCAATACTGCTTGATGTCATCAAGGCTGATGTCACCCGGATTTTGATGACTGTGCAGATCCGCAGCGCGGAAGAACTGCGCGCAGCCGAAGAGCATGAAGCGCTCCAAAATGTGCAATACCGGCATGCTGAGGCGATGGAAGAAGCCGCTGCTGTGTCACCGCTAACGATCACGGAAGGTGCTGCAGGAAGTGATGACGGTGAAACGGCACAGCCTTTCGTGCGTGGGGGGCAGAAGGTCGGCCGTAATGATCCCTGTCCTTGCGGATCCGGAAAAAAATACAAACAATGTCACGGCAAGCTCATATGACGCCATGCCTGTCAACCTGAGACCGCCGGATCCGAAATCCCTGTTGCCTGTGGCGGGAGTAATGCTGGGCGTTGCCCAGGCGGGGGTGCGCAAGGCCGGTCGCAAGGATCTTCTGCTGATCCGTCTCGATGAGGGCGGACGCGTCGCCGGCGTATTCACTCAGAATCGTTTTTGCGCGGCGCCGGTGGTCGTTTCCCGGCAGCACCTGTCCATGATCGATCCGGATCAGGGCATACGAGCGCTGGTGATCAACACCGGGGTTGCCAATGCCGGTACCGGCAAGGAGGGGATGGTGCGTGCTCGGCAGACCTGTGCCGAAGCGGCCCAATTGCTCGGTTGCGCCGCAGCACAGGTATTGCCGTTCTCAACCGGCGTCATCATGGAACCGCTGCCGGTGGATCGCATCGTTGACGGCCTGCCGCAATGCGTTGCGGCACTGAAGGCGGATTCGTGGTCAGACGCCGCTGAAGCGATCATGACGACGGATACCGTTCCCAAGGCGGTATCACAGCAAGTCAGTATCGGCGGGACGACGATTACGATCACCGGCATTGCCAAAGGTGCCGGCATGATTCATCCGGGCATGGCCACCATGCTCGGTTTCGTTGCGACCGATGCACGGGTGAGCCAGGCGCTGCTCAAAGCCGCAGTCCTGCACGCGGCACAGCTCTCATTCAATTGCATCACGGTCGATGGCGACACATCAACCAACGACAGCTTCATGCTGATCGCCAGCGGCAAGGCAGGGATGCCGGAGATTGTGGACGCAAAAAGTGCTGAGTATCTTGCTTTTCGCGAAGCGGTTACCAATGTAGCCATTCTGCTGGCGCAGGCCATAGTTCGCGACGGCGAGGGTGCGACCAAGTTCATCACCGTGAAAGTGGAAGCGGGCCGCAATGTCGAGGAATGCCGCAAGGTTGCGTTTGCCATCGCGCACTCGCCGCTGATCAAGACGGCTTTCTTCGCGTCGGATCCGAATCTGGGCCGCATTCTTGCGGCCATCGGTTATGCCGGAATCACGGACCTCGAGGTGGAAGGCATAGCGCTTTATCTGGATGATGTTCTGGTTGCCGAGCACGGCGGGCGCAGCCCCGCGTATCAGGAAGCCGATGGGCAGCGCGTGATGAAACAGGCGGAGATTACCGTGCGCGTGGTGCTGAATCGGGGGCACGCCGCCGCGGTGGTGTGGACCTGTGACCTGTCGCATGACTATGTCAGCATCAATGCAGACTACAGAAGTTAAAAATATAAATTAAATCAATATGTTATGAGCAAACCCCGGACTTCGCAGGGCAATCCCGCGTCAGTTGATGAACTCGTCACGCGTGCTGACGCGCTGCTCGCACGACTCGAGCAATGGCTACCCGTACCGGCCGCACCGGTGGACTGGGATGCGTCGATTGCACTGCGCTGGCGCAGGAAGGCGGCGGCGCAGGGGGTGCTGGAACCCATACTCCAGGTACATCGCATCGATTTGCGCGACCTGCACGGGATCGATGAGCAGAAACAGCGCGTCGAGCGCAATACCTGCCAGTTCGTCGATGGCCATCCAGCGAACAATGTCTTGCTCACCGGCGCGCGCGGGACGGGCAAATCGTCGCTGATCAAAGCGCTGTTGAACAAGTATGCGCCGCGCGGCCTGCGTTTGATCGAAGTGGAGAAGCGCGACCTGACGGATCTGCCGGACATTGTTGAGTTGATCCATGCGCGCAAGGAGCGCTATATCCTGTACTGCGATGATCTGTCGTTCGAGGCCGATGAACCTGGCTACAAGGCGCTGAAAGTGGTTCTCGACGGGTCCGTTGCCGCAGCGTCCGAGAACTGTCTGATCTATGCGACGTCGAACCGGCGCCATCTGATGCCGGAATTCATGAGTGAAAACCTCGAGTACCAGCACGTCGGCGAGGAAATCCATCCCGGCGAAACCAGTGAAGAGAAGGTTTCCCTGTCTGAGCGCTTTGGTTTGTGGGTGTCGTTCTACCCCTTCGATCAGGACGAGTATCTGGAGATCGTCCATGTCTGGCTGGCGCATTTCAAGGTGCCGGGCAGCAAGAGTGCGGAAGTCGAGCATGCGGCGTTGCAATGGGCGCTCGCACGCGGATCACGCAGTGGCCGTGTCGCGTGGCAGTTTGCGCGCGACTGGGCGGGCCGCACGCGGCTGGCGCGTCGAAAATAATTTCTGATGTCTGAATCGCCGGCACGGCGTCGCCGCATTGCGGTTGTGGCTGCCGTGCTGCAGCGAAGTGACGGCAGTTTTCTGCTGGCGCAGCGACCGGCAGGCAAGGCCTATGCCGGTTACTGGGAGTTCCCCGGCGGCAAGGTTGAAGACGGTGAAGCGCCACGGGACGCAATCTCGCGCGAATTGCATGAGGAACTGGGGATTGAAGTCATTACCGCCTATCCCTGGATCATTCGTGATTTTGATTACCCGCATGCTGATGTGCGTCTGCATTTCTTCCGGGTCCGTGCCTGGCACGGTGAATTGCAGAGTCTCGAGGCGCAGGCGTTTTCTTGGCAGCGGCTGGACGCGATCAGCGTGGCGCCGCTGTTGCCTGCCAACGACCCGATACTTCGTGCTCTGGGCATACCCGAGGTCTATGGCATTACCGGATTTGCGCCGTCGGACTACCCCGACGCCTTGAACCGGATCAACGATGCTTTGAATCGGGGCCTGAGTCTGATCCAGGTTCGCGGCAAAGACTGGCCGCCGGCGCTGTTTGAACAATATGCACACGAGATCGTCGGCCGGGCGCACGCCTGTGGTGCCCGGGTGGTGATCAATATGGACGCCGGTCTTGCACGTCGCTGCGGGGCCGACGGCGTGCATCTGACGGCCGCTCAACTGCGGGAATACGGCAGCCGTCCGGATGCTGCGCTGGTTGGAGTTTCCTGTCACAGTGCCGAAGAATTGCGCAAGGCGGAAGCACTGGATGCGGATTTTGCGGTGCTGGGCCCGGTGCTGCCGACGCCGACGCACCCCGGCGCGCAATTACTCGGATGGACAGGATTGGCGCAGCACGCAGCAAATGCGCGTATTCCGGTTTTCGCGCTTGGCGGTGTGCAGCCCGATGACCTTCAGCAGGCGCTGTGCTGTGGAGCACACGGGATTGCGATGGTTCGGGGTGCCTGGGGCCCGGGGGCTAGTTTGGTCTGAGTTCGCCGTCGTCGTGACTATCCGGGTCATCGCTCTCGGCAACCGGAACACGATAGCTTTCCGTGGCCCAGGCGCCCAGATCGATCATTTTGCAGCGCTCCGAACAGAACGGCCGGAAGCGGTTTCCCGGATTCCATTCTGCAAGTGTGCCGCAATGCGGGCAGGCAACGAACCGGGCGGTCATGTTTCAGAGATTGCAGAACGTAAGTTCGAACTTCACATCCGTCTCCGCAGCCTTCGGCCGCTGAATGCCCTCTTGCGTTGTGAAGCGGATGTTGAGTGCATATTTGTTCGCGCTGATTTCAGGTACGCAGGCATATTCGCCGGACAGGCGGATGCGCAGCATCTGGGAAAGGCGCCCAGCCATCATCTGCTGGTAGACGCCCTGATGTGCGATCTGCGCCGTCGTCTTGCCGCTTTCACGCAGCAGACGCAGCACGATATTGATGGCATCGCGGGTCGGCAGGAACGGGGCGAGCCATTGCTGCAGATCGTGGCGCCGCTGATCGGCGTCCTGCTGCCGCCAGTAATGATACGAAGGCAAATCGAACTCGCATACGCCTCCCGGAATCGCCGTGCGCTGCTTGATGCTCATCAACCATTCGTTCTCGCGCAGTTCCTGTCCGACTTTTCCGGAAGCCTGATAAAGCCTGGACGATGCCTGGTCAATCTGCCACAGGACGTTGTCCAGGGCTTCCTCGGATATGTCGGGATTTTCGCGCAGGGCCTCGAGCGTCTGTTTCTGACGCTCCAGTTCCTGCAGCAGGTCCGATTTGAGATCGGCGCGACTGGCCACCTCGAGGACCTCGAAGATCAGCAGCAGCGCAACATGGTGCTCCTGAGCGTCGTTTCTGCTCTGGAAATACTCAATGCGCTCAAAGAGATCCTCGAGCCGCAGCAGCGTTCGCACACGCTCGCTCAGTGGATGCTCGTAGACAATCACGTCCGGTGCGTCCAATGTAATAGGGTTGGAGTCCAGTTGCCGGAGTATCGAACAAATACCATAAAAAATAAAGGCTTAATGCGCAATTCGGCAGTCTACCCTAGCCCGATTCCGGGCTGGAAGCAGCGAATTCCAGGTACTGTCGATGCAGTTTGCCGACCTGGGCCCGCAGATGTGCCAGATCACCATTGTTGTCGATGATGTCATCGGCAAGGGCGAGGCGCTGCTGCCGCGGCATTTGTGCGGCCATGATTGCGCGCACTGCGTCCGCAGTGAGCTGGCTTCTTTCCATGGTGCGGGTGATCTGCCGGGACTCGTCGCAATCGACGACCAATACGCGCCGGATCAGGTCACGATATCCGCCGGATTCATGCAGCAACGGCACGACCAGCAACACGTACGGTGCGGTGGAAGCGGTGACACGGCGACGAGCTTCGTCACGGATGCGCGGATGCAGGATGTCTTCCAGTCGTTTACGCTGGTCTGGACTGTTGAAAACGACAGCGCGCATTGCCGTACGATCAAGACTGCCATCGGATCTGGTCATCGCCGTGCCGAAGGCGGCCGTGATGGCAGGCATCGCACTGCCGCCGCTGCCGGTAATTTCGTGCGAGATTTCATCGGTATCGACGACATCAGCGCCGAGTTCGGCAAACTCCGCGGCGGCACGGGATTTTCCGGAACCGATGCCGCCGGTAACGCCGACGCAGTACGGCATGATCTCAGAGCGGACCGAGATAAGCCCGGGTCAATGCCGGCCCGTGCAGCAGTGCAATCATGCCGGCGATGGCCAGATACGGTCCGAACGGGATGGGTACGCTGCGACCGCGCCCGGCAAACACGATCAGGCTGATACCGATGACTGCGCCGACCAGCGACGACAACAAAATGGTCAATGGCAGCATCTGCCAGCCCATCCAGGCACCGATTGCTGCGAGCAGTTTGAAGTCGCCATAACCCATGCCTTCCTTGCCGGTAGCCCATTTGAAAACCCAGTACACAGCCCATAACGATACATAACCGGCAGCAGCGCCGATGACGGCCGACGACAGCGGCGCGTACGTGCCTCCAAGGTTAAGCAGCAGGCCCAGCCATAACAGCGGCAGGGTGATGCTGTCGGGAAGATAGAAAGTGTCCAGGTCGATAAAGGTCAAAGCGACCATTGACCAGGTGAACAGTAAAGCGCCGGCGGCGGCAATTCCGAAACCGAAATGCCAGGCGACATAGGCGGAGAGTGCGGCGGTAAGCGCTTCCACCAGCGGATAGCGGATGGAAATGTGTGTACCGCACCCTGAACATTTGCCGCGCAACACCGCGTAACTGATAACCGGAACGTTTTCCAGCGCGCTGATTTTGTGTCCGCACGACGGGCATGCTGAGCGCGGCAAGATCAGGTTGTAGCGTTCGGCAGGCGGCTCCTCCTGGCCGGAAAGCTCGGCGCATTCGCGCCGCCATTGCCGCTCCATCATTTTGGGCAGGCGGTGTATGACAACATTGAGAAAACTGCCGACGCAAAGACCCAGCAGCGCCGCACACAGCGCAAAAATGGCGGGATTAGACAGTACTTCAGTCATTATGTGGGGATAACAATGGCGTCATCTGCATGACGCCGGCGCGTGTGTCTGCGCCGGCGGGCCGGCAATTGATGTGGTGGGCAGGTTACGCAGCAGCAGGCCGCGCGCGTAGCTTGCTTTATACCGCGGAACCCAGTTTGAAAATCGGCAAATACATGGCAATAACCATGCCGCCGATCAGCGTGCCGAGCACGACCATGATCATGGGTTCCATCAGACTGGACAGCGCTTCGACAGTGTCATCAACTTCCTGCTCGAAGAAATCGGCAACCTTGCCCAGCATCGCGTCGAGCGAACCGGCTTCCTCGCCGATCATCGCCATCTGGATCACCATGCTCGGGAACACTTCGGTTCCCTGCATCGAGGATGTGAGGCTCGATCCGGTGGAAACTTCCGCCTGAATTTTCTTGGTGGCGACGTAGTACACGTAATTGCCCGAAGCGCCCGCTACGGACCCCAGCGCTTCGACCAACGGAACGCCGGCGGCGAACATGGTCGCCAGCGTACGCGT
>Ga0224505_10000818_pt1 | contig 20919 bp, 20 predicted proteins | sample SF_Jan12_sed_USG_FD_169102 | JGI IMG/M metagenome (GOLD analysis project Ga0224505, IMG submission 169102) | Sediment microbial communities from San Francisco Bay, California, United States - SF_Jan12_sed_USGS_4_1 | ecosystem: Environmental > Aquatic > Marine > Sediment | place: USA: California... | reverse complement strand
GAGCCCAAGTCCCTGACGCTTGAGGAATGTATAGAGCTGCTTGCAGCCGCACCTGTGCGTGGTCGTCGTGGTGGCAAGAAGACCGCCAAGAAGAAAGCTGCGAAAGACACGCCGAAAGCTGCCACCAAAAAAGCAGCGAAAAAGAAAAAAGCCAAGAAGAAGGCCAAGAAGAAAGCTAAAAAGAAGGCTACGAAGAAAACAGCAGCGAAAAAGAAGAGCGCCAAGGTCAAACAAGACTAAAGGTTAAAGTATGTCGGTCATCGACAAAGCTGCGAAAGTACTGCGTAGCGGCGGCGTCATCGCCTATCCGACGGAGGGCGTGTTCGGTCTGGGTTGCCTGCCCGGGAACCTCGATGCCGTGGCGCGGCTGTTGCAGATCAAACAACGCGAGGCGTCGAAGGGACTCATCCTGATCGCAGCCACGGCGGCGCAGTTCGAAGACTGGATAGACCTGCCCGACAACGTTTCCCTGCCAGACCCCGACCCGCAAAAACCAACCACCTGGATAGCCCCGGCGGGAAAGCGGGTTGCTGCCGTCGTTCGCGGCGACAACACGGGGATTGCCGTCCGCATTACGACCAACCCCGTCGCCCGGGCAATATGCATTGCGGTCGCATCACCCATCGTCTCAACCAGCGCTAATCTCAGCGGCCAACCGGTAGCGCCGAGCGAGGACGCGCTTCGCCGCCAATTCGGTGATCGAGTAGACTACGTCGTGCCAGGCAAATGCGGACCCTCTTCCGGCGCATCGGAAATTCGCGACCTGTTAAGCGGAGCGATACTGCGACCGCGTCAATAAGAGCATCAGCTGTGAGCAACATCGATCAGGTAAAAGACTATTTGCTGGCGTTACAAAATCGCCTGACATCCGAGCTCGAGCGGCTCGACGGCAAGGCTGAATTCGCGCGTGACAAGTGGGTGCGCGCTGCCGGTGGTGGCGGAGAAAGCCGCGTACTCGCCGGTGGCCAGGTTTTCGAACAGGCCGGCGTTGGATTCTCACATGTATTTGGTGACCAGATGCCCTCTTCCGCCACGAAGCATCGCCCGGAGCTGGCGGGCAAACAGTTCCAGGCGGTCGGTGTGTCTCTTGTGCTGCACCCTCGCAACCCCTACGTTCCAACGACACACGCAAACTTCAGGTTCTTCAGTGCCGGTGACAAGGACCCAATCTGGTGGTTCGGCGGCGGTTATGACCTGACGCCGTATTATCCGTTCCACGACGACGTAATTCATTGGCACAAAACCGCCAAGGCCTCCTGCGATCCTTTCGGTGCGGACTTGTATCCCCGGTACAAGAAATGGTGCGACGAATATTTCTTTCTTCAGCATCGTAACGAGACACGTGGCGTAGGCGGCCTGTTCTTCGACGACGTAAACGATGCAGGTTTCGATCGCAGCTTCGCTTTCCTCAAGTCTGTCGCCGACAGCTATCTTGAAGCCTATGTACCTATCGTGAAAAAGCGCCGCGATCATGCCTATGGCGATCGGGAGCGCGACTTTCAATTGTACCGGCGGGGACGATACGTCGAGTTCAATCTGATTTACGACCGCGGCACCTTGTTCGGACTCCAGTCGGGAGGTCGAACCGAATCCATTCTAATGTCGCTGCCACCGGAGGTTCGCTGGAGGTACGCCTGGCAACCGGATCCAGGGTCGCCCGAAGAAACCCTTTACCGCGACTACCTACACGCACGAGACTGGCTGGGAGAATCCAAATGAGTCCGGAGTTACAACCGTTTCACCTGGCCCTGCCGGTGACAGATCTCAACGCTGCCGAAGAGTTTTATTGCGGGCTGTTGGCCTGTGGCAAGGGACGCACAGCATCACGATGGATCGATCTCAATTTTTTCGGTCATCAGGTCACTTTACACCTGGTCGATGGCAGTGACGGCGCGGCACCCGTGAATCCCGTTGACGGTGATTCCGTACCTGCGCGGCATTTCGGTGTCGTCCTCGACATGGACGACTGGCAGGCCCTCGCCACCCGCCTTGAGGATGCCGGGTGCGAGTTTCTGATTTCGCCCCGCGTTCGCTTCAAGGGCGAAGTCGGCGAACAGGCGACACTTTTCATCCTCGATCCCTGCGGCAATGCCCTCGAATTCAAGAGCTTTGCCGATCGGACGAAACTTTTTGCCTCTTGAGTGCACCTCAACAGGGAGGTCTCTGACGGCCGAGAGATGGTGACTATCGGCCAGAGCTGACCAGGGGACGTTCGACTTTCTCGAGCACTTGCCAGACAATGGACGAAATTCCGATGCGGCTGGCAAGACCGCGGTTGCGAGAAATTATGTCCTGGATCAAAGAAATTGAAGTCAGTGAAGCTGAAGGCAAGCTGGCCGAAACCTATGCGACGCTGCTCAGGCGGCGCGGCAAGGTATCCAACATTCTAAAGGTCCACAGCCTCAATCCCGAGGCGATGGGCAATCATCTCGATTTGTACATGACAATCATGTTCGGCGAATCGGGGCTAAGCCGCGCCGAGCGCGAGGCGGTCGCTGTTGTCGTGTCCGCGAGCAACGACTGTCAATACTGCGTCAACCACCATGCCGAAACGTTGCGGCGTTATCTCAAGGATGAAGAAATTGTCAGTCTCCTGATGACGGCTGACGGCCTCGAGACGCTTGAGCCCCGCCTCAGCAATATCGTCCGATACGCCGAGAAACTGACCACCGCCCCTGCGGCAATGACTGAAATCGACCTCGGCGAACTCCGTTCCGAGGGCTTGTCCGATGAAGATATACTCGACCTTACCCTGATCGTAGGCTATTTCAATTTCGTGAATCGCATCGCGCTGGGACTCGGCGTAACGTTCAGCGACGACGAATTGAGCGGCTATATAGACGACTGATTGTGCTGTGGCAAATCCTGTGAATTTCTTACGCTTATTATTTCTTTGCTGCCTGCTACTGAGCTCCCTCGACGTCGGCGCTCAGCAGGAGTCCGCAATCAAGAGCGGCGGCAATATGCGCCTGTCGGGCGCGGAGGACCTGGCCAGCACGAGCGTTTTCATCGTCCAGTTACGCTCTCCCTCGGCCGCGGAGCGCCACGCCTCATTGACCAAGTCGTATACCAGCGGCATCTCTGTGCAGCCACGATTTGAGAAAAACAATGCCGGTACGGAGGCCTACGCCGCTCAGCTTGAATCGGAACATGAGCGAGTATTGGCGAAAGCCGGACCTGACGTCGAGAAGATATACAGCTACAAGTACGGCTTGAACGGCTTTGCTGCGCGAATGACGCTCGCGCAGGCGCAAAAACTGAAGGGGCTCGAAGAGGTTCTCAACGTTTGGGAAGACGAGGTCCGGCCGCTCGCTACTCGTTACAGTGCGAGCTTCCTGGGCTTGTTTGACAGTGCGGATGGTCTTCGCAGCGCGCAAGCGCTCGACGGCGACGGCATAGTGATTGGCATTATCGACAGTGGCATTGCGCCAGAGCACCCGTCGTTGCAGGAAACTCGTGAGGCTGATCGCCCGCGAGTGTGCCGCAGTAGCTGGGCTGAGACGTCACTGCTGGGCAAGTGGCTTTGCGCTCGATTCGGCAGGATGCCGGACGTGCTGGCGTTCGAAGAGCCCGAAAACTGGAACGGCGAGTGCGAAGCGGGCGAGCGCTTTGCGGAAACTGACTGCAATAACAAATTAATCGGTGCCCGCTGGTTCATTGATGGCGCAGAAAATACCGGGCCCATCGATGAAAACGAATTTCGTTCGCCGCGCGATGCTGATGGTCACGGCACACACACAGCGACCACCGCCGCAGGCAATCGCAGCAGAGCGTCAATTTTTGGCACGTTGATCGGCGATGTCGAGGGTATGGCCCCAAGAGCACGCATCGCTGTATACAAAGCCTGCTGGTTGCGCCCGTCCGATTCGCGCGCAAGCTGCAATACGTCCGACCTCGCCAACGCCATTGATGCGGCCGTCGCAGACGGCGTTGATGTCATCAGTTATTCAGTCGGCAGTTCGATGCGGGAAATCACCGCGCCGGACGACGTTGCGCTGATGGCCGCGACCAAAGCCGGAATCCTTGCCGTCGTCGCCGCCGGCAATGAAGGGCCCAACCTTGCGACCATAGGATCGCCTGCAGGCGCTCCCTGGGTCATCACGGCCGCCGCATCGACGCGCAAGGGCGAATCGTCGGTTGAGGCAATGAAGGTGATCTCGCCATCAACCATTGCAGGCAAATATGCGACTCGGGAGGCCCTGTTTTCGCCGCCGCTTGCCGATCGCGATCCGATCGAGGCGAAGCTCGTACTCGCGGACGATGGTGATGACACCTTGCCGTCCGGCGCGAGCGGCGTAGCGAGCGACGGTTGCCAGCCATTAATCAACGCCGACGACATGCTTGGCAACGTCGCATTGCTGCAGCGCTCCGGGTGCCTGTTCACCGACATGGTGAAGAACGCAGAGGATGCGGGTGCGATTGCTGCAATTGTTTACAACATCGCCGGCGACCCTATCGTGATGTTTGGCGCCGAAGGGCTCGTGGACATACCGGCACTCATGATCGGCCAGGCCGATGGCAACCTGATCCTGGCCGAACTGGACGCGGGCAGTGAGGTCTCGGTCGTACTTGAGAAGAGCTTCCTGCTGACCACCGAGGATACCGGCAATATCATGGCTCGTTTCTCGGCGCGCGGCCCCGGGCCGATTGCGGACATACTGAAGCCCGACGTCACAGCACCAGGCGTCAACATTATTGCCGGATTCACACCCGACCCCGCGAATGCGAAACCCGGTGAGAATTACGCCTACCTGAGCGGCACCTCGATGTCGACGCCCCACGTCGCCGGCGTTGCCGCGCTACTGCGCCAGGCTCACCCGGAGTGGTCGCCCGCCGCAATCCGATCGGCGCTCGTTACAACGTCACGCCAGGACCTGCGCTTGCCGGACGGCATCGGGTCGGCAAACCCGTTCGACTACGGCGGCGGGCACATCGTGCCGAACAAGGCCTTGTTCCCCGGTCTCGTGTACGAGGTCAGTGATGATGAGTACGACGCATTCGCTTGCGGAACCGCATCGCCCGCTGTCAGTGCCGCACGTTGCACGGAACTTGGCACCGCCGGTTACTCAGGTATGGCCAGGGATCTTAACCAGCCGTCGGTGTCGATTTCGCGTCTGGCCAACCAGCAGACCGTAACCCGCCGCGTAACTAACGTAAGCGAGGAGGCCGAGTCCTTCGCGGTCGAGATTTCTCCTCCGCCGGGAATCGATGTCAGCGTTACGCCGCCGTCCATCAGCCTTGGTCCCGGCCAATCGGCGACATTTGATGTCACCCTCACCTATGTGTCCGGCCCGATGGATTTGTGGCGCTTCGGCTCATTTACATGGGTAAACGCAGACCACAATGTCCGCAGCACCATCGCCGTAAAACCGGCGTCGATAACAGCGCCGAAAGAAATCATTACTTTTGGCGGCACGGGTCGCGAAACTTTCCCGGTCGAGTTCGGCTATAACGGCAGTTACAGCCCCGGCGTGCACGGGCTGAACCTTCCGTACATCGAGACCCGGTTCGTCGCCAACGATCCGACCAAGACGTTCACGCGCCGAACAAATAATGGCGTAACCGAGCACGTACTCATCGTGCCTCAGAACCAGTTGTTCCTGCGGTTTTCATTGTTTGATGCGCTGACAGACGGTGACGACGATCTCGACATGTACGTTTACTACTGCGGCCTTGATGGCTCCGCCTGCAGCAGGATAGGCGAAAGCGGCGAACCGACATCCGAGGAACAGTTCAATCTGTTCCGGCCCGCCGCGGGTGTCTACGGTGTTTACGTCCACGGCTTTGCGACCGACGAAGTGAGCGGCGGCCCCGGCTCAAACTATCAGTTGCTGGCCTGGTCTTTTGGCAACGTCGACGACAAAGGCAACATGACGGCCAGCGGTCCGGCCTTCGTCAGCGCAGGCACAACGGCTGACATCACGTTTGACTGGGCCGGACTGACTTCCAATACGATTTACCTCGGCGGCATATCCCACAATACGCCGCAAGGCCTGTCGGAGCTAACGCTGATAACGATTGGCAACTGACCGCGTGTACCAGATCTCGGCGATGCAAATGATGATGACTATGGACGGCAGGTAATAGGCGAAGTTGCCGAAAACACCGGCGACGTCCCGCAGCACAAATGCGTCGAGATCCTGGATAAGTACGCCCAGGAAAGAAAGCACGTACAGGTAAAGGGCCCAGGAATTTCGCAACAACAGCAAAATTGAAGCCACCACGCCGGCGTTAACTGCAATGGCATATCCGGCGTTCGCCCACACTGGCGTCGCCTCCATGAACGCAGCTATTTCGGGACCCATGCTGGCAATCGCCTCGGGTGTCAGCGTCATTTGCTGGTAGTAAAACAGCAGACCAATGATGTTCCAGACCAGGAACACACCGGCAATAATGTAATAGGAAGCCGGCGGCCTGCCGTTTAATTGATCGGACATTTTGAGGGCCCTCTTGTTCGTTTCGTTATTGGGATGCGCCCGATAATCCGCTGGCACCCGCCCGAATGCAAGCGGGTCTAGCGCTTCCGGCTGCCCAGTGCCTTGCAGGGTTTATAACGAAAACAAGTACTTACGTGATCATTCACCATGCCGGTAGCCTGCATGTGGGCGTAGATGATCGTGCTGCCAACGAACTTGAAGCCACGTTTCTTGAGGTCCTTCGACAAGGCATCGGACTCGGGCGAAGTCGCCTGCAGATCGTCGTCCGCTTTGCGATTCGTCTGTATCGGCTTGCCGCCGACGAAGCCCCAGATGTATTCGCTGAATGTCCCGAATTCCTTTTGCACCGCGAGGAATGCTTTCGCGTTCGTCACCGCAGCGTTCACCTTAAGGCGATTCCTGACGATGGACGGATCCTCGAGCAGTTTCTCAACGCGCTTCGCCGTGAAGCGAGCCACTTTGGCCGCATCGAAGTCAGCAAAGGCTCTGCGATATCCTTGTCGCTTGTTGAGTATCGTCGACCAGCTCAGGCCCGCCTGCGCGCCTTCGAGAATCAGGAACTCGAATTGCACTCTGTCGTCCCAAACGGGGACGCCCCATTCCCTGTCGTGATACTCGATGTACTCGAGGTTTACCCCTTCTGCCCACCGGCATCGCGAGATTGCCCTGGTCAAATCCTGCTCCTCACTTTGTTCCGTGCACTAATGTAGCAACCCGGGCGATGGAACTCAGCATCGATTTGTCTGTTTTCTGTGCAAAAAAAAAGCCCGCGCATTGCGCGGGCTTTTCCGGAGTCGCGTGAATTGAATGTGGCTCCTGACAAAGCCACATTCACGGCAACGACCTTACTCTTTCTTCTCACCACAGCTGCCTTCGCCTTCTTTCTCGCCGCAACTGCCTTCGCCTTCCTTGTCAGCGCCGCAGGAACCTTCACCGCAGGAACCTTCACCTTCTTTCTCGCCACAGCTGCCTTCGCCTTCCTTGTCACCGCCACAGGAACCTTCACCGCAGCTGCCTTCGCCCTCTTTCTTTTCGCCTTTATCGCCGCCGCAAGCGCCTTCGCCCTCACCCAGCATGTAGCCAACGCTGAGCGATGACATCGCGAACGGGCTGGCAACAGTATCCGCATTCACAGTGCCACTGATTGCGAACGATCCGGCCAGCGCCGCACCAACCGCCAGCGCCAGAGGTTTTACGATTTTTTTCTCAGACATCTTTTACTCTCCTACAGGTAATTGCCCGCGACCGGGCCCAGGTTATTCAGTGGTCGGGCGCTTATGTGCCCCATACCACTGAATGCAAAATGTTCTGTTGCACATCTTCCAGCGACTCTTCGCGGTCACCGATGATGGCGATACTGCCGTCGCCAACGGGCAATATGACTCCGTGGATATTAACTCCATTCAGCGGCGTAGCTGCCGCGACCTTTTCATACGGCATCAGCAGGATAGTGATCGGGCCGCGCTCACCCTGAACAACGAGGTGAGGTACATCCTGACCATTGATTTTGCAGAACGCCGCAAAGGTGATCAGGCCAATGTCGCGATTCATCGTCGCGATATTTCCCGGCACGGCGTCCGCGAGGCGACGATCCGTAACCGGCGTGCTGCTGGGCAACAAGGCATCGGGCTCGTGATCGACATGCGCGAGTACCTGCTCTTCCAGCGTTCCAGCGGTTTCGTCCATGCCCGGGCCCATCAAGCGAAGTCCGACCATTGCCGCGAGCAACACCGTTGCGGCCAAACCAAACCACACCGGTCTGGAGAGAAACCGGCGAGCCGGGAACGAGACCACATCGACGTTCGGCAGCTCCGGCATCCGGAGCTCGGGCACAGAAATTTTCATCGCGCGAGCGATGTCTGCATCCAGGGCCAATATTCCGGCGCTGTACCCACGGCACTCGACGCAATCGTCTGCGTGCCGGGACTCGTCTTTGAATCCTGGCTCCGCAGTCAGTGCGTGTCGATACTCTTCGCAGTTCATTTCCTTCGCCTGGCTCATGAGTTCACCTCATTCGCCGTCAAACTCTTAAGCTTCGACCGGGCGCGGTGCAAACGAGTTAACACCGCTCCCTGATTCAGCTCCATCATCGCCGCGATTTCGTTCGTGCTGTAGCCCATGAGGACCTGCAGAACCAGCGGCTCGCGATAATCATCATCCAGCTCGAAAATCGCCTCTCTGAGGTCGTTGAGCTCCTCGTTGGGCACCTCGGCCAGCAATGCGGACTGAGACGCCGTCAAATTGTCGATGTCGACAGTTTCCAGCCGACGTCGCTCGAAATAGCGCGCATTTTCGCGACGCACTATGGTCAGTAGCCATTGCTTGGCCGCCGCATCCTCGCGCAGCGCATCCAGTGACTTCCAGGCGCGCAACAGCGCTTCCTGGACAACATCCTCTGCAATTGACTTGTCCCTGCAAAGCCAGGCGGCATAGCGAAACATGTCTGCGTGAAAGACGGTAACCAGGCGGTCGAACCGCTTGCGCCTGTTGCCCGCAGCTTCGTTACTGTTCATACGAGATGACCCGCCCCTGGTGCTTTTTATTACCTTGACTGCCGAAAAGCGCGATTAAGGCGTGGAAACCGTTGCTAAATATAGGGAAAATAAGAAATTCCCGTTATTATTCATCATCGCCTTATTCTGAATAGCTATGAGTCACCTGACCCCCGGACAGTTCCCCTTGATTCGCCTGCGCCGTGCCCGGCGCACAAAAGCGTTGCGCAGGCTGGTCGCTGAATCCCAGCTTTCCCCTGACGATCTTATATACCCGGTTTTCGTCGTCGAGGGCAAAAACAAGGTCGAGGCGGTGCCCTCCATGCCCGGCGTCAGCCGCAAAAGTGTGGACAAATTGCTCGTGGAGCTGACCGAGGCCCGCGATCTCGGTATACCGGCGATTGCGCTTTTTCCCGTCATTGACGCAGCAAGAAAGTCGTTGGACGGAATCGAGTGCGCGAATCCGAATGGTCTCGTGCAAAACACGGTACGCGCCATCAAGGAAAAGCTGCCAGACCTCATGGTCATCACTGACGTCGCCCTGGATCCCTACACGACGCACGGGCAGGACGGCATCATCGACGACAACGGCTATGTGCTGAATGACGTGACCGTTGACATGCTCGTGAAGCAGGCCTTGTCGCATGCCAAGGCCGGTGCGGACATGGTGGCGCCCTCCGACATGATGGACGGTCGCATCGGTGCCATACGCAACGCTTTCGAGGAGCATGGGCACAGCAATACCCTGATCATGGCCTACGCTGCAAAATTTGCTTCGGCCTTTTACGGCCCGTTCCGCGATGCTGTCGGTTCGGCCGCGAACCTCGGAGGTGGCGACAAGTCCAGCTACCAGGTTGCGCCCTCGAATAGCGATGAAGCCGTCAGGGAGGTGGGTCTCGACATCGACGAAGGCGCTGATTTCGTCATGGTCAAACCGGCGATGCCTTACCTCGACATCGTGCGCCGCGTAAAAGATACCTACCGGATTCCAACCTTCGCCTACCAGGTCAGCGGTGAGTATTCGATGCTCAAGGCGGCCGCGGAAAAAGGCTGGCTCGATGAGCGTCAAACGGTGCTCGAATCCTTGCTCGGCATCAAGCGAGCCGGCGCCAGCGGCATACTGACCTACTTTGCGATGGACGTCGCAAGGTGGCTATCGGAGTAGGGACTTGTCGGACGATTCGAAGATAGCAACCACTACAATCGATCGCTACGGCGTGATGGGCTATCCGATTTCGCACAGTCGTTCTCCCGTCATACACCGCCTGTTTGCGCTGCAGACCGGACAAAACATCCAATACGAACTTCTGCAGGTATCGCCCGAGAAACTCGAAACGGCGGTACGCCAGTTCCAACGTACGGGAGGCAAGGGCCTCAACATCACTGTTCCGCATAAAACAGAAGTCAGCCGGCTTGTTGATCACACCAGCGAGCGAGCGGCGACCGCCGGCGCGGTCAATACACTGTCCTTCGTCGGCAGCGAGATTCATGGCGACAATACTGACGGCATCGGTTTGTTGAGGGACCTCGTCGTGAATCTCGGCGTGACACTGCAGGACGCGAACATACTTATCCTCGGTGCCGGTGGCGCGACGCGCGGCATCATCGGCCCGTTACTGGAGATGCAACCCGCATCCATCCAGATAGCAAACCGCAGTCTCGGCAAAGCGGCGGCGCTCGCCGACCATTTTTCAAAGTCGGGTCCGGTGGCCGCGTGCCGTTTCAGCGCCGTACCCGTGGCCAACCCCTACGACCTGGTCATCAATGCCACGTCGGCTGGTGTAAAGGGCGAGGTACCGCCCTACCCGGCCGCCGCGATCTCGAAAAACAGCTTTTGTTACGACCTGTCGTATGGCCTGCAACCAACGCCGTTCAGCGTCTGGGCACGCGATGTCGGCGCGCCGCAATCCGTCATGGGCTGGGGCATGCTGGTCGAGCAGGCTGCCGAATCCTTCAGCATCTGGCGCGGCGTGCGCCCTGATACCGCACCTGTACTCAAGCAGATGAAAATTACCGCCTGAAGGCCGGTATTAACGCATTGTTACGACTTCTTCCGCGCTCGTCGGGTGGATGGCGACCGTGTCGTCGAAGTCTTTTTTGGTTGCACCCATTCGCATGGCGACCGCAAAACCCTGCAGCATTTCGTCGGCCCCATCGCCAAACAGGTGCAGGCCGACGACGCGCTCTTCGTGACCCGCCGTTATCAACTTCATGGCCGTCGACTTCTTGTCGGTACCCAGTGCGTAAAACATCGGCGTGAATTCGGAACTGTAAATCCTGACGTCCTCGCCGTATTCGCTGCGCGCTTCTGCCTCGGTCATGCCAACCGTGCCTATGGTCGGGTGGCTGAAGACGACGGTCGGTATCAGCCGGTAATCGAGATACCGATCCGCCATGCCACCGTACAATCGGTCGGCAAGTCGCCGGCCAGCGGCGATAGCGACCGGTGTCAGGGCCGCACGGCCTGTAACGTCGCCCAGCGCATTGATGTTGTCGACATTGGTCTGTTGCAGCTCGTCCGTCGTCACAAAACCGCCCTCGTCCGTAACGACACCCGCGTTGGCGAGATCCAGTGTTGCGGTATTGGGCGCGCGCCCGATCGCCCAGATCACCGTATCCACAGGCCCGAATTCGCGGCCGTCCTCGGCGGTTAGTACAAGGCCCGCAGCTTCTTTTCGAACCGCGGCCGGAATGGCGCCCGTCGTAAGCGCAATGCCACTGGCACGCATCTCGCGCATGAGCGCGGTGCCGAGCATCGCATCGAAGTCTCGCAATATGGCGTCCTTGCGAACCAGCAACTGTGTTTCGGTGCCGAGACCGTTAAAGATGCCAGCGAGCTCGACCGCGATGTAACCGCTGCCGACGACAATGACCCGTTTCGGTTGCTCGTTGAGCTCGAAAAATCCATCGGACGTGATGCCGAGTTCGGCACCTTCTATGTCCGGCACCATCGGCCGGCCACCGGTAGCAATGACGATGCGATCGGCCTCGAAACGCCTGCCATCGACATCCACCGTGTGCGCATCGATGAACCGGGCATTACCGGCAATGTAGCTGACCTCGCGTTTCGCCAGATTGCGGCCGTAAATGCCGTTGAGCCGCTTTACGTAAGCATCGCGTCGCGTCTTTAGTGCGCCCCAGTCGTGACCGCGGGTGTTTATGTCGTACCCATAATCCTTCGCATGGTGCAGCTGATGCGCGTAGTGCGCGGCATACCACATGACTTTTTTCGGTACACAGCCGACGTTGACACAAGTCCCGCCCAGCGGCCCGTGCTCGACTACTGCAGCCCTGGCGCCGTATTCGGCCGCACGCTGCGCGTGAGCGAGCCCGCCGCTACCGCCACCTATCACCAGCAAATCATACTTTTCGGACACCCTTATTCTCCTGTTTGGCCGGGTTTTTGCGCCATTCTGTGCCTACAGCCCTGTGCTACTATGCGGCGCTTGAAAAACATATCAAGTCAACCCATGACAAACCCCCTGCTCGACACATCATCGCTTCCGCGGTTTGGTGAAATCGGTCCACAGCACGTGTTGCCAGCGATCGAGGCGCTGATTTCCGACCATCGCCAGCAACTCGACGCTTTGTTGAACACGGAACAAAATCCCGATTTTAATTCCCTGGTTGCACCAGTCGAATTGATGGAGCACAGGCTCAGCCGTGTCTGGTCACCGGTAGCGCATCTGCAAAGTGTACTCGGATCTCGAGACTGGCGTGATGCCTACAATAAGGCGCTGCCTTTACTGACCGAGCATGGCACCGAAATATCGCAAAACGCGCGCCTGCAGCGTGCATACGCAAGCGTGGGTACGTCACTGGCAGACAACGAAAACGAATCTCATCGTAGTGCGGTCGATTATGCCCTGCGCGACTTTCATCTTGCCGGTGTCGATCTTCCGGACGCCGACAAGCAACGCTTCAAAGCGATCATGCAGGCACTTGCGGGAACCCAGGCAAGTTTCGAACACAATGTGCAGGACGCTTCCGACGCGTGGTCGCTGCACATAAAGAATGCCGACGAACTCGCCGGCGTACCGCGACAAACCATGGTTCGTGCTGCGGAAAACGCGGCAGAAAGGCAACTGGACGGCTGGTTGCTGCTGCTCAATTACCCGACTTATGACGCGATCATGACGCATGCGCACGATCGCAAACTGAGAGAAAAGCTGTATCGTGCCTGGGCAACGCGCGGCTCCGATCAGGGTGACAATCCTGACTGGGACAACACCGAGAATATCGACAAAATCCTGTCGTTGCGTCACGAGGCCGCGAACCTCGTCGGTTTCAGCAACTATGCCGAATATTCGCTGGCCACAAAAATGGCCGGCTCGACTGGCGAGGTCTTGGGCTTTTTGCATGAACTTGCACAAAGCTCCCGTGCCGCCGCCGAGAAAGAACTGTCGGACCTGCAGGAATTCGCCGGCATGGCACTCGAACCCTGGGACCTCACATTCTGGCTCGAGAAGTTCAAGCAGGCCAGGTTCTCGGTTTCCAATGAAGATCTACGCCAGTATTTTCCGACAAGTACGGTTATCGACGGGCTGTTTTCGCTCGCCGCAAGACTTTACGGCGTCGAATTGATCGAGCAAAAAGACGTTGCTGTCTGGCACGATGACGTTTGCTATTTCTCGATCAAGGACGCCAACAGCCAGGTCATAGGCGGCTTTTATACCGATCTCTACGCGCGCAGCGGCAAACGTAACGGCGCGTGGATAGATGAGTGTATTGGCCGGCAGAATCTGAACGGAAATATTGCGTTGCCGGTCGGCTACCTCGTGTGCAATTTTCCACCGCGAGACGACGCCGGGCGATCCCTGCTCACTCACGACGACGTCGTGACACTATTCCATGAATTCGGCCACATGTTGCATCACCTGTTGACGCGCATAGACGTCCCCAGCATATCGGGCATCAACGGTGTGCCCTGGGATGCGGTGGAGCTGCCAAGCCAGTTCATGGAGAATTTCGCGTGGAATTACGAGGTGCTGGAAAAATGTTCGGCACATGCCGAGACCGGCGAACCTCTACCCTGCGATCTGTTCTCCAAACTCGAGGCAAGCAGGAATACCGGGGCCGGTCTCGCCATGCTGAGGCAGCTGGAACTCGGGCTGTTCGATTTTCGTTTGCACGCTGAATACGACCCGGCCCATCCGGTAGCGCCTCTTGCGATGCTGAAGGAAGTAAGAGGCGAAGTGTCCTTGCTTCCGCATCCTGAATACAATCGTCTGCCACATGCTTTCTCACATATTTTTGCGGGCGGCTACGCGGCTGGATACTACAGCTACAAATGGGCGGAAGTGCTTGCTGCCGATGCCTTCTCCGCCTTCGAGGAGGCTGGCATTTTCGACCTCGACACGGCGCAGCGATTTCGCCGGGAAATTCTCGAAGTCGGTGGCAGCCGCGATATCATGGCCGCCTATATCGCTTTTCGCGGGCGCAAACCGACCATTGATGCCCTGTTACGGCAAAACGGAATACAGCCGACTTGAAAATCGCCACATGGAATGTCAACTCAATGAATGTGCGACAACCGCACGTCATCGAGTGGCTGCAAAATCACGAGCCCGATGTGCTTGTACTCCAGGAAATCAAGCAGGTCGCTGAGAAATTTCCCAGCGATGCCCTGAGCGCGATTGGATATCACTCCCTGGTCAGCGGTCAAAAGACCTATAACGGTGTCGCCGTGCTTAGCAGGACCCCCGCCGAGAATCCCGTAACTGATTTTCCGGACCTCGACGATCCGCAGCGCAGAATTCTGGCCAGCACTGTCAACAATGTGCGAATTGTCGATCTTTACATCCCCAACGGTTCCGAGGTTGGCTCCGAGAAATACGAGTACAAGCTCGGTTGGCTCGCGTCCTTGCATGGCTTCCTCGCGGCCGAATTGCAGCGCTACGAGAACCTCGTTGTGCTCGGTGACTTCAATATCGCCCCGAGGGACGAGGACGTGCACGACCCCGAAGGGTGGGGTGAGGCCATATTCTGTAGCCCACCGGAGCGACGAGCGCTCAGGGATGTACTCGATCTCGGTCTGACTGATGTATTTCGCAAGTTCGAACAGCCGGAGAAATCGTTCAGCTGGTGGGACTATCGCAGCGCAGGTTTTCGGCGCAACGCCGGCCTGCGCATAGACCTGATCCTGACCAGCGCCGCGATGACAAAGCGCTGCACGGCAAGCTACATCGACAAGGAGCCGAGAGCCTGGGAACGGCCATCCGACCACGCGCCGGTGATCGCAGAATTCGACCTCTAGCTGTCGCCGAAGTGCGTCATTCGGATATAACATATTCCCCGGAATCGACCTGTGAGAACTTTATCCGCCGTGTATGATGATCAGAAAAAAATGCGGGGGAATATGTCACAGGATCGACGCAACGATTTCGATGTCACTAACACTGTACAGGTAAGCAGTCCTGCATCGGTGCGTAACGCTGTGCACGAGCTCTTTGCCGAAACTTTTCCGGGCATGTCCTACGATAAGTTGTGGTTGGCATTTTACGATTTCGAGCGCCTCTTCACCGGCCGTTACCCGGGTTACAAGGGCTGCGACACGACCTATCACGACATGCAGCACACGCTTGATATGACGCTCGCGGTTGCGCGGTTGCTGGTGGGTTACGAGCGTAGCGCGGAGCCGCCCGACCGCCTGGGCGCCAGCCGGGCGCAAATGGCTGTGGTGACCGCACTGTTTCACGACGCCGGCTACATTCGTCACGAAACGCGGGACAGGGACTTCACCAACGGTGCCGAGTTCACGCTTTACCACGTATCGCGAAGCGCAGACTTTTTGCGGCGTTATCTTCCTGAGCTCGGCATGGCGAAGGATGTTGGTATCAGCAGCATGATCGTGCATTTCACGGGCTACGAGCTGGACCTCGACAAGATCGAACTGGACGACCCTCGCGATACACTCTGCGGCCACCTGATTGGGACCGCCGACCTGATTGCCCAGATGGCCGATCGATGCTATCTCGAGAAATGCCGTGACCGTTTATATAACGAGTTCGTTGTCGGCGGGATTGCCGTGGAAAACGCGAGGCCCGGCGAATACATGGTTCGCTACCAGTCGGGTGAAGATCTCCTTCGCAAGACGCCGGCGTTTTATCAGCAGGTGACGCGCGACCGGCTGAATTCAAAGTTCAATCGCGCGTATCGCTACGCCGAAGTTCTGTATGGCGGCAGGAATCCCTACATCGAGGCGATCCGGGCCAACATCACACATCTGGTCAGGATCCTGGAAACAAACGACTGGTCGCTCTTGCGCCGCGAGCCGCAGTTTTTCCTTGGCATCGCACATGCCGTGCAGGACATCGAACGACTCGTTGCGTCGCAACTTGCGTCGCTCGCCGGAGTTCGCATTAAGAATGATGGGCCGCTGCTAATGCCGATCTGACGGCAGCCTCATCGGAACATAAGCTCTCCGGTTTTCAACTCGCAACAACCAATCGCGCACCGCCGGATACGATTCCGGATCAAGGCCGCCTTCGTGTGCAACATGTGTATTTGCATAAAGCGCGATAGCGGCAATGCTGTAGCGAAAGTTGAATTTCCTCAGTCACGCTGTTGGTCCTCGCGCCAAAGCCGTAAGGCATGGTATTGCGACCGCGTCAGCCGCCGGTTAGCGTAGAAGGCAGCCACGCTCGCCGCAAAGATCGCGTAAAAACCATCCGCAATTGTCAGCGCTTCCTCGAAAAAGACCGGCCAGGTCATCGTCGTTACACTCGTCAGAACCCTGAGCGTGCTGGTGCTGTTTCCGTCTGCTGTCACCGAGGCCGCAACAACGATATTGGCGAACAACGAGCCGAATAATGTGAACCCCGCTGCCAGCAAAGGAAACCGTGCGTCAACACCCCGCCCGGCCAGCCGGATACTGTGTCCTACCATGAACCCGAGAATGACCGTAAGCCAGGGATACACGCGGTTGGTCAGCTCGCTTAACGAGACCCAGAAAACGCTGAAGACCACGACTGTGATGAGTGCAGAGACGATCGCATTGCGAACCGACTGCATATCGACCAGGCGCTTGCCATCTGCCGCCGTCGAATCGAGGGGCGCGCCGCTGCCGTGTTTCTTGCGTAAGCGAAGAGGGCTTTGTGACTCGGTCATGACGGCATAGTATCGTGAAATCGAAACTTTGGAGCGCCGGAATGCGAGCAGTATGGTTTGAGTCTTTTGGCGCCGCCAAAGACGTGTTGCGGATTGGTGAGCTCGATAAACCGAAGGCGGGACCCGGTGAGGTCCTGGTTCGTGTCTATACCAGTAGCGTCAATCCATCGGATGTGAAAAAGCGTGCTGGCTCTGCTCCAAATCTACTGGATGACGGATTCGTAATTCCGAACAGTGATGGCGCTGGTGTCATCGAATCCGCCGGCGCTGGTGTCGATGCGAGCCGCGTCGGTGAACGTGTGTGGCTGTACCAGGCACAATTCGCGCGGCGCTTTGGAACCGCGGCAGAATATCTTGCGATAGACGAACGTCGTGCCGTCAAATTGCCAGACACCGTGAGCTTTGAAGTCGGCGCCTGCCTCGGCATTCCCGTCATGACCGCACACCGCGCTGTGTTTGCTGACAGCGATGTGGCTGGCCAGCGAATTCTCGTCACGGGCGGTGCAGGTCGGGTTGCCAACTACGCGATCCAGTGGGCAAGCCAGGCGGGCGCCAGCGTAATTGCGACCGCCAGCAACAAGGCAGACGAGGACGCGTGCATCGAAGCCGGCGCACAGCACGTCGTGAACCACCGCGGCAAGGACGTCGCCGGGCAAATACTCGCGGCGTCGGACGGCGATCCTGTCGATCGTGTCGTCGACGTCGAATTTGGAGCGAACCTGCCAATAACGATCGAGGTGCTGAAGGTCGGCGGCGTAATCGCGACCTATGGATCTGCCCAGGTACCGGAACCGCAGCTGCCCTTCTACCGGATGATGTACAAAGACCTGACGATACGCACCATCATCGTTTACGCGATGCCGGAATCGGCAAAGCAACAAGCGATCGCCGACATCGACAAAGCGCTGCGAAAAGAGGCGCTGCATCACCGCATCGCCGAGACGATGCCGTTGGCGGATATTGTCCGCAGCAATGAGCTCATCGAACAGGGTAGAATTCGGGGAGCAGTTATTCTCACAGTAGAATAAACATAATAATAACAGGGGGTTACATGGAGAAAAGCCGAATAGACTGGCCCAGTTTCGGCTTGTGTGCCGCGATAATTCTTGTCACCGCCGTCCCCCTGCTCGCCTTTCCCGGCGAATCCAGCGATTTTCTTGAAACTCTGTACGCCTACATTGCCCGCGAGTTCGGCGTGCTCTACCTGCTGGCCAGCGTCGCGGCTATCGGGTTTCTCGCCTGGCTGGCTTTCAGTCGTTACGGCAACGTGCGTCTCGGCGACGAAAGCGAACCTGAGTTCAGCAACGTCAGCTGGGTCGGTATGTTGTTCTGCGCCGGCGTCGGCGCGGGGCTTCTGTACTGGTGCGGCATAGAGTGGGCGTACTACTACGATACGCCGCCCTTTGGTGCAGAGCCGCGGAGCGCGGAAGCTGCGGAGTGGGCCTCGACCTACGGACTGTTTCATTGGGGTTTCACGGCCTGGGCATTTTATTGCCTGCCTGCGGTTGCTATCGCTTACCCCTATTACTCTAGGAAACTCGATGTACTGCGCTTCAGCGTTAGCTGTCACTGGTTTCTCAAGGGCCGACAACACGGACCATTGGCTCGTGCAATCGATTTCCTGTTCATGATCGCCTTGCTGGGCGGCGCCGCTTCGAGCCTCGGATTCTCATCGCCGATGATCGCCGCGACGCTCGGCTGGCTGTTCGGCGTCGAACCAAACAACACACTCGAAATCGCTGTCGTTGTACTTTGCATCGCCCTGTTCGCGGTCAGCGTCTGGCTTGGCCTGAAGAAAGGCATCAAGCGCCTGAGCGATATCAATGTCGCGCTCGCATTCGGTTTGCTAGCCTTTATCCTGCTCACAGGCCCGACTGTCTTTCTGCTGAAGACCAGCCTTAACAGTCTCGGTGTCATGGCGGACAATTTCCTGCGCATGAGTTTCTGGACAGACCCGTTTACCAATTCGGGATTTGTCGAGAGCTGGACCATTTTTTACTGGGCCTGGTGGATTGCATTTGCGCCCTACGTCGGCCTGTTTGTCACCCGCATATCACGGGGCAGAACATTGCGACAAATGATTGTCGGTATGCTGGCCTGGGGGTCGCTTGGTGGCTGGCTGTTCTACATGGTCATCGGCAATTACGGCCTGTTTCTCGAACTCAGCGGTGCGCTCGACGTCACAGGCATCGTGAAGTCGCAAAGCGGGAATGCCGCTATCGTGGCGATGCTCGAAACGCTGCCGATGGCAGCTGTCGTGATCGCCCTGTTTTCCATTATCGCGATCGTCTTCGCGGCGACAACTTACGACTCCGCGTCCTATACCCTCGCCTCGAGTGCCACTTTGCATTTGAAGGCGGGTGACGATCCTGCGCGCTGGCATCGCGTATTCTGGGCCCTCGCGCTCGGCGTAATACCTGTCGCACTGATGCTGCTCAATAGCAATCTTCGCCCCATTCAGGTTATCTTGCTGGTCGTTTCCCTGCCGATACTCCTGGTTGGCATCGTAATGTCGATCGCGCTCGTCAAATCTCTGAAGGCTGACCATGTTGTCTCTTAAAAAAGCTGTGGTGACCGCTTGAAATTTCATTCAACAAGTATTGACGGTACTTATCTGATTGAGTGGCAGCCTCTCGAGGATGAGCGGGGCTATTTCGCGACTACCCGGTCCGACGAGGAGTTTTGTGCTCGTGGCCTGATAAACGATCTGTCTGAATGCAGCGTTTCGTACAATCAACGCCGGGGAACGCTGCGCGGCATGCATTATCAAGCGGCCCCTCATCAGCAAACCAAACTCGTCATGTGCATTGGCGGATCTGTTTTTGACGCGCTTGTCGACCTGCGCCCTGACTCTCCTACCTATCTGAAAACTTGCTCTGCGGAATTGTCGCTCGCGAGTCGCAACATGCTGTACGTGCCCGCCGGTGTTGCACATGGCTTCATCACACTCGAAGACCATAGCTATATTCAATACCAGATCGGCGGCGACTATGTCCCGGATGCCGCGCGCGGCATTCGATGGGACGATCCCAGCTTTGATATCGCCTGGCCAATGTCGCCGCTCGTGATTTCGGATCGTGATCGTAACTACGAGGACTACAGACTTTGAAACGAGTCTTGCTGACCGGCGCCGGTGGTTACATTGGACGACATATGCTGCATAAGCTTGTTGCGAGAGGCTACGAAGTGCATGCCGTATCGCGCAGCGCGCCTGTGGCCACCGCTGACCAAATCATCTGGCACAGCACGGACTTGCTCGATGCGGCTGCGACCAACAAGCTCGTGTCGCAAGTCGCCGCCACTCACCTGATGCACCTCGCCTGGATAACGGAACCCGGGGTCTACTGGGAGTCGCCCAGGAATGATGACTGGTTGAGTGCAAGTTTCAGCTTGCTCGAGTCATTCGCCGAGTACGGCGGGCTACGTGCCCTGCTGGCGGGCACTTGTGCCGAATATGACTGGTCAGGCGGTCACTGTGTGGAAGACAAGACACCGTTGCGGGGCAAGTCCCTGTATGCGCAGTCCAAGCTCGCGTTTCGAGACGCGGCTTTTGCAGTAGCGAAATCCACTGACCTGAGCGTTGCCTGGGCGCGCGTGTTCTTTTCTTTTGGACCCCACGAACGTCCCGAGCGCCTGGTACCGGCGGTCATTCGTGCACTTCTGGCCGGCGAGCGCGCCCGTTGCGTCGATGGTAGCCTTGAGCGTGACTTCATGTACGTCGTGGATGTTGCCGATGCCATGGTTGCCGTACTGGATAGCGACTTTACAGGCGACATCAACATCGCATCGGGGCAACCCACGACGCTCGCCGATATTGTCAATCGCATTGCTGTCCGGCTGGACGCTTCTGACCGGGTTGATTTTGGGGACTATCCGCGCCC
>Ga0224505_10000817_pt1 | contig 20923 bp, 29 predicted proteins | sample SF_Jan12_sed_USG_FD_169102 | JGI IMG/M metagenome (GOLD analysis project Ga0224505, IMG submission 169102) | Sediment microbial communities from San Francisco Bay, California, United States - SF_Jan12_sed_USGS_4_1 | ecosystem: Environmental > Aquatic > Marine > Sediment | place: USA: California... | reverse complement strand
GCTCGCATCGAGGCCTACCCCGCTTCCCGATGCACCGGCCTCTCGACCGTGCAGGAGCGCGCACTGCCCGCGATCGCTCAGCCCGAAGGAGACCGCAGCTCCTCGCGAGCGGCGAGTTCCCGACGCACCGCCGGCGCGACCTCGGTGCCGAAGAGTTCGATCGAGCGCATCAGCTTGTCGTGGGGAAGTGCACCGACCCCGAACTGCACGAGGAAGCGATCGTGCTCGAAGATCTCGTGCTGGAACAGGATCTTCTCGATCACTTGCTGCGGCGAGCCCACGAAGTTCGCACCGCGCAGTGTGGCTTCTCCGTCGTACCGCTCGCGGGTGAGGGGCGGCCACCCTCGCTCGCGCCCGATCTTGTTCATCATGACGGCGACGTGCGGGAACGAATCGTCCAACGCCTGCTGCGAGGTCTCGGCGACGTAGCCGTGGGAGTTGATGCTGAGCGCCGGCAGGGGATCGTGCCCCGCTTGGTGCGCAGCGTCGCGATGCAGCTCGGCGAACGGCGCGAACCGTTCGGCAAGACCGCCGATGATCGCCAACGCCATCGGCAATCCGAGCGTGCCGGCCCGGAACGCCGACTCGGGCGCGCCACCGACGGCGACCCAGATCGGCAAGGGGTCCTGCACCGGGCGCGGGTACACACCGACGCTCCCGTCGAGCGGAGCTCTGAATCGACCCTGCCAGTTGATGCGATCGGCTCGGCGCAGGGCGATCAGCATCTTGAGCTTCTCGTCGAAGAGCTCGTCGTAGTCGCCGAGATCGAAGCCGAACAACGGGAACGACTCTGTGAACGAGCCGCGCCCCGCCATGATCTCCGCGCGACCCCCGGAGAGCAGGTCGACCGTGGCAAAATCCTGGAACACGCGCACCGGGTCGTCGGAGCTCAGCACCGTCACGGCGCTCGAGAGCCTGATGCGCTCGGTGCGCGCAGCTGCCGCAGCCATCACCACGGCCGGCGACGAGACGATCAGATCGGGGCGGTGATGCTCGCCGATGCCGAAGACATCGAGCCCGAGCTGATCAGCGAGCTCGACCTCCTCGATCAGGTTGCGCATGCGCTGCTCGGGAGCGATCGCCTTCCCAGTGGCAGGGTCGGGATACAGCTCGGCGAACGTGAAGAGTCCGATCTCCATGGTTTCGGGATGAACCCTGTCACGGACTTGGGTGTTCCGTCAGTGACAGGGCCGCGATCCTCGAGCGGATGCCGGCGACGTCGAGCCCGACATCGGCATCGATCTCGGGCCACGTGCCGTACTCGTGCACGAAGCGGCGGGGGACGCCGATGAACGAGTACCGCGTAGGCAGGTCGCCCAGCGCCCGCGTGAGCACCGGGGCGGTCGTGCCCTCGTACCACGGCTCCACGGCGATCACGTGCGGCCGGTCGCCGACGAGAGCCCGTAAGCCCTCGTCGTCGAACGGAGCCACGCTCGTTGCATAGGCGATCGTCACGTCGGAACCCTCGCTCGCCGCCACCGTGCGTGACAGCGTGGGACCGAAGGTCACGACCGTCGCCCCGCTCCCGCGGCGCAGCACCTCGAGCCGGCCCGGCGCTACGTCGTGGGGTTCGTCGTTCGTGGCCAGACTCGTGCGCACGTACGTCGGCGCGGCGTTGTCGAACGTCGCCCGCAGCAGCGACTCCACCTCGGTCCCATGGCCCGGCGAGAGCACCTGCATGCGCGGGATCGTGAGCATGGCGCCCACATCGCCGGCCGCGTGGTGCGTCGCACCTTCGCTCGCGTAGTCGTAGGACGCGCCGGAACCGACGAACGTGCCACCGAGCCCCTGGTAGCCGAAGTCGAGCTTAAGCTGCTCGAACGGTCGCTCGGCCATGAACGGGCCGAGCGAATGTGCGATCGGGTGGAAGCCTTCCATCGCGAAGCCCGCGGCCACCCCGACCATCGCCGCCTCGGCGATGCCGACGTTCACCGCTCGCGATCGGTCGTGGGCGACGGCGCGCTCGAAGTACTGGGCGCTGATCTCCGCCAGCACGATCGCCACCCTGTCGTGTCCGATGAACAACTCGGTCGCCGCGGCGGCGAAGGATTCCCGCATCGAGGCCCCAGGCACGCTCACCATTCCCCTTCGGGCACGTCAGCCACGACCGCGAGCGGCACATCTTGGACGGGGGCGAGGGCACGCTCGAGACCATCGAGGTCGTGCCCGTCGACCTCACGCACGGACCAACCGAAGCTGTCGAGCTTGTCGGTCCACGAATCGGTGACGATCGAGGAACTGTGGTTGTCGATCAACAGAAGCGTGAGGTTCGCGAGGCTCAGGTGTGGCGCCAACGCGATCGCCTCCCAGTTGCTGCCCTCGTTCAGCTCCCCGTCACCGCAGAGCACGACGACTCGCTGGTCGCGCAGGCCCTTCGCGCGGAGCGCTTGCGCGACACCGACTGCCATCGACAGGCCGTGGCCGAGCGACCCGGTCGATGCCTCGACGCCGGGCACCAGGGTCCGATCGGGGTGCGATCCGAGTCGGCTCCCATGCTCCATGAAGCCGTCGAGCCACTCCGTCGGGAAGAACCCCTTGGCCGCCAAAATCGCATAGTGAGCCACCGGCCCGTGGCCCTTGCTCAGGATGAAGCGGTCGCGATCCTCGGCATCCGGCCGCGCAGGGTCGATATGGAGCACCCTGTCGTAGAGCACCCAGAGGGCATCGACGGTGCTGGTCGAACTCTCCTCGTGCTTCTCGTCGCCCGTCGCGTGCGACATCAACGCGCGCACATGCTCGAGGCCACCCGCCGTCGCGTGCATCTCGGAAACCCTATGAGTTCGAGAGCACCCGACGTCAAGTGCGTGATGGCGATCCGGGAGGCTTCGTCGGCCGCCGCTGGGAACCGCAGCGGCCTACGAGGAACGGGAACCGTCGTTCGCCGAGGACGGGGGCGGCGGTATGGGGCCGGGGTCCCGGCCCACGACCGCCACCGCGAGCCTGCCCGTGAAGAACTGCCAGCCCTCGGTGTGCAGCACGACCGGCTCGCCGGGGGGCAGGCCCGTATGACGAAGCGTGAGCGTCGTCGATGCCCCGTCGGGTTCGAGCACGATCTCCACCGTCGTGGAACCTGGGGGCACCCCGTCGTCGCCTTCCCAGCCCCAGGTGAAGACCACGCGCCGGTGAGGCTCGACCTCGACGTACTCGCCGCTCGCGACCATGTTCGCGTCCATCCATACCCGGTACACCCCGCCCGGTCTCGGATCGAGTTCGGCGCGGACACCCTGCCATCGTGCGTAGCGCTCGGCGTCGACGAGGTAGGGGAACACGACCTCGGGCGAGGCGTCGAGGCGCACCTGCATCTCGATGACGTTCGATACCACCTCGCTCATGCATCCTCTCCGATCACGCGCTGCAGCCGGTCGAGATCGCGGCTCCACATGTCCTCGAGCACGAGCGCGAGCGGCCCCGCCGCCTCGCGATCGGCTCGGTAGTACCGGCGAGTCGCTTCCCTCCGCTCGGTCACGAGGCCCGCCTTACGGAGCACGCCGAGGTTCTGGGAGATGGCCGGCCAGCTCACGTCGAACCGGGCCGCGATCTCACCGGCCGAGCGCTCCTCCGTCCAGACCAGCCGCAGGATCTCGCGCCGCCGAGGACTGGAGATCGCGTCGAGCATGGCCTGCATGCTCACTAGTTAAGCACATCCTTCAGGTTGACAGGAACTTTAGTGTTGACTTAAATAGAGCCCACCACCGAGGAAGGGAGTTCGCATGACTCGCGACATCGTGCTGGGTATCGAGGTCTACGCGGAGCCGAAGGCGGTCTACGACACCGTCGCGACGCGATCAGGGCTGGCGTCGTTCTGGACGCCCGAGGTCGAGGGCGAGGAACACGAGGGCGGTGAGCTGACGTTCGGCTTCGCCCAAGCACCCGCACGGCTGCCGGTGCAAGTGACCACGCTGAACGCACCCCAGGGGATCGAGTGGAGCGTGCCGGCGGGATGGCCGGCCTGGGAAGGCACCGCGATCACGTGGTCGTTCGACGCGAGCGAGCACGGCACGAAGGTGACGTTCCGGCACACGGGCTTCGCCGACGAGATGCCCGACTACGACTTCGGCAGCATCGCCCTGACGTGGGCCACGGTGGCCTCTCGATTGAAGGACGTCGTGGAGAGCGGCGGCGCTCCGAACCCGGCGCTCGGTTAGACGTGGCGATCGACGTCACCGTCACAGAGACGATCGGAGCGCCGCGTGTCGACGTTGCGGGCTACGTCATGGACCACCGCAACGACGCGGCGTGGATCGGCGGCATCTCCGAATCGACGCTGCTCGGCGACGAACCGCTCGGCGTCGGATCCGACGTGCGTCGGGTCGCCTCGTTCATGGGCAAACGCATCGAGTACGTGAACAGAGTGGACAGCCTCGATCCGGGGCGCACGCTCGCGATGCACTCGATCGAGTCGCCGTTCCCGATGCGGGTCACGTATTCGTTCGAGGATGCCCCCGGCGGCGTCGAGGCATCGGTGCGCGTGCAAGGCGAGCCGGCGGCGATGTACAGGGTCGCGGGGCCGCTGCTCGCCCGTCAGGTGCGCCGGTCGGTCTCACGCGATCTGCGCACCCTCAAGGAGCTGATGGAAGCCTCGACCCGCTGATCGCGTCCGGCTCGGGTCAGTCGTCGCGTCCCGACTCGTCGCCCGAGCCGTTCTCGCGACCGTCGTCGTCGACGTTGCTGCCGCTGACCTTGAAGTCCCCGTCGAGCTGCACTTCGACCACGGTGCCGTCGTCGAGTTCGACCTCGACCTCGTACACCGCACCACCGTCGCCGACTTCGGAATCGACCACGGTGCCCCCGCCGGTGTGCTGCAGCGCTGCCGCAGTCGCACGATCGAGGTCGCTGCCCTCGAGCGGACGGTCATCGCTGCTGGTCGCGACGCTCACCGTTGCAGCGCCTCCGGCGAGCACGAGCGCTGCTGCCGTCGCTGCCAGTGCCTTCGTCTTCGTACGCATCCTTCGCCTCCTGGGGTCGAGGACCGATATCCTGAGCCCCCGGTCCTGATTCCACGCTGAACGAAGCTCACGCCGGCGCTGAGGGCAGGCTCACCTCGACACGGGCTCCGCCGAGAGGGCTCTCGCCGAGGGAGACCTCGCCACCGTGTGCTTCGACGACCGCGCGGACGATGGCCAGCCCGAGCCCGGCACCGCCGTCGTTTCGGGCTCTCGCGGCGTCGAGTCGAACGAATCGATCGAAGACCCGCTCCCGATCGGCTGCATCGATGCCCGGGCCGTCGTCGTCGACACTGAGCACCGCGCGCCCCGCGACGTCGATGAGCGAGAGCGCGACGACCCCGTGGGCGTGTCGGGCCGCGTTGTCAGCGAGGTTGCGAACGACGCGTCCGAGCTCGCTGGGGTTGCCAACGGATCGAGCAGCAGAGACCCCATGGGTCTCGACCCGAAGCGGCGTCGAGGCTCGCAAGCGCGTGGCCTCGGCGAGCACGAGGTCGTCGAGGTCGACCTCCTCCACCATTTCCCCGTCGCCCTCGTCCATCCGAGCGAGGAGCAGCAGATCGTCGACCAGCCGTTCCACCCGCAGGTTCTCCTGGTGCACCACCTGCGCCAGCTCACCCACCTTCGCCTGCCTCGGGTGGGTGATCGCGAGCTCGCTGTGCTGCCTGATCGACGCGACGGGCGATCGCAGCTCGTGCGCAGCGTCGGACACGAAGCGTCGCTGTCGAGCCTGCGACGCCTGGAGCCGCGAGAGCATCCGGTTCATCGTCGCCGCGAGTCTCGCGATCTCGTCCCCGGTCGCAGGCTCGGGGACCCGACGATCCAACCTGCCGGCCGAGATCGTTTCCACCTCTTCACGGATCGCCTCGACCGGACGCAGCGCCCGGCCGGTGATCCACCAGGTCACCCACGCCACCACGAGCACGAGCACGGGGACACCGAACACGAGCAGCGGCACCGTCGCCGAGGTCGCTTCTCCGACGTCGTCGAGGCTCCGGCCGACGAGCACGATCCGGGGGCCATCGGGTGCGGAGGCCGCGACCGCGACGGCCAGGAACGTGTGCCCCTCGAGCGGCGCGTCGCTCAGGTGGATCTCCCCGCCGGGCGGCAGGAGCGCCAGCGCAGGCTCGCCGATCACGTTCGAGCTGGAATCGAGGACACGCCCGTCGGGCGAGAGCACCTGCACGAACTCGTCTTCCGACTCGCCCATGTCGAGGTCGGGTGCATCGCCGATGGCGAGGGCCACCGCCACGTCCTCGGCTCGCGTCAACGTCACGTCGTGCACGTTCGCGGTGAGCGAGCGTCCGAGGAACACGAGCAGCGCCATCGACGCGAAGACAAGGGCGAGGCCCACGACCGAGCTCGCTGCCAGCGTGGTGCGGACCCGAACCGATCGCAGGGGACCCGAGCCGTCGTTCATGGGGAACCACCGTCCTGCGCCAGCCGATACCCTGCGCCGCGGATCGTCTCGATCGAGTCCCTGTCGAACGGTCTGTCGATCTTGTTCCGCAGATGGCGGATGTAGACCTCGACGATGTTGAGATCGCCGTCGAACCTGTCATCCCAGACGTGATCAAGGATCTCGGTCTTCGACACGACCTGTCCCGCTCGATGCAGCAGGTACTCGAGAAGCGAGGCTTCCCGGGCCGTCAGGCTCACCTCGGTCTCCCCTCGCCAGGTGCGCCGGGCGCCGGAATCGAACCGCAGATCGCCGGCTTCGAGCACGGGCGGACGCTCCGCCCCACCCCGACGGATCAGCGCGTGGATGCGCGAGACGAGGGCAACGTAGGAGAAGGGCTTCGTGACGTAGTCGTCGGCACCGGTGTCGAGTCCCTCAGCCTCGTCGAACTCGCCGTCCTTGGCGGTGAGCATGAGGATCGGGGTCCAGATGCCTGCATCACGAAGTGCAGAGCAGACCAAGTACCCGTTCATGCCGGGAAGCATGATGTCGAGCACGATCGCGTCGTAGGCGTGCTCGGTCGCCATGTGCAAGCCGTCGGTGCCGTCGTGGGCAACGTCGGTCGCGAACCCCTCGGCTTCGAGCCCTCGGCGCAGACCCTCGGCCAGGGTCACCTCGTCCTCCACCACCAGCACGCGCATACGGGTCGCTCCTCTGCAGGCGCCCCATCTTCTCGCGTTCTCCTGAACCGCGCCTGAAGTGGACAGGTCGCCGATTCAGCCGCGCATCAGAGCTCCCGTCGCACGCTCGTGTTCGTCTCCGAGGAAGGGAGAGGAACATGGCATTTCGATCGAAGTACGGAGTCCCGATGGCTCTGGTCCTGATCGCGATGGTGGCGATCTCGATGCTGGCCGGTGGAAGCCCGAGGGCCACCGCGGGCTCCGGCGGTGGTGGCCGGGGGCCGGACCCGGCGAACTTCACCGATCCGAAACCGAACGCGTACTTCCCGCTCGAGCCCGGGTGGTCCTCAGTGTTGCGTGGCACCGAAGGCAAGGACCGTCTGGTCGAACGGATCGTCGTGACCGATCGCACCAAAGTGATCCAAGGCATCACGACGACCGTGATCCGCGACGCCATCCGCCACAAGGGTGTGCTCGTGGAGAAGACCGAGGATTGGTACGCGGCCGACAACCAGGGGACCGTCTGGTACTTCGGGGAGAAGACCGCGACCTACGACGAGAACGGCGACGTGACCGGCACCCACGGTTCGTGGGAGGCCGGCGTCGACGGCGCCGTGGCGGGCATCATCATGCCGGCCGATCCCCAGCCGACCGACGCCTACCGCCAGGAGTCTTACTCCGGCGAGGCCGAGGACCAGGGTTGGGTCGTCGAGCGCGACATCACGCTTCGGGTTCCGTACGGCCGTGTCGACGACGCCGTGCGCACGTTCGAGTGGACCCGCACCGAGCCCGACGTGATGGTCGGCAAGGTCTTCGGCCCGGGCCTCGGCATCGTGTTCGAGTACACGCTCGCGGGCGGAAGCGAGACCCTCAGGCTCGCGCGGGTGAACCCGGCCGCGTAGGAAGCGGCGACGGCTCGTTCCCGGTCGGGAAGACGACCCGGCCGGGAACGTCGCCGTTCGGGTCGATCAGCTTTGGGCCGCGAACTCGTCCCAGATGGGATCAGTTTCGGCGTCGTTCTCGGCGAAACCCCACACCTCGGTGACCTTGTCGCCTGCGATGTGGAACACGTTCACGTAGTTGTACTCGACGCTCTTGCCGCTCGGCGCCGTGACGGTCGCGGTGCCGAGCACCACGGTGTGGTCGTCGTTCGCGACGATGTCGTGCGTGTCCGCCTTCATGGCGTCGCCCGTCATCGCGCCCATCATCTCCCGAACCTCGGCCTTGCCACGCCGAACCCCGGCGGCGCGGCTGTTGCCGCCCGTGTGCCACACGATGTCGTCGGCGATGTGGCCTTCCAGCCACTGCAGGTCGCCGCGCTCCATCGCCGCGAACATCTCGCCGATGAGCGTGGCGTTCGAGTGCTCTTCCATGCCCGACTCCTTCCTCGATCGAGGGGTTGTGAGATCGACTGCGCTCCGAACGATCGGAACGCCGAAAGCGTTTCATGAGGGCGCGAGTACGCGCAAGCGGCGCTCGTCGACCGGAACATCGCAGCCCGACCCGCGTGTGGACGAGCGAGCGCTCCACGGGCATGGTAGTCATCACCCGTGGAGACTTGGGACGCGATCCGGTCGCGGCGCAACGTGAGGGCGTTCGCAGACTCCCCGATCGAGGCCCGCGACCTCGACCGCGTGCTCGAGGCGGCACGGCGATCTCCGTCATCGATGAACCAGCAGGCATGGGACTTCGTGGTCCTCACCGATCGCGAGCGGCTGGTGCGGCTCGCACGGGTGTGGCGCTACGCCGAGCATGTCGCGTCGTCGGCAGCCACGATCGCGCTCGTCGCCCCCTCCACGAGCGACCCCGACGAGCGGGAGACGATCCAGTTCGACCTGGGACAGGTCTCGATGACGATCATGCTCGCCGCCGCCGACCTCGGCATCGGCACCTGCCACGCCGCCGTGGCCGATCAGGCGCTGGCGAGGGATGTACTCGGTCTGCCCGGCGACCGCGAGTGCATGTGGCTGATCTCGCTGGGCCGACCGAAAGGCCGCGCGCTCGCCCCGATCGAGCGGCCGGATCGACGGGCGATCGACGACGTCGTGCACCGCGAGGGGTGGTAGCTCCCCCGCGCCGAGCCGAGCTCAGTCCGATCCCTCACCATCCCCATCCCCGTCGATGGGAGGCGAGTCCCGCAGCATCTGACGCATCGCGGCGATCAAGGTCGCGCGCTCTTCCTCCGACAGGCGAGCGGCGGGGTGGATCAGGCGATAGCTGGTCGGGGGCATCGCGCCCTCCTCGATCACCTCGAGCAGCCCGTCGACCCTTCGGCTGCGCGCGATCCCACTCGGAGAAGTTCACGGTCTCGCGCCCTTCGTCGACGTCGCGCTGCACGAGTCAGGATGCCGGCGCGACATTCGTGTACCAGGGCCATGCGGTCTCGTCGCTGTGGCAATCGAAGCACGCGCCGCGGGCGAGCTCCAGACCCGGTCCCGGGGCGAACGCGGCGGCCTCGGTCACCGGTGGGTTCGCGTGGTCGCGACCGTAGGGCACGACCTGCACGATCACGAACAGCGCGAGCGCACCCCAGAGCCCGACGCGCATCCATCGCGGGAGTCTTCCGGCCACCGTTCCATCGTAGGAACGCGTCGCTGCCTCCGCCTCCGGCGATGGCCTCGTTGAGACCCGGGACCTTCGTCCGGCCCCGGCCCTGTAGCGCGCCCCTTGCTTACGGTTTCCCCATCGGCTAAGCTTTTCCCTGATGGGAAACGAACCGACCGAGGTGCTGGACCGGGTCTACGGGGCGCTCGCCGACCCCGCCCGGCGTTCGATCGTGCGTCGGCTCGCCCACGGAGAGGCCACGGTCGGCGACGTCGCGGCGCCCCTCCACATGGCGCTCCCGTCGGTGTCCAAGCACATCAAGGTGCTCGAGCGCGCCGGCTTGATCGGGCGCCGCGTCGACGGACGCCGACACTACCTGCACCTCGAACCACAGGCGCTGCGCACGGCCGAGGAGTGGCTCGGGTTCTACCGACCGTTCTGGGAAGAGGGTGCCGACAAGCTCGCCGCGCTGGTCGCCGAGCTCGACGAAGGGGAACGACGATGAGCCGGCGGGGACCTGTGATCCAGCTCGACGTCGAGCGCGTGCTGCCTGCACGACCGGCGACCGTGTTCCGAGCGTTGACCGAGCCCGCGCTCTACGCGCGCTGGATGGGCCCGGACGGTTCGACCGTCACGGTCGACGAGATGCAGCCGACCGAGGGCGGGCGGCTCGCCTTCCGGGTGAAGGTCGGTGAAGACGGCCCGGAATTCGGGCTGCACGGCACGTACCGCGAGATCGACGCGCCCCGGCGGCTCGTGCACACGTGGGCGATGGAAGGCGACGACAGCGTCTCGACCGTCACATTCGACCTCTACCCCCACGACGACGGCACGCGCATGGTGCTCACCCACGTCGACCTCGTCGACGAGGCCGAGCGCGAGCAGAACGAAGGTGGGTGGCGCCACCAACTCGATCGTCTCGAGCGTCTGCTCCGCGAGGTCGACGACCCCACCTCGACGTGAGCCCCTTGACATAGTTGCCGTATCGGCTAATATTTAGCTGGACGAGAAACTATTGGAAGGGAGGTCTCGTCATGGGAACCCTGGATGGCAAGGCGGCGCTGGTGACAGGCGCCGGACAGGGCATCGGCCGCGGCATCGCGCTCGCGCTCGCCGGTGAGGGCGCGGCGGTCGCGCTGATGGGCCGGACGATCTCGGCGCTCGATCAGGTCGCGGCCAAGATCGCGGAACGGGGCGGCAAGGCGGTCCCGGTCGTCGGTGACGTCACGAGCGACACCGACTGCGACGCGGCGGTCGCCGAGACGCTCGCGCAGTTGGGCTCGCTCGACCTGCTCGTGAACAACGCGCAGGCGTTCGCTTTCGGCACCGTGGCCGACATCGATCTCGCCGACGTGGAGGCCGGCTGGCAGAGCGGCCCGATGGGCACGCTGCGGCTGATGCGGGCCGCACTCCCCCATCTGCGTCACGGCGGCGCGGTGGTGAACGTCTCCTCGGGTGCGACCTCGGACGGCGACGGCGCCGGCACCGGCGGCTACGCAGCGGCCAAGGCGGCGATCGAAGCGCTGTCGCGCGCAGCCGCGGTGGAGTGGGCCGGCGACGACGTGCGGGTCAACGTCGTGATCCCGTTCTCGAAGACCCCATCGGTCGAAGCGGTGCTGTCGGCGTACGAGGGCGTGGAGGACCAGGTGCTCTCCCAGGTGCCGATGGGTCGCTGGGGCGACGCCGAGCGAGAGATCGGTCGCGCGGTGGCGTTCCTGTGCGGACCCGATGCCTCGTTCGTGACGGGCACCACCCTCGCGGTCGACGGCGGCTCCACGTACCTGCGATAGGGCGCTCGGTCGGGCTCACTCCCTTACCCCGCAACCGGGAAGGGAGTAGCCTGACCGGCGCTGCCGCCCTGCGAAGGGAGATCGCGCCATGCAGAGCTCGCCCGATGTCCGAGCGGCGATGCTCCGGTTCTACGACCGGCTGTCGGCCGGCGACGTCGACGCCTTCGACTCGATCGTCTCCTCGGATCCGGCCACCGTGGTGATCGGCACCGCGATCGGCGAGATCCACCGCGACCGGGCGAAGCTCCGCGCCGGGTTCGAAGCCGAGGGCATCGAGCTCGTGGCGAGCGACCCGGTGGCCTACGAAGAGGGATCGATGGGCTGGGTGATCGACGAGCCGACCTTCGTGTTCGGCGACGTCGGGAGGGTCGTGACGAGGCTGACGGCCGTGTTCCACCGTGAAGGGGACACCTGGAAGCTCGTGCACATGCACGCCTCCGTCGGCGTCCCCGACGAAGAGGTCTTCGAGTTCCAGGCGCGGTGGGGCGTCACCGGCTGAACCGCCTCGCGTAGGCTGCGTCGGTGGCGAACATGCAGCCGCTCCGGCGCGAGAATCATCCGGAGTTCGAGGAGCTCTTCCGGCACTACGACCGCACCCTCAGCTTCGTGCCGAACAGCTTGTTCACGATGGCCCGCCGCCCGGAGATCCTGCGTGCCTTCAGCGAGCTCATCACCCAGATATGGAACACGGGCACCCTGCCCCAGCCCTTGAAACCGCTGATCGGCATCATCTCGAGCATCGCCTCGGGCTGCCGCTACTGCCAGGCACACGAGGCGATCGACGCTCGCGAGCGCGGTGTGGCCGACGAGAAGATCGCCGAGATCTGGAACTTCGAGGGTTCCGACCTCTACGACGAGGCCGAGCGAGCCGCGCTGCGGTTCGCCCGCGATGCCTCGCTCCTGCCGAACGAGGTGACGCCGCACCATTTCCGCGATCTCCGCGAGCACTGGGACGACGGCCAGATCGTCGAGATGCTCGCGGTGGTCGGCCTGTTCGGGTTCCTCAACCGATGGAACGATACGATGGCCACCCAGCTCGAGGACCAGCCCGGAGCGTTCGCTCACGACCGATTCGGCGAGCACTGGCAGCCGGGCAAGCATGCGGGCGACGACGGCGGGAGTGGCGAGCAGGGCTAGCACGCCACCGGGCCTCAAGGGTCTCCCCAGGTTGCCGATGGACACACCTATGGAAGGGATCTCTCCCCCCGTGTTGTTCGTCATCGCGCTCGGGCAGGGCGCGATCGTGGGCTACCTCGCCAAGCGCGCGGGCCGCCAGCCGGTCGGGTGGGCCGTGGCCGGCTTCCTCGTCTTCCTGCCCGCACTGATCGTGCTCGCGGTACTCGAATCCCGAGACAAGAAGAAGGCGCTCGCCGGACCGCCGTTGCCGCCTCCTCCTGCCGAGGACGCGGTCGCGAGAACAGTCGCCGCGCGGCAGCAGGATTCCTGGAGCGGCTAGCGGTCGCTCAGGCGACGCCTTCCCAGATCATCTCCGAGACCTCGAACACGACGTCGAACCCGCTGCCGTCGGCACGCGCGCGTACCTCGCCCTCCACGGCGCAGACACGATCGTTCAGCCATGCGTAGCGGTCGTCGTCGGTCGTGTGCACGAGGCTGCCCAGCAGGCGGCGCATGCCGGTGTCGGTGAGCACGGCGAGCCCCTGCCACTCGAACAGGATCGTCGCGCCGTCGTCGGTCTCGAGCACGCCGCGGAACTCCGGCACGAGGGCCGCGTCGACGCGCTTGCGAGGGAAGTTCGCCGCGCGGTAGCGGGCCGAGAGGCGCCCCGAAGAGCGCCCCTCGGCCAGCAGGAAGCTGCGGCCCTCGATGCCGGCGTCGCCCCCGAACTCCACGCTCCACGCTTCCGGCGTGGTGAAGGTGACGGTGTAGATCGGATCGAGTCGCATCCGTCCCTCGCCCCTCAGCTCGCGCTCAGTCCGGCGACCGTGGCGGGCAGGCCGTCCCACGACCCGACCGGTGCGAGCGAGCCGTCGTCGCCGACCGACCAGCCGTAGACACGGCCGCCGTCGGCGTCGATCGCGTAGAGGAACCGGCCGTCGCCCGACAGATCCTCGTCGCGCAGACCGCTCATGCCGTCGACCGCGATGCCGGCGGTGGCGTCGTCGAGCGAGAGCGAGCCGTCGGCGGCGATCGAGTAGCGCGACACCGCACCGTCGGCGAAGTTCGTCGTGTAGGCGAACCGGTCATCGGGCGTCACGACCGCCCAGCAGATCTCGCTGCGGCCGTTGCCGACCGAGGCGGTGCGGGGAACGATCGAGCCGTCGACGATCGCGTAGGAGGACGCCGCCGCCGCGCCCTTCTCGGCACGGAAGGCCTCGGTGACGACCAGCGAACCGCCGCTCGTGAACGCGAAGCCGTAAGGGGTCGGGCCCGACGAGGCGATGGCTCGAGGAGAGCCGAACGTGCCGTCGGCCATGACCTCGTAGGTCACGATCGAGTCGGTGCCCCGCTCGGTGATCACCAGCATCGAGCCGTCGGGGGTGAACGCGACCTGGGCCGGGTCGGCGTCGCTCGCGGCAAGTGACTGGTCGCCGCCCACGATCGGCGAGATGTCGTCGGCGTCGAGCCGGAACGCGGCGAGTCCCGGTTTCCCGGTGTTCAGCACGACCACGAGACCGTCGTGCTCGGTCACGCTCTTGGGCGCGGCGCCCGTGGGCACCCGGTGGCGCAGCTCGATCGAACCGTCGTCGGCGACCGAGAACACGCTCAGGTCGTCGCTCGCGGCGTTCGTGACCAGCAGGGCTCGCCCGTCACTCGTGAGCGAGACCGAGCCCTGCGAGGTGAGGTGGGGCATGCCGTCGCCGGTCCCCCCGGTGGCGACGCTGCCGATGCGGTCGAGCGAGCCGTCGGCCGCTCGGCGGAACGCGATCACCTCGTTGGGTGCCGCGTTGGTCTGCACGTAGACGGCGCCACTCGTCGGGCCGCCCATCGATCCCTGCTGCATGGTGCTCCCCCTTCCTTCGAGGATCCTTCGGACAGGGCTTCGTGCTCTCGAGTCGGCGGAGCGTTACAGGCGTCGCGATAATCGGTCGGATCCCACGGGAGCCAGCGACCCTGCGCGGCCCGTCACCCCCGGATCTGTCGGATGAGGCAGGTCGCCGGGTCGCGGTCGGGGAGCCATCGAACGAACGTGACGGCGTGTCGGAAGCGCAGGCCGCGCAGACGCTCGTAGCGCACCTCGCAGACGAGGGCGGGGAGCACGTCGACCCAGTCGTCGCCTGCGGCGCTGACCGCCCCGCCGGGCGAGACCCGGGCGAGGGCGAGGGCGGCCGCTCGGCGAACCGGCGCCCGCGAGAAGGCAACCGTGCGGCCGACGTCGACGAGTCGCGACCCGTCGTACATGCCCAACCGGATCGACCCGACCCCCGAACCCGCGTGGCGATACCCCGTGACGACACAGGCGGCGGTCCGCACACGCCGAACCCGCACCCACCGTTTCCCGTCGGCGTGGCGTGCGATCACCCCGTCGCGGCCGGTTGCGTCGCGGTCGACGAGCCAGGCGCGAGCCGTGGTGCGATCGAGGGTCTGCGGGGTGAGCACGAACGGTTGTCCCGGGCCGATGCGTCGAAGGTTCGTGGGCGAGGTCGTCACACCCAGTTCATCGGCCAGCGACTCGAGCATCTGCCGCCGCTCGGAAAGGGGCGCCGACCGGTAGTCGGTAGCCCCGCGGATCGTGAGGTCGGTGAGGATCAACGATGCGGGCTCGGTCTCGGACAGGGCGACGGAATGCGTCTGGGAGGGATGCAACCGCCGACGGACCGAGGCGAAATCGAGCCCGCGAGGACCGACGACGACCAGCGATCCTTGCACGATGGCGTGGTCGATCTCGAGAGATCCCAGAGACCGAACGACTTCCGGGAAGAACCGATCGAAGGCCCTGCGACGATCGGACACGAGCCGGGCGGCGCCCGGCCCGAGACGGGCGCTCACGCGCAGGCCGTCCCAGTCGGGCTCGAACCGCCATTCGATGCCCTCGGGGATGCGATCGACGACCTCGCCCGCGCTCTCGACGTTGGGGATGGAGACGACATCGCCGGCGATGTCGACCACCGTCTCCCCCCGCTCACGCCGCATGCCCAGACCCTGTCATCACGTGACGCTCGCCACATCGGGAACATGGCCGAGATGTGGTCGGCCGATGGTCTGGTATCGGAGTGGTGCGTTGGGCATCCCCCGGACGAGGGACGCTGGCGCGGGTGTCAGGCCCGCGTCCGTCTCGCACTCGGGTCGGTGTGGCGGCCTAGGCCGCCGGTGAGGTCGACGCCGCAGGCGAGACCGAGGCGGCGGGCGAGGTGGTGGCGACCGGGCTGGGCGAGATCGACGGCGACGGCGCGGTCGTCGGGATCGGAGTCGTCTCCGTTTCCTGGATCAACGCCTCGAGCGAGGGTGCCGGCACGAAGCGGATCACACCGGCCCCCAGCGGCGGCACCGACACGACCGTGCATCCCGTGCCGGTCGCGCCCGCGGGCGTGCAGGTGTCGGTCGAACGATCACCCACGATCACGAGCACGCTCATGTAGCGCGCACCTCGATCCAGAGCCATGGCCTCGCTCACCGTCACCCGGCCTGCGGAGTTGCCCGTTGCCGTGACCCGGCCGATGAGCACGCCTTCTGCCTGGTCGGCGGAGTACTGGCGCATCTCGACGGTGACGAGGTCGTCGGTCGCGATGTCGCGTCCATCGAGCTGCACGGTCGCGGTGACGACACGGTTCCCGGCCGCGAACGTGATGATCGGTGCGGGCACCGGCGCCTCGGCGTCAAGCACGGGGGGCACGATCGCCGAGGTGAGCGCGAGCGCGAAGATGCCGGCCGACAGCATCGTCGAGGCGGCGATGAGCTGCGCGCGACTCGCGTAGTGGCGACGCAGCACGAAGGTGTCGTTCGCGTTGCCGTCGGCGTCGCTGCGACCGAGCAACGCGATCGATCCGATCGCGAAGGCCGCCACACCCAACGTGACGGCGAATCCCATCCACCCGGGTGTCTCCCGCACCGCCTGAGCGAGCGCACCCGACGCCCATGCGAGCCCGGCCACGAGAGCTCCGATCACGAGCTCGGCGAGCAGCACTGCCTTCAGCCGCCGCTCCCCGCGCCGACTCGGGGTCGGAGGGGCGAGGTCGAGGGTCGCTGCGTCTTCCAGAGCGGAGTCCCAGCCGACGGCCGGTGTTCCCAACACCTCGGCGGGCTCATGGTCGCCGGTGCCGGTGAACACCATGCGGTGCTGCACCGGCGGATCGCCCACCGGGGTCGGGCATTCGATCACGACCCGCCAGGGGTCGGTTCGCTCGGCGAGGGGTGTTCCCATCGTGGGCGTTGCCTTGATGGCCTCGACGATCGAATCCTCGTCGGGACGGGCATCGGCGATCCGCGCCGACAGCTCCATCACGGGGAAGATGCCTTGCGGCAGCACCCGGGCACGCTGCACGCGTTCGAGCTGGGTCGCCGTCATGGTCTCCGCCGCTGGTGCGGCGGCACCGGTCGCCGGCTCCGACCCCTCATCGCTCAGCACGACGATGTCGGCGGTGTCAGGCGACGCGTGGAACCGTCGATCGATCAGATCCGCGATCGCGCCGTCGCTCCGCCTGAGCTCGTCGAGCTCGTACAGACCGGGCACGCGATCGGTCGACCTGGCGGCGAGCACGACCGGCACGTCGATCGGCGCTGTGGTGCCCGTCAAGATGCGACGCACCTGTGCCAATCGGTCGATGGCGTCACCCGAGCGCAGGGCGCTGACGCGGGAGAGCACGTCGTCGGTCGAGGCGAGGTAGGCAGACTCGCGGGGAAGGAACTCACGCTCGAGCCGGACCTGAGCGGTCACATCGACCGCCATGGTGCGGCCCTTCCGCTCGTGGCCGGGGTGCGCACACAGGTATCGCGTCATCAGGGGCCTCTCCTCCAACTCCGGCGGGCACTCGGCGATCGAGCGAGCGAGCGCCTTTCCGTTTCACCCGTACGCTACACGGGGTGCGGGGCAACGGAACAGTCCCCTTCCGTACGGACGAGCCGAGATCGAGACCTTCGGCCTAGGCCCATCGCCCTCCAGCGATGAACGCGCACGCGAACCGACCGGGTAGGCTGCGCGCCGACATGCCCGCTGTGCCCGACCTGCTGCATCGCATCGACGCCTATCTCGACCAGGCCCCGAGGACCGGCGCCCTGACCGAGGAGATCGGCCCGTTCACGCTGTTTCTCAACGAGGGTCACGGCTGGCGCTACTACGCGCGCCCCACGCCCGGCACGAGCGGCCACACCGTCGACGACGTTCGCGCGGTTCGCCGCCGCCAGCGGGATCTCGCCCAACCTGAGGCGATCGAGTGGATCGGCGAGCTCACACCCGAGGTCGATGGCGCCGCGGCCGCCGACGGCATGGTGGTCGTGGCACACCCGCTGATGGTGCTCGCCGATGACGCCCGACCGCAGGTTCCGCACGGTGAGGTCGATGTCGCGATCGTCGAGCCCGACGACGATCTCGCGACCCTCAGCGCCGTGGCGGAAGTGGCGTTCGCCTCGCCCGGCACGGCGATCGGAACGCCGGGGGCGGCGCACGCGATCGCTGCCGCCGGCACCCAGAACCCGGACACGGTCGCGTTCCAGCGGGGCCGCATGCTGGCCGGGCTGACCGTTGCCGCCGCCGCCCGCGTCTCGGGCGCGATCGTGGCGGTCGGATGGCATCAACCGCTGCACGGGGCGACCGAGATCGTGGGCGTGGCGACGCTGCCGGCGTTCCGCCGCCGAGGACTCGGAGCCGCGGTCACCGGGACGCTGGTCGCCGACGCGCTCGCGCGAGGGGTGGAGACCGTCTTCCTGTCAGCCGATGACGACGACGTGGCCCGGGTGTACGAGAAGGTTGGGTTCCGCAGGGTCGGCACCGCGAACGCCGCCTCGGTGCCGGCCGCCTGAGCTGCGTCCGCCCACCGGCATGTCTCAGTCGACGTCGCGGCTCAGCGTGACCGCGATCCCGAGCGCGACCGCGACCCCGAGGTAGACGGCCATCATCAGCCCCGCAGCAGGCGCCGAGAGCAGGTCGCCGCCGGGCTGGGAGAGGGCGTTCGTCAGACCCGAGAACGGGAACCATCGCACCGTGCCGGGAAGGATGGCGCCGACCAAGCTCTCGATCACGAGCGCCCACCCCAGCACCCCGAGGATCGCGATCAGTTGGCTCCGCAGCGCCGCTCCGGCCGCGGCCGCGATCGCACCTGCGAAGGCCGAGCCGGCGGCCACCGCGAGTACGGCCACGACCACCGTCGATCCGAACGGCACGATCTCGCCCTCGAGCGCGAAGTCTCCCGCGACCGCGATCAGCGGGACCAGCGCGCCGACCACCCCGAAGAGGAATCCGGCCGCCGCCGAGCCCACCACCTTCGCGACGACGACGGGCCACCTGGTCGGCGTGGCGAGGAACGTGCCGCCCAGCGTGTGGTGGCGCTGTTCGGTGGTCGTCGCGACGGCGCCGAGCACGAGCGCGAACAGCCCCGCGACCGAGCCGGTCGCGACGAAGTCCCGCACGTTTTCGACCGTCTCGATCGGCGTGATGCCCGCCTCGAGACCGTCGGGGGAACCGGCGATCGCGAGGGTCGCGATCGCGCCGAGCGCCCCGAGCGCGACCACGCCGACGAGCAGGCCGATCCATAGACGCGTCGTGCGAACCTTCGCGACCTCGGCAACGATCAGCGCCATCATGCCGGCGGCTCCGGCGGCGGCGGCATCTCGGGAGCGCCCGGCGCCGAGCCGGCGCCATCGCGGCCCGTGAGCCGCAGGAACGCCTCCTCGAGCGAGGCTTCCCGGCTCTGGAGAAGGTGCAGCACGACCCCGGCGGCCGCCGCGAGCTCTCCGACGCGCTCGATCGCGACGCCGGCGGCCGTGAGCGAGCCCGGGTCCTCGCCCACCGAGACGGTCGCGCCCTCCGCCTCGAGCGCCACCCGCAACCGGTCCGCATCGGGCGAGCGCACCATCACGTCGCTCGCCACCGCCGAGGTGATGGCCTGCACCGGGCCCTCGCGCACGAGGCTCCCTCGGTCGATCACGACGAGCCGATCGACCGTCTGGGCCATCTCCGCGAGCAGATGGCTCGAGACGAAGACCGTTCGTCCCGCGTCGGCGAACGCGCGCAGGAAGCCCCGAAGCCAGGCCACCCCAGCCGGGTCGAGCCCGTTGCCCGGCTCATCCAGCACGAGCAGCTCGGGGTCGCCGAGCAGGGCGGCCGCCAATCCGAGGCGTTGCCGCATGCCGCTCGAGTAGCCCTTGACGCGCCGATCGGCGTAGTCGCGCATCGCCACTTGGTCGAGCACCTCATCGACGCGCTCCTTCTGCAGCCCTCCGGCCGTCGCCGCGATGCGCAGGTGCTGACGCCCGGTACGCCCTGGATGGAAGCCGGTGCTCTCGAGCAAAGCACCCACGCGCGCGAGCGGCCGGTCGAGCGCCGCATACGGGCGGCCCATCACCGTGGCCGTGCCCTCGGTCGGCGCCGCCAGACCGAGCACCACCCGCATCGTGGTCGTCTTGCCCGATCCGTTCGGCCCGAGGAACCCCGTCACGCGCCCGCGTTCCACACCGAAGGAGAGCCCGTCGACCGCTGTGATACTGCCGAATCGCTTCGTGAGTCCGGCGACCTCGATCGCCGGCTCGTCGGTTCGACGGGCGCTCATGCGCGAACGATCGCCGCTCTCCACGCCCGCACGTCGCCCGCCTCCAGGTTGGTCTCGAACGCAGCCGGCACGATCTCGCGAACGCTCCAGCCGACCGTGAACGTCGCCCGGAGCTCTGCCTGGCTCACACGCCGGGGGCCCCATCCCGGTGGCTCCTCATCGCTGAAGCACAGCACGTGCAGCACGGCGCCGGCCTCCAGCGCACCATGCAGGCTCGCCGCGTAGACGGGACGTTCGTGATCGTCGAGCACGTGGAACAGCCCGCAGTCGAGGGCGGTGGCGAACGTGCGGCCGAGTCCGCCGACGCCGAAGACGTCGGCCACGAGGAAGCCGATGCCGCCGAGGCCTCGATCGCGAGCCTTGTCCATCGCCTTGCCGATCGCCCGGGGCGATGCATCGATGCCCAGCACGTCGATGCCTCGCTCGGCGAGCGCGAGTGCGTTCTCGCCGGTGCCACACCCGGCGTCGAGCGTTGGTGAGCGGAACTCGCCCGCTTCGGCGAGGGCGAGGACCTCACGCTGGGGTCGACCGATGTCCCAGGGCGGCACCCCGATGTAGGCGTCGTCGAACCCGCCGGCGTACGGCTGAGCGGTCATGGGCCGCCACCCTAGCCGCTCCCGGCAGCTCGGGCGATACCGTTGATGCTCGGCGACCAGTTCGAGGGGGAACGATGGAAGATCGGTACGAGCGCGGGCGGGAACGGTTCCTCGAGGTGCACGACGAGAAGGCACTCGGCGCCGTGGAAGGGCTCGGCGACCTCGGCCGCGTGATCGTCGAGACCGTCTACGGCGACGTCTACACCCGGCCCGGGTTGTCCACGCGCGATCGCGAGCTCGCGGCGGTCGCGGCGCTGGTCGCCCTCGGACGTTCCTCGCAGATCCCTCAACACCTGCGGGCCTCGCTGAAG
>Ga0224505_10000815_pt1 | contig 20935 bp, 24 predicted proteins | sample SF_Jan12_sed_USG_FD_169102 | JGI IMG/M metagenome (GOLD analysis project Ga0224505, IMG submission 169102) | Sediment microbial communities from San Francisco Bay, California, United States - SF_Jan12_sed_USGS_4_1 | ecosystem: Environmental > Aquatic > Marine > Sediment | place: USA: California... | reverse complement strand
GGCCAGGCAGCCGGACGGCGTCCTGGGCCATGTCCTGGTCTCCGCAGATCACGAAGCACACGCGCGCCATGTGATCGTGGTGCTCCGCGACGATGCGAGCGAAGGCCGCGATATCGCCCGCCGCGGCATTCAGCAGGTCGGTCACCGGGATGTCGTCGTTGGTCACCAGCTCGAGCTCCATGCCCTACGGATGCTCCTGACCGCCCAAGTGTCTCAGCACGCCGCGGGACAGTTGGTGCAGCGACTGCATCTGTAGAGGTAGGAGCACCGAGCGAATGCCGGGATTCGACCGACCTCGGGCACCGTGGACACGAGGAGCGCGCCATGAGGTTGGCCCGACCGGGGCTCCGGGCCGGAGCCGTATCGGTCCTGGTGTTCTTGGCAGCGGCGTGTGGAACCTCGACAGCCCCTTCCCCGGTGCCCAGCGTCGCACGCTCCAGCAGGTCGGCCCAGCCGACGTCTGCCGCGACTCCGGCAACGACACCGAGCGTCGCGAGTCCCCGCCAGGAGACTCCGCCCCCGTACGTGATGGGCGGGTTCCCGGCGTTTCCGGCCGGATCCCTCACTGCGTCGTCGGCGGAAGCGCTGCAGGGCGTGCTCGACGCGACCGTCGAGACGGGCACGTTCGCCGGGATCACGGCCGCTGTGATCGTGGCCGACCGGGGGAGTTGGGCCGGAGCGTCCGGGTCCTCGGCCGGCGGGCCACTCACGCTCGAGTCCCGGCGACCCACCCATAGCTCAGCCAAAACGATCGTCGCTGCGCAGCTGCTCCGCCTGGCCGAGGACGGTCGCCTGGGCCTGGACGATCCCGCCTCCCGCTACCTCCCCCGGGAGCTGGCGTTCTTCGACGCGAATGGGGCCACGATCCGGCAGGTGCTGGGAATGCGCAGCGGCATCCCCGATCTGAACGAATCAGCCGGCTTCTATCCGGCCGAGCAGGCATCGACCACGGTGGACGTATTCAAGACGCTCTCCGAGCCGCGGGTCTCGCCGGGCGACGAGCTTCATTATGCGAGCACGAACTACGTCCTCCTCGGCGCCATCATCGAGCATATCGCGGGCCGCCGACTGTCCGACGCGCTTCGGGCCGGTGTCCTCGACCGCCCCGGTCTCGAAGGGATCGCCTACACGGTCGATGACGCGCTGGCCGCGGACGGATGGGGGGTCGAGACGACGCCGGCGTCGTGGGCCCGGTGGGGCTACGAGCTGTACGGAGGTTCCGTGATCTCCGAGGCCTCGCTGCGCGAGATGACCGACTTCCGGGGCGAATGGTATGGGCTCGGGACGATCGATTTCTCCGGTTCATTCGGCGTGCCCGCTGTCGGTCACTACGGGGAGAGCTCCGCCACCACCTGCTGCTCGGTGATCAAGCTCGCCGCCCTGCCGGAGGAGGGTATCGTGATCTCCGTGCAGGCCGACACGGGCGACTCGATCAGCGATCGGGACTACTTCCGCGCGCTGGACGCGCTGACCAGGGCACTGAGGAACGCGGCGCGGACCTGAGCCGGCGCTACGCGGCCGCCGTCGGTATCGAACTCGCCCGCCCAACTGGAGTCGAGCCCGGTGCCAGGGGCTACTGGTCTCGTCGACTCATCACCCCGGGGCACCGGCAGCCGCGGCGCGAGGATCCACACGAGCTGCGCCGTGGTCGCCGCCCCCACCTTGGACCGGGCCCTCGCCAGGTGGTGCTTCACGGTCGAGTGCGACAGGCCGAGGCGGTGGGCAGCTGCCTTCTCGGACCCGGCGACCAGGACGGCCGCAACGACGCTGACCTCACGGTCTGTCGCGCGTTGGGCGGTGTGGGACGGCCGGCGCGTCATGCGCTCTTGAGCCAGTCGCACGGCTCTGGCGGCTCGGCGAGCCGCATCGTGATCGGAAGGTCGTTGGTCGCGGGGCTACCCCTCTCGCCCCGACCAGACTGACGCTCTTCCCCTCCCTCGGCTCAGGATCTACCTGCGCCGACGTTGAGCTGGGCTCGAGCCCGCAGCTGGTGCCCCAGCAGCCTCGCGCCGCTTGGATCCTCGGCGGCGACGTATCCCCGCCTTTCGGACCACCCGCGAGTCGAGCGTGCGCGTGCCCGCCCCAGCATCCTGCAGCACCCTACCCGCGGGCCAGGATGTCCGGCGCTCGCAGGACGGACGACCAATCCGCCGCCGGTTCGAGGACGGGCACCGTCGCCGGATCGATCAGCGCCGTAACGACCGACTCGGTGACGGCCGACACAACGCGAGCCAACGGCCACCCCCGCACCACGCCCAGCTCCTCGTAGACGGCCGGGAGGGAGAGGGCAAAGGCCAGGTCGGCGGCCGTCGCGACATCCCGGCCCGCCCGCAGTCGCCCCTCAACCGCGAGTTGCTCTGCGATCGAGACGAGGTTCGACCTCCGGTATCCGTCGACCTCTCGGAGGTGCCCCTGGATTTCGGGGTCGACGCGTCGGGCCCGCTCGGCGAACTCGACGATGGCCCAGGCGCCGTGCCAGATACGGATTGTCGCCTCCAGCATCCGGCGCAGGGCCGTCTCGCCGTCGGGGCTGCTCCAGACGAGCTCGAACTCGGCGTACAACCCCGCATCCTGCTGGACCGAGTCGATGACCGCCAGCAGCAGCCCGCGCTTCGAGCCGAAGTGGCTGTACAGCGTCTGGACCGAGACCCCTGCGCGCTCCGCGATTGCATCGACGGGCACGGTCGCGCCGGAGGGCAGGAGCTCGCGGGCGGCATCGACGATCCGGGCCCGGGTGCGGGCCATCGCCTCGGCGCGGGTCGACGGACGCTGCGGTTGTGTCATTGGTCATATCTTGACACGCTGGAGTAGCGTTCCAGTCACTAGAACGACGTTCTAGTCAACGCGACCGGTGGAATCCGGTCCTCATTCCGCGTTGGAGGAGAGTGATGGAGCGCAGCGTCCCGCGCATCGGCAGTTGGGCAGGGTTGATCGCCGTGGTCGGCATCGTTGGCTACCACCTATCCCTGACAGCCCTCGCCGGCCAGCGTGTCAGCGGCGTCATCGATGCGGACGCCATCCGGACCTTCTACGGCCAACCGATCGTTGGCATCCTCGGGATCTCACAGTTCCTGGTGGTCATCCCGTTCATCATCTTCGCGGTCGCCCTCCGCGAGACGCTCGTGCCGGCGGCCTCGGGGCATATTCGGCTCCTTGCGACCGTCGGCGTCGCGGCGGCCGTGGCCGAGGTCCCGATCGTCCTGACCGAGATCGCCGCCCAGGCCGGGCTTGTGGCCGCGGTCGAGCAGGGTGAGCCCGTCGTCGGGCTCTTCCGGTTCTGGGACGTCCTGTACAACAGCGGGATGTATGCGATCGAGGCCACCTGGGTCCTGGCCTTCGGCCTCGCGCTGCATGCCGTGCTCGGCTCGCGATCCATGCGATGGCTGTCCGTCGTCACCGCAACCCTGCTCGGCATCAACGTGTTCGCGATCTGGCTCGGCATCCCGGACGCGGCGACCCTGCCATCTGCGGTCGCCATTGCCGTGTGGCTGGTGGTCGCGAGCCTGTCACTTTGGCGGGCTGCGGCGTCGCCGTCGACCGCGATGGCCTCGGCCGCCGCATAAGCAGATCACCTTCCCCACGAAGCGGTCGAGCGCGCCACCCATCACCTCGCCGGCGAGGAACGCCAGGATGAGCTCGACCCCGCTCATCGACCAACGACAGGGTTGACGGCGCGGACGTACCCGGTGGGGGGGAGCCGAGAGTCGACCTGGATCGGACCAGCGCGCCGCCATGCCCTCAAGGGTGGCGGCGACCGACGGCCATGCATAAGTTGGCCGCTTGGGCCACATCCTGAGGTCACGCCGAGCCTGTGACGCGGGCCACGCGGGCGCTCGATTCCGTGCTAATGTATGTGAGCACTCACCCACATAGCGGAGTCACTGATGGCGGTCGTCACCACCACCGACCTCACCCGGCGGTTCGGCCCGATTACGGCACTCGACGCCGTGACCCTCGAGCTGCCGCCCGGCGGCATCATCGGCCTCGTTGGTCCCAACGGTTCGGGCAAGTCCACCCTGATTCGGGTCCTGCTTGGGCTGATCCGCCCGACGAGCGGGTCGGCGACCGTGTTCGGCCACCCAATCACCAGTCCCAAGCGATACGCGTCGGGCGTCGGCACGATGATCGAGAGCCCCGCCTTCGTCGCGAGCCTCTCGGCGCGTGCCAACCTCGTCTCCCTCGCTCACCTGCACGGGACGCCCATGGTTCGCGTCGACGAGGTCCTGGCGCAGGTCGGACTCCTCGGGCGGGACCGGGAGCCCGTCCGGCGGTTCTCGCTGGGCATGAAGCAGCGGCTCGGGATCGCGGCCGCGCTGCTCACCGACCCGGACCTGCTGATCCTCGACGAGCCGACGAATGGCCTCGACCCAGCGGGCATCGTCGAGATCAGGGGGCTGCTACGGGGGCTCGCCCGCGACGGCCGCACGGTCATCGTGTCCTCGCATGTGCTCTCCGAGCTGGAGGCCATCTGCGATCACCTGGTGGTCATCCGGTTCGGCAAGCTCCTGTTCGCGGGAACGATGGTCGAGCTGCTCGGGCGGACGCGGGACCACATCGATATCGCGCCCGAGCACGACGCAGACCTGGAGCGGCTCGCGACCGTGCTGCGCGACGACGGCTGGGAGCTCGTGCCGGCCGAAGTCGGCCTCCGCGTGCTCGCGGGGGCCGACCGGACGGCGGCGTTGAACCGCGCGGCGACGGCGGCGGGGATCACGCTGTCGCGCCTCGCCTTCGCCCAGGACTCGCTCGAGGAGCTGTTTCTCGAGATGACCGGCCGCGTGGACGGCGAGCTGGCCGGCGCTCGCGACGCTGCCGAAGGGAAGGTGGCCTGATGCTCCACGTCGTCCGAAGCGAGTTCACCCGGCTCGCCCAGCGCCGCACCCTGCTCGTCTGGTTCGGCCTCATGGCGCTGTTCGCGATCATGGTCAACACGGTGATGGGCTCAGCCGTCGGGCAGATGGACCCGAGCATGCCGAGCCCGGGCGTCTCCTTCCCGACCCGCGCCGAGCTCGAAGCCCCGGGCGGCCTCATGGCCGGACTGTCCGCCGCCTCCAACATGTTCGGCGTCGTCACCCTGTCGCTATGGGCGTTCTTCACCGCCCAGGACTACTCGAGTGGCCTCATCCGGCTGCTCGTCGCCGGGGAGCCGCGGCGATGGCGGCTGCTCGCCGGCAAGGCGATCGCGCTCGTCGGCGTCACCGCCGTCGCGGTGACCGTGGCCGCGCTCGCCAACCTGGTCGCGGCCCCGGCGGTCGGCGCGAGCGGCATCTCGACCGAGGCATGGGGGACCGACGTGCCGACGGTGATCGGCGAAGCGTGGGTCAACCTCTTCCTCTCGCAGCTCGTCTGGGGCGCCCTTGGCCTCGTGATCGCCGTGCTGTCACGGTCCGCTATGGTGGCGGTCTCGATCGGCGTCGGCTACGTGCTGGTCGTCGAATCGCTCATCCGGATGGTGGACGGCGCTCCGGTCGACCAGCTCCTCGGCACCACGCTCGGCGCGATCGCGAACGGCGGGACGGCGGCCGTGGCGTACTCGAGCGCCCTCGCGCTGGGCGCGACCTATGTCATCGTGGGCCTCGTCATCGCCGGGATCGTCTTCACCCGGCGCGACGTGACCGACTGAACACCGGAGGCTGCCGATGACGCCCCGCGGGGACCGGACGCGCGCGAAGCTGATCGAGGCGACGCTCGCCGTCGTCGCAGAGACCGGGTACGCGCACGCCTCCACACGGGCAATCGCGGGCGCCGCAGGCGTGTCCGAGGGGACGATCTACCGGCACTTCCCTGACAAGGCGTCGCTCTTCTTCGCCGCCGCGCTCGAGCCGAGCGCGGCGGCCCTCGACGAGCTGACCGGCTTGCCGGCGCTGGCTGGACAGCGGACCGTCGAGGAGAACCTGGTCGGCGCCCTCGTCCGGCTCGCTGAGCTCCAGGAGCGGGTGATCCCCCTCGAGATCGCCGTCCTCTCGGATCCTGAGCTCGCTGCCCAGCGCCGATCGGCCGCGACGTCGGCGGGCGGCATCCCCGCCGGCCCGCCACACGCGATCACCGTCTACCTGCGCGAGGAGCAGCGCTTGGGCAGGGTCCGTCCCGAGCTCGATCCGGGTGATGTCGCGGTGCTGCTGTTGGCGATGCTGTTCGGCCTTGCCGTGACCGCGAGCATGACCGATCGGGCCGTCGATGGAGCACGCATCGAGACAGCGGTTAGGACCTTCGCTCGGGGGATCGCCCAGTCCTGAGGGCATCGATCTGACCAATGAGCGCACCGCGGTCTCCGCGGCGTGACCCAGCTCCGGCAGCCGCGGTGCCAGGATCCAAACGAGCTGCGCAGCGGTCGTCGCCCCCACCTTGCACCGGGCGTGTGCCAGGTGGTGTTACACGGTCGAGTGCGACAGGCCGAGCCGGTGGGCAGCCGCCTTCTCCGACCCGGTAGCCAAGACTGCTGCGACCACCGGTCCTGCACACCGCCCGACGTCCCGACCCCGCCCGTCGCCCCGCCTCCGAGCGCACGGCCCGACCATTCCCGGACCGCTGGAGACTGGCGAGGCGGTGGCGGCAACCATCCCGGGAGCGATCCTCGCCGTGGCGGTCGCCGGAGGCCATCGGCCGGACATCCGGTCACCCGAGCTCATCAACCCGCGCTTCGTCGACTTCCTGCACGGGCGGCTCCCGACGTCCCGGCCGGGGATCGAGATCCGATCGTGAGGCCGTGCGGTCGCGCGCCCGACACCTTCGGGAGACCGCTGCTCGTCTGATTCGGCCGTTCCTCCGAGCTCCGGCAACCGAGGCGCCAGGATCCACACCAACTCTGCCGTAGTTCTTGCCCCCACCTTGGACCGGGCGTTCGCCAGCTGGTGCTTGACGGTCGAGTGCGACAGATGCACTTGCCGATGTCCCGGCATTCGTCGCGTTTCCGGCATACGCAATATCGATCGGGTTCGTGCTGACGTCGAGCCGCGATGCGCGCGCCTATGGGCGGCGTCTGACCAATGGTGTCTGCCTGGGCTTCATCCCCAAGGAGCTGATCTCCGGGGCCGCGATCCGGGCGCTGGTGGGCCGCGAATGACGCTCCGGCTCATCCTCGCAGACGACTCAGCGCTCGTCCGCCAAGGGGTCGCAAGGCTCCTCGTTGACGCCGCATTCGAGGTGGTCGCGCAAGTCGGTGACGCCGATGCGTTGCTGCAGGCGACGCGCGAGCACCATCCGGACGTCGCAATCGTGGACATCCGGATGCCGCCAACCCACACGGATGAAGGGCTGAGGCCGCGCAGGCGATTCGCGCGGAGCATGGAACAGCAGTCGGCATCCTGGTGCTGTCGCAGCACGTCGAGCCGTCGTTCGCGCTTCGTCTGCTGGCCGATGGTGCCGGCGGCGTGGGGTACCTGCTCAAGGATCGGGTTTCCGACATCGATGATCTCGCCGACGCGATCAGACGGATTGCGAAGGGAGGCTCGGTCATCGATCCAGCGGTCGTTGCGGTGCTGGTTGGCCGGCGATCGCGCGTTCCGCTCGACGACCTCACAGAGCGAGAACGTGCCGTCCTGGCGCTGATGGCGGAGGGTCGATCGAACCAGGCGATCGGCGACCGACTCGGGATGGCCCGGAAGACCGTTGAGGCCCACATCGCCAACATCTTCTCGAAGCTCGAGCTCGAGCCTGCCGCCGACGACCACCGTCGCGTGCTGGCGGTCCTCGCCCACCTTCGCGGGTCAGGTCGAGACGCGTCAGGAGAGGGCTAGGTCGTCTGACTCCAGCGCCTTGACCACCAGCCACCCCTCGGCCCGCCCCCGGTAGATCAGCTGCTCGGTGGTCATCAGCGACTACCAGCGCGGCTGGTGACGACACCGCAGACCGTGCACAGTTTCACGTGGGAATCGTCGACGGGCGGGCTGGCGGGGTCTATTCGCCCGCAGTGCTACGCCTGCGGGACCGTGTCCGTCCGAGAGTCGACGCATCGGACGCCTCGGCACCTCGCAACTCGGCCGGTCTTCAGTCCAGGAGGAACGCCCGGACCTCCCGGGCGGCTTCCTCGGCGTCGTCCATCCACGGTGCGTGCCCGACACCGGGCAGGAACTCGAGCGTGGCATTCGGGAAGGCGGCCGCGAACTCGCGGCCGATCTCGGGACCGCCGAACGGGTCGCCCTCACCCCAGACGAACCGGACCGGAGCCGAGATGCGGCCGCGATCAGCCTCGGAGAGCACCAGCCGGGGGTCGCCGCGCCGGGCGGGTGACAGGAAGCAGCCTCCGATCTCGACCTCGTTGCGAATCGTGTCCGTTTCACGCAGGAGCGCCCCGTAGGCTCGGATCGCCTCGGTCGAGACCCGGCCAGCGTCGACCGCCTCGCGCAGGCCGATGCCCCGGAACAGGCGGCGGACCGTCGCATCGTTGGTCGGAAGGTACGACAGGAGCCGCCCGAGCGGCGGCGTGCCACCGAGCCGGAGCGCGAGGGGGACTCGTCCGAGCCGAGCGCCCGCGGACCATCCGAACTCGACGATCCGCCGGACCCGGTCCGGGGCGGCCAGGGCCGCGCGGAAGCCAAAGAACCCCCCGAACGACGTGGTCACGAGGTCAGCGGAGTCGACGCCGAGGCCGTCGAGGACGTCGACGACGAGCGTGTCGGCCAGCGCCGCCAGATCCGCGACGGACCGGATCGGTGGGTCGAGGGGGTCGCTCAGGCCGGTGCCGGGGCGATCGAGGAGGAGACAGTGCACGTCAGGCAGGAGAGCCGCCAGATCCGCCCAGCTCGTGCCGCACGTCGAGGCGCCATGGATGAACAGGACGGGCTGGCCGGCGCCGAGCTCCTGGACGCGGACCTCCGTGCCGATTCCGGCCAGTCGCACACGCCGCTCGCTCAGAGTCACGCCAAGGGACGACCACAGGTCCTCCTCTGCGGCGCGGTAGCGCGTCTCCCGGCGGCCGATCAACCTGCGGCACCCGACGGGTTGGCGGCGCGGAAGTAGGCCACCGATCCGATCCCCCGGACCTCGACGTCGCGGAAAGACGCCGCGAGGATCTCCCGGATGCCTTCCTCCGAATCGTCCAGGTTGTCGAAGCCGCCCTCGGCGTTGAACGCCCGCAGCACCGCCCTCGCGAGTCTTCCGTGCTCGGCCGAACGGCCGAGCACGGAGGCCCCGAACAAGACCCCGTCGCCGTCGAGCACCGCAGCAACGTTGGCGATCGCCGCCGCCTTGCGCTGCATCGGGCCCGGCAGGCAGTGGAGCACGAGGTTGAGTGCGGCCGAGGCGAACCGGTCCTCGAGCGGCAGAGGCTTGAGGACGTCCGCCTCGACGGTCTGCACGTTGAGTCCCTGGAGTCGCGCCGATGCGTGCCTCAGGACGTTCTGGTTGGGGTCGAGCAGCGTCACCGGCGCGCCGTGGGGAAGGCCGCTGCGGCTGACGAAGTAGCCTGTCCCAGGGCCAACGTCAAGGTGGCGTGGGCGGGCGTTGCGTCGATAGCCGTCGACCAGCTGATCGACTGGGCACCGCCATACCCACCGAGCCACCGGTCCGAGCACGACGGGGTCGTACAGATTGAGCAGGGCTCGCGTGTACCCAGCTTGCCCACGGTATGCCGGATCGCTACGGTCCATCGGAATCCTCCCGCATGTGTTGTCTCGTCGCGGTGATGGCGGCGAGCCCCGCGACGGCCGGGATCATCGGGTTCCGGATCCGACCTCCGACCCCAAGCTCCGGCGCAGGAGCACGATGCCGAGGATAAGGCACCACAGGATCGTGCCGAAGATCGACGCGATCGAGATGACCCACAGAACGCCGACATCCGGCAAGAGGTCCAGCGGGCCCAGCAGGCCACTGACGATGCGGAAGGCAGGGAGGATGCCGAGGGCGCACAGGGCGAGCGGAATGACCTTTGTGCGAAGGACGATCAGGCTCAGGCCCACCGCCCACAGGCAGACCGCGAAGATCCCACCGATCAGGACGGCCTGGCTGACGACCTGAGCGGCAACGTAGGCACCCTCGCCCCACGCCTCCCGAAGGCCGGCCATATGGAGCAGCGGCCCAGAGGATCCGATCCGGACCGCGCCGCCGAACAAGAAGAACGCCGCACTGAAGATGCCGAACGCCGAGGTGGACCGTAGGCCCACCCCACCCGACCGTGGCCGAACAACCTCCTCTATGGCCAGGACGGCAATGGCCAGGCTGATCGCCATGAGGACCAGCATGGCGCCCGCCTGCACGAAGACCTCGGAATGCTGCCGGATGAACCCGACCATGATCGCCGGGTCATCCGTGTCCTCGAATCCGAGCCGTGGCGGCGTTCCTTCCAGGACGAACCAGACGATGGCGGCGAGTGCGAACACGATGGTCGACATGGCCGCGATCCTGCTGGTACTCCGCAGCGTGATGCCTGGGACGTCGTGCATCGATCGGCGTCCGCTTGTCAGGCGGGTCGGGGAGCGTTCGCCGGTCGGTCGAGGCGGATCGCCTGGACACCCAGCGCGCACCAGCCGAGTGTGAAGCAGACCAGGGCCGCCACGATCACGACCTTCGCCAGGCCGTCTCCGCCTCCCGCGGCGATCGCCAGGACCGGCGCCGCGCCGAGCAGGACCGCCGCGGGACGTGACACCATCGTCGCGGTGGCCGCCGGCGCGGTCGGCGTGGAGCCCGCCGAGGATCCAGCGATGCGGTCGGCGTACTTGGGGATGCTTGTGTTCCTGGCTGCGGCGGTTGCAGCCGCCCTCGGTCTGTTCGTCGTCGCGGGGCGGGGGGTTACCTGGTAGGCCGCCTGATCAGGAGACTGAAGCCGGAGACGAGCGACCCGCTCTAGCCCCGTCCCTGCACCCCGGCACCGATCAGGCGATCCCGCCATAGGCGGTCAGCCGTCCGGTCCGACCGGGACATGACCACGGTCTGGTCGCCAGGACGCGGCGCAGGGCTGCCTACGCGATCTCCGAGGAGCGATGATCGCCGGACCGCACGGCCCGGCCGACGACCCTCGCAGACAGTTGGAAAGTGTCGGCGCCAATCCTCTCGCCCCGCCCGGACTGACCTTCTTTCACGCGGACGGCGCCCGCCCGAAGGCCGCGTCCCAGCCTCGCGCCTTCGCGTGAGCGGTCAGCGTGAAGGTGTAGTCGGTCACCGCCAGGACGTCGATCCGCTCGAACACGGCCTCCGCGATCGCCTCGCGCCCGGCGTCCGACGTCTTGGCCCACAGGTCCGGCAGCGACTCCAGACACTCCGTGCCTCGGCGGCGGTCGGGAGCCGTGACGGCCGGACCACCGCTGCCTGAGCCTGATAGGCGGACATCGGGGGCATCGGGGGGCCACCAACGGCCCGTGTGGCTTGATGCGCGCATCGGGTCCCCGACAGCTGGCCGACGTTGCTCAGGCGCGAGGGCTCAGCACGCGATATTGTCGCGCGCACCCAAGGCGGCCCCGGTGCCCTTTGGCACCACTACTGGCCAGTACCTCTGGACCCATCGTCGAGGCCAGAAGTAACCTCGAGCGGTCAAGTCGCCTCGATGCCGGGGCACGTCTACCTGTGGAGGTTCAAGCATGCGAAGAGGCCTTACCGCGCTCCTCAGCAGCGTGGCGCTCGTTATCGCGCTCGCCGTGCCCGCGATGGCACATCCGGCAGTCCCGCCGCAGAGCACCTGCGTCATCCCTGGATCCGCCGCGCATGGCATTCACACCGCCTACGGAAACGTGAGTGGAGTCGCGGCTCACGTGCTCCTCGTCAAGAGCCCGCATTTCTGCGAGTAGCCACCTCTCCCACCTAGTCTGCAGTTCGGGCCTCCAGAAGACTGGAGGCCCCTCCTCTGCCCGACGTCGACGGATTGGCGCACGTTCGAGAAGCGCCCGCCGCTCATATGCGTGCCGAAGCAGCCCTCGGCCGCCGTGCTCGTCTCGAGCAGGGCCGCTAGGCGACATGCCGGTTGCCGATGCCGTTCGGCCCCGTCGGCGAGTGGGCCACCGAGCACCGCTTCAGGCGAATGGTCATGAGCGACAAGTCGCTCAGGAGCCTCAAGGCCCTGGTGGAGGCCGAGGTGCCAGCCCGCGTCTAGGGCCGCCAACTCGCCGCAAGGTGCTCCAATACGCCAGCTGCGCCGCCGCCGCGGTCCGGTCGTGGAGATCGACGTCGACGTCGCAGCCGACCAGCGGGCCGACGAGGCGGCCGCCCACGGTGGACCCGCCCGTGTCGTGACCGCGCCATCTCACCAGGTTGACGGTAGCCCACAGCCCGCGGAACGCGACCTCGACGCTCCCGATCAGCACGGCCACGTCGAGCGGCAGCCTGGAGATCGGTTCGGGCAAACCTGTCGACCTGGGTGCCGCAGGGACGTTTGCCTGGCCTGCGTCAGGTGGGCACCGCCGGCCCGGGTGTCTTTCCGCCGGTCTCGGCGCTCGGCTTCGGCGAACTGAGCCGCCAGATCGACCGGGTCAGCTCGGGCGCCGCCACGAACATGATGGCGAAGGCGACGATGACGATGAGCAGCGCGAGCGGGATGCCGGTCGCGACGACCATGTTCTTGGCACCGGTGGTGAGCGCGCCGTAGAACAGTGCCGCGACGACGACGCCGCTGGGTCGCCTGCCGGCGAGCAGGGCGAGGGCGATGGCGACATAGCCCATGTCCATCGACGGCCCGCCCGGCAAGCCCGCGGCAGGCCCGAGGAGGAAGAGCGCGCTGCCCATGCCGACGAGCCCTCCGGACAGCGACATGGCCAGCATCGTGGTCCGGCCAAGTCGGATGCCGGCCGCGCGGGCGGCGGTGCGGTTATGGCCGGTTGCTCGGAACTCGAAGCCACGGGTAGTTCGGAACAACAGCCACGACACGACCACGGCCATCGCGAGCGCGACGATGAAACCGTAGTCGACGCGGATCGTCGGCAGGTCGAAGAGTCGAGGCACGGTGGGGAGCACCGCCGGCGGCCCGGAGCGACCGATCATCCCGACGATGAGGAACGCGAGATTCGGCGCCACGCCGTTGAGCATCAGCGTGGTGATCACCTCGTGCGCCCCCGTCCGCGCTTTGAGAAAGCCCGGGACGAACCCGTACGCTCCACCGGCGATCGTCCCGCCGAGCACCGCCACCACGAGGGCGATCGGCGGCGGCAGGTACCCCGCCACGAGGGTGGCCGTGATCGCGGCGCCCAGGCCGCCGATGAGAAACTGCCCATCCACGCCGAGGTTGAACAGGCCGGCGTGGAACGACACCGCGAGGCCCAGCCCCGCGAAGATGAACGGCGTGGCGCTGACCAGGGTCTCGGACAGGGGTCGAAGGGCGGCCGCGACGTCCTCGGGGTTCCCGCTCCGGATCGCGGCGGCGACGAGATCCGGGTTGCCGATCGCGCCGGCGAACATCGCCGGGTATCCGTCGAGCACGCCACCGAGCGCGCCGCCGATCGCGGCGAGCGGGTCCGTGCCGATCTGTCGCAGGTTCTCGAAGTCCGTCAGCACGATGACGATCGCACCCAGGAGGAACGCCGTGAACACGGCGAGCGCCGGGGTAAGTGCGCGACGGAGCGCGTCGCGGATCCGATCCATGTCGCGCAGTGTCGCGCCGCGCAGCGCGTGCGTCGAGACGCTCGCTGGTGGGAGCGGCTCCTTCGTTCCGGGGCGTCAGGGTCGAAGCGGGAGGGTCGAGGCCTCTCGATCGGTGAGCGCTCGAGCGGGCCCCCAGCGTGAACGTGCAGTCGGCCGCCCCAGGGCCTCGGCCGGCAGCCGGTCGCCCCTTGATGTGATCGGTGAGCCCTGCCATTGGCGGGTGCGACCGGTCGGGATGTAAGGTCAGACACTCGACGTAGTCACGAGCAGCACCTCGGAGGTGGACATGGATACGGCGCGGCCACGTGCGATCGGCCCCGCGCAGCGAACGGTTGCGGCCGGACCGGCGACGCCCGGGATGGTCCGGGAGCAGGCGTTCGCTGCGGACGATCGATGGGTCGGCGTCGTCCGCACCGAACCTGGCGTGCAGAGCGGGTGGCACCACCATGGCGACACGGACACGTACTTCTACGTGCTCAGCGGCGCCATGGAATTCGAGTTCGGACCGGGCGGTCATGAGCGACTGCGCGTCGGCGCCGGCGACTACGTCCACATGCCCCACGGGGTGATCCACCGCGAGGCGACGCCGCCCGACGGGCCGGCCGAAGTCGCGCTCGTGCGGATCGGCCCGGGTGCGCCCGTCGTCAACGTCGAGGGTCCGGAGCCCGAGTAGACGGCCCACCCTGGACGGGGCACTTTCCAGGCGGTGCTTCACGGTCGAGTGCGACAGTCCGCGTCGTCCGTGCCCGCTGCCCGGCAGTCGGCACCCACCTCACAGAACAACAGACCCGGCCGCTCACCGGGATCGACCGGCCCTGCAGCCCGTAGTCGGTCGAACCTGGCCAGGTGGAGCGAGACGAACGATGCAGTCGTCATGGCGCGGAGCACAGGTTCGAGCGAAGCGAGCCGCATCGTGATCGGGCGGACGTGGTCGCGAGGCTATCCCTCTCGCCCCGGCCACTCTCCGGTCAGGACCGATCCGCCCTGCGCCTTTTCGACCCGTGCCATCCTAGGTCCCGTGACCGATCCCCACGCCCCCGACGAGACGCGCATCGATCGCTGGCTGTGCGCGGTGCGTCTGGTGAAGACCCGCCCGCTCGCCAGCCAGTTATGCGAAGGCGGCCACGTCCACGTCAATGGTTCGCCGGCGAAGCCGTCGACCAAGGTCCGGACAGGCGACCGGGTGGAGGCGCGCATCGCCGATCGCGAGCGCGTCGTCGAGGTCATCCGGCCGATCGAGTCGCGGGTCGGGGCCGCCGTGGCCGCGACCTGCTACGAGGACCACAGCCCGCCACCGGTGGTGCGGGAAGTCCGGCCAGGGATCATGGCGGTCCGGGGCGAGGGCCGGCCGAGCAAGCGTCTCCGCCGCGAGCTCGATCGTCTGCGGCGTGCAGCCCAGGGCTGAGCCCGAGGCAGGGTTCGTTGGTGGGGGGAGCGCCGTGATCGTCGCCCTCGCAGGTTCCTCCAGATGGCCGTGCCTCGATCCCCAGGAGCGCATACGCCGCGCCGTGAACGCGGCGCCGCATCGAATCGGCCTAGAATCAGGGTGGACGCCAGCCGAGCGGAGGGATGCACCACGGTAGTCAACGACCGCAGCGAGACTCCCAAGGCCGCTAGCGTGCCTGCCGGCGTACGGAGCGCGGCATTCCTGCCGTCCTTTCCGCTCGTCGACGCAAAGCTGCGCAAGCCGGTATTGCGACCGTGGATCATCCGCCGGGATCGCCTGGTACGAGTGCTCATGGCCGAACCCCGGACACCGGTCGTCTCGGTCGTTGCGCCGGCCGGCTACGGGAAGTCGATCCTGCTCGCGGACTGGGCGTCTCGTGAGCGACGGCCCGTCACCTGGCTGACGATCGACGACTACGACAACGAGCCGAGCGTCTTCCTCACCTACCTCGCGGCAGCGCTCGACCGCTTCGCCCCGATCGATCCCACGGTCGGACGAGCGATCGGTGCCTCGCGTGAGCGTGTCCTGGCGACGGCGGTGCCACGCCTTGCCGCTGCTGCTCATCGGATCGACGGGCCGGCGGTCCTCATCCTCGATGATGCACATCGGCTCGTCGATCGGACGTGCCTTGATGCCCTCCTCGCGCTCATCGACCACCTGCCAGACGGCTTCCAGATCGTCCTGGCAGGTCGAGCCCAGCCGGACCTGAACCTCGCCAGGCTCCGCGCTCGCCGAGACCTCCTCGAGCTCGGAGCCTCTGAACTCGCCCTCGACGTGGTCGAGACGAGGGAACTCGCCGCCGCGGCGGGATGTTCGCTCACGCCCGACCAGGCCCACGTGCTACGCGAACGGACCGAAGGATGGGCGACGGGCATCTACCTCGCGACGCTCGCCGGTACCCGGTCGCTCGATCCCGGCCGTGCGACCGTGATGGCGTCCGGCCAGGATTCGGCGATCGCCGGCTATCTCCGCTCCGAGTTGCTGTCCAACCTCGGCGACGATGACCAGACGTTCCTCACCAGATCCTCGATCCTCGAGGTCGTCGAACCGGCCGTCGCCGAGGCCGTGACAGGGATAGGCGGTGCAGCGGAGCGCCTGCGGTCGTTGGCGCGGGATAATCGTTTCGTCGCGCCGCTCACGGGCGGTTCCCAGTCCTACCGGTTCCACCAGATGCTGTCCGAGTACCTGAGGGCCGAGCTCGAGCTCCGGGAGCCAGGCGCGACGATGGAGCTCCATCGTCGCGCCGCCGCCTGGTTCGAGCGTGAGGGCCGGGTCGACGTCGCGATCGAGCACGCCCTGGCCGGCGCCGATGAGATGACGGCGGCCCGTCTCGTCATGGCCAACGCGTTGCCGATCTACTACGCGGGGCACGCGGACCTGCTCGATCGCTGGATCCGGAACTTCGGCGAGTCGACCTTCGAGCGGCTTCCGCCACTTGCCGTGGTTGGGGCGTTGGTGAACGGCCTCCGCGGGAGAGCGGAGGCCGCGGAGCGCCTCGCCTACATCGCCGAACGCTCGACGTTCACCGGGAGCCCCGGAGACGGTTCCGCGTCATTCGAGTCTGCCCGCGCGATCCTGCGGGCGGCCATGGCCCGCCACGGTCCGGACGAGGTGCTCGCGAGCTCTCAGCTGGCGGTGGCAGCCGAGCCGGCGACCAGCCCCTGGCGCCCGATGGCCCTCTATGGGCTTGGCGCCGCACACGTCGTCCGTGGTGAGTTCGCCACGGCTGACGCCGTCCTGGCCGAGGCGGTCGATGACGCAGCCCTCGCGGGCACGTCCCCGTACTACGGTCTGGCGATGCGCGCGTCGCTCGCGATCATGCGGGGCGACTGGCCGACCGCCGAGCGGCTCGCACAGGAGAGCCATGCCGCCATCGACGCCACGCACCTCCGTGACGTCGCCACCGCCATCCACGTCCACGCCGTATCTGCCCGGGTCGCCATCCACCGCGGCGACAGCGCTCGCGGGCGCGAGGAGCTCGTCCACGCCCAGCTCGTCCGCCCGCTGGCCTCCTCCGCGCTGCCATGGATCGCCACCGGGGGGCTGATCGAGCTCGCACGAGCCTACCTGGCGATCGCGGACACGGCGGGTGCCAAGACAGTCGTCACCAAGGCGGAGGCGGTGGTGCGCCGTCGGCCCGACCTCGGCTGGCTCGCCGAGAGCCTCGTCGAACTGCGCCGTCAGGCCGACGTGGCGGCGAGCTCGCAGGCCGGAGCGTCGACCCTCACCCCCGCCGAGCTCCGGGTGTTGCCCCTGCTCTCCACGCACCTCACGTTCCAGGACATCGCGGATCGGTTCTGCAACTCTCGCAGCACGATCCACTCTCATGCAGTGTCCATCTACTCGAAGCTCGGCGTCACCGGCCGCAGCGAGGCTGTTGAGCGTGCGATCGAGTTCGGCCTCCTCGAGCCGTTCCCGGGGCTCAGGCTCACGACCGGGAGTCGGCCCGAGCTGGATTGACGGCCGTTCGCGAATCCGACCGAACTGGTTGAGGCGCCCCGAGCGCCCCAAGCGGATGGTTGTCCCCGGCAGAGCATCGGATGGTATCCACCCTGGACGTACCCCGTCTAGGGGACTGGAGCCGGTGCCCATACGGGTCCACTTGAGAGGTACTGCCATGGCCACCGAGGTCGTCGAGCGCGTCGCCACCACCGTGCCGTTGGATTGGAACGAGGTCTGGTTCACCAACTGTCCCATGGTGTCCGCCAACAATGTGGACCAGGAACTCGGATGGTGCCGCGAGGAGTACAAGAAGATCGGCGTCGAGTACGCCTACTTCCGCCACGCACCCGAGAACAACTGGTACCCGCACTACATCCATAACCTCGACAACCTCATCCGATTCGGGGGCCTCTACCCGCCGATCGCCGTCCACGCCGACATCCGCCGCACCGTGCTGCTGGGGGCGACGTGGGTGTACGAGGGTGGGGTGATGCAGGTGCGCGCCCGCGACGACATCTTCCAGGTGAAGGATCTCAAGGGCAAGAAGATCGGCATCACCAAGAGCCTCAACACCATCAAGAATGATTGGTGGCGCATCCAGGAGCACATGGGCATCGAGAACATGCTCAGGCTCAACGACATGACGATGGACGATATCGAGCTCGTCGAGTTCCCCTACCCGGACGACTGGTACGACAAGCCCGAGATGCTCCAGGTCCCGATGAACAACCCGTCCGAGCTGTGGATGCGCCGAGATCACAAGCACGACTACGCGTTCCGGCCACTGGAGAAGGCACTCCTGGCCGGCACCGTCGACGCCATCTACAACCAGATGGGACAGCTGGGTCAGCTCTCGGAGGCCACGGGCGAGATCAAGTCCATCTTCGACCTGTCCAGGCATCCCGACTGGACGGTCCAGGTCGCGAACACGCCGGCCGTCATCACCTGCACCGACGTGATGGCGGACGAGCACCCGGAGCTGGTGGTCGCCTACATGAAGGCGATGATCAAGGTCGGCCGCTGGGCGAACGAGCACAAACATGCCGCCGCGGTGATCCTCAACAGGCAGACGTTCTACTTGGATGCCGAGCACACCTACGAGGGCATCAAGCACGTCGATATGGTGCCGAGCCTGAGCGCGATGAACATGCAGACCATCAAGATCGGCAAGGACTTCATGTTCAGCCACGGCTACATCAAGAACGACTTCGACGTGGACGAGTGGGTTCGCCCGGAATTCCTCGAGAAGGCGTTCGAGGAAGTCCTCAAAGAGGAGTGGGAGCGCCGGAGCTGGAGCAAGCTTCCTGAGGGAGGCAGGCTCGAGGTCGAGGGGACGCGGCTCGGGTAGCCGAACCCTGCGGGGGCGACGGTGACGCGGTCGCTCCCGCCACTCCGTACGAACGCTTCGAACATCCGAGCTCGCCTGCGAGCTGGACAGGAGGGACTGCCATGGCGAAGACCGCGCTCGAGATGGTGATGGAGGCGAGCGCCCGGATCGGGCACGTTACGCCCGCGGAGGCCCAGGCCGAGATCGCCGGCGGGTCAGCCACCGTCCTGGACATCCGTGAGCCGACCGAGTGGGAGCACCACATAGCCGGCGCCGTCCAGGTGCCGCGAGGGCTGCTCGAGGCGGCGGCCGATCCGGCGAGCGCGCGTCACCTGCCGGCGCTCGACCCGACCCGTCGCGTGATCGTCTACTGCCGCACGGGTGCCCGCGCCGCGCTGGCCGGCGCGACGCTCATGGAGCTGGGCTACGAGGACGTCGCGAACCTCGACGGCGGGATCACCGCCTGGAAGGACGCGGGCTTGCCGATCGCTGAGCACCATGAGGGCATGTAGCCCTCTCCTGTTACACCAGGGCAGGGAGGTGAGACCATGGCCTCGGAGACCCTGCCGGTAGGCTGATCCCAACCCTTCGCGTCAGGCAAGGGGGCTCCGGGTCGCTTCCAGCTGTACGTGGACGGCACGTTGGTCTGGGCCACCGACGTTCCTCTCTCGGTCGACTGCACACTCCCGCTCCGAGATCGTGGATCGCTCGGAGCTGGCCGTGCATGTCGCGCTGCTCACGCGCCGCCATTTCGCTACGATCGCCGCCCCGGCATCGCAGGAGCTTGGCAGGATCGAGGTCCGGGCAGGAGGCGTGCCATGGCAGTCAAGGTCATCGTCGAGCTGAAGGCCCAGCCGGGGCGCCGAGACGAGCTGCGATCGCTCATCGAGCAGCTGGCCACCCGTGATCGACCGGGCGGCTACCACGGGAGCACGTACTACGAGTCGCTCGACGACCCCGACCTGCTCATCGACATCGCCGACTGGGAGTCGCCTGAGTCACGGACGACGCACCTCGCCAAGGCCATGGCCGCCGGCGCCTACGGTCCGGTGCTCGAGCTGCTGGCGGGTCCGTTCCGGGCCACGGTCATCCGCCCGCTGCCCTGAGCCGGTGACCGGTACGCTCCGGCACCTCTTGGATGACGTCAACGCCCAGGATGCCTCGAGGCTGGCATGTGGCGGGCGCCGTTCGTTGCGACGCCGACCGCTGACACGCCGCCGCGGCCGGCCCGGGGCGCTCACGAGGAGACCCCGGGTGCGCTGCCGACCGCGGCCGTCATGGCAGCTCTCGCGTCACGCCGGCGCGAACGCCGCGTCTCCGGGCTCGACCTACCCGGGCTGACCTCGCTGGGCTGGCCCGATCCGGTACGGCCGCATCATCTCGTTGTCCTCGTGCTCGACGATGTGGCAGTGCCAGACGAACTGGCCGGGTGTGTTGAACTGGGCCTTCACCCGGGTCACCTGGCCGGGGTAGGCGATGACGGTGTCCTTGTACCCGGTCTCCCACGGCTCGGGATCCGTGGGCAGGGAACCGGGCACCACCTGCACTTCCTTCGTGTCCTCGTCGACGAAGATCGCCTGGCGGTTCACCACCTCGAAGGCCACCTCGTGGACGTGCATCGGGTGCCCGTCCCCGGTCGCGTTGTAGAACTCCCAGATCTCGGTGGCCCCGACATCGGGGTTCTCCGTTACCGCCTCCATCCAGAGGCGCTTGGTCCAGACTCCGGGCGCCACGTTCGGGTCGCCGGCCACCGTGCCGAGGAGCGTCTCGGCGGGCGCGTCGGCGAAGAATGCGGACATCTCCTCGAGGAGCGCCACGGGCCGGGTCACCGACGCGGGCGGGAGTGGCGGGGCCGCCGGGAGGGTCAGGAACTGCGGCGGGGTCGTCGGGTCGGGGGCCGGCGACGGCACGACGTTGAAGGCCATGATCTGGCCGGTGGAATCGGAGTCCGCCGGATCGAAGATGCCGCCACCGAACGGCTCGTCGGGACCGACGTTCCGGAGGACGTGCTGGCCTGTCGGCACGTTGGTGAAGTCGACGATCAGGTCGGCCCGCTCCGCGAGCCCCATCAGCAGCTGGTTGCCATTGTTCGCGGTGAGGTTGAACGGGGCGTCGAGGAAGCCACCCTCGTTGCCGATCGCCCAGGCCTCGACGCCGGAGATCTCATTGAAGTCGAGGATGAGGAACCGCGACTGGCAGCCGTTGAGAACGCGGAAGCG
>Ga0224505_10000814_pt1 | contig 20952 bp, 11 predicted proteins | sample SF_Jan12_sed_USG_FD_169102 | JGI IMG/M metagenome (GOLD analysis project Ga0224505, IMG submission 169102) | Sediment microbial communities from San Francisco Bay, California, United States - SF_Jan12_sed_USGS_4_1 | ecosystem: Environmental > Aquatic > Marine > Sediment | place: USA: California... | reverse complement strand
GTGCACATCCTCTAGGAAAAACACCCTTTGCCGCGGCCCCTTGTGCCGCCCGTCGAGGATCTCGACCAGCCAGTCGGGATAGGCGTCGCCGGGCTCCGACATGCGTTCCATGAGATTCGACAGCGTCGTATGAACGACTACATGACGAATCTGCACGTTCGTCTTCGGCACCCGGTAGGTCGTCTCGGTTTTCGGGATCGCCGAAACGAGCAGGGCCGGTCCGAGATCGTGGACGTTCTTGTGGCCTCCGAGAAACTCCGACCGCTTGACGGTCGAGACGAACTGGAAACTGATCAGGTCGGCCACCTTGTTGCGGATCACGACCGGATCCTTGAGGAAAGCATCGTTGATCTCAATCATGCAGTCCTGGTCGATGCGGTAGCACAGCGGTCCCGTGATGCCGATGGCGTCGAGCTCGTGTATGAAGTTGTCATTCGGCGTGGATTCGAAGGCGCTGATTCGCCGGGCGTTGCGAAACAGTGTCGCCAGCCGCGCCCGGGACAACTCGTCCGGGTCCAGGCTCTCGCTCAGCTCGACAAAGTACTCATCGCCGTAACGCATCGGACTATCCGCCGCTCCCCGGGTAGCGGCCGCGCACCGGGTGGCGCGCGGTTGGACGTTCACCGCTTCTGCATATTATGGTGGCGTATCGGCCTAACCCGCAATCCGCGGGCGACGCTAAGATTCCCGACTAACGGGGGATATTGAGGAATCCGGCTCATGACAACTCTAACTCGGCGCGCTCGCGCCGGCACAGTCCTGCTGATGCTTGGCGCCGCAGCAGGCCCGGCATCGGCCAGTATCGATGATCCCGCCGTGCTGGAGGCATTTGTCGACGGTCTCGTCGAGCCCATGATGCGCAGCAACAGCAGTCCGTCCGGTACCGTTGCCATCTCCCGCAACGGCGAGCTTATCTTCGCCAAGGGCTACGGCTTCCAGAATGTCGAGGAGCAGGTGCCCGTGGACCCGGCGCGGACGCTTTTCAGGCCCGGCTCGGTCTCGAAGCTGTTCACCTGGGTGTCTGTCATGCAGCTCGTCGAACAGGGCAGGCTGGATCTCGATACCGACGTCAACGAATACCTCGATGGGTTCCAGATCCGCGATACCTTCGAGCAGCCGATCACGTTGCGGCACATCATGACGCACACAGCCGGTTTCGAAGACGGCGCGCTGGGCTACCTCATCATCAACGATCCCGCCGACGCCCTGCCGTTGCGTGAGGCGATGGAAAAATACCAGCCAGCCCGTGTGAACCCGCCCGGCAAGCAGACCGCGTACTCGAACTATGCGACAGCACTGGCCGGCCTGATCGTGCAAAATGCATCCGGCGAGCCGTTCCAGGACTATGTGCGACGCCACATCTTCGAGCCGCTCGGCATGGAGAACTCAACGTTCGAGGAGCCACTGCCGGAGCAACTGGCGGCCAACATGGCCAAGAGCTATGTCCTGGAGGCCGGTGCTTACGTCGAAAAGCCGTTCGAGATCATATCTAGTTTTGCGCCGGCTGGTGCGCAGTCCGCCACATCCACCGACATGCTGCGCTTCGGCCAGGCGATCCTGAATGGCGGAGAACTCGACGGGAAACGCATCCTCGCGCCCGAGACGACGGAGCTGATGTTGACCCGGGCGTTTACGCACGACGATCGGCTGATGGGCATGGCGCTCGGGTTTTACGAGGAAGATGTCAACGGCGTACGCCTCGTCGGTCACGGCGGGGATACCCAATACTTTCATTCCTACCTGGGCATCGACAAGGAAAACGGCCTGACCTTCTTCGTGAGCTTCGGGGCTTCGGGCGGCAGCCAGGTCCGGACCGCGTTTACAACGGCCCTATACAACGAATTTTTCCCTCAGCAGGTAGAAATTGCGGAGCCGCCCGAAGGCTTCGCGGAACGCGCCGGCAGGTACGCCGGGGCTTATGCATTCTGGCGATCGAATTTCTCCAAGCTCGAGAAAGCGCTGGGCATGACCAGCGCCGTGCAAGTCGCGCCGACCAAGGACGATACGCTGGTCGTCAGCTTCGGTGGCGGCGCAAAGCAGTACGTCGAGGTCGGCGAGAACCTGTTTCGCGAACAGACACCGGGTCTGGCGCTGATTGCAGGCATCGCACCTGCCTACATCGCGTTCCAGGAAGACGAAGGGGGCGCGATCAGCGGTTTCGTTATGGACGGCCTGCCGTTCATGTCGCTACGAAAGCTGTCCATCGTTGCCACGCCGTCGTTCAACTATGCCTTGCTCGGGCTGTCGATGCTGATCTTCGTTGCCGTCGTTGCGCGCCGTTGGTACCAGCGTGCCTCGATCCGCCAGCAGGGTCCGGGAGACCGGGGAGCTACCCGGGCGGCGTTCCTTGCGGCATTGGCGAACCTGCTGGTTGTCGTCACCGGTGTAGTCGTGATTTCCATCGTCAAGGACGATATGTTTACCCGCATCCCGACGCTGTTCAAAGCCTGGCTCGTCGTGCCGATCATCGCAACCGCCGCCGGCCTGTACCTGCTCTATTCAACTGCGCTTGTCTGGCAGCGCAGTGCGCTGGCCGGCGTTTGGGCGCGCGTGCGCTACTCGATCGTCGCGGCCTGTGCGCTGTTCATGTGCTGGTTCTACTACTACTGGAACATTCTCGGTTTTCAGTACTTCTAGGATCGAGCTGGCACGAGTATGCGGTGCGAATGGATTTCGGGGCGCCGGCACGTGGCCTCGACGGAGTCGGTCACCCTGCGGACGTCGTTCGTTGCGGCTGCAGTGAAGATCCGGCACGCCTATGGGGGCCTGCGGTCAAAACCTGACGATACTTGCGGACAGGCGCCAGGCGAACCATGGACGGAGTGATGAGTCGTGTGCGTGCAGTGAGCTTTGCCACGGAGCCATGGTTTCTCCAGGCGCCGTTTACGATTACAGGCTACACGTTCACGAGGGTAGACCTGCTCTGCGTTTCGATCACGGAAGGCGACAGGACTGGCCGCGGCGAGGGCGCCGGCGTCTATTACCTGGGCGAAACGGGCGATTCGATGCTTGCTGACGTCGCCAGTGCGAAAGAGGCGATCGAGGCTGGGGCGGACCGGGAGCGACTGCGCGAGCTGCTGCCGCCGGGCGGCGCCCGCAACGCGATCGACTGTGCGCTTTGGGATCTCGAGGCAAAGCTCATGAACAGGACAATCTGGGAGCTGACCGGGATCGAGCCCGGCCTGACCCGCAGCGTCGTCACGATAGGCATCGATAGCCCCGCGGAGATGGGTCGCAGAGCGAAAGCGGTCGATGGTCCGCGGCTCAAGGTCAAGCTCGACGCCGAAGTGCCGGTGGAGCGAATCACAGCGATCCGCTCGGCCCGCCCGGATGCGGAGATCATCGTCGACGTGAACCAGGGCTGGACCTTCAGGCAGCTTATTGAATATGCGCCCCGGTTCAGGGATTTGGGTGTTGCGATGATCGAGCAGCCTTTGCCGCGCGGCGGCGACGAGGCGCTGGAGAATTACCGGCCGCCGCTGCCGCTGTGCGCCGACGAGTCGTGCCTTGGCATTCGGGAATTCGAGCAGGCGGCCCGCCGCTACCAGATGATCAACATCAAGCTTGACAAGACCGGAGGGCTGACCGAGGCGCTGGACCTGGCGCAGCTCGCACAAACGCGCGGAATTGGTTTGATGGTCGGTAATATGATCGGCACGTCCCTCGCCATGGCGCCGGGATATGTCATCGCGCAGCTGTGCCGCTACGTCGATCTCGACGGAGCCCTCTTTTTGACCCGAGATCGCGAAAACCCGATGTCGTTCCGGCACGGCATCGTGTCGCGACCGCGCAGCGTGCTATGGGGTTGACGAACCGAATCGGGCAGTTACGGCAGCCCGCAATGGGGAACCTGCGATGAAAGAATTTGCATTTCGAAGCCAGGCCAGGCTTGTGATCGCCTGTGCCACATGTCTTGTGTTTACACTCGCATTTGCGGCCACGCCGACCTCGGAGATGATTGACCAGTCGGTACGACGAGCAATGGAGGCTTTCGACGCGCCGGGAGTAACTGTCGCCGTCGTCTACGACGGCGAAGTCTATTACGCCGCGGGCCATGGAGTAGTCGAAGCTGGCTCGTCGAAACAGGTGGACGACGAAACGTTGTTTCACATCGGCTCGGTTTCCAAGGCGTTCACTGCGGCCGCGCTCGCCATACTCGCCGACGAGGGCAAGCTGGCCTGGGATGACCAGGTCATCGACTACCTGCCCGAATTCCGCATGCACGATCCGTGGGTCACCCGGGAGTTCACGATTCGCGACCTGCTGACGCATCGCAGTGGCCTACCGCTGGGGGCAGGCGACCTGCTGATGTTCCCGGATGCGACGTCGACGCCGGCGGATATCATCCGCGGTCTTCGCTACCTCGAGCCTGCGACGAGTTTCCGATCGGAGTTCGCCTATGACAATTTGCTGTACGTCGTGGCCGGTGAGCTTGTCGCGCGGGTTTCGGGGATGCCATTCGAGTCGTTTCTCGAACAACGCCTGCTCGAACCGCTCGGAATGACGGACTGCGCGGCAACCGTCGGCCGCGCCGCCCGCGGTGCAGACATCGCGACGCCGCACATGCTGGTGAATGGCGAGCTCCAAACGACAGGCACCGGAATGACGGACCTGGTCGCGGCAGCCGGAGGCATCGTATGCAGTGCCCGCGGGATGGCGCACTGGATGTTGTTTGTCCTGAACGAAGGCGAGACGGGCGACGGTCGGCGGCTGATCAGTGAAGAGCAATTTGCGGAACTCATAAAGCCTGCGACGTTGCGCGCAACACCGGGTGTGTTCGCAAAGTACGCCGGGGCTTACCTCAGCGCCTACGCGCTTGGCTGGGGTGTGTCTACGTTCTATGGCCAGCCCATGCTGTCGCATAGCGGCGGTGTGCTGGGCATGACCACCTATCTCGCGGTTCTGCCCAGACAGAACCTTGCTGTATTTGCGTCCAACAACCAGATGTCATCCGCTGCGGCCGCGGTCGTCAACGACATCGTCGACCAGTTCCTCCGGGACGCCGGCCAGGGCGTGGGGCAGGACTGGATCGCCCTGCTGGGCCAGGCAACGGCGGAGCGCCAGGCAGCGGCGGACGAGGCGGTGGCGGCCGCCTGGGCATCCCGCAACGCGGACAGCAGGCCGAGCCTCCCCCTGGACGCGTACGCCGGCACCTATCGAGATGCCTGGTATGGCGACATACGGATAAGTGTCCAGGACGGAACGCTCTGGTTTTACTCCGGCAGAAGCGAACCCTTGCGGGGCCCGCTCGAGCACTTCCAGTACGACACCTTCGTCGCGCGCTGGAGCGACCGGCGGCTGATGGCCGATGCCTACGTCAGTTTTGTGCTGAGTCCCGAGGGCAGGGTCGAGCGGATCCGGATGAAAGCAGAGTCACCGGCAACGGACTTCTCGTTCGATTTTCACGACCTCGACCTGCAACGAGTGGACTGATGCGGTCCGGCGGACCATCGGCCGCCGGTACTTGATTTTCGCAAGGAGGATCCCAGATCCGATGTCCGACCGTTGATTTACGGATACTCGAATGAGCGACTCCAGGCACGTCGTCTGCCCGCACTGCGACGCGGTCAACCGGATACCCCCAGCACGCATGACCGAGGCGCCCAGGTGCGGCAAGTGCCGCGAGCCGCTGTTTGGTGGCCGCCCGATAGAGCTGACGGATGCAAGCTTTCAGCAGCATATCGGCCGCAGCGACATCCCGGTGGTGGTCGATTTCTGGGCGCCCTGGTGCGGCCCCTGCAAAATGATGGCGCCCGCATTCGAACGAGCGGCCGCCGAGCTCGAACCCGGCGTGCGGCTCGCCAAGCTGAACACCGACAGCGAGCAGGCGACGGCGGCGCGCTTCCGCATCCAGAGTATTCCGACGCTGGCCCTGTTTCGGGGCGGACGCGAGGTGGCCCGCCAGGCGGGCGCGATGGGCGCGGCCGACATCGTGCGCTGGGTACAGGCGCACAGCTGAGACACTCGCGCGAGGAATACCGGCAAGACTCCTTGCCGCCCGCGAGCTGAATCGAGAATTGTCAGGGCGCACTCCCGGAGGCGGCGCAGGTCGGCCGCAGGCTACCGTGCCGCCGGTATCTCTATTTCGTGAAGCTCGTAGGATCCCTCGCTCTTGCGGCACACCCAGTCGACCTTCCGCGAGCCGACGATCTTCGTCTTGGCGCAGGTGATGCCCTGCGCGACAGCGCCGTACTTCGCGCGATATTCCTCGATCTTCCGCTGCAGCATGGCTTTCTGGGTATCGTTCAGGGTGCCGTACAGCTGGTCATAGCTGGCCTGCCAGTCCTCGTTCCCCGACTCGGTTGCGAGGCCCATCCAGGCGAGGCCGAGCAGCGCGTTTCTCTCCACGCCCTCGCCCTTGAGGAACATGAACCCGAGGATGTACTGCGAGCGCTTCAGGCCGAGCGCGGCCGTTTCCCTCAGCAGCGTCAGCGCCTGTTCGTACTCGCCTTTCTCGTAAAACTTCAGGCCGCTCGTTTCATTCTCATAAAGGTTGTCGATCTGGGTCAGCCCATAAAGGGCTGCCAACGCCGGCATGGCAAGCAAGAGGGCAATTACGCCAACGAGCGCGCGCCTCATTGCGGTTGTCCTGGTCCACCGCGGGCTGGCCGCGCGGCAGTTCCCGTTTCGACAGGCACCACGGCCGGCACCACCGGTTTCCCGGCCGGACGCCGCAGCACGGCTCGGAGGGCATATGCGATGCCGGCAGCGCCAGTCAGTATGGCGATACTGATCGCCTCGTCAGCCGGTAGCTGGAGCAGCAACCAGAGGAGGACGGCACAGCCCGCGAGCGGAATGACCGGACCGAGGGGCAGGCGGAACTGGCCGGGCAGCGGCAGGCCGTCCCGCTGGCGGAGCCGCAGGACGGCGAGGCAGACGCCGAGATCCACAAGCAGCAACGCTCCGCCCGCGAACATGGCGAGGTACTTGAAGGTGCCGCTCAGGGCAAAGATCACGATCACCGTTGCGTAGAACATGATGGCCACATGAGGTGTCCGGTAGGCCGGGTGCACGCGGGCAAATATGCGGGGCAGGTTGTCATCGAGCGCGGAAGCAAAGATAACACGCGGTCCGCCCAGCATGTCGCCGCTGACGGCGCCGAAGATCGCCAGAACGACCGCGACCAGCAGCATCTTGCCGCCCCATTCGCCCAGGACCTCGTTCGCGACCGCAACCAGCGGTGCCTCGGTGTTACTGGCGAGTTCCGGCCCGAGCACGCCCTGCGCGACGGTCTGCAGGCCGACGTAAAGCACGAGCAGGGAACTGATGCCGAGCATCAGGCCGAGCGGCACCGTCCGCGCGGGATTCCGGATTTCTCCGCTGGCGCAAAGTGCAGACTCTGCCCCGGAAAACGCGAAGAACAGCAGGATCGCGCCGGCGCCGATCTCGCCTGGCGAAGGCCATTCCTTTATGACGAGGTTGTCGACGTCGACGACGAATATCCCCGCCGCGAGCAGCAGCAGCAATGGCGCGATCTTGATTACCGTGTTGAGCACGTACAGGCGTACACCGTTGCGAACGCCCCTGACGTTGACGATCGCCAGGAAGGCGAACAGGGCAATGATGAAGATCGAACGCGGGATCGTTTCGGAAAGTACCGGGAACGCGAGCGCCATTGTCTCGACCATGGCAACCGTGATCGCGGCGTCGGAAATCGCGGCATATCCGAACCAGAACAGCGTCGAGGCAATGAAGCCCGCAAACGGGCCGAAAGCTTCCTCCACATAGGCGTACGCACCGCCGCTGCGGGAAACCCGGCTGCCGATCTCGGCGAAACAGAGGAACACCAGCACGATCAGCGCCGAGCAGACGAGGTACGCGAGTATCGCCGCGGACCCGAGCTGCGCCGCAACCCTGCCGGGCAGGACGAAGATGCCTGCGCCAACGACCATGTTGACGACGCTCAGGCCGAGCGCTCCGGTCCCGATGACGCGTAGCAGTCCTTCGTCCTGCTCCCTGCCTTGCTCGGCCATGCCTGCCTCGATGGCGCGTGGACAAGACACCGATCCTAACCCGAAACCCGGTCAGGGAGGTGTCCCGCTTGCACAAGTTGCGCCTGGCATGACGCGGTGGCTGGCCGGGCACTGCAGTTCGAATTCGCGGCGGTTCAGGTAACCTCGGACAGGTGCCCAGAAATGAAAAGGCCGGGTAACACCCGGCCTTTTCGTCTCGCCTGAGCGCCGCTCAGTTACCCCAACGCTTCATGTAGCGTATGCCGAACTCGCGTGGCCGGTTCGTGAATACGCGCAGGTGGTGTGCCCTGCCGTCCTGCACGCTCGCCGCGCCCCAGTCGAACTGACCGTCATTGTGGGTCAGTTCGGCGCGCTCGTCGGTGATGTTGTTGACGAACAGCGCCGCCTCCCAGTCCTCGCCCTGCAGGCCGAAGCGGAGGTCGCCGATCGTGTAGGCGTCGTTGACGAACTGCGGGTTCGGGTCCTCGTCCGGCGAGATCGGCTCGAGGATGCTCAGCGTGTCGCCGTTGTAGGACCATTGCGTGCGGATGTAGGCATTGTCGGCGCCCAGCAGGCGAACCGGCCAGTGGTACTCGGCCCATGCGGCGGCCTTGAACTCCGGCACCAGCGGCAGGCGCAGGCCGGCTACCACGTCGTTCAGGCCATCTGCGTCCAGGTCGTGTGCCGTATCGGTCTCCGCTTCCATTGCCTCGGCGTTGAGTCCGAGCACCCAGTGCTCGTTCGGCGCGTAGTCGATCTCGACGTTGACACCGGTCATGTGCGCCTCGCCGAGGTTGGCAACGACGCGCTGCCAGGGCTGGCCGCAGACGCCCGCGATCGAGTCGTCGGGCAGCCCGAGCCGTTCGCAGTCGATGCTGGACGGATCGGTGAGCTCGTGCTGGTAGTCCGTCCAGACCATGTGATAGGCGGTTGCGTTGAAGCGACCCTTCCCGGCGCCGAAGGTCGACTTGTAGCCGAACTCGTAGTTGTCCATCAGGTCGGAAACGTAGTTCGACGGGAAGAACGGCTCGCCGCGCTGGCGATTGATGCCGCCCGGCCGTTTGCCACGCGTGTAGAGCCCGTACACCATCTTGCTCTCGCCCTCGCCGAACTGGTAACTGAGGCTCAGCTTCGGAATGAACTCGCGATCGGTGCCCTCGCGCCCTGACGGCGGCACGAACGGCGGCATCGTGAAGCTGCCCGGGCCATTGACGAAATAGAAGTTCGTGTTCGAACGGTCGTACCAGCGGCCGCCGACCGTGAGATCCATCTGGTCCGTTGCGTGCCAGGTGACCTCGCCGAAGACCGCCTTCTGCTCCCAGTCCGTCTGGCTCTCCGAGTACCAGCGCGAGGTGGCCTCCGGGAATTGCTCACCGGCCACGAACTCGTAGTAGGCGAGCGAGAGCGAGTCCTGGTAGACATTGACCAGGCCGTCGCCGCCGGTCGTCGGCCCGGCGAAGGAGGACTGCCAGTCGTCGTTGCTGCGTTCGTAGTAAAGGCCGACCAGCCAGTCGACCGTGTCGCCCTGTGCCGAAAGCCGGAACTCCTGGGTGAACTTGTCGGCCTGGGCATGCAGGAACGCCGCGTTCAGCGAGTCGCTGTCGACCGACGGGCCGTGGCAGTAGACCGGCCACCAGATGATGTAGCCGGTGTCGGGATTCGCGAAATAATTCGGGAAATCGTCGAGCGTGTAAGCCGAGTCACGGCAGTACTGCGCGTTCCAGTAGTGCGCGTAGGCCGTTACGTCAGTCAGGTAATTGACCTTGCGATCGAAATACGACGTCGCGGATACCAGCTGCGCGAAGCCGAGGTCGCCTTCCAGCGTCAGCGAATAAAGGTTGTACTTGTCGTCGTTGTACTCGTCATGGAACCGGACGGTCTTCAGATCGCCGGCGAACGGATCGTAGTAGTTGTCGGCACCGGTGTCCGTTGCCTGGTGAGCGTAGCCCAGCGTGGCCGACCAGTCCTCGCTCATGTTCCACAACAGGTTGATCCGGCCGCCGTAAATATCCGACTCGTTCCAGCGCTCTTCGACCGAATCCGAGTTGTCCAGCGTACCGAAGCCAGATGGGTAGAAACCCGGCTCGCGCAAAGCCGACTGGTCGGGCGTGTGACCAAATATGTTGTCGATGTAGCCGCCGTCGCGGTCGCTGTAACCCACGACACGGACCGCGAGCTTGTCTTCGATGAGCGGTACGTTGAACACCAGCGAACCGCGGTAGCTCATGTCGCTGTCGCTGCCGCCGCGCAGCTCGCCGTCGAACACGCCCTCGAAGCGGCTGGCGTCGGGCTTGTTCGTGACGATACGCATCGTGCCGGCCTGCGCGTCCGAGCCGTACAGCGTGCCCTGCGGACCCGACAGCGCCTCGACCCGCTCGATGTCGACCATGCGGACGCTCGGCTGGCTGCCGGTGATCGTCATCGATATCTCGTCGAGGTAGACGGACGAGGTGGACTGCGCGATGTAACCTGGCGCCGTGATCGCGCCGCGGAACACGACGACGTTGGCGCTGTTGCTGTATGTGATGACGCTCACGGACGGGATGAACCGGGCGTAGTCCTCCATCGACTTGGCGCCCATCGCCGCGAGCGTGTCCTGGGACAGCGCCTGGATGGCGATCGGGATCGTCTGTGCGGACTCGGCTCGTTTGCGGGCGGTTACGACGATCTCTTCGAGGCTGCCTCCTCCTTGCCTGGCTTGCTGCTCGTCCTGCGCCAGGGCGGAGTTTCCGGGTGACAGCGCGGTGGCGACCGCGGCGGCGACTGGTGAAAGCAGGTACCTCGGCTGTTGCGTCATACAAACCCCCGTTGCGCTAAATGCTTATTCGAAAAGGAAAAAGGCATCCCCTTGCCTCGATTCACTGTAAGCAAACGGAAGTTAGTTCACAAGTGTACTAATGCGGGCGCCTAGCTTTTCGGTGCAAGCAGCGACGACGGGCGCTCATTTTCAGGGAGTTGCACCAGCAACGGTTCCACGATGTGAATCAAGGTACCGAGATACCGTTCGTAACTGCGCCAGAGATTCACCGAACTCGAGTAAATCGGACGCCTGACCTGCTCCGAGCTGGCGGTCTTTACCGCTCGCTCCGTTTCGTGAAAGTGCAGGCAGTCTTCTTCAAATGGAAGGCCGCAAAAATCGAGCATGCGCCGTACTTCCGACTCGAGGTCGGCAACGACGCTTTCGTACTGCACGTCGAGCACGAAGCCGGGCATGGCGCGATGCCAGTGGTCCATCAGTCGCCGGTACTGCAGGTAATACTCGCCGAGCTCGGTCAGGTCATAACTGAACGGCTGGCCGCTGGCGAACAGCTGCTTGTACGAGCCGAAACAGCTGTCGAGCGGGTGACGCAGCGCATTGATGATCTTCGCGTTCGGCATGGCGAGCCTGATGAGGCCGGCGAAGATGAAGTTGTTCGGATTCTTGTCGATGAAATACGGGGAACCTTGCCGGTGCTTCGAGGTGCGCTCGAGGTAATCCCGCCCGATACGTTCCCAGCCGCTGGCCCGCAGTGGCCGGACGACTTCCGGGAAACGGAGGTGCTGTCCCACCCGCTGCCGCAATGCACGCATGACTCTCGACAGGTCGCTGAGCTCGTGCGTGCCCTCGACCTGGCTGTGGCTGGCCAGGATCTGCTCGATCAGCGTAGAGCCCGACCGGGGCAGGCCAACGACGAAGATCGGCACGGGCTCTAACGCGGGACCGCCGGCCTGGGAGAGAAAATCCTCGGAGAACACCTCGATGACACGATCGTGCGTGTCCTCGGTGTCAACCGGATCGTAGTTCTCGTACCTGCGCCGCAGGTCGTTGCACATCTCGAAGTGGCGGAATGCACGCTCGTAGTCCTGGCGTGCCTCGTACTCCAGGCCGAGCGCATTGTGCACCTGGGCGCGCCCCTCGTCGTCTACTTCGTCGCGCTCGAGCAGCCGATGCATTGCTTCGACTTCGTGCTCCTCGAAGCGGAAGGTCTTCAGGTTGGCGAGGCTCCAGTATGCCTCGCAATGGTCGTGACGCGAGTCGATGCAGTCGCGGTAACGGGCGATCGCCTCGTCGCGGCGACCGATCGTCTTGAGATGATGCGCCATGCTGCACATCGCACCCGCCTTCCCCGGAGCGAGTTCGAGTACCTTCTCGTAGATGCGGATTGCCTCGTCGTGCTTCCCGGCGGCGCCGACGACACTTGCATACAGCATGTGCGACTCCGCCGTTGACGGCGCCAGCTCGACCACCCTGGCGGCGCTCTCGATCGCGCGTTCGTAGTCCTCTTCCTGGCGCTGCATGTTCGCGAGGTCCACCCACGCGCGCAGGTAGTCCGGTGCGATATTCACCGCGTGGCTCAGGAAGACTGTTGCCTCCTCGTAACGTTCATGCGAGGCCGCGATCCCGGCCAGCAGCCGCGCCGCCTCGACGTGATCCGGGTCGATCCGCAGGATGTCGCGGTAGATCGTCTCCGCCTTGTCCTGATCACCGTCACGCTGGCATTGCTCCGCTTCACGCATCCTGTCGGCGAAAGCCATCTCGCGACGGCCGTCGCGACTGCGGGGCCGGTCGCCCGGAGCGGCTTCGGCCCCGGACTGGGCTATGGCCCGGTCGATCTTCTGTTGCAGCACGGGAAGCGGGGGCTCCAGCTTCGAAGCCTCGCGATATTCCGCGAGCGCCTCGGCAGGCTTGCCCTCGATCAGCAGCAGGTCCCCCATGACGTCCCGGGCCAGGGAGAACCGCGGGGCGAGGCGAACCGCGGTCTCTGCGTGACGCCGCCCGACGTCCAGGCGTCCCAGCGCAATGCAGGCCCGGGCGGCGAGGCAGACCAGGTTTGCATCCTGTGCGAACTGCTCCAGCCCCTTCTCGGCGATCGCCAGCGCGCCCTCCAGGTCGCGGTCCCGGAAAAGGGCCTGGACCTGGTCGAAAATCTCGCGTTGTCTGCTCAAGTGCTGGAGGGACATGCTTCCGCTGAATTCGTCGTTCTGCCAGGCAGGCAATTCTAATACGAAGTCCGCCGCTGCCGCGTGTGGCCGGGTCGTGCTCGAATTCGGATCAGCGATCCCGATCCCGCACCCGTAGGACGCCAGGCTCGGCCTGGATCCCGCGCAACCGTTAAACCGGGAGAAGCGGGCGATGATCGTGCGTGAATCAGGGCCGATCATTGCTGTGGGCAGGCGTGGCACAACGGACGGTCTGCGGCCCGCCGAATGGGGAGTAATGGTCAGCGATCGGAGGCAGAAACGCAGCTTCCGGTGCACGGCCCGGGCCGAAACGCCGCCAGTCAGGCGCTGGCTCCCGGTCCCGGCGCCGCCGCCCGCGCCGGAATGATTAGCCCCGCTGTATCAGTATCTTAGCGGCCCTCACGCGGGCCGGGTCGGCCGTGGCCGCGCCTGGCCCCGGCGACCTCCGGGTCCGCAATATCCGTAATACGGATCGCGCCGCCGCTGGGCTAAGGTGCTATAAAAATGACGAGAGGGAGGGTGTCGCCATGTCCTATGGCTCCGAAGAGATCCGCAACGTATGCCTGGTCGGGCCAAGCAACGCGGGCAAGACCCAGCTTACCGAGGCCCTGCTGCATGCGGGCGGCGCAATCCCCACGCAGGGATCTGTCGATCGTGGCAACACGGTGTCCGACTTCACGCCGCGGGAAAAGGAGGCCATGCACTCGCTGCATCCCGCGGTCTGTCACCTGGACCACAAGGGCATACACCTCAACCTGATCGATACGCCCGGGCATCGCGACCTGTACGGCCGTTCGCTCGCCGTCCTGCCGGCGGCGGACACGACGGCCATCGTGATCGACGCCCAGACCGGGATCGACCAGGTCGCACGCCGCATGATGCGAGCGGCGAAGCAGCAGCGGCTCTGCCGCATGATCATCGTGAACAAGATCGATGCCGAGGGCATCGACCTGGGGGCGTTGCTGGGCGAGATCCAGTCCGTGTTCGGCGACGAGTGCCTGCCGCTGAACCTGCCTGCGGCCGACGGCAACGGGGTCGTGGACTGTTTCTTCCAGCCGAACGGCTCGGCGACGGCGTTCGGATCCTTCGAGACCGCGCACGAGCAGATCGTCGACCAGGTCGTCGAGGTCGATGAAGAACTGATGGAGCTCTACCTCGAACAGGGCCAGGCGCTGAAGCCGGACCAGCTGCACGACCCGTTCGAGAAAGCGCTGCGCGACGGTCACCTCGTGCCGGTCTGCTTCGTCTCGGCGCGCACCGGCGCCGGCATACCGGAGTTGCTCGAGATCCTGGAGCGATTGATGCCGAGCCCGCTCGAGGGCAACCCGCCACGCTTCCTCAAGGGCGAGAGCGACGACGCGAAGGTGGTCGTAGTCCAGCCGGACAAGGACGCCCACGCGATCGCGCACGTATTCATGGTCAACATCGACCCGTTCAAGGGCCGCATGGGCGTCTGCCGCGTGTACCAGGGAACGATCAAGTCGGGCAGCCAGCTCTTCGTCGGCGATTCGCGCAAACCGATCAAGGTCAACCAGCTGCTGAAGTTGAACGGCGAAACGCATACGCGGGTCAACATAGCGGTGCCGGGTGACATTTGCGCGATCCCCCGCGTCGACGAGGTACATTACGACGCCGTGCTGCACGACTCGCACGACGAGGACAATTTTCACCTGAAGTCGATCGAGCTGCCGAAGCCGATGTATGGCCTCGCGATCAAGCCGCCGACGGACGCGGACGCGCAGAAGACATCCGACGTGCTGCACATCATCGAGGCCGAGGACCCGTCCGTGAGCCTGGAGCACAACGTCGCGCTGAACGAGATCGTGCTGCGCGGCCACGGCGAGCTGCACCTGCGCAGCATCCTCGAGCTCATTGCCGATCGCTACAAGCTCGAGGTGGCCACCTCGCTGCCGTCGATAGCGTACCGGGAAACGATCACGCGGCCGGCCGAAGGGCATCATCGCCACAAGAAACAGACCGGCGGTGCAGGCCAGTTCGGCGAGGTCTACCTGCGGATCGAGCCATTGCCGAGGGGTGCGGGCTTCGAATTCGAAAGCAAGGTCGTTGGCGGCGCGATCCCGACGCAATACATCCCGGCCGTGAAGGCCGGCGTCATCCAGGCGATGGAATCGAGCGCCATGTACGGCTACCCGATGCAGGACGTCAAGGTGACGGTCTATGACGGCAAGTACCACTCCGTCGATTCGAAGGAAATCGCCTTCGTGCAGGCCGGCAAGCGAGCCTTCCTAGACGCCGTCGAAAAGGCGGGGCCTATCCTGATGGAGCCCGTCGTCGACGTCACTGTCACCGTGCCGAGCCGCTGCGCGGGCGGCGTTACCGGCGACCTGTCGTCGATGCGGGGCATGGTGACCGGCACCGAGGCGCTGCCGAACGACCGCATCGTCGTGACCGGGCAGGTACCGCTGAAGGAGATGCAGGAGTATCACTCGCGACTGAAGTCCCTGTCCGGTGGCGACGGCAGCTTCACGATGGACTTCAGCCACTACGCAGAGGTCGCGCCGGAGGCGGCGGGCGTCACCAAGGCGGCGGCATCGGCCTGAGCGGTTCCTGGGTGGCGCCCCGCCGGTCAGGATCGAGCTGTTATCCGAGGATCACCGGCTCGTATCGATGACCGCGATGGCGGAGCTGCTTGCGAGGCCCGGAGTGCCGGCCCGGTGCGAAAGCGAACGCGGGGAAATGCGCAAGCCCTCTGGCGAGACGGTCGACGAACGCATCGGGCAGCAGCAGGCGCACTGAATGGTCTGACCCGGCGGGCAAGGCGCGGATGGGCCCGCTCTTTCAGGGCGATGCCGGATCCCGACTGTCCAGGAGCCGATCGAATACAGCCGGCAGGCGGTCACTTGCGTCCAGCCAGGTAACTGAAAGCACGTAAACGTAAGCATTACTCGAGAATACGACAGACCGGCCGGCATACAGGCCATCCCAGCGATACTCCAGGTATTCCCGGGATCCCGCGACGCCGGTGCGAACGTCGGAAGCCCGGCTGGCCCAGTTGGTGCGATCCCGAAACCAGTCGTCTACGGCGAGTGCGTCCGGATTCTCGTACACGTCGATGGTAATCATCGGTGGGCCCTCCATCAGCTCTGTCGCTCTTCCGTGAACGTATGCCACATTGATTGGCAAGTCTTCGACAAGGACTATGGACAGTCGCGGGGACTCGCCTTGATCGCGCTCGAAGCGGGCCAGGTAGAGGTCCGCCGGATAGTGGAACCGCAGGCCGAAAGCTTCGGAAGTACGTACCGGGTGATCAGTCTTGTCGTATTCGCCGGGCTGGCACGCGGTTGCGAGCCACAATACCGCCAGGGTCGAAACTATCAGCCGCCCGCTCTTGAATCCGGCCTTTGTCAGTGCGCCAGCCCCGTTGGCCTGCAGGCCCGGCGTAGCCGAACGCACAACCGTCCGCATGTTGCGTATAAGAGATGACAAAGCCGACGTCGGACGAACTAGGGCAAACCGGCGCGGCTATCGTTACCGGGCAGGTCTCCCCGCCGTATACTCTCGGCGAGCTGCCGGCTCTCGCGTTCCGGGCTCACGCCCAGTTCCAACGACAGTTCCTTTTCCAGTCTTTCGAATACGCGAAGCGCATCACTGCGGCGTCCGTCTTTGGCCAACGCGAGCATCAGTCGCCGCGCGCAATCTTCCCGCGTCGAATCGGTGGACAAAATTCGCAATAGCAGGTCGGCCGCCCGGGAATTCTGTCCGCTCGACTCGTGATGTAAGGCCAGCGCTTCCACGCCTTCGGTGTAGAGCCGATAAAGGTGCTCGCGAACCGGAATGTGCCAGTCGCCTGCGGGCTCCGATGCCATGAACGGACCTCTGTACAGCTCGATCGTTTCTGTCAGGAGATTGACGGCCGCCGCCCGCGCCCCCGAGCTGGTGCCCGGGCGCCGAAGGGATGCCAGAGCGTCTCCGACGCGAGCTTCAAAAATATCTGCGTCGAATAGGATCTCCTTGCGATGGTCGATGAGGTAGAGCCCACGATCGTATCGAATGAAGTCCCTGCCAATTGCCTTTCGCAGATGGTGCAGCGTTACGTGAAAGTTGTTCTTGACCTGGGACGGACTCGCATCCGGCCAGAAATCGAGACCGATCTGCTCCCGAGTCCTGCCCGCAGTATGCGTGAGCAGGTACAGCAAGAGCTCCCTGGGGCGTGCATGGCGCAGCGCCTCGGGTCCGAGAAGCTGGCCGGCGCGGCGGACCTGCAGGGGGCCGAGCGCGCTGACCTCGAGTACGCCTGTTTGCAGACGCGGCAACCCGCCCGGGCCAAAAGCGGAACCGTCCGGCTGCGGGGCATGCACCACAGGCGCGGCGCTGCCGCGATCCGTCGGAAACAGCTCTTCCATTTCCAGCGCATACGTCACCGCATCCTCGAAACTCAGCCCGGCGCCGATCCTCCATGCCATGTCGAAATCGTCCGGCGCCATGGATTCACGCAGCTTCCCCGGCACGGCGTTAATGTCTCGCCGCTCCTCGGTGAGCGGATTCGCTCCAATACCGCGGTGTATGGCTTCGGCTGCTCCAAACAACCGGGTCGCACGGTCGAACTGACCGATCGCGAAGGCCACGGCGCCAAGAGTCTTCAGCGTTCGGCCGGCGAGCCACCGGTTCTCGAAGTGCGGCATCACTCTCAACGACTCGCAAGCCAGTCTTGCGGCCTGCCGATTGTCGCCGAGCTGTGCGGCGACGAATGCGCGCGCATCGAGGACGTACGAGATGCCGATTTCGTAGCCGACTTCCCGGTATCCGTTTTCGCTCTCGATCAGGCGACCCTGCAACTCGTCCCATTGCCCTTCCCAGGCGAGTACGGGAGCAAGTGCGTGCGCAATCGTCAGCGCAATTTGCCAGACGTCACCGACGTCGCGCGCTATCGCCATGGTCTCGTCGACGAGCCGACGCGCTTCTGCCGGATCGCGGCGCAGGCTGGCCTCCACCGTCCGGCAGAGCAGCGTGAATCCGAGCCACCGTTTGTTGCCGGTAGAGCGCCAGATGTGCTCGGCCTCCACCATGCGATTGCGGCAAGCTGGGTCCGCGGACATCAGGCCGAATATGCCAAGCGCGTGCAATGCCGCCGCGCGGTTTTCGGGATCGGGATTGTCGGCCGTCGCCAGCGCCGTTTCGAATTGGCGGAATCCGTCACGCCAGCGCTGGCGATGAAACCAATACCACATTGTTGACCAGCAGATCGGCAGGCCGATGGTGGCGCCTTGTCGACTTTGCGCGCTCCAGGCCAGTGCGACCAGGATATTTTCATGTTCGACATCGAGCCTTTGTGTTTCAGCGATGCGTCCCAGCAGGACGGCAGGCTCGTGCCGGCGCAAGAAAGCGAGCATGTATTCGGCGTGCCTTCTGAACGTGTTGTCCGCGTCGGCCCTCTGCTGGTGGTGCTTCAATGCGAAATCACGAATGGTCTCCAGCAATCTGTACCGTGCGCGGCCTTCTTCCTCCTGCATTGCCACGAGCGAGCGAGTCACGAGCGTCGCGAGTGTATCGAGCACTTCCGACTCGGCGATCGCCCCGCCCGCACAAACTTGCTCAGCGGCATCCAGCGTGAATCCTCCGGCGAATACAGATAACCGATCCAGCAATAAGCGCTCCTTGCCAGCCAGCAGCAGATAGCTCCACTCGACCGCCGCGTGCAGCGTTCGATGTCTCGACAGCGAGGAGCGGGCTGAGCTGCGCAGCAATCCGAAACGGTCATCGAGTCGCTCGGCGATCTGTGTCGGTGTCAGCACATTGATGCGGGCGGCTGCGAGTTCGATGGCAAGTGGAAGGCCGTCCAGACGTCGGCAGACTCGGGCGACGCCTGCGGCATTGTCCGCGGTCAGGCTGAATGCAGGGAGCAGGTCCCGCGCTCGATCGACAAAGAGGCGCGCGGACTCGGAGTTCAGCGCTTCGTCAGGCATGGCGTCGTCACCGGGAAGGGACAGCGCAGGAACGAGCCAGGCTCGTTCGCCAGCGACGCCGAGTGCTTCGCGGCTGGTGCAAAGCATCCGCAACTGTGGGCAGCTGGTCAGCAAAAGGTGCACGAGCTCGCCGCAGGCGTGGACCAGGTGCTCGCAGTTGTCCAGAACGAGCAACGCGTCGGCTTCCCGTAAACTCGCTACCAGCGCCTGCTCCGGGGAGCCGCCACCGGCCACGGTGACGCCCAGTGCCAGGCAAACGTACATGGCCAGTGTCTCGGGATCGGCATGAGGGGCGAGTTCGACCCAGGCGACGCTGGCCTGGTTCGCGGCGACCTGCCTGCCGACGGCCTCGAGAGCCAGCCGCGTTTTGCCGATCCCGCCCGGTCCGGTCAGTGTCAGCAAGCGCGAGCGCGCCAGAAGCTGGTCGAGATCCGATAATGCCCGGTCGCGACCGACGAAAGCCGTCAATTGCACCGGGAGTGCGGCGGCAGCGAATGGATACGGTGTAGCCACAAGCGCGGTTTATGCGCCCCGACCACAACCTTGTCAATTGCCCTCGAATCGGCCCGGAAGATCCCCGCATGTTTCTATCGTTACGTCGGATTCGGTCGTGTTTCCCGATCGGTCCGCCCCCGGCAGGGCGAGAGAAATGACCGGCCGCACGAAGGCGGTCGGCCTGGCCGGACGATGGACGCATCGGCTACTGCGGTGACACCAGCCACGCCGGGTCGGCGTGCTGCAGCGTCGGGTCGGCCAGCAGCAGTGTGTCGCTCGTCCGCTGGGCCAGCCGCCTGCCGTCCGCGGAAACGGTCCATATCTGGTAGTGCTCGCCATCGCCATGTTTTGACGAGAATGCGACGAGCTTGCCGTCCGGCGACCAGGAGGGACCGAACTGGCCGTGGGCCAGCGTCGCGCCGAAAACAAGCGTACGTGGTGAGCCGCCGGAACTCGGGACCAGGTAAAGATCGCCGAATATCGCGCCGCCGGTCCGCTGAAAAACCAGCGATTCGGCGTCCGGGGACCACGCCGGTTCGCTATCGAAATAGGCAGGGTCGGTTGTAACGGGCTGCTTCATGGATCCGTCGGTGCGCATCGTCCAAATGTCGCTCGTGCCGCCCGCTTCCAGGGCATAGGCGATCCGGTACGAGCCTCCGACAGGCAAGGGAGACCAGGACGGGGACCGCTTGCTGGCGCCGGCCTGGTCGAGCGTCAGCGCGACCGGATTCGACCCATCGGCATCGATGATCCAAATCTCAGCGGTGCTGCCGGTCGGCTGACTCGTAAAGGCGATCCGGCGGCCGTCAGGCGACCAAGCGGGTTCCGTATTCCTTGCCGGCAGGTATGTCAGGCGCTCTGCGTTGCTGCCGTCGCGATCGGCGACGAAGATCATCGACTGCCAGTACGTCCCATCCCATGGCCCGTGCACGACGAAGGCGATCCGGTTGCCGTCCGGTGACGGCGACGGATGGCTCGCAGTCTGTCCGGGCCCGAACCTGGGCACCGGCACTGCGGCCGGATCGTTGATATCGATTGAATAGGCTTCTTCTCCGACACCAATCGATGCCCTCGAATAGACCAGCTCAAAGGCATGGTTGGCGAACACGCGGACCGTTGCAATCGCCTGGGCTCCGTCCACCCTGGCTGTTATCTCGCATATACCCGGACGCAGGGCGGTGACTTCGCCGTCGGCCTCGACGCGGACAATAGTCGAGTCAGAGGATGTCCAGCGCACGGCCCTCCCGAGGATTACGTTGTCGTTGGCGTCGTATGCAGTCGCCTGGAACTGGAATGTCTCTCCTTCCTCGATCAGCTCAGCGATCGAGTTGAGCTCGACGCGATCTGCGACCAGTACCGGCTGCGCCACAAGAATGAGGGTGCTGGCGCTCAATCCGTCCGCGGTTGCCGTTATCCTGGCGTCGCCCTCCGCAAGTGCCTGTACGAGCCCCGTTGAGGTGACGTTCGCGCGTGCCGGGTTGTCGCTCGACCACGTGACCACCTTGCCTGTAATCGGTCGGCCGCTGCGGTTGTAAAGGTTCGCCGTCAGTTTCACCGTGAGTCCGGGTGCGAGAGTCTGCTCGGCCGGATCGACCGAGATGCTGGCGACGACGTCGTCCGACGGCTCGCCCCCGGGCCCG
>Ga0224505_10000813_pt1 | contig 20954 bp, 15 predicted proteins | sample SF_Jan12_sed_USG_FD_169102 | JGI IMG/M metagenome (GOLD analysis project Ga0224505, IMG submission 169102) | Sediment microbial communities from San Francisco Bay, California, United States - SF_Jan12_sed_USGS_4_1 | ecosystem: Environmental > Aquatic > Marine > Sediment | place: USA: California... | reverse complement strand
AAACCCTTTATATTGTCTCCATTCATCCCGTGTTTAATCAATATCGCATTGGTGGTAATAGGATCCTGGTAAGAGAATTGTCCAGCATTCTTCTGGAAGTAGCTGTAACAATCCGCTTGTGCCTTTATAGCCATCTTCTCATCGCGCGATCCGCCGAGACCAATATAGCTGAAAGGGAGGATAGCCACAAGATTATGGTGGGATTGCATGGAGGATTGCAGCGGATTACCTGGAGATTCTTTCTTTGACTCAGTGATAAATTCCACCCTGCCGCTGGAGAACTGAATCTTATTTATTTCCTCCTTTTTTACTGTGTATGTCAGGGTTTCTCCCTGGTGTACAAATTTTATATAGGTGTCCCCCATTTCCGTTACCTGCCCTTTCTTCTCTTCCCCGTCCAGCATAACGATTTTATCCACCACATCAGCCTGGGCGCCCAATTTCCCGGTTTGCAATGCAGCAATCGCGAAGATCAAAAAGAATAATTTCTTGCATGACGTATTCATAAAGACATTTTTTGGACTAACAACTTGCAAGGCATATTGTTTTTTGAAAGTGCCGGAAAACGGTGAAATTATAAAATAGTATAATCCTTTTTGCGCTCGCAGACTCAATGGGCTTACCATAGCCAACCCATCCAAATGCTATGGTGGTATTTGATTGTATTCTCGAAGGCAGGTGCCTCGCTAAAAAATTTATCCCAATTGGCACCTCGGCGTGATCTTCATTCCAGCCATGACAGAATCCTCCATTTGTACTTCGGTAGATGGGTGATGTGCATGCATCACGGCTTTTACATTTGTACACTTAAAATATTAGAAGCGGCTGGCGAAGTGCTCCTCATTCCAAATTCCTTTTGTGATTTTAAAGCGTTATATATATCGGGTTCTGGGAATCCACGTCTCATCATAAAAAGATTCCAACGGACCAGAATTCTGAAGATAGCATTCCAACCTTTTCCGGGAGTTGTTTGAATCCAGTTGTCTTCCGTCCCTTGAGGGAGGCTCGGACTAGGGTAAAAGTCAAACGATCCGTCATCATTTTTTTTCAGTCCTTTTCAGGAATCGATCTAATGGCAATGTGCCTGATAATAAACACCTTCATTTCCTGTTTCAACTCCTTTTTCAATTGATCGTATGCCTCCTTTTTATCTGCCAGGTCATTTAATTTGCTCAATATCGTGTCGCAGTAGGCAAAATCCCTCAACATATCCAAAAAGTCTTCATAATTTAGCAATTGGTCTATTTCAATGCTGAATTCGGGGAATTCCTTGAGGAAGAGTTGTTCGTATTTTTCCAAATGGGCTGTTTTTTGGAATCAGTTTGAGCAATTTTATATGTTCAAATATCTTTGACCTTTATATTTAAAGTAAGTAACGCCAAGTAAGTTACGGTTACTCGTTTCCATCATTTTGAAAGAAAGCAAACAACCTTCCAAGACCCAGGTATTGGACCAATTGTCCAGAATACTGAGAAGCCACGTGTTTCGCAACTCAGATATGTTGCGGAATTTTCTGTCATTTATCGTCCAGGAATCGTTGAAAGAAGACGGGATGGCATTGAAACAATACAGCATCGCTATCCATGCTTTTGGAAGGAATCCGGATTTTGACGCGACCGCTGACCCTATTGTCAGGATCCAGGCCGGCAGATTGAGACGAAATCTTGAATTATACTACCAGGATGAAGCTGGAGATGATACCGTGGTCATTTCTTTGCCAAAAGGCAGCTATGCACCGACGTTCACTTATCTGGAAATCAAAGATTCTTCCAACCATTCAGACGGTGAGAAAACAACGAAGGTCAATAACTCATTGGCCGTTTTTCCAATAAAAGACTTAAGTTCCGAAAGAGATCAACATTACATTGTGGAAGGGTTTAATGAGGAGTTACTCATGGAACTCACGCGATACAAGGAGCTACAGGTGATACGGGTGAAAGAAGAGGTCAATGATCGCACGAAAAACTCGCTTGCGAGATTCTCCCTGGAAGGATCGTTTCGCTTCAGTGGTAAGACTGTTAAGATTTCTATCAGTGTAGCGGACAGTTACACGAACCAGCTTCTATGGTCAACTCAGGAAAAGTTTAATATTGATGATTCTGATCTCATCCAGGTACAGGAAGACCTGGCAACATCTGTCGCACAACAAATTGCTGATGTGAGCGGGGTGATCTTTGAAAAACTTTTTGCGGATACCAATTGGGAAAAAACGCGCAGCCTTCAGGCTTATGCGATCTACATGCATTTTTACAAGTATAATAAAAATCCCACTGAAAAGAGTGCCAATGATCTGCTGGAAAAGGTCACTCTGCTCGTCAAAAACGAGCCCGATTTTGCGCCGGGATGGGCGGTGCTCACCAATCTCTATGCTGACGCCTATATGTTCGGATTGAATCGTCAATTTCTGGATCAGGCATTATCTTTTGGTATAAAATCCATTGAACTGCAAGCCAACAATCAGGTGTGCCAGGCCTACTATGCGTATGCTTTGCTGATTAATGATCAGTTAGATGAAGCGGAAATACACTTTGAAAAAGCGCTATCGCTGAATCCGAATGCGCTTTACTATAGCGGGGCGATTGGATGGGCCTATTGCCTGCTAGGCAAGCTGGATGAAGGATATAGCCTTATTCGCAAGAGTATGGAACGTGATTTTCAATATCCAAAATGGTTCCATATGGGTACCTTTTTATACCATCTCAATCGCGGAGAGTACAGCAAAGCGCTTATTGAGGCAAACAAACTCGATAAACCCGATCTCTATTGGAGTCCATTAATCAAACTCGTTGCGTGCTATAAACTTTCACTTTTAGAACAATCCGACGCACATCTCAACGAATTGATGGAAGTCAAACCGAATTTCTTCGATCATCCCAAAGAATATGTAAAGGCGCTCGTGAAATCAGAAACACTGAGCGTTGAAATTCTGAGCGCCGTGGATGCCGTAGTCAAAGCATCAGAAATGTCCTTTCCCTAAGCTAATTTACCGTAACCACGAGGTAAATCCATGGCAGTGAACTCGTTTAACCACATTACCTTGTGCCGCAATTAAAGTGCTGATTTAGTAATTCTATTCAAATGCGAAATGCACCACTTCAATGTTGACTGGCTCACCGAAATCTTCTTACGGACTAATTTCATACACAACGATGACTAAGTTGTTACTGATTTCACTTGGCGTTTGCGTCATCAACATATCGTGGGCACAGGTTTTTACCAACAAAGAAGTGGGCAAGAAAAATCAGGCGCTCAGCGATAGCTTAAAGATTGCCGATTATCCCTACGCGTTGCCGATCCTGGGTGCCAAGGCTACTAAGGCGGGCTATAGCCTTCCCTATTCAGCAGGCTTTAGCGTACAATATTTCGGAACGAAGTCGGACCTCATAATTAATAACCTTTCTGTTGGGTTCAACAACGGGCCCAAGTACAATTTGGATGGCCTCGTAAGATTTGACAAGGCGAGGGCAACTGCCAATGCCGTTACCGTTCGGCCAGACATCTGGTTACTCCCGTTTCTAAATGTCTATGGCATTTTTGGTCAAAGTCAGGCCTCGACCGACATAGGTTTTGGTGTCTGGGTGCCCGATTCAACGGGCGTTGAAAAAAAGGTGTTGGAGGCCAGCACCGTGGTGAAATTCAAATCGACCACTTTTGGTCTTGGGGTAACGCCCACCATTGGCGTAGGCGGTGGCTTTCTCGCGCTCGACTTTAATGTAGCCTGGACGGATGTTCCACAACTGAATAAGCCCGCACGTTCGTTTGTGTTTGGACCGCGTTTTGGTAAAAATTTCAAGCTGAAAAAACCTGACAGAACGATTGCCGTTTGGGTCGGGGGTTTCCGGGTGAGCATTGCCAGCGGAACCAATGGATCCATCAGTCTTTCCGACGTAATCCCCGAGGGAGGCGGTGAAATAGGTGCGAAAATTGATCAGGGCATTCAGAAAGTGGACGATGCGCAGCAGCAGGTAGATACCTGGTGGGCCGGCCTTACCCCACTGGAACAAAACAGCCCGACAAACAGGGCGCGGTATCAAGCCGCAAATGCGGCACTATCCAGGGCAGGCGAAATTCTAAGCGCCGCAGATGCCGCGGTACAGACCATTGCTACCTCAACGGTACAATACTCGATGGAGAAACAGGTAAAAGATCATTGGAACTTTATTGTGGGTTCACAATTCCAGCTCAACAAACATTTCATGATCCGGGGCGAGGTTGGCTTTTTGGGATCTCGCAACCAGGGTCTGTTGGGTGTACAATACCGCTTTGGGTTATAATGCTATTGGCGGATGTCCTATACCGCAAAGGTTGCGCTAACGATATCAAATGAAAATGAATTGTAATTAATACCTCCAACATGAACAGAATTTATCCCTTTCTCCTCCTGGCTGCGCTAATTGTAACCTCCTGCAATCAGGAAGAAAGCAAAAAAAAGAATGTAGAAACTGTTGATGTATCAAAAAATGTCGTACCCAAATACAAGGCCAGTATACCAGCGAGTCTTATCACACCAGACAAGGTGCAAACGGAAATGTTGGGGGAGCTGACATTTTTTGACGGCATGCCCAGTGATTCCACAGTGATGAAGACAATCGATTTTCTCGATCTTTCAAGGGCCGTGGAGGTCTTCCTTAATGGCATTCCTCCCACGTCAATTTATGCCATGCTTGAAGGTTTGAAAAGCGCTGGTGCAGCACCAGGAGATTTGGTGCTCTGGGAAAATTTTGGAGATGCCCGCACGCTTGCATTAACGTTTAATACGTCAACCCCATATGCGTTTGCCGAGATCAATGTTAAAGATGAGCCGGCCATTCTTGAGGTTCCAGCTGGCACGCTTGTTGGCGCGGTGGATGATGCCTTCTTTCGCTGGGTTACAGACCTGGGAGTAACAGGTCCAAATCAAGGCAAAGGTGGTAAATATGTTGTTGTTGGTCCTGATTACGATGGAAAACTCCCATACGGCTATCGTGTCGTCAAAACTCCTACGTACAGAAACTGGATGTTCCTTCGTGCTATTGTAACAAATGGTGATGTGGAAGCCGCCACATTGGGTCTTAGAACGCTGTTCCGTGTGTATCCCCTTTCGAAACTGGATAATCCACCAAAAGGTAGAGTGGTAAATGCTACAGGTGCACAGATCAATACGATCCACGCCAACGACTATTCGTTCTTTGACGAATTGAATGCCGTAATTCAATACGAACCTGCTGATGCCTTTGATCCTGAACTGGTAGGGCAATTTGCTTCAATAGGCATCAAAAAGGGCAAATCCTTTCAACCCGATGCTCGCATGAAGAAAATCTTGACTGAAGGTGTCGCTATCGGTAATGCCACAGCAAGATCGTTAACTTTCCGCCCCAGGGAAGAGCGTTTGTATTTTTATCCAGGAAAACGCCAATGGTACTCACCTTTTACAGGGGGTAGTTCAGAATTTATGAATAATGGCGAACGCGTACTGGATGATCGCATCATCTTCCACTACTACGCGACAGGGATTACACCTGCCATGGCAAGGGCCAAAGTCGGCACGGGTTCTGCCTATGAAATCGGCGCTCATGATTCGGAAGGTCATTATCTAGACGGAAGTAAAACCTACAAGGTCACCCTTCCAGCACCTATTCCCGCCAAGGACTTCTGGTCTTTCGTGATTTATGACAACCAGACACGTTCGGTACTTGAAACCGATCAAAAATCCGGCGGAGTAGACAGCAACAGTCCGGACATCAAGGCAAATGCCGATGGCTCCTATACTGTCTGGTTTGCTCCGGCACCACCTGCAGGACAGGAAGGCAACTGGGTGCAGACCATGCCGGGAAAAAGCTTTAATGTTCTGCTAAGGCTTTATGGTCCGCTGCAAGCATTTTTCGATAAAACCTGGATACCTGGAGACTTTGAATTAGTGGAATAACGTCCCATAGCATTTTCTGCAGAGTCTTAAAACCGTCACCTTAATTGGGCAACAAATCGAATTGAATATGAGAAATCTAAAAGGAACATATTTATTACTACTGGTAATGATTTTGGCCTTCTCCTGCAGTCAGGACGAAAGCAAGAAGATTGCAGAAAAAGGTGCTGAACCGCCAAAGATGAAAATGACGACGGACATCCCCGAGTCGATCACCACGCCCGAAAGCGTCGAAACGCGGCTTGGTACCTTGAAATTCTTCGACGGGTTTCCCGATGATGCTACCACGCAGAAGGTCTACGACAACCTCGACTTCATGAATGGCGTGAATGCCTTCCTGAATGCGGTGCCGGGCGCTTCAGCAGAGGCTATCCGCACTGGCTGGGCCAGTCAGGGCGCGAACAACAACCAGACCGTGATCATCATGGAAGACCTGATGGACTCGAAGTCGCTCTACCTCACCCCCAACACCGAAAGCATTTACAACATGATCTGGCTCGATATCAAGGAGGGGCCGCTGGTGCTTGAAACACCGCCGAATGTCCTCGGCATTATCGACGATCACTGGTTCAAGTATGTGGGTGACGTCGGCAATGCAGGTCCGGACAAGGGCAAGGGGGGCAAGTATCTCCTCCTTCCTCCCGGCTACGAGGGTGAGGTGCCAGACGGTTACTTCGTGTTGCGCTCAAAGACCTATGGCAACCTGATGTTCTATCGTGGCTTCCTGGAGAACGGCAGCACGGAAACCGCGGTCAACAACACCAGGAAGTTTTTCAAGGTCTATTCGCTGTCGGATGCGAAGAACCCGCCGCCAATGCAGTTCATCAACGTCTCAGGCAAGGAATTCAATACGATTCACGCCAACGACTTCCGCTTTTACGAGGAAGTGAACGCGATTGTTCAAGCTGAGCCGAATGACGCATCGGACCCGGAAACGCTCGGGTTGCTGGCCGCCATCGGCATCGAGAAGGGCAAGGCGTTCGCGCCGGATCCCCGGATGAAGAAGATCCTCACCGAAGCCGTGGCGGTGGGCAACGCGACCGCGCGCGCCCTCACGTTCCGTCCTCGTCTTGATGGGGTCTATTACTATCCGGACCGGCACTGGTTCACCAGCTTCCCAGGAGGCAGCTATGCGTTCATGAAGCAACCTGGTGTTCGCAATCTGGAGGGCCGAGTGCTCTTCCACTACTACGCCACCGGCATCACGCCCGCCATGGCCATCAAGATGGTCGGCGTCGGCTCCCAATACGCTGCGGCCACGACCGATTCCCAGGGCAAGCCACTCGATGGCAGCAAGACCTACAAAATCCACCTGCCACCCAATATCCCAGCCCAGAACTTCTGGTCCTTCGTGGTTTACGACAACCAGACCCGCTCCATGCTCCAGACCGATCAGCAGTTCCCGAGCATCAGCAGCCTGAAAGCGGGCGTGGTCATCAACGAAGACACCTCGGTGGATGTCTGGTTCGGTCCGACCGCGCCGAAGGGCCACGAATCCAACTGGGTGCAGACCGTTCCCGGCAAAGGCTGGAACTCCCTTCTGCGCCTTTACGGCCCCGGTCAACCCTGGTTCGACAAAACCTGGAGGCCAGGTGACTTTGAATTAGTGGAATAGGGCTAAGACATGGTAAAAAGGGCATTCATACGCCCTTTTTACATATTGTTGCTGCAACATCGCCAACACGTCATCATCTATCGGCTTCAAACAAGAACAAAAATAGGTAGATTGAGTCCTCACACAACTTGTTAACAAGATGGCCCTGAGACAAAGCTTTAGAACCTTTGCAAATAAGCTCCTCTGGTTGGTGCTTATCTGGATTTCAGCGTCATTCCTGTTTGGACTAATCCGAATCTGGGGTGTTGAGTCCCTGCCCGCATTTGAGAGAATAATCCCTTTTAATCCATTCCAGTTTATCATTCAAATGTTAGTGTTGGGAATCGCCGTGGGCATTCCCTTTGGCATCATGGATCGCGTGCTTGACAACAATTGGATAAAGAGAAAGCCTTACTGGCAGATTATTCTCTTCAATGTGATCATCCAGGTAATGCTTGCCGTATTCTCTTTAGGCGTACTTGTGGTGTTAAGCAAATCTGTTTTCAATACTTCCATCAACCTTTTTGAGGCTATATTCTCTGAGACTTCCCTGTTATGGATCGTTTACACAGGGATTGTAAGTTCTTTTATCTATTTCCTGGAAGTTGTAAAAACCAAAATTGGCAACCGGGTCTTGGTGAACCTGATTTTGGGAAAATATCATTATCCCACCGTGGAGCACCGCATATTCATGTTTCTGGATATGAAGGATTCGACGACACATGCCGAAACCCTTGGACATATAAAATTTAGCACGTTGATACAAGATAGTCTAAATGACCTGACCGAGGCCATTATCGAACACAAGGTTGAGGTGTACAAGTATGTTGGCGACGAAGCAATCCTGACCTGGGAACTTGAAGATGGCTTTGAAAATGCAAACTGCCTGCAAGTGTATTATTCATTTCAGGAAATACTGAATAAAAAGAAAGTGTATTATGAGCAGCAATATGGATTTGTTCCTTTTTTTAAAGCAGGCGTCCACCTGGGCGATGTCACCGTTTCTGAAGTCGGCATTATAAAGCGTGAAATCGCGTACCACAGTGACGTACTGAATACGGCAGCGAGAATCCAGGGGAAGTGCAATGAATTTCAGGCAAAGTTACTGATCTCCGATGACCTGAAAACCAAGCTTGAAAATTATCAGCATTTCAATTTTCAGCGTATCGGAGGAATTTCCCTAAAGGGAAAACAACAATTGGTAAATATTTATCAAGTGAGCCAGAAATAATTTATAGCGCCAACGCCATCCCTGAGAATACTACCCGGGCGGCATACCAATACGCGAAAGTGAAAGCAATATAATCAGATTGGAAAAAATGCACATTCCGATCGGTGCCTTGCGTTTGAATTGAAAACACAAACTGCGTCGCCCCGGCCTTAACGAAGGGAAACCTGCTATCCATTTCAATCTGAAAACGAAAGAAACGCTTGAAAGTGAATTAATAACTAGTAAATTGAAGGTACGTATCGCAACGGGAAAGCTGATCGCCTGTAATGCGCTGCATAATATATTCCTTCAACTTCAACCCCAAACCCATACCATGAAATACTCTCCCATGGTCCTCATACTTGCTCTTCTACTAGGCTGTGAACAGAAAAAACCTACCGGGTGGATTGATGCGGACCGCATCATGCACCGGGAAGCAAAGGACTGGGTATCGCTAGGTGGTGACTATAAGGAACAGCATTATTCTCCGCTGAATAAGATCAATATTAAAACTGTCAGTCAACTGGGTTTCGCCTGGGAATATGATGCCAGAAGCCCCATTGGCAGAGTACCCAGGGGATTGGAAGCAACACCCATCGTTGTAGACGGCATAATGTATACTTCCGGCGCGTGGGGTTTTGTCTATGCGCTCGACGCTAAAACGGGAAAAGAAATCTGGAAGTATAATCCAAAAGTGGATGCTTCCTACGTACGGAAAGCGTGTTGCGATGCCGTTAACCGGGGCGTGGCTGTCTGGGAAGGTTATGTTTATGTCGGCACACTGGATGGATATCTGGTTTGTCTTGATGGCAAAACGGGCACTGAATTATGGAGAAAAGATACTTTTGTCAGACGCGATGTTGACTACACAATTACCAGCCCACCACAGGTTGCGGGCAACATTGTGATGATTGGAAACTCGGGTGCCGAGTTCGGTGTGCGCGGGTACATTACTGCCTATGATCTCAAGTCAGGTGAAGCACAGTGGCGCTTTTTTATTGTGCCCGGAGATCCCAAGAATGGTTTTGAAAATGAAGCGATGGAAATGGCCTCGAAGACTTGGGATCCTAATTCGGACTGGGAGGCAGGCGGTGGTGGTACTTCGTGGGGTCAGAGCGCCTATGATCCTGAACTAAATTTACTTTACGTGGGCACCGGCAATTCAAGCCCCTACCCCATTTGGTTCCGCAGCCCGTCTGGTGGCGACAATTTATTCCTGGCATCTATCCTCGCGATCAATCCGGATAACGGAAAACTGATTTGGCACTACCAGACTACACCGGGAGAGATCTGGGACTACACCGCCACGATGAACATTGTGCTCGCAGACCTGGAGATCGGTGGCACGACACGAAAGGTATTAATGCAGGCACCTAAGAATGGTTTCTTTTATGTACTGGACAGGGCAACGGGCGAACTGCTGTCAGCAGAAAAGTTCTCCAGGGTAAATTGGGCCAGCCACGTAGACATGAAAACCGGACGCCCTGTGTTGACTGAGCATGGACAGTGGTATAAAGATGAACCAAAACTTGTTTTCCCATCACTGGGTGGCGCACACGGTTGGCCACCCATGTCGTTCAACCCCGGTACCGGACTGGTATACATACCCGAACGTGTGGAACCCATGGTCTATACGGCTACAAAAACATACAGCTGGATGCCGGACAGAGACAATACCGGATTCGACTACAGTCAGATGTATAAATACAAGCAGGTTATCAACCAGGTCAAGGAAGCTGAGGACACTATAACCACGGAGAGCCTGCTTGCCTGGAATCCCATAACCGGGAAGGCTGTTTGGAAAATAAGCGATGGCGCTCCGAATGGCGGAACTTTATCGACACCTGAACTTGTGTTTCAGGGAACGCGGACAGGTTATCTAAACGTCTACGATGCAAAGACGGGTGAAAAACTAAAAGAATTATTTACAGGCACCGGAATTATGGCAGGCGCGACCACCTATGAAATTGACGGAGAGCAGTATGTTGCCGTAATGGCCGGCTATGGCGGAGCCCCGACAGACTATTTTCCTCAGGACGCCGCATTGCATCAATATCAGAACAACGGTAGGATTATTTGCTTCAAACTGAATGGCGGGGAAACACCACTTCCTCCCAGAACGGTTAAGATCCCAACACCAGAACCTCCCGATATGAAAATCAATAGCGCCCTGGTGGATAGAGGATCCGTTCTATACTGGGATTATTGCGAAGTCTGTCACGGGGGATTTGGAGAACCTCCACCAAATTCTACATGGCCCGAAGGCCACATGTCACAGCATCCCGATTTATCAAAGATGCCAAAGGATGTACACAAGGTCTTCAAGGAAATTGTGCTGGGCGGTATTTTCAGTTCTGCAGGCATGGCTTCATTCAGCAGATCACTAAAAGAGGAAGATGTAGAAGCCATACATCATTATTTAGTGAAGATTCAGCAAGATGCTTATGACCAACTCAAGAAAGCAGCAGGCGATTAACGCTAGTTGTCTTTAAGTGGACAGTCTCAACGCATCATCAACTTTCTGTGGGTTCCAACCGTTTTCGACGAGCCGTTGCCTTATGTTAAGGTCCGGGTTTCCTGCAGCTCTTGCAACGCGGATGTAGTTGCTCAATGCAATGTCATGAGAAGACATCTTTACAGCCGGGGCGGGTGAACCCTTTGCCTCCGCATCTGTATCACTCCATGCCTTCCGGATGAGGTTGTAAACAGCCAAACCAATAACGCCTACTATATAGACAATTCCAAGCCAAATAAAAATGCCTGCGCCCGCTGTACAAAGGATGGACAAAAATATTAGCTCAAGAAATTTTTCGCCTATCAACAAACTGCCACCAAGGCCAACAATTACCAGGCCTGTGAGGATCTGTTTCGAAAATTTTCGCAATAGTTTCATAGTTTATTTTCCATAATGATGCGACCATAGCGGATGAAGGAAAGCATTAACATCAGGTAAAGCGGAATTGCAAACAGCACTTCTACCGGTGCATCAAAGTACGGGGCCTGTATTCCGGTAAAGTTAGCCGTCGCACTTTCGCCATAGACTCTGTATCCGTTCCTGATAAACCAGGATTCAATCGGCATATACAACACCGTACCCACCGATACGTACAAGACAAAGACAAGCAACATGTCCAGGTGGATAAAAAATCTGTCAATCAAAGTCGTGGAAAGCCAGATGACCAGTACCCAGACGAGGGTTAGTACAATATTGACATCGTAATAGTAATAACTCCAGGAAGGAAAGTTTTCATTGTCCACCATGGGTTCGATCATTATTTCAAAGAAAGCAACACCCAGTAGCGCGATAATGAAATTCCGAACCGTTACCTTTTTCCGTGACGGAACCAGGGGAATCTCGTCCAGATAATAATTCCAGAATTTATAAAAACCGATTATCAGGCTGGAAAAAACCGGCGCAAAATATAATATCTCAAGTGGGGCACCGAGCAAGGTTAGGCCGTAAAACCGCTCCTGCACTTCTGGTGAATAGGTCCTGATCGATAATTGCAGGACAATAATCTCAAGTATAACGGCAACGCCAGTAGCCATAACAAGGCAAACCAAAAACCGTTTCCATTCCCGCCATTCAGGCCAAAGGTTATCCACCAGCCTGATCACACCAATAAACAATATGGCCCAGGCGAAGGTAAGTATCCAACTTACATCCAGATAGACATAGGCATAAGCGCCCAGGTGCGAGTTATCCCACATTGGCGCGGTAAAGACCTCGAATATGAGCACACCGGCACTCATTATCAGAAACCTTTTGAATATTTTTGGATCGCTCTTCCGCAGTAGGTACAAGCCGCCAATAACGGCAGCCAGGACAACAATATCGAAAACAAGGGTGCCAGTAGTTAATTCCTTAACGCAATTGCAGTTATTGGGAATCTTGAAGTTTTCAAACATGTGATGGTTCCATTTTTCTAACGCAGTTATTACCACAAGCGGATTCATCTCCCTTTTGGGATTCCCTGAAAGCAGGATCTCTTACTTTGCATCCTCCCCATTTTGCCTGATTGTAAGGGGATGAACTCGTCATTTCATCCCATATTTTATATAGCGGCCTTTCTATCATATTACCCTGGATAGCGCTGTTAAAATCGCAAGACATAATATCCCCGTAAGGCGAAGCATAGAAATAACTGGTGCCGCAAGAGCAACCAACGCTGCGGTGACTGAGCATATAGGGTACCACCAAAACCCCGGGATAACTGGGGTCGGCATTGTATCGCTTGCTCTTGGCAATCATCTGTTCTACCCAATCCTGATCGTCACCCTGAAGATCAAGACGGTTTTTGTATCGACCGGAGGGCAAGGCATCGAAGAGGATCACCTCATGTACTCCGGTTTCTTTACCCAATTCAATAATGCGTTCCATTTCTCCGTGCTTGAGAGATTCCGGTGTAAGTGTTCCCGATATACCGGTGGTAAGCCCCAATGTCTTTGCGTATTTGATGCCCTCAATCGCTTTGTCAAAGAGGCCTTCTTTTTTTCTGAAGCGGTCGTGGTCAGTAGCATTGGCATAATCGATGCTGATAAAAACTCCATCCAGTCCGGCCAGTTTAAGTTCTTTCGCTCTTTTTCTCAACAACGAACCATTGGTGAAGAGGACCGCAGTGGAAAGATTCTTATCAACAGATTTGATCAGCTCCGGAAGATCCTTCCGCAACAAAGGCTCTCCCCCGGTGAAGTTGATGACCGATACACCCAACTCCTGGGCATCACATACAAGTTTCTTTGCATGCTCCAGGCTTAGCACTGTTTTGGATTTATCTTCCACCGCTTCAAAAAAGCTGCAATGCTCGCAGGTGGCATCGCACACATCATTCACCGCGTAGGTCATCATATTGGGCAGGTTCTTATTCTGAATATTCCGGTAGATAAGTCTGGCCATAAAATTGGCGCTTGGTTTGCTGAACACAGGCGGCGTAAACATCGAATAAACTGGGTAGCCGTGACGATAGTGGATTATCTTATTGTGATTGAGATAGATCTTGTACAAGATCTCCAGGTGATCCATCGAAAATCCAAAAGCCCTCGTGCTGAGGAACCACTTAAGCCGTAGCTTGCTTAGAAATGCTTTCATAAAAAAATGTTTTGCCTGCCTGGCTACCGTTTTAACGCTGCGGCCATGGTAAATATAGTTGAAAAGCATCAATTATCGGTTTGGCAGGACAAGTGTACAAACCGGACAGGTAACTGAATTTTGACTATATTGATTTTGAGTGCGGTGCTTCAAAAGTTTCTGCATGTTTATCAACCGGTCGGAGGATCGATAAATCCTGCCTTTTTTTGATGCCTGGCCAAACTTTTATGCAATTTTCAAATTGAGCTAATATTTGAAAGATCTGAACTACCCAAACGGTGTTTTTCGTCCTTACATTGTAAAGGATAAACTGAAAGGCTAAAACAAACATATGTCACACGACAACAAGACCGTTAATAAGATCATTAACGAAATTGAAAAGGTAAAGGCAATTGAGGCGTATGCCCGTCAAATTGCGCCCCTCTCCGAAGAGGAGGTTGCAAAATTGGACCATGCCGCTTTCAACGCAAATGCTTCCCTGGAAGGTCAGGCAGAAAGACTCAAATTCCTTGAAGACAAAAAAATATCGTTTGATTATGTGACTGGCAACAAAAAATTCAGTGAACCGGAATTGTTAAAGGGGAACATTGAAAACTTCATCGGAATGGCGCAAGTCCCGATTGGTTTGGCGGGTCCTTTGTTGGTGAATGGAACGTATGCTTTAGGCGATTTTTTCGTGCCGTTGGCAACGACCGAAGGTGCTTTGGTAGCTTCTTATAACAGAGGGATGAAAGCTTGCCGACGCAGCGGCGGAATTAGCTCAGTTTGTCTGTATGAAGGAATCCAGCGGTGTCCGTTCTTTAAATTTGACAATATTGGCACGGTAGGAATCTTTTTGAAATGGATACACCAGCATATTGACAACTTCCATGAGATTGTATCAAAAACCAGTCAATTTGCCAAATTGAATGATGTTCAAACGAACATCGAGGGGAACAGCGTTATTCTTACTTTTGAATATTCCACAGGGGATGCGGCCGGACAGAATATGGTCACTATCTGTACAGACCAGATTTGTAAGTTCATCCTCTCCACGTTTCCGGTAACACCCAGCGAATGGTACATAGAAAGCAACTATGCCGGCGATAAAAAAGCAACATCTTTGTCGTTCACCAGGGCAAGGGGAAAGAAGGTAACTGCTGAAATTGTTCTGCCCAGAAAAATTGTTGAATCCGTACTGAAGACCACACCGGAAAAAATCGTCAAATACTGGGTATCGTCCACGCTTGCTGTAATCCAAAGTGGCGCTATCGGCGCACAGGGACATGTGGCCAATGGATTAGCGGCCCTGTTTATTGCATGCGGACAAGACGTTGCCTGCATCTCGGAATCTTCGATTGGCCTTACCAGAATGGAAACTAATTTGAACGGCGATTTATATGTTTCACTCACACTTCCTTCATTGATTGTTGGAACCGTTGGCGGGGGCACTGCGTTGCCGACTCAAAATGAATGTCTGGAAATGCTCGGTTGCGCCGGCCTTGGTAAGGCTAAAAAATTTGCCGAGATATGTTGCGCAGTAGCATTGGCCGGTGAAATTTCAATTGCTGCAGCGATGACGGCAGATCATTTCACCAGGTCTCACAAGAAACTGGGCAGAAAAAAATGAACAACCCCCTGGATAACAGTGCTTCATTCATAAAACGTTTCCTCATTTATCAACAGGAACGATTTCCATTCCTGGTGCATGGTGTATTAATTGCCGCATTCACTTTTTCTGCAGTCTCCTATTCCAGAATCTGCCGGCGACAGGATGGTTTTATTGCCTGGTCAGATTATCTGATCGGAGTTTTTGCAACCATCACCCTGTTCTTTCTCGTTAGAATATTTGATGAATTCAAAGACCAGGAGGATGATAGAAAATACCGCAAATATTTACCCGTTCCAAGAGGTTTAATGTCTTTGAAAGAGCTCAAGATCATCGGTTTTATTGTCGGCATTGCTCAAATTTTGGTAATCGCTTTTTTTCAACTTGAAATGCTTTACCTGTACATGATCGTAATGGCGTATTTGTTACTCATGGGGGTAGAGTTCTTTGTCCCTAAATGGTTAAAACAACGACAAATTATCTACATAACCTCTCACATGTTAATTATCCCACTCATCGATATCTACTCGAGCGGTTTGGATTGGTTGTTGGATGGCGCCAAACCTCACTGGGGGTTGGCATGGTTCTTTGCCGTTTCATACACAAATGGTTTGGTGCTTGAATTTGGCAGAAAGATAAGGACACCTGACACGGAAGAGGATGGTGTGGTTTCTTACACCGGACTCTATGGCATTAAAGGTGGAACGGCAATCTGGATCATCCTCATGTTTGTCACAATGGCGCTGGCTGTGGGCGCATCCCATTATGCCCGGTATGGCTGGATGGCATTCGTCGTCCTGGGCGTATTTTTTATCCTATGTTCATTCCCCGGCTGGCTGTTTTTGAAAGAACCAACTGTAAAAAGAACGAAGTACATCGCGTATGCTTCCGTAGTATGGACCGCATTGATGTACCTCTCTTTGGGCGGTATACCAATGATTAAATCAATCTTTTCCTGAAGTTACTGCTGACGCATATCGACAAAGAATCGCACCAGGGTATCGGCGCAAAGGCCAGGAACTTGATCGTGTTGGAAAAGATGGGTGCGAACGTTCCATTATGGTCCGTCATTCCCCAGGAAGTATTACTGGATCAGATTCCGGATGGAATTCGAAAGGAAGAAATCAACGCAGCATTTCAAAAAGTCGTTGTTCCCGAGCAGGTCATAACCCAGCTGGCGCAGCATTTTGGAGAGAATTATCAATCAAAAACCTATGCAATCCGGTCTTCGGCAACTGAAGAAGATGGAAAACGGTTTTCCTTTGCCGGGCAATTTGAATCCTTCTTGCATGTTCCCTTTTCCGACATCCAAAAAGCGGTAAAGGCCGTCTGGCAATCCGCCGTTTCCGAACGGGTGATTAAATATAGAGAGGAAAACAAACTGACGTTTCAATTCGGAATTGGTGTTATTATTCAGGAAATGATTTGTGCCGATGTCGCAGGCGTTGCTTTCGGCATGAACCCTGTCTCTGGTGAGCGCGACAGCAAAGTTATATCGGCAGTATACGGGTTGGGGGAAGGGCTTGTTTCCGGAGCACTTGATGCTGATACATACACAATAACGCCTGACGGATGCAAGGAAATTTTGGCTCATAAAACGCATGCCTTCGTGAGGAATAGCACAGGAAAAGGAGTTGAAAAGATTGAAGTAGAAAGTGATAGAACAGATCTTCCAACTTTGCAGGAAGCACAAATAAGTGAAATTGCCTCACTGCTTGATAAGCTAAACTCAGCAATGGGTACTCCGCAGGATATCGAATTTGCATTTCACCAGGGAACACTCTATTTACTGCAAACAAGACCCATTACCACAGCCGGCCCGAAACCTGCAGGTGAATACACTTTGTGGGATAACAGCAATATCATTGAATCTTATCCCGGCATCACTACACCATTGACGTATTCATTCATCATAAAGATGTACGAAATGGTTTATCGTCAGTTTGTCGGGATGATGGGCGTTACAGAAAAAGAAATTCAACAGCATTCGGAAATTTTCGCCAACACACTCGGACTGGTTCGCGGACGGGTGTACTACAACCTGTTAAACTGGTATAAAATGCTCGCCATGGTTCCCGGCTATTCCATTAATGCCGAGAACATGGAGCGTATGATGGGCGTAAAAGAACGTTTTGAATTGGAGGATAACTTCAAAATGAATAAAGGAATTGCGCGGGTAAGGATTGTTGGGATGGTATTCAAAATGATTGGGATGCACATCGCGCTTCCAAAAGAACGGGAGCGTTTCATGAAGCAGCTGAATACAATCATGGATAAATACAAGGCCATCGATTTAAATGCGCTCTCAACCGCTTCCATAATCGACCACTATAATACCTTCGAAACTTCATTGCTCCTGAAGTGGAAAGCGCCATTGATAAATGACTTCTTTGCGATGATCTGGTTTGGGATGTTGAAGAAAAAGTGCACCAGATATTGTCCGGATGATCCCAATATTCACAATGATCTGTTATGCGGCAGCCAGGACATCATTTCTGTAGAACCCATTCACAGAAGTATTGAGCTTGCCGCTATGGTGGCCGGGAATGAAGCAGCCAGGATTCTGTTCATGGAAAAGGCCCCCGAGGAAATCTGGGAAACCCTATGCGCCGGTTCCTTTCCGGAGATCCGGAAATCTTTTGATGATTACCTGGATCGTTTTGGCGATCGCTGCGTGGGAGAATTAAAACTTGAAACGATTTCCTATTCTCAAAAACCATCCCTTTTGGTGAAGGTCATCAAGGCTTACCTCGTACAGGGAATTACCCGTAAAAAGACGCATGCCAATATTGAAGGTGATCTGAGGATTGCCGCTGAAAACAAATTATTCAGCGCCCTGCATGGTAACCCCATCAAAAGATGGTGGATCAGGTACATAATAAGCAAAACACGTGATCTTGTAAGCAACAGAGAGAACCTCAGGTATGAAAGGACAAGAGGTTTCGGCATGGTAAGAAAAATGTTTTCCGTGCTGGGCGAAAAATGGCACAAAGCAGGGTATCTGGTTGATCCAAGAGATGTCTACTACCTCAAATTGGAAGAGATTAAATCGTTGGCAACCTGCGCGTTCGATGAAAAATTAATGACTGAAATCGAGGCTCGAAAAGTAGCGTTTGAGGGTTATAAAAACCAGGCACCCCCCCGCGAACGTTTTTTTTCGTACGGGAATAATTTCAGCGATGAATACATTTATTCACTTGACAAAATTGAACACGATGAAAAAAGTTTGCATGGTATCGGATGTTGCCCGGGAATAGTTCAGGGTAAGGTCCGGGTTGTTGTGGATCCTACAGAAATTGATTCTCTAAACGGCGATATCCTGGTCACTTCCAGCACTGATCCCGGCTGGGTTACTTTGTTCCCAACAGCCTCGGCAATAATCGTGGAAAGGGGAAGCTTGCTAAGTCATTCCGCTATTGTTTCCAGGGAAATGGGCATTCCCTGTATCGTCAGTGTCACCGGACTTCTTCGCACTTTGAAATCGGGCGATGAGGTACTCATGAATGGTAGTACCGGAAAAATAAAACTTATCAGTAATGAAGGAACAGTTAAAGGAAGTTAGACACGATTACATCCGATACGCCAATTGCTGGGAAGACGCAGACATCCTCATGGATGCGCTGGCAATTAAGTCAGGCGACAGAGTTCTCTCCATTGGCTCTGCCGGTGATAACAGCTTTTCCATGTTAGCCTATGATCCTGAATTCGTTTTGGCTGTGGATATCAATCCTGTTCAATTGAATTTAATCGTGCTTAAAAAGGCAGCTATTGCCTCGTTGGATCATGAGTCCTTCCTTCAGTTTTTGGGCTTTCATGATTGCCCCAACCGCTGGGATTTATTTCTGATCGTAAAGCAAATGCTCCCTCCCGAATTGGCTGCGTTTTGGTCAGGCAGAAAAAAGGAAATTGAAGATGGCATTATATACCAGGGAAAATTCGAAAGGTATTTCAAATCATTTCGCAAGAACATCTTACCCCTTATTCACACGGAAAAAAGAATCAGTGAATTATTCAACGAAAAGAATTCCGTCCAACAGGAACAGTTCTTCCATGCGGAATGGAACAACCGGAGATGGAGAATACTCTTTAAACTATTCTTCAGTAAATTTGTAATGGGCAGGCTGGGTCGCGATCCCGAATTCCTGAAAGAGGTTAAGGTACCGGTGTCAACTTTCATACTGGACCAGTCCAAAAAACACTTGAGTTCGGTTAACTGTCAGCAAAACTACTTCCTGCAATTCATGCTGACAGGCCAATTCAAAACCGCTTTGCCCAATTATGCCCGGAAGGAATCATTTGAAGTGATCAAAAAAAAGTTGGATAGAATTATGATTTATAATGGATTCGCTGAGGCCGCTTTCAATGAATATCAGGGATTCAATAAGTTTAATCTGTCAAACATCTTCGAGTATATGAACCCAGCCGTATTCAGGTCCGTCAGCAAAAATCTGGTGCAAAATGGTCAGCCCGGATCCAGGTATGCATACTGGAATCTGATGGTTCCAAGACAAATGTCAGAAATCAACCCGGAGTTGGTGCCGGACCGCGAAAAAGCAGATACCTTCACACAAAAGGATAATGGCTTTTTTTATAGCAAGTTTATAATTGACGTCAAATCATGAGCGAAAATATACTCCATACCCTTTATCTGGCCGGAGCTTTCCTGATTCTTTTTATCAGCGCAGAGTTGCTGTATCACAAATTCAACGTAAAGGCTGAAGTCACGCGGAAGTACGTGCACGTCGCTACCGGTTTGTTAACGATGCTATTCCCACCCTTGATTGGAAATCAATGGCTTGTGTTGGCTTTGTGCGCTGTCTTTTTTATTATCCTACTCGCTTCCATGACATTAAATTTACTACCCTCCATAAATGCCGTCGACCGCAAGACCAGAGGTTGTATTCTATATCCGGTTATCGTTTATGGCTGTTATGTGATGTACATCGAATATGATCAATTCATATTCTATTACATCCCTATATTGGTACTCACTATTTGTGATCCTATTGCGGCTATCGTCGGAAAAACCTGGCCGGTTGGCAAGTATCAAACTTTTGGGCAAACCAAAACTTTGAGTGGTTCAGCAGGATTCTTCATAGCGGCCATGGTTACCTGTTTGTGCTTGATTTGGGTACTGGAAGAAGCACCGCTGAGCGAAGTAGTTGTTGTTTCCATAAGTGTAGCATTCGTAACGGCAATTGCCGAGGCGCTTACGCATAAGGGATACGATAACCTCACTATCCCGGGTGGCGCGCTGGCTGTACTCTTGCTCTTCAATAATTATTATTCAATCGGATGAGTAAACTTAAGATCGTCAAGACGCTTCCCGGCGATCAGCAATTTGCCTTATTCAATGGCTTACCTGGTAAACTCTATGATCCGGGAAGCGCGCGATTCCAATTGGGTAACGACCCCGTCTCAACCCACTTGGAAGGTTGCTATTTTTTGTTGAAGGATAATGAACCGGCAGGACGGTTTGCCTTCTACGAGAACAATGATTTGAAATATAACAATAAGGCTGCTGCTGCCATCGGCAGTTATGAATGTATAGAAGAACAGGAAACAAGCGAT